>Ga0209254_10004487_pt1 | contig 12774 bp, 8 predicted proteins | sample FrelakmetDIP11DI_FD_187148 | JGI IMG/M metagenome (GOLD analysis project Ga0209254, IMG submission 187148) | Freshwater lake sediment microbial communities from the University of Notre Dame, USA, for methane emissions studies - DIP11 DI (SPAdes)... | ecosystem: Environmental > Aquatic >...
GAGAAAACGGACCTTTCAACGGCGCAAAGTTTGCGTTTTCTGCGCCGACAGCGGCATGAAGATCGATTACAAAGACGTGAAAACCCTGAATCACTTCGTCACCGAGCGAGGAAAGATTCTGCCCCGGAGAATTTCCGGGAACTGCGCCAAGCATCAACGGGATATCACTCAGGCCATTAAAAAAGCCCGGAATATTTCCCTTCTGGCTTTTTCAGTGTTCGGTTCCTAACTGCTGCCTTTTGGGGAGGCCGGCTTCCTTTTGACCGTTTTCCCTTGGTTGGGGTCTTTGGCTCGTTTTCCCAGAACCTCTTTTGGGGAAACGTTGAAGAGGGCTCTTTGCTCCCCGTTTAGGGTCTTGGCATACGGAGGATTTGATGAAAGTCATTTTGATTGAAAATGTGCCCTCCTTAGGGAAGGCGGGAGATCTGGTTCAGGTCGCTCCGGGGTATGGGAGAAACTACCTAATCCCAAAAAAGCAAGCTTTGGAAGCCTCCCCCGCAAATATCAAGCTTTTAGAGCGCCAAAAGAAGCTATTTCTTCAGAAAGCCGGAAATGAAAAACAACGGGCTATGGAAATGGCGGCCCAAATTGGTTCTCTCCCCTGCACACTGTCCCGGCCGGTTGGCGAAAGCGAAAAGCTTTTCGGCTCCATAACCACCTTGGACCTTCAAAAATTTCTTAGCGAGAAAGGGGTTTTGCTCGATCGCCGCAAGATTCACTTGCCCGCTCCGATCAAGATGCTCGGCACATTTACGGTTCCCATTAAGCTTCATCCGGAAGTGATCGCCCAACTAAAAGTAGAAGTGGTTCCAGCCCCCCCTACAAAAGAGAAGTCTTAGTCTTTGAAGGAATCTTCGATGGACCTTCTCGCCCAACGTCTTCCCCCTCAGAACCTTGAGGCGGAGACCTCGGTGCTCGGCGCCGTCCTCTTGGAAAATGAAGCTCTGAACCGCGTTCTCGAAATCCTCAAGGAGGACGACTTCTATCGGAATGCCCATCGCCGGATCTTCTCTGCCATCCTTCATCTCTATGAGCATAGCGACCCTGTTGATTTGATTACTCTTTCAGAAGTTCTCAAGACCCGCGGCGAACTGGATGATGTGGGCGGGGTTGCATATTTGAATTCTCTCGTCAACGGCGTTCCTACGGCGGCCAACATTTCTTATTACGCCAAAATCATCAAAGAAAAGGCGCTCCTGCGAAAGCTGATCAACCGGACCACGGAGATTGTCAGCCAGAGCTACTCCATTTCCGGCGATGTAGATGAATTTATTGACCAAGCCGAACGTACCATCTTTGAAATTTCCGAAGATCGCGTCCGCCCCTCTTTTTATCCCATCAAAGACCTGATTAAATCCAGTTTTAAGACCATTGAGCGTCTTTACGAGAAGCGCCAACTCATCACCGGGGTTCCGACGGGATTTCAAAGACTGGATGAGCTGACCTCCGGCCTTCAGCCTTCCGACTTGATCATCATCGCCGGACGGCCCTCCATGGGAAAAACCGCCCTTGCCTTGAATATTGCCCAAAATGCCTCGGTCCAGGCCGCGATTCCCGCCGCCATCTTTTCCCTTGAAATGTCCAAAGAACAGTTAGCCTTGCGGATGCTTTGCTCGGAGGCGAAAGTGGATGCCCATCGTCTCCGCGGCGGTTTTCTAAGCGAATCGGATTGGCCCAAGCTGACCCGTGCCGCCGGGTCTCTTTCGGAGGCTCCTCTTTTCATCGACGACACCCCTGGCCTTTCCGCCTTAGAGATGCGCGCGAAAACCCGCCGGCTGAAAATTGAACACAACCTCGGTCTGGTGATCGTAGATTACCTTCAACTCATGCGGGGCCGTGCCCGCGCAGACTCCCGCGAGCAGGAGATTTCCGATATTTCCCGTTCTCTAAAGGCGTTGGCCAAGGAGTTGTCTATCCCTGTAATCGCCCTTTCGCAATTGAACCGGAGAGTAGAAGAGCGCGGCGATAAACGCCCGCAGCTTTCCGACCTCCGAGAATCCGGCGCCATTGAACAAGATGCGGATGTCATTCTTTTTCTCTATCGGGAGGAAGTTTACAATAAATCGGAGGAGAATCGCGGAAAAGCCGAGATCATTATCGGCAAGCAGAGAAACGGTCCTACAGACAAGGTGGATCTGGCATTCTTGGACAAATATACCCGCTTTGAAAATCTTTCTGGTTTAAAAGAGGATTCGTACTCTTCCTAACACAACGATTTTATTAAAATTATTGTTTATTCACAGGTGTTTATATGCTTGTGAATAAGTTTTTCTTTTGGGGGGAGGTTTTTCCCGAATGCCCGCGACAGAGCTCTGGAACCGCTGCTTATCCGCCCTTTCCGAAAAGGTCAATCAAAAATCTTTTGACATCTGGCTAAAACCAGTGAAGGCGCTGACCCTCAAAGATACGATTCTGGAAATCGAGGTTCCAAACAAGTTTTTCAAGGACTGGATCAGTGAAAACTATCAGGCCGTCATCCTCGACGTTTTGCACCAGCTCACCCAAAAATCTTTCTCTCTGAATCTTTCTCTGCGGGAAGGGAAGGAAGCGGAGCCCAAGGAGGCTAAGGAGACCAAAGGAAAGGACCGGCCGTCTCTCAAGACGGCTCGCCATCCGACAAAGGAAGACGGTTTGAATCCGAACTACAATTTTAAAGCCTTTGTGGTCGGCTCCTGCAACCAGTTTGCGCATGCCGCCGCCCTGGCGGTAGCGAATCTTCCGGCAAAAAATTACAATCCCTTCTTCATTTACGGCGGCGTCGGCCTGGGAAAAACCCATCTGGTCAATGCGATCGGAAATCAGATTGTGGAAAACGATCCCTCGGCAAAGGTCTGTTATCTCTCTTCCGAAAAATTTACAAATGAGCTGATCAACTGTCTGCGATATGAAAAAATGACCGATTTTCGCAACAAATACCGGACGAAAGATGTTCTTTTGGTGGATGATATTCAATTTCTCGGTGGAAAAGAAAGAACTCAAGAAGAGTTTTTTCACACCTTCAACACCCTTTACGATTCTAACAAACAAATCATCGTTACCAGCGACAAACTGCCGAAGGATATTCCCGGTTTGGAAGAGCGCCTTCGCTCCCGAATCAGTTGGGGGCTGATTGCGGATATTCAGCCTCCGGATATTGAAACCAAAGTGGCCATTCTATGTAAAAAGGCCGAGCTTTATAACCTCTCTCTTTCAAATGAGGTTGGTCTCTTTCTTGCCGGACAGTTGGGGTCCAACATCCGCGAGTTGGAGGGGGCCCTGACGCGCCTGCGAGCGTATTCCTCCCTGACCGGCCAAGAAATCAGCGCTTCGATGGCCAAGGAAACGCTGAGAGATATTTTGAGAGACCGCCAAAAGACCATCACCGTTGAAAATATCCAGAAGGTGGTGGCAAATTATTACAACATAAAAGTCTCCGATATAAAATCGCCGAGAAAATTTAAAATATATGCCTTTCCAAGACAGATCGCGATGTATCTTTGTCGAACTATGACAAAGGCTTCTTTTCCGGAAATTGGAACAAAATTCGGGGGAAAGGACCACTCTACGGTCATTCATGCTTTTCGCCAGGTCGAAAAAAAAATCTCCGCGGATCGTGATTTAAAAAACGTCCTTGATTCTCTTCTTAATGAACTTCAAAAATAATGCTGCCTTTCTTGATAAGCAGCTGTGGATTTCCTGTTTATTCCTTCTTCCTTCCGGGAGTGGATAAACTTATCCCCAGAATTTCTTCCTTCTTTCCACTTTCCAAAACGAATAAAACGTATTGAAATTAAAAATTTTTTTCTATATAATGGGATATTAAACAGGCACTACTACTGCTATAATTTTATATATCTTTTTATAATATTAATAGTAATGGGAGATGAAAAATGGAATTTAAAATTTCCCAGGAAGAATTTGTAAAAGGCCTTCACCGAACCCAGAGTGTCGTGGAGAAAAAGGGGACGATGCCCATTCTCCTCAATGTTTTGATCGAAGCGCAGGAATCGGAAATTGTCATTACGGCAACCGATTTGGAAATAGGTTTGAAGGGCCGCCACCCGGCTGAGATTATAAACGCCGGGAAGACGACGCTGTCGGCGAAAAAAATATACGAGGTCGTCAAAGAGCTTCCGGAAAAAGAAGTTTCTTTCCGGCTCAAGGAAAATCATTGGGTCGAAATTAAAAGCGGAAAATCCACTTTCAATATTATGGGGATCTCCGCCGAATCGTTTCCTTCCCTGCCTTCGTACGAGGAAGAGGGATTCCTGGCGGTGGAAACGGAAATTTTGAAGGAGATGGTGGAAAAGACGATCTTTGCCGTTTCGACGGACGAATCGCGGTATAACCTCACCGGCGTGTTTTTTATCAAAAAGGAAAGTGATTCGCAGAAAGAGGTTCGGATGGTCGCAACGGATGGATATCGCCTCTCTTTGATTGATCGTTCTCTGGGAGAAGAAATGAAAGGATTGGAAACCGGAATTCTTCTCCCCAAAAAAGGCTTGGTCGAATTGAACAAAATCCTTGAAGAAGGCGGAAAAGAGGCGGTAAAAGCCATCGGGATCAAATTAAAGGGAAATAACTTTATTATAAAAAGGGACCCCGTCATTCTCATTATGCGCCTTCTGGACGCGGAATTTCCGGATTACCGGCAGGTCATTCCGAATTCTCCCAAGCGGCAAATTACCGTTAAAAGAAGTCAAATTCAGGATTCTTTGAGGAGGGTCTCCATTCTCTCCAGCGAAAAAACGCGCGGGGTTAAGTTTCAGTTCAATCCAGATTTTTTGGAGCTCTCTTCCTATAATCCGGAGTTTGGGGAAGCCAAGGAAGAGCTCTCCGTGGAATATAAGGGAGAAACTCTGCAGGTTGGTTTCAACTCCCGTTTTGTCATGGAGGTTTTAAACAACCTCAAAAGCGAAGAGGTTGTCTTTGAGATCGAAGATAACGTAAGCCCGGCGATCATCCGTCCGGCGGATGACCCAAGGCACACCTGCGTGATTATGCCCATGCGAATTTGAGCAGAGAAAGGTGAAGGCGTTGGCCAAGAAGAACGGTTCCGAAAAAGAGATAGAAAAAAAGGAAACTTCTCAGGAATACACGGCGGAGAACATCAAGGTTCTTCAGGGACTGGAAGCTGTTCGCAAACGGCCGGCCATGTATATCGGCAGCACCGGCATTTCCGGGCTCCATCATTTGGTCTACGAGGTGGTGGACAATTCCATTGACGAGTCGCTGGCCGGGTTCTGCAACAAAATTGACGTCGTCATCCACGAAGACAACAGCGTCACGGTGGAGGACAATGGCCGCGGGATCCCGGTGGATTTTCACAAAGAAGAAGGAAGACCGGCGGCCGAAGTGGTTATGACGATGCTTCATGCCGGCGGAAAATTTGACAGCGACAGCTATCAGTATTCCGGCGGGCTTCACGGCGTGGGCGTTTCCGTGGTAAATGCGCTTTCGGAATTTTTGGATCTTGAAATCTGGCGGGATGGCAAAGTCTATGTGCAGCGGTATGAAAAAGGAAAACCGGTTTCGCCTTTTGAGGTTACGGGAAATACCAAGCGGCGGGGAACCAAAATCCGCTTTCGGGCCGATACGGAGATTTTTGAAAGCTTGGACTTCAGTTTTGATACCCTCTCCCAACGGCTGCGGGAACTCTCCTTTCTAAACAGCGGGATTCGAATCACGATTGCCGATGAGCGGGCGGATAAAAAGCAGGATTTCCAATACAAAGGGGGCATCGTCTCCTTCGTGGAATATTTGAACAAAAACAAAACGCCCATTCATTCCAAGCCGATTCATATTGACGGCGAGAAGGAAGGGATCTTCCTTGATATTGCTTTGCAGTACAACGACGGATATGCGGAGAACCTATTTTCCTTTGCCAACAATATCAACACCTACGACGGGGGCACCCACTTAGTGGGTTTTAAGGCCGGCCTCACCCGGACCTTGAATGCCTACGCCGGCAACAATAACCTCCTGAAAAACGGGAAGGTCAGCATCCAGGGAGACGACACCCGGGAAGGCCTCAACGGCGTGATCAGCGTCAAGCTTTCCAATCCTCAGTTTGAAGGTCAGACCAAGGCCAAATTAGGGAACAGCGAGGTGAAAGGCCTCGTAGAGGCCCTCGTAAACGAAAAACTGGGCACCTTTTTTGAGGAAAATCCGCCCATCGCGAAAAAGATCCTGGAAAAAGTCATCGATTCGGCCCGCGCCCGGGAAGCCGCCCGCAAAGCCAAGGAGCTTTCGCGGCGCAAGGGTTTCCTCGAAACCTGTTCCCTTCCGGGAAAACTGGCCGACTGTCAGGAGCAGGATCCCCGCGAAAGCGAAATCTTTATTGTCGAAGGAGACTCCGCCGGGGGCTCCGCCAAGCAGGGGCGAGACCGCCGCACCCAGGCCATTCTTCCCCTGCGCGGGAAGATTCTCAACGTCGAAAAGGCGCGGATCGATCAAATTCTTTCCAATCAGGAGATCAAAACCGTAATCTCGGCCTTAGGAACCGGGGCGGGAAAGGACGAATTCAGCCTGGAAAGACTTCGCTATCATCGCGTCATCATCATGACCGACGCCGATGTGGACGGATCGCATATTCGCACCCTGCTCATGACCCTTTTTTATCGGCAGATGTTTCCGCTGATCGAAGGCGGATATCTGTATATCGCCCAGCCTCCTTTGTTTCGGGTGAAAAAAGGGAAGGAGGGGGCGAATTATCTGGTCAGCGAAGAGAATCTGGAAGATTTTATTCTGGAAAAAGGAATAGAGGATCTTAAACTGGTCATTCCCGGAAACAGGAACCCGCTGAGCGGTAAAGCCCTTCTGGAAATGATCAAGAAGGTGATCCGCCAGGAAAAGATTCTGTCCCGGCTGGCGAAGAGAAAGATGGACCCGGATGTGATTCTGGCGTTTGCCCGGCTGGAGGAGTTTTCCAAAAGCACCCTCAAGTCCGAAAAAGAAGTCAAGCGGGCCATCGAGACCGTGAAAAAGGACTTGAAAGGGGCCAAAGGCAAAGGCGAAGTGGAATTTCAGGTGGAAAAAGATCCGGAGCACGGCAGCATCAATCTCTCCTGCTTCTCCAGCAGCAACGGATCCCGCCAGAAGACCGTGCTGGATTTAGAGCTGGTCAGCTCGGCCCAATTTGAGGAGCTGCGGAAAATCGCGCAGCAGCTCGGCACCCTGGGAGCGCCGCCCTTCCAGCTGAAAACTGGGGAGGAGGCGAAAGAAGTGGGCGAATATTCCCAACTGGTCCAGGAGATCTTCGCCTTCGGCAAGAAAGGGGTCGAGATCCAGCGCTACAAAGGCCTGGGCGAAATGAACCCGGAACAGCTCTGGGAGACGACCATGAACCCGGAGACCCGCACCCTGCTGCAAGTTCGCGTGGAAGATGCGGTAAAAGCGGATGAAATCTTTACGGTCCTCATGGGAGACCAGGTAGAACCACGGCGCGAATTTATCCAGAAAAACGCCTTGAGCGTGACCAATCTGGACATTTGATGGTTTCGTAAAAAGTCCATCTGCGGCGTTGCGCTTCACCTTCGTCGTTGCAGCGTACCGGGTTGTACGCTTCACTCCTCAGGTTTTGCGCGCCTTGCATCTGGAGCTTTTTACGAAACCATCCTCCCTGCGACTTTTCACGAGATTGTCACACATTTGAAGCAATTCAAAAATCAAAGATCAGGATCCGGAAAGAGCAAACGGGACGTTCCGGATTTTGATTGAAGAAGAGAATTCTGTATGAAGTCTGCGACGCCTTCCAAGCGGCTTGCCGTAAAACTTGAAGATCAGATGCAGAAGTCCTACATGGACTATGCCATGTCGGTTATCATCGGCCGGGCGCTGCCGGATGTGCGCGATGGCCTAAAGCCGGTCCACCGGCGCGTGCTGTACGCCATGAACGACCTGGGCAACGACTGGAACAAACCCCCTAAAAAATCGGCCCGGATTGTGGGAGATGTCATCGGTAAATACCATCCCCACGGAGAATCGGCGGTTTACGATGCCCTGGTGCGGATGGCCCAGGACTTTTCGCTGCGATATCCTCTGATTCAAGGGCAGGGAAATTTCGGCTCCGTGGACGGGGACCCGCCGGCGGCGATGCGCTATACGGAAGTCCGGATGTCGCGTTTGGGCGGAGAGCTTCTGGCGGATATCGAGAAGGAAACCGTCGATTTCATTCCCACCTATGACGGCTCCTTAAACGAGCCGGTCATTCTTCCCGCAAGATTTCCGAATTTGCTGGTCAACGGCTCCTCCGGAATTGCCGTGGGGATGGCCACCAACATCCCTCCGCACAATCTGAACGAAGTGATTGACGCCACCATCGCCGCCATCCAGGACCCGGAGATCGCCATCGAGAAGATTATCCAAATTCTCCCGGGACCGGATTTTCCCACGGCCGGATTTATTTTGGGCCGCAGCGGCATCCGGGAAGCCTACCAGAACGGCAAAGGAACGATCCAGCTCCGCGCCCGGGCCTTGGTCGAAAGACAGAAACGGACCGAGCGGGAATCCATCATCGTTACCGAGATTCCCTATCAGGTCAATAAGGCCAAGCTTCTGGAAAAGATCGCCGAACTGGTGCAAGACAAGAGAATCGAGGGGATCTCCGATCTGCGCGACGAGTCGGACCGGGAAGGAATGCGCATGGTCATTGAGCTGAAACGGGACGCCATCGCCCAGGTGGTCCTAAACCAGCTTTTCAAGCACACCCAGATGCAGATCACCTTCGGCATCATCCTCCTCGGGATCCTCCATGGCCAACCGGTAGTTCTGAACATCAAGGAGCTGATCCAGGAGTTTATCAACCACCGCAAGGAAATGGTCACCCGCCGGACGCAGTTTGAGCTCCGAAAGGCGGAAGCCACCGCCCACATCTTAGAGGGCCTGAAAATTGCTCTGGACAACCTCGACCGCATCATCGCCTTGATCCGGGCCTCCCGGACGCCGAAGGACGCCAAGGAAGGCCTGATGGCCAAGTTCTCGCTCTCCGAGATCCAGGCCCAGGCCATTCTGGATATGCGTCTCCAGCGGTTGACCAACCTGGAACGGGAAAAAATCAACGAGGAGTACAAGGCGCTCATCCAACTGATCGCCCGCCTCCGGGAGATCCTGAGCAACGAGCGGCTCCTCTTGAACGGGATCATCGAGGAACTGAAAGAGATCAAGGAGCGGTACGGCGATGAGCGCCGCACCGAAATCATCGAGGAGGCCCAGGATCTTCAACTGGAGGACCTGATCGTAGAAGAGGATATGGTGGTCACCATCAGCCATACGGGCTACATCAAGCGGAATGCCATCAGCCTCTATCGGAGCCAGCGGCGCGGGGGCCGGGGCAAGACCGGGATGACCACCAAAGAAGAGGACTTCGTCGAACATCTGTTCATCGCTTCCACCCACAGCTACCTTCTTTTCTTCACCGACGCCGGGAAGGTCTACTGGCTGAAGGTCCATGAGGTTCCGCAGGGCGGGCGCATGTCCCGCGGCAAGGCCATCGTGAACCTTTTGAACCTTTCGGGCGGAGAAAAGATTACCGGCATTCTTCCCGTGCGCAACTTCGAAGAGGGGAAGAACATCCTCATGGCCACGAAACAGGGCGTGATCAAGAAGACCGATCTGATGGCCTACAGCAACCCCCGCACGGGGGGGATCATCGCTCTGACCCTGGACCCCGGGGACGAACTGATCTCCGCCTGCCTGACCGATGGCACAAAGGAAGTGCTCCTGAGCACTCGGGACGGAAAGGCAATCCGCTTTAACGAAGAAGATGCCCGAGCCTTGGGCCGCACGGCCCGAGGCGTGAGAGGGATTACGCTGGAGGAGGGGGACGGTTTGGTGGCGATGGATATCGTCTCCCCGCAAAACCAGGAGGCTTCGATTCTTTCGGTAACCGAAAACGGATACGGCAAGAAAACCGCGATCGCCGAGTATCCGCTGCAAGGCCGGGGCGGCAAAGGGGTCATAACGATCAAGACCAGCGCCCGCAATGGAAAGATGCTCGGCGTTCAACAGATCACGGAACAGGACGACGTGATGCTGATCACCGATAAAGGCAAGATTATTCGTCTCCGGGGAAGCGAGATCTCGGTCATCGGACGGAATACCCAGGGAGTCAAGTTGATCGGGCTGGAACCCGGAGAAAAGGTGATGGCTTTGGCGCGCTTAGCCGAGAAGGATGAAGAGCTCAATGGGCAATCCGGGGAAGAGGATATCGAGACTGGCCCGGAGGAAAGCGGGGAAAGCGAAAACCCGTAGCATCGCCCCGCGCGAAACGCCTTTCAGCGCCCGGTTCGCCAAAGGTGCGAACCTACTCCCGTTTTTCCGGAAGAAGCGGGAGGTCTTTCAGGAGGTCTTCCACCAGATGGCGGAGAATCCTTTCCTCGAAGCCGCTGGGGCCCCGCCCCGTCCCTTCCGCCGTCCATAGGAGCGCCCCTTTTTCCGAATCCAGCATTTTCAGGCGGACCTTCATTTCGCAGCTTCCCTGGTGATAGGTAGGAAGGGATTGGTATTCGTAGGAGGCCCCCGGCCAGACCTGGGAGGTGCTCGAGGAGATATAGGACTTCTGCCTCCGGTAGTCGAGGAAGGTTGCCACCAGGGTGATTCTGAAGGCCCCCCCCTTTTCCGGAGCCGTCAAGGCGAAATTTTTCGCCTTGAGAGCCTCCTGGGTTGCCGCCCGAAGGAGTAAGCCCGAACCGGCGAATCCGGGCGCATCCGAAGAGGGAAGAATTGCCACCGGCTGATAGTCCTTGAGATCGACGGCGGGTGGGGCCGACCGGTCCACCGCCAGGTGTGTGAAACACCCCGTAGCGAGGATCAGGGAGCCGCAGGCCGTTAAGAAGAAAAAACAAGCGACCCTTTTGGCGCGGGCATTCAACACCTTGTTCCTCCGGGGAAAACTGCTTAAAATAGGGTTGGGGGGTCTTGGGAAAAGGTCTTCCGCCGAGCATATAACCGGGAAAGGATCTCTGCCCCTGCCCGGGTAAAATCAAAAGAAGGCGGGTTGGCCAACCCAAGGGCAAACGATACTTTTTATTAAACCCCTGATATGCCTGACTGTCAAGGGAGAGGGTCTCGTAAAAAGTTCCAGAGGCAAGGCGCGCCACAAATAAAAAGAGTAGGGGCGGTTCGCGAACCGCCCCTACAGGGACGCGGCAACGATTCACCCCGGTTGATATTTTTAAAAGGGTTTCCCTCTTCGAATATCAGGGATTATCCCTGGATCCCAGAGGAGGGAGTGTTATCTAACGGGGTGGGGTTGCAGCGCAACGTTGCAGCTGGACTTTTTACGAGACCATCAAGGGAGGCAATCGCATTTATGCCCATCTATGAATACCGCTGTGAGGATTGCGGAAGAGTCTCCAGCTTTTTGGTGAGAACGGTTCGCGACCCTCTGCAGCCCCGCTGCAAACGCTGCCAGAGCGAAAAGATGACACGTCTCATCTCCCGCATCTCCCGGGTGCGATCCGAGGAGAGTCGCCTGGAGTCCCTGGCCGACCCCAGCAAGCTGAGCGGGCTGGACGAGAACGATCCCGCCGGCATGGCTCGCTGGATGAAACGGATGGGCAAAGAGTTGGGGGAGGACATGGGCGAAGATATCGACGCCATGGTGGATGAAGCGATGGAGGAAGAGGGCAACGCCCCCAAAGGAGAGACGGCAGGCGCCCAGGATGATGATTTATAGTCTTTTTCCCTGGGCCTGGGACCGAAACCTCTTGCCCAAAAAAGGGGGGGTCTCCTGCCGCAGCGGCCCCTTCCTCCCTCCGGAAACGATTTCTTCCCCATTCGCTCGGCAGGCTTGAAATAACTCCCTAATCCGGCAAAGCCGGGAGCATTTTGTTGCTCTCGCGCGCAAAAAAGGATCCTGCGAATAGCATCCGTAGGGGCGGTTCGCGAACCGCCTCTACACCCGCCTATCGATCCGAACAAATTCTTCTTGCCAACGTCCGGGACGTCCCCTTTCCCTGTGATGGGCCGAGGGGGGGGGAAAATCCCCCGGAGGCCTCTATTTTGATAAAAAAAGAAAATATTTATAAAATCTGCAAAAAATTCAAATAGGAATTGACTTTAATTTCTTATTGGTGATAATTTGCGGTTTAGGCCGATGGAATGTAGGGAAAAGAGGAAGGCCGCAGCTCAAGTTCGTCAAAAGAAAGGAGGATAGGAGGCGGGGAACCGGCGGACCCCCACCGGAGTTTCGAAAGGGATTTTTCCAGGAAAGGAGGTTGCATGAAAAGAATTCCAAAAAGAAAAGTTGCAATTGTCGGAGCGTTTACAACCCCCTGCCGGGGGCGATGGCTTTCGAAAACTCTCTGGGAGTTGGGGCAGTGGGCCGTGTCCGGCGCGCTGCAGGATGCCAAATTGGATCTATCCCGGGTGGAAGCGGGAGTCATCGGGTTGTACAATGACATCTTCGCCCGCCAGGCCATTCCGATGACTTGGGACTACGCGGAATGCGGCCTGTTGGGGGAGGCCACGGGCAGCTGGCACTCAGCCGTTGGGTGGGTCGCGAGGGCTGTGGAGGCTCTTGAGTACCACGGCGGTGCTGCTGGCACGGCGCGCCAGCTGGATGCCACGGCTGCCATCAACGATCAGCTCCAACCCATGATTTCCACCGACCCACCGTACTACGACAACATCGGCTACGCGGACCTCTCTGACTTCTTCTACGTTTGGCTGCGACGTTCGCTCCGCGACATCTACCCGGACCTGTTCAGCACGCTCCTCACTCCAAAGAAGCAGGAGCTAGTCGCCACGCCCTATCGCTTCGGCGGGAGCAAGAAGAGAGCTCAGGCATTCTTC
>Ga0209254_10004488_pt1 | contig 12773 bp, 13 predicted proteins | sample FrelakmetDIP11DI_FD_187148 | JGI IMG/M metagenome (GOLD analysis project Ga0209254, IMG submission 187148) | Freshwater lake sediment microbial communities from the University of Notre Dame, USA, for methane emissions studies - DIP11 DI (SPAdes)... | ecosystem: Environmental > Aquatic >...
TGGGAACCAGGCGAGCACGGCGACAAAGCATGGCGCGGTCCTCGCCGTTTTCGCTCGGCGAACTTCTGACTCGGGACACTAGGTCGAGCGGGCGCCGGTCGCCGCTTCGAGGCGGCCGAGCCAGGCGAGGGCCTCGTCGCGCGAGTTGCCGCACATCTCCGGCGAGGGCTTCAGCCCGCTGCAGCACGACGGACGTTCCGCGCGGCCGAACACAGCGCAGCGTGCGTCCCATGCGAGCTGGGCGCAGCGAATGCCGGCCGGCTTGCCTGCCGGCATTCCGGGGATGGCGCTCGAAATCGAGGGCGCGATGCAGCAGGCACCGCAATCCGGTCGGCAGTCCATGCGTGGGCCCGGCTTCGGCGGCGGACATCGGAGGTCCCATTGTGCGCCGTCCGCCGCGCCCGCCGTTGCGCGCCGCGAGCGGTGCCGGCGGTTTGCTAGAGTCGGCCGCAGGAGACGACGCGGGCGGGCGTCGGGAGGAGGGCAGCATGCCGGTGTTCGTGGTCGCGAACCCGAAAGGCGGCGTCGGCAAGACCACGGTGGCCATCAATCTGGCCGGTTATTTCGCGCGGTGCGGCGAGCGCACGATGCTCGGCGACCTCGACCGGCAACAGTCGTCGCACGCCTGGCTGGCGCTGCGCCCGCAGATGCTGCCGAAGATCGAAAGCTGGGAGATCGACGAGGATGCCGTGGCGCGGCCGCCGCGCGGGGTCACGCACGCGGTGATCGACTCGCCGGCGGCGCTCCATGGTCACCTGCTGCGCCATGCGCTGAAGGCGGCCGACCGGGTGATCGTGCCGCTGCAGCCGTCGCTGTTCGACATCTGCGCCACCGAGGCGTTTCTCGCCAAGCTCGCCGACAAGGGCGAGCTGAAGCACGACGGCCGCGTCGGCGTGCTCGGCATGCGCGTCGATGCGCGAACGCGCTCGGCCGAACAGCTGCAGCGTTTCGTCGAGGGGCTCGGCCTGCCGGTGCTCGGCTACCTGCGCGACACGCAGAACTACGTGCAGATCGCCGCGCACGGCGCGACGATCTGGGACGTGGCGCCGAGCCGGGTCGAGAAGGACCTCGAGCAGTGGCGGCCGCTGCTCGACTGGGCGAACCAGTGAACGTCGCCGGCCGGCGCGGCGCGCGACCGCGGCCACCGGCCGCGCGTCGTTACCTGAAGCCGATGCGCAGCGTGGCGGTGGCGACGTAGATCTCGCGCAGGAACAGGCCGAGGCCGGCGATCAGCGCGAGCAGCGAGGCGCCGAAGATCCAGGCCACCAGCGTCGTCAGGCTGCGCTGCCAGTAAGCATCGAGGAACAGCCCGCCGATCGAGACGCAAACCAGCAGCGCCGACAGCACGGTGCAGGTGATCGCCATGTTGATCAGCCGCGCCCGCCGTGCGAGCAGGCGCAGTTCGCGGTGATCCGGCGTGCGTTCGTCCGCCGCGCCGGCCAGCAGCTTCTCGAGATCACGCGCCCGGTCGACGATGCGCGCGACGCGGTTGGTCATCGTGCCCAGCATCGAACCGATGGCCGTGAGCAGGAACACCGGCGCGATCGCCAGCTGGATGAAGTGGACGACCGAGTCGAGCTGGCCGGCGCCCTGGGCGATCGTTTCCGGGGTCATGGGCGCGACTTTGCCGCCGTCGCCCGGCGGAGCGCGTCGATGCGCTCGCACAGTGCCGCCAGTTCGTCGGCCAGCCGCGGCGTGTGCCGGTTGATGCGGTCGGCGTCGACGGTGACCAGATGGCCGCCGGCGACGGCTCGCTGGCCCCTGAACGGCTTCCAGATCGACAGCGCGCCGCGGTCGACACCGCCCGGCTCGGCGGTGACGATCATCTGCGGGTCGGCGGCCAGCACCGCCTCCAGCGAGACCTGCGGCGCGATCGGTGCGAGCTGCTCGAAGACGTTGCGCGCGCCGCACACGCGCAGACCCTCGCTCAGCACGTGCCGGCCGCCGAGCGTCATCAGCGGCTGCGGCCAGACCTGGTAGAAGACGCTGATCTCGCGGCGCGACGCATAGGTGGCGCGCAGCCGGCCGATCTCGGCGCGGAAAGCAGCGGCCGCCTCGGCCGCGTGCGGCGCGGCGGTCAGCTGTCCCAGACGCAACATCGACGCGGCAATGCCGTCGAGCCGCGCCGGCTCATCGACGTACACCGGCACGCCGAGGCGGCGCAGCGCGGCCAGCGTGGCCGGCGGGAAGCCGCTGCCCCAGATGACGATCAGATCCGGGCGCGCCGCCGCCACGCCCTCGAGATCGACGCTGTGCGCGCGCGCCACCCTCGGCAGCTTCCGGGCGGCGTCCGGGTAGTCGGCGAAATCCGTCGTCGCGACGACGCGGTCTCCCGCGCCGATCGCGAACAGCTGCTCGGTCAGGTGCGGCGCGAGGCTGACGATGCGCTGCGCCGGCCGGGCCAGCACGATCCCGGCGCCGGCATCGTCGGTGGCGCGGACTTCGGCGTGGGCGATGCCGACGGCGAGCAGGGCCGCCGCGGCAGGAAGGCTAAGGCGTCGCACCTTTCGCTGGCGGCGGCTCGGTGACGAAGCCCACCTGTTTCAGCCCGGCCGTCTGCGCGGCCGAAAGCACCGCCGCGACGAACTCGTAGCGCACCGCCCGGTCGGCGCCGAGATGAAGCTCGGGCTGCGGCGACTGGGCGGCGGCCGCGGTCAGTCGCGCGGCGAGTTCCTCGCGCGTGACCGGCTGCGCGTTCCAGCGCAGGTTGCCTTCGGCATCGATCGTCAGCTGGATCGTCTCGGCCTGCACGATCGCCGGCGGCGCGTCGGCCTGCGGCAGGTCGAGCTTCAGCGCGCGGGAGAGCAGCGGCGCGGTGATGATGAAGATCACCAGCAGCACCAGCATGACGTCGACCAGCGGCGTGACGTTGATCTCCGCCATCGGCTGGGCGGGCGCGTGGCCGCGTTCGAAGCCACCGAATGCCATCAGCAGACCTCCTTCGCCCTGCGCACTGTTCCCCCCGGGGGGCCGAGTGCCGTGGCTGCCTGCCCGTCTGCGCCGGCACGGACGGCGCCAGCAGGCGTTGCGTCCGGCAACGCCGCGGCAGGCAAGGCCGGGAGCCTGCGCAGCGGCCGTGCGGTGCCCATCTCAGCTCTCGTCGCCCGGCCGCGCGCCGAGCGTCAGGTACGAGTGCAGGTCGTGCGCGAAGCCGTCGAGTTCGGCGAGCAGCTTGCGGTTCACGCGCGTGAAGGCGTTGTAGCCGAGCACAGCGGGCACGGCGACCACCAGTCCGAAGGCGGTCATCAGCAGCGCCTCGCCGACCGGCCCGGCCACCTTCTCGATGGCGATGGTGCCGCTGGCGGCGATCCCGGTCAGCGCGTGATAGATGCCCCAGACCGTGCCGAACAGTCCCACGAAGGGCGCGGTGGCGCCGACCGAGGCGAGCATCGTCTGGCCGGATTCGAGCCGCGCCGCCGCCTCGTTGATCCGCTGGCGCAGCGCGCGGGTGATCAGCTCCGAGCGGTCGATGCGCGCGGCCATGCTCGACTCGTCGAGTCGCCGCGCCGCCGCCTGCTGCGCGGCAGCCGCCAGCGGCACGAAGAGCGCTTCGGCGTCGACTGAGCGGAAAGCGGCGATCGCCTCGTCCATCGAGCGCGCGGCCCAGAAGTGCTCCAGGGCCCGCGAGGCGCGGCGAACGCGCAGCCACGCCCAGGCCTTCCACAGGATCAGGAACCAGCTCGCCACCGACATGGCGAGCAGCATCCACGCGGTGGCGCGGATCACGCCGTCGGCCTGCGCCCAGTAGTGGGCGATGCCCAGCGCGGGTTCGTGCATCGGGTTATTTCAGTCCGAGCACGTCGTGCATGTCGAACAGCCCGCGCGGGCGGTCGGCGACGAAGCGCGCCGCGCGCATGCCGCCGAGCGCATACGGCATGCGGCTGCCGGCGCGGTGGGTGATCTCGATGCGCTCGCCGGTGCCCGCGAACAGCACCGTGTGGTCGCCGACGATGTCGCCGCCGCGCACCGCGGCGAAGCCGATCGTGCCGGCCTTGCGCTCGCCGGTGACGCCCTCGCGCGCGAAGACGGCGAGTTCGTTCAGCGCCTTGCCCTGGGCGGCGGCGATCACCTCGCCCATCTTCAGCGCCGTGCCCGACGGCGCGTCGACCTTGTGCCGGTGGTGCACCTCGATGATCTCGACGTCGTAGCCGGCGAGGATCGCCGCTGCCACTTCGAGCAGCCGCAAGGTGGCGTTCACCCCGACGCTCATGTTCGGCGCGAAGACGATGGCGATCGACTCCGCCGCGGCCTGGATCGCGCTCTTGCCGGCCTCGTCGAAGCCGGTGGTGCCGATCACCATCTTCACGCCGTGCCGACGGCAGGCGGCGAGATGCGCGGCGGTGCCTGCGGGGCGGGTGAAGTCGATGAGAACGTCGGCACCGGCGAGGCGGTCGAGATCGGCGCCGATCGCCGCGCCCGTGCGGCGGCCGAGGAAGTCGCCGCAGTCGCGGCCGAGCTCGGCGCTGTCGGCACGGTCGAGCGCGACCGCGACCTCCATGGCCGGGTCGGCGAGCGCCGCCTCGATCAGCATGCGGCCCATGCGGCCGCTCGCGCCGGCGATGGCGAGCTTGATTGCCATGGCCTCTCAGAAACCTACCGGTGGAATCCTCGGCGTGATGACTTCGACCTCGGTCTTGGGATCGACATCACGCGACCTCAGCGGATCGGTTGCGCTCGGCGGCGGCTTGGGCACGTCCTTCGGGTCACGGCCAAGGATCAGGTTGTCGGCGAGCGTCTCCGGCGGCATCTCGTCCGCAAAAAAGCGGTCGACGCGGTTGTCCTTGAAGTACACGGTCAACCGGCGCGACTGCACCTCGGCGCCCTTGCCGCGCTTGAGCAGGTAAACGTAGTCCCAGCGGTCCTGGTGAAACACGCTGACCAGCGCCGGCGTGCCCATCAGGAAGCGGACCTGGTCGCGCGTCATGCCCTGGGCAAGCTGGTCGACCATCTCCTTCGTGACCACGTTGCCCTGCTGCACGTCGGGGCGGTAGGGCTGGACGATCGGCGGCACCCACTGGCGCACCGACTCGCAGGCGACCAGCAGCGGCAGCACGGCTGCGGCGATGGCCAGACGAAGCGTTACGCGAAAGGGCATGGCGAAGAAGCGGCAACCATGGGCGGTCGAGCAGGGATCGGGAGCTATCATACCGACGACCCTACCACGCGCTGCGGCCTCACGGCCCGCCCCCGCAATGCCCAGTCGTCCGCAGAGCACCTCGACGGAGCTGAAGGCCAGCGGCCTGAAGGCAACGCTGCCGCGGATGAAGATCCTCGAGATCTTCCAGCGGTCCTCGCACGAGGGCGTGCGGCATCTGAGCGCCGAAGACGTCTACAAGGCGCTGCTCGCGGTGCAACTCGACGTCGGCCTGGCCACCGTCTACCGCGTGCTGACCCAGTTCGAGCAGGCGGGCCTGCTGACGCGAAGCAACTTCGAGGCCGACCGCGCGGTCTTCGAGCTGAACGAGGGCGTGCACCACGATCACCTGGTCTGCCTGACCTGCGGCCGCGTCGAGGAGTTCGTCGACAGCGAGATCGAGCAGCGGCAGAAGCGCATCGCCGACGACAAGGGGTTTGCGCTGCGCGACCACGCGCTGGCGCTGTACGGCGAGTGCACCAAGGCGCACTGCCCGCACCGGCCCAAGGGCTGAGAAGTTCTCAGCTGCCGCGCGCGACCGCGCCGCATCACAGCCCACGCTCATGAAGCCAGCATCTCGCGCGCGTGCTTGCGCGTGGTGTCGGTGATCTGCGCGCCGCCGAGCATGCGCGCGATCTCCTCGATGCGCGCCTTGCGGTCGAGTGGTTCGATGCGGCACACCGGTCGCCCGCTATCGTCCGGCGCCTTGCTGACCCGCAGGTGCTGGTCGCCGCGGGCGGCGACCTGCGGCAGGTGGGTGACGCACAGCACCTGCCGGTCGCCGCCGAGCTCCTTGAGCAGCCGGCCCACGGTCTCGGCTACCGCGCCGCCGATCCCGGCATCGACCTCGTCGAAGATCAGCGTCGCCACCGGCGTCGCCGCGGCGGCGATCACTGCGATGGCCAGGCTGATGCGCGCCAGCTCGCCGCCCGAAGCCACCCTGGCGAGCGGCTTCGGGCTCACCCCGGCGTGCCCGGCGACGAGGAACTCCGCGCGCTCGACGCCGGTCGCCGAGGGTTCGCAGGCGGCGAGCCCGACCTCGAAACGGCCGCCGGCCATCGACAGATCCTGCATGGCACGCGTGACCTCGCGCGCCATGCCCCTGGCCGCCTGCACGCGCTGCCGGCCGAGCGCCGCGGCGGCGCGGTCGTAGTCGGCGCGCGCCTGCGCCTCGCGCGCGCGCAAGACGTCCAGGTTGCCCGCCGCGGCCAGCGCCGCCAGCTTCTCGCGCGACGTCTCGAGCAGCGCCGCCAGGTCCTCGGGCGCGCAGCGGAACTTGCGAGCGGCGGCATGCAGCTCGGTCAACCGCGCCTCGACCGCGGCCAGTCGCGCCTGGTCGAGGTCCGCGGCTCCGAGATAGCGGTTGAGCGTCCGCGCCGCGTCATCCAGCTGCGCCCGCGCGCCGGCGAGCGCCTCGACCGCCGGTTGCAGGCGGGTGTCGTAGTCGCTCAGCTTCTGCAGCCGTTCCGCCGCGCTGTCGATGCGGGCCAGCGCCGAGTCCTCGGCATCGGCGAGCAGCTCGACCGCCGCCTGCGAGCCTTCGAGCAGGCTGGCGCCATGCGCCAGCCGCCGGTGCTCGGCCTCGACCTGCGCCCACTCGCCGGACTGCGGCGCCACCGGTGTCAGCTCCTCGACGATCCAGCGTACGCGGTCGCCCTCGGCGCGCGCCGCGCCCGCCATGGCCTGCGCCTCGTCGAGCGCCCTGACCGCCTGCTTCCAGGCCGCGTAGGCGGCGCGCACCGCGAGCGCCGGCTCGGCCAGGCCGCCGTGCGCGTCGAGCAGCGCCAGCTGCGCGGCCGGCCGCAGCAGCGACTGGTGCGCGTGCTGGCCATGCACGTCGAGCAGCAGGTCACCGAGCGTTCGCAACTGCGCCAGCGTGACCGCCGTGCCGTTGATGAAGGCCCGGCTGCGGCCGCCTGCGTCGACGATCCGCCGCAGCAGCACGGTGTCGCCGTCGCCGCGCAGGTCGCTCCCGGCCAGCCAGTGCGCCGCTGCGGCGCCGGCACGAAACTCGGCGTTCACCTCCGCGCGCGTTGCGCCCTCGCGCACGACATCGGCCTCGGCGCGCTCGCCGAGGGCCAGCTGCAGCGCGTCGATCAGGATCGACTTGCCGGCGCCGGTCTCGCCGGTCAGCACGGTGAAGCCGGGCGACAGATCGAGCGACAGCTCGTCGACGATCACGAAGTTGCGGACCGCGAGCGACAGCAGCATGGGAAATCGGCGGTCGAGCGCGGCGCTCGGGGCGGGAGCTGGCCTTGCCGCGCCGGTGCTAGGCGCGCATGTGCGCGTCGGTCGGCATCACGTTCCACTGCAGCTTGCCACGCAGCGTGGCGAAGTAGTTGTAGCCGATCGGGTGCAGCAGGGTGACCACGTCGGCGCTGCGGCGCGCGCGCACGATGTCGCCCGGCACCAGCTCGGCGAACAATTGCATGTCGAAGTGCGCGCTGGCCTCGCGCACTTCGGTGATCTCGAACTCGATCACCCGGTCGTCGGGCAGGGCGATCGGGCGGTGCGACAGCGTCTGCGGCGCCACCGGCACCAGCAGCAGCCCGCCGAGGGCCGGGTGCAGGATCGGCCCGCTGGCCGACAGCGCATAGGCGGTCGAGCCGGTGGGCGTGGCGAGGATCACGCCGTCGGCGCGCTGGTTGTACATCGTCACGCCGTCGACGCGCACGGTGAACTCGACCATGCCGCCCGAGATGCCGCGCGAAATCACCACGTCGTTGACGGCCCGCGCGCGGTGGATGACCTCGCCGCGGCGGCGCACCTCGGCGTCGAGCAGGGCGCGCCGGTCGGTTTCGAACTGGCCGGCGAGCATGGGCGGCAGCACATCGGGGATCTTCTCCACCGGGATGTCGGTGATGAAGCCGAGCCGCCCGTGGTTGATGCCGATCAGCGGCACGCCGAAGGAGGACAGCTCGCGGGCGATGCCGAGCATCGTGCCGTCGCCGCCGAGCACCACGGCGACGTCGGCCTGGCGGCCGATCGCCTGCAGCGCGTAGCCGGTGTAGGGGGCGAGGTCGAGCACCTCGAGCGTCGAACTGTCGAACAGCACCTGCAGGCCGGCCGCCTCGACGATGCCGGCGATCTGGCGCAGCGCGGCAGTCAGCGAATGGCGGCTGCCATCGACCCGCGGCTTGCCGAAGATTGCGACGTTCTTGAAGGCCTGCGCCATGGCCAAAATGTAGCAGCAAGGCTCCGCGCCGACGCCGGCGTGTGCCCGCCGGCCGACTTTCCGTAACATAGGCCCATGCTCGACGACCGTGCCCGCCTGCTGCTCAAGACGCTGATCGAGCGCTACATCGCCGAAGGCCAGCCGGTTGGCTCGCGCGCGCTCGCCCGGATGTCGGGGCTGGAGGTCTCGCCGGCGACGATCCGCAACGTGATGGCCGACCTCGAGGACATGGGCTTCATCGCCAGCCCGCACACCTCGGCCGGCCGCGTGCCGACGCCGCGCGGCTATCGCCTGTTCGTCGACGCCCTGCTCACCGTGCAGCCGGTCGAGCAGCAGCAGGCCGAACTGATCAGGGGCCAGCTGCGGGCCGCCGACCCGCAGCGGGCGATGCAGTCGGCGGCGCAACTGCTCGGCAGCCTGACGCACTTCGCCGGCGTCGTGCTGACGCCGCGGCGGGCGAGCAGCTTCCGCCAGGTCGAGTTCCTGCGCCTGTCGGAGAAGCGGGTGCTGCTGATCATCGTCACCCCCGAGGGCGACGTGCAGAACCGCATTCTGGTGACCGAGCGGCCCTACACCGCGGCGCAGCTCACCGAGGCGGCGAACATCTTCAACCAGCACTTCGCCGGCCTCAGTTTCGACCGGGCGCGCGCGCGGCTGCACCGCGACCTGACCGAACTGCGCGTGGAGATCGCTGCGCTGATGGAGGCCGCCGTCGCCGCCGGCGAGCAGGCCGCCGAGGAAGGCGACGCGGTGGTCGTTGCCGGCGAGCGCAACCTGCTCGAAGTGACCGATCTGGCCGCCAATCTGGACAAGCTGCGCGCGCTGTTCGATCTGTTCGAGCACAAGACCCGGCTGATGCAGCTGCTCGATGTTTCGGGCCGGGCGCAGGGCGTGCAGATCTACATCGGCGGCGAATCGAAGAGCGTGCCGCTGGACGAGACGAGCATGGTGGTGGCGCCCTACGAGGTCGACGGCCGGATCGTCGGCACACTCGGCGTGATCGGCCCCACCCGCATGGCCTACGAGCGCGTGATCCCGATCGTCGACATCACGGCGAGGCTGCTGTCGTCCGCGCTGTCGCGCGATTGACCAGGACGAAGCGTGGAATGTGAAACGTGAAGTGTCCAAAGGCTCCCTCGCCCCCGGCAGGGGAGAGGGCCGGGGAGAGGGGGCATCACACTTCACGTTTGACATTTCACACATCCCTTGAACCATGTCCTTCGACCGCGAACCCGAATACACGCACGGCCGGCTGTCGCGCACGGCGGTGCTGCTGGTCAATCTCGGTACGCCCGAGGCGCCCGAGCCGGGCGCGGTGCGCCGGTACCTGAAGCAGTTCCTGTCCGACCCGCGAGTGGTCGAGATCCCGCGCGCGGTGTGGCTGCCGATCCTGTACGGCGTGATCCTGACCGTGCGGCCGAAGAAGTCGGCGGCCAAGTACGCGGCCATCTGGACCGAACGGGGCTCGCCGCTGCTGCATCACTCCGAACAGCAGGTGCTGCTGCTGCGCGGCTACCTCGGCGAGCTCGGCGTGGACGTCGACGTGCGGCTGGCGATGCGCTACGGCGAGCCGTCGATTCCCCGCGCGCTGTCCGAGATGCGCGCCGCCAACACCGATCGCGTCGTCGTGCTGCCGCTGTATCCGCAGTATTCGGCGACCACGACCGCAACGGTGTTCGACGCGGTCAATGCCGAACTCGCGCGCTGCCGCAACGTGCCCGAACTGCGCACCGTCAAGCACTTCCACGACCACGCCGGCTACATCGAGGCGCTCAAGCGTTCGGTGCTCGATCACTGGGCGAAGCACGGCGCCCTGCGCGAATCGCGCGGCAAGCTGGTGATGAGCTTCCACGGCGTGCCGCGGCGCACGCTCGACCTCGGCGACCCCTATCACTGCGAGTGCCGCAAGACCGGTCGCCTGCTGGCCGAAGCACTGGGGCTCGCCAGCGACGACTACGTGGTGACCTTCCAGTCGCGCTTCGGCAAGGCCGAGTGGCTGCAGCCCTACACCGCGCCGACGCTGCACGCCCTCGGCAGCCAGGGCGTGCAGCGGGTCGACGTGATCTGCCCCGGCTTCGTCGCCGACTGCCTGGAGACGCTCGAGGAAATCAACATCGAAGGCCGGCAGGAATTCCTGACCGCCGGCGGCAAGGTCTTCCACTACATCGCCTGCCTGAACGAGTCGCCGCCATTCATCCACGCGCTGGCCGACCTGGCCGTAAGCCACCTGCAGGGCTGGCCTGTCTCGCGCGACCGGCGCGGCGAGCGCGAGGCGCAGGCGGCGGCCAGCGCCGTCCAGGCGAAGCTCGCCGGCGCGCTGCGCTGAGGAGGTTGCCGCGGCCCTGGCAAGCCGGTTCGGCTGCGGCGACTGCGCGGCCCCGGCAAGCCGTTTCGGCCGCGGCGACTGCGCGGCGATCGCCGGGCCGGGCGACGTATTGGCGCAACATGGCTCGCCATCGGGCTTGAAATCGTCCGGACGGCCCCCAAAGTGCAACGGGTGATCGATCAAGCAGGCACGTATGGAGGGCGGATGAACGTACCGGAGCAGCAGCCGGTCGAGCGGCCGGCAGCGCCGGCGCAGGACGCTGGGGAAGCAATCGCCGGCGCAACGGCGTCCGGCGAGGCCGCGCCGGCGCTCGGCTCGGCCAGCGTCGTCGACGTCGAGGCCGAACTGCAGGCGGCGCTGGCCAAGGCGAGCGAGAACTACGAGCTGTACCTGCGCGCGGTGGCCGAGGCGGAGAACACCCGGCGGCGGGCGCAGGAAGACATCGCCAGGGCGCACAAGTACAGCATCGAGTCTTTCGCCGAGGCGCTGGTGCCCGTGGCCGACAGCCTGGAAAAGGCGCTCGAGATCAGTAACGCCTCTGCCGAGGCGATGCGCGAGGGCGTCGAGTTGACGCTGCGCCAGCTGCGCGCGGCCTTCGACAAGGGCCGGCTGGCCGAGATCAATCCGGCCGGGCAGAAGTTCGACCCGCATAACCACCAGGCGATCTCGATGGTGCCGGCCGAGGCGGCCGGTGGCGTGCCGCCGAACCACGTGGTCAGCGTGCTGCAGAAGGGCTGGCGCATCGCCGACCGGGTGCTGCGGCCGGCGCTGGTCACGGTGGCGGCACCTTGAAGTCGGCCGCCTGCACACAAACATTGAATGACGATGGGCGCCGAGGCGCCCGCAGACATTCCACTGGGGGATAGAGCATGGCCAAGATCATCGGCATCGACCTGGGCACGACCAACTCGTGCGTCGCCATCCTGGAAGGCGGCCAGCCCAAGGTCATCGAGAACAGCGAGGGCGCGCGCACCACGCCGTCGATCGTCGCCTACATGGAAGACGGCGAGATCCTCGTCGGCGCGCCGGCGAAGCGGCAGGCGGTCACCAACCCGAAGAACACCCTGTACGCCGTCAAGCGGCTGATCGGCCGCCGCTTCGAGGAAAAGGAGGTGCAGAAGGACATCCACATGATGCCCTACAAGATCTCCAAGGCACCGAATGGCGACGCCTGGGTTGAGGTGCGCGGCAAGGCCATCGCGCCGCCGCAGGTCTCGGCCGAGGTGCTGCGCAAGATGAAGAAGACGGCCGAGGACTATCTCGGCGAGGCGGTCACCGAGGCCGTGATCACCGTGCCGGCGTACTTCAACGACAGCCAGCGCCAGGCCACCAAGGACGCCGGCCGCATCGCCGGCCTCGAAGTCAAGCGGATCATCAACGAGCCGACCGCGGCGGCGCTCGCCTTCGGCCTCGACAAGGCGAGCAAGGGCGACCGCAAGATCGCCGTCTACGATCTCGGCGGCGGCACGTTCGACATCTCGATCATCGAGATCGCCGATGTCGACGGCGAGAAGCAGTTCGAGGTGCTGTCCACGAACGGCGACACCTTCCTCGGCGGCGAGGACTTCGACCAGCGGATCATCGATTACGTGGTCGCCGAGTTCAAGAAAGAGTCGGGTGCCGACCTGTCGAAGGACGTGCTGGCGCTGCAGCGGCTGAAGGACTCGGCCGAGAAGGCCAAGATCGAACTGTCCTCGGGCCAGCAGACCGAGATCAACCTGCCGTACATCACGGCCGATGCGTCGGGTCCAAAGCACCTGAACATGAAGCTCACCCGCGCCAAGTTCGAGGCGCTGGTCGAGGAGCTGATCGAGCGCACCATCGAGCCGTGCCGGATCGCGATCAAGGACGCCGGCGTGAAGTCCGCCGACATCAACGACGTGATCCTGGTCGGCGGCATGACGCGTATGCCCAAGGTGCAGGACAAGGTCAAGGAGTTCTTCGGCAAGGAGCCGCGCAAGGACGTCAACCCCGACGAGGCGGTGGCGGTGGGCGCGGCGATCCAGGGCTCGGTGCTCTCCGGCGACCGCAAGGACGTGCTGCTGCTCGACGTCACCCCGCTGTCGCTCGGCATCGAGACGCTCGGCGGCGTGATGACCAAGATGATCCAGAAGAACACCACCATCCCGACCAAGTTC
>Ga0209254_10004489_pt1 | contig 12773 bp, 10 predicted proteins | sample FrelakmetDIP11DI_FD_187148 | JGI IMG/M metagenome (GOLD analysis project Ga0209254, IMG submission 187148) | Freshwater lake sediment microbial communities from the University of Notre Dame, USA, for methane emissions studies - DIP11 DI (SPAdes)... | ecosystem: Environmental > Aquatic >...
CTTACGGGACAACTACCGCGTCTGCCATGCCTGTTCTCTATGCTGATATGGTATGCTGTATCAAAAATCACACAGCGTTGTTCATAAAAGATACAACATGCCCTGTTTATCCCTTTATAATCAGGCATCCCGGCGTTGATTTGCTGGCTTGATTTTTGCTATAATCTTTAATACGCTGCAATTGGAAAATACTTGACATTGGCGGAGGTAGCATTTATACTCTTAACGACATGTATTGCGGGAGAACGCCGGATGTCAGTATATAAGAATTATGAAAAATGATAGAAAGAGTAAAAAAAAGCTTGACAAGGATATAGTTCATAATTATAATTTTCTCATTAAAAAACTATATCCCTTTAAGGGGGGGTGAGGAGAAACCAATAAGAGCCCGTTAGGAATCGTCATATAGTTGCCTTGGTATTTTTAGACTATTAAAAGCAAAGGAGGTGATAGAAAGGAGGAGATGTAAAGGGAAACCCGGCTTTCTATGGAGTGCTTAGCCGTTGGGCTAAGGGAGATGAAAAGGTGATTTTAGAAAAAAAAGGAGGTTTGAAAGTGAAGATAAGAAATTTATTAGCTTTTGTGGCAATGCTGAGCGTTTTTATCATTGGCATTGGAACAGCTCATGCTGTTTTTGGTGTCAACGATGATGTTGCTGGCCAAGATATCGTTGTCCCGCTTATTTGCGGCAATTGCGGGGCTGACACCATCTGCGGCAACGGCGACGATTCAAGCGGGCTGAACACACTTATAGCCATAGCCGAGGTAAAAGCAGGCGAAAAATTATTAACCGGAGACTATCCGAAAACCGATGATAATAAGACGCCGAAGGTATGCATGGATTGGGATTTAAGGAACAGAACATCCTGCACAGTCCTCACCAGCAGGCACTGCTGGAGCGCTTGGGACATTGAAGGCTTCGACTGTAAGACACTGACCAAAAACATAGGCACATCCATGGAGGTGGTAATAGACGGCGTAAAGTACAATACGGGTTATATTATCTATCGCCAGACAGTAGCTGCGGACGATATTAACAATAAGTTCATTGCTTGGCAATATCTCGTGGACCTTACGAAGGGATTTGCCTCCGGCTTTAACGGTCTTCAGATGGAAGGCGGGGTAGGAAGTGCCAATCTCGGAGAAGATGGTGGCAATGCCCCCATTACCGCGCATGACTTTTTCCCGAGATACTACATAAACAACAACGACCCGGATTCATGGACATGGTGGATAATCCTGGCGGGAAGAAATGAAGTGGGTATCTACGGAAACGGTACAAGTTGCGGCAATATCTGCCCTGCTGCACTTTTAACCAGGATCCTTTTCGGAAACTTGTGCAACGAAGCAGAGAACTGCATTGACTTTGGAATAGAAATTCCTTATGAGATGAACATCATATCCGTAGGCGACATTCCCCAGTTGGGTGCCATCTGGCCGGATCCGACAGTTGTGAGAAAAGGCTGGGCGACTGTAGGGATACGCGAAGAGGGTGACACGACAGTAGGAGCCCATATCTTAACGGAAGGTACGATCAACCCGGATGACAATATCTGCGGTCTCAATGGTGGTGAACTGTACTCGATCTTTGGTTACTCATATCAGAGGGCGAAGTCAAATGATCCGTCATCGACCGGCTTTAACCTCAGTTGGGATGTGGTTCACCCTATGCACAGGGTATATTGTTCCAATTCAGCTGCCGGCATCGAAGGCGCAGAGTGTACGAGCGAGACTAATTCGCCCTAATTTTTTAAAGTTTAACGAAAAAAGGGATGGGATTAAATCCCATCCCTTTTTTTGTCATCTGACGGGAGGTTAATTGAAAATATCGAAATTAATACTGATCATGCTGCTCGTGTTGTCCTTATTGGGCTGCGCCACGACTTCGAAGGTGATGGAGAGGGAGTCGTCTTATGTTATCACGGATATCTCGGAAGGCCTGCCAACTGACGGACTCTTGAGGCAGAATATAGCACTTTTCGATATGGATAGAGATGGTTCGCTTGATATTATCGCCCCCCCGATGAGGAAGGCCGAAGACAGCCGGAGCAGACCGTTTATATTCATAAGGGGCAAGGAGGGGAATTGGAAAGAAGGCAGCGTTACCTTCCCGGAAGGGAAAGGATACGGCTATGGAGGAATCGCGGCAGGAGACATAAATGGGGACGGCTATGTTGATATTGTCCTGGCAATCCATATGGTTGCTGGTAATATCACAGTCTTCCTGAACAGCAAGGAAGCTGCTATTACCCAATCAGCAATCCCCGTTGAGAAGGATTTTCATTCAAGAGCTGTAACAGTCGCTGACATGAACGGCGACGGCAGGACCGATGTAGTAGCCTTGTCAGAGGCGTCATTCGGAATAAATGCGAAACCGAGGGGTATTCTTGTGGCCACAAATCAAGGCCCAGTAGGCTGGGATTTTCATGCCATCGAGGAGAGCCTCGAAATATATGGGGACTCTATAGAAGTCGGAGACTTTAACGGCGACGGAAAAAAAGATATTGCGATTGCCCCCCTGACCACGGTCAAGCAAAGAAAGAAGGCTGTTTGGTTTGGGGACGGGCAGGGGAATTTCGATAGCTATAAAGGAGACATCCTCGGTGACACCATTTCGATTTCGGTGAAGGCCGGCGATGTCGACAACGACGGAAGGGATGAGATTGTCTTCAGGGTAGTTACGCCGGCCGGCAGGAATACCATGGCGAAGCTATCTGTATTTCAATGGACAGGCAGCGAATTTCAGGAGATATCCTCAGGTCTTGAGAAAGTAGTCAAGCCTTTTTTCTTCGACCTTGCCGACACGGACGGAGACGGCAGAAAGGAACTTATTGCTCTTTCAGAGAACGGGTTGCATTTATTAAAATACAGCAATTCAGGATGGGTCGAAGTTGGATACCACCAGCTTCCATCTGAGGATACCCTGGGAGCATATGGCCTTGAGGCAGCGCTTGACAGTGACGGTTCCTGCCTGATTGCTGTCAACCTGGGGAATGAAGAACCTACGTTTCATAAGGGAATAAAGGCATACAGAGTGACCCGGGTAAAATGATTGGGGGTTGCGAATTTAACTTAAAAGCCACATGAAAGGATTTTTTATATGAAGATTGTTCGTTTGATTCTATTAATGTCTGCAGCGCTTGTTATGATCAGCGGCTGCGCGACGCTTCCAATGGAGGCGGACCAGAAAGCGTCCCTGCGGGCACGGGCGGAGGAATACTGGAAGCTTAGAATGCAGGACAAATATGAAGAGACATACCGCATGGAAGACCGCCCGGGCCTGTCTCAATTTACGGACTACCGGGAAAAAGCAATGCTCATAAGGAAACTGCAGCCGAAATTTACTATCGGAGATATAAAGATAGACGGAAATAAAGGGGAGGTGAAAATAACGTACTTCGTTGATGTCCCCGGAGTTCCGAAATCATTATCCGAAGTTCGTTATGATGAGTGGGTTTTCACGCGCGGAGAGTGGCTTCACAGATTTCCCGTGAACTGAGATCAGCTTTTGAATTTTAAATCTGCACCGAATTTTAACTCAACCCCCACAATACGCTTGACCGGGAAGCGTGCATCAAACCCTCTCAGCGCGTAAACAAGTCATGATATACTATAATAGTAAATGTTATGCTTACGAGATGAAACCCAGGAACGGCGAGAAGACATCACATACACCGGTGCAAAAAGCAAAGGGCGGAGAAACCTCTGGCATCAGGCGTTTTCTTATAACGTATATTGCATTAATAATCGCTTTTTTCTTCTTTACTTCATTTAAACCCGTCCTGAAGATAATAGATGTGAACGGGTTTTTTACCCAGTTCGTAGTTATTGTGGCCTCAAAAATTCTTTGTTTTGTGCACGACCAGTGCGTTTCTCATGGTTCTGTCATAACGCTGCCGACATTGTCTCTTGACGTGGGAGCCGCATGCAGCGGTCTGGATGCGGTTATTATGTATGCTGTTGGGGTATTGGCGTATCCTGCGAGATGGCAGAAAAAAGTAATCGGCATAGCAGCCGGTTTTCTTATCATTCAAACGGCGAATATTCTGAGAATAGTACTGCTGTCCTATATCGGAATCTATATGAAGGGCATCTTTGAGTTTATCCATATATATATCGCACAGGGAATAATGATTGCCCTGGCCCTCGGCATCTTCTTTGTGTATCTTAATTATGCGAACAGACCTCACACAGCGCATAGCTGAGTCCCGGGCTCTCAGGGCGGTCCTCACTTTTTTGGCGGCCTATATCGTCCTGTCAATCCTGTGGATTTACGTGAGAGGCATGTACGGATATGGCATTACCTTTATTGCATCGAAATTTGTTGCAGGACTGAAGGATGCCCGGCTGGAAGATGTCATAATTCTGGGAAACAATATTATTGCCACGTTCAGCCCTGTGAGGCAGCCGAATAGCTATATTGATGTGCCGGTCAATCTGGCTGTCTATACCACTAACGTTCCATTGGTCCTTTCCCTGCTCATCTCGCTGTTTTCCTTTTTAATACGAAGGAAAAGGGCATACGCCGAAGCGCTGCTGATACTTCTCCTGTTTCATCTCCTCTATGTTTTTTTCTCTGAGACACTGCAATTAACAAATACGTTCATGATGAGGGGGGTCGAGGAGAAAAGTCTGATTCGACTGTCCAACTATCATTTCTTGTGGGGATTAGCGGAACACGCGTCCATGAGTTTTGCTCCTTTCCTGATTGTGGTGTATATATTTGTGAGATTCCGAAGAGCATGAAAAATGCATCAAAGTTGACATAATCTGTTCGGATCTGACAGGAATTGGCACTTTTTTTGAATGTGGGAGAGCGACGCTAAAAAAAGACTCCTATAGATGAAGTTTTAGATTAGGTTTCTCAAGTAATCATAACAAATAAAAAGAGAATTCAAAAAAACATTGACAAATTGCTTTGATTCTGGTTTAGTTAATAGTAATATTGATTTGGAATGAAATATGCAAACGAAGAGTTAAGAAGGGGAAAAGCCGTGTATCGAGAACTGTCACGGCACCTGGTATGTAAACAACCTATTAATGACGGGAGGTTAACGATGAAAAAGTTAGTGTTGCTGGTGGGCATCCTGATGATTGCTTCTTTGGGCCTTGCTGCCATGGCAGAGGCGCAGGAGGGGAGTGTTTTTGGCAATGGAGTTCTTGTCAGGGCATTTATTGTGTGTGACAGTGAAAGTGGGTGTGATGGCGAGACTCCCCTTTACTCAGCGTATCTGGAAGTGAGGGATGAAGAAGGCAATCTTCTTACTGACCTTGAAGATTTTCGGGTAGCGGGTGTTTTGGGAACATCAACCCCTGTAGTTGCGGCAAACCCTTTCAAAATCCATAACCACGATCTTGTTAACAATGATATCAGTATATCCTACGATATTGCCTCAAGAATACTGTACGTTTTCAACACCGATAGCGCTGAAGGACTGCATGTGAGCAAATACGATATCACCCTTACTGCTCCTGTCAATGGTGCCTGTGTCACATACAGCACGGGATTGACACAAGCCCCTGAAAGTCTCTGCTTAGCTGGAGATCCGTCTATAGTGGCAGGGTCAGGTCCGTGGAGCTGGACCTGCTATGGATTAAATGATGGCAATAATGCAAGCTGCTCGGCCAACCTGAAGGTCAACGGCGTCTGCGGGTTATCGAGCGGCTGCACCTTTGCGACGGCGCCGACCACCGGCCTCTGTACTTCAGGGACTGCCTCTGCAGTGAGCGGATCGGGCCCGTGGACCTGGACCTGCGCCGGCGTATACGGAGGAACCAATTCTGGAACCTGCTCGGCAAACCGCCAGACCTTTGATATTAACCTCGCTGTTACCGGGGTATCCGGAATGCCCACCGGGGGTGATACCGGCATATCGCTCCCCGCACATGTGACCGTAAAAAACAGTGGCACCAGCGCAGCGGGTTCATTCAATGTGAAGATGTATTGGTCCAGGGTCTATCCGTCTCCGAATTATCTTGTGCCAAGCTCAGCCACTCTTTTGGCAACACAAAGGGTGACAGGTCTTCCGGGCGGGCAATCCCAAACGGTTAACTTTTTGAGTTCGGTTCCAGCTGGATCCGTATATCACAACACTTACTACATTCTCTTCCTTGTCGATGCCGATCAAGAAGTTGCTGAGACGAATGAGAATAATAATCTGAGAATAAACGCCTTTTTCGTGCAGTAAATTTATCTTTAGCCTGAAGGAGGTGTATATTGTCACCTCCTTCAGGCATTTTAATGAACAAGAGAAACCTCATTCTTCTTCTCCCCCTTTTGCTCGCAATTTTTTTCTTCGATATCCTCTTCCTCGATAAGACATTTTCTGCATCAACCTTTCTTGCAGGTGTTACATCAGAGGGACCATACGGATTTTCCGGGCACAGGCCCGCGATGCCTTTTACCTTTGACACAGGGGGAAACGCATGGGTCAATGAGCCGAGTCCATACATCATACGGAGAATACTGAATCAAGGCTCTTTTCCGCTCTGGAACCCCTATGAGGGGCTCGGAATGCCGTTAATCGCCAATCTTAACAACGAAATTCTGAATCCGCTAAAGCTCTTTCTGAACCTCTCCCCAAATTCATACCTGCAGGATATCTTCTTTCTCCTGAGGCTCCTTGTTATGGGCAGTTTCACCTATCTCTTTCTGCGCGAGCGCAAACACTCTTCCGGAGCGGCCCTCCTCGGGGCTTTGTCTTTCATGCTCTCCGGCTACTCTGTTTGGTGGATCAATCTTCACCCGTTGAGCACAGTGATGTACCTGCCTGCGGTCTTCTATTTCTATGAGAGATGGTGCAATAAAAAAGGTTTGGAGAGTCCTTTCTTCATGTCGTTGTCCCTCTGTTTTGCGTTTGTTTCAGGGAAAATACCTGACGTAATCATGGGGCTCGCCCTTCTCTTTCTCTATGCACTATGGAAGGGCACGGTAACGCCCCCTCCTGCTCTCCATCGTAAGCCAAGAGGGGAAGGGGTTATTTTCGCAATGTTCAGGGAAGAGGGGAAGGTCATTCTCATTGTGGTTTCTGCCATTCTAATGTCGGCGGTGGCTCTTGTCCCCTTTGCCGAGCTCTACGAAAATGCGTCACCTCTGGCAAGGGCGATAAGAACCGGGGCCGCGAGCCATGTGCTGCCACCGATTACATTGGTAACTCTTTTCCAGCCCCTCTTCCTCGGCCTGGATAATTATTTCTACGGGTCATGGCTTTCCTGGAACCCCAATATCATGATGCCTCACGCATCGCTCGTATTGCTGATGCTTGTCATTTATGCGGCGCTGAACAGGAAGCCCCTCTGGGAAACACTGCCTTTTGTTTTATTTACGATGATTGTTTTTTCCATAGCATACGGAGTTATTCCGACCTCTTTTATCTCGGGGATTCCTTTGTTCAGGAGTATAGAATTTCTGAAATACAATGCGATGTGTTACTTTTCCATAGGAATTATAGCAGCTTCAGCTTTCGATCACCTTCTATCGAGTGACGGCAATAAAAAGAAACTTATTCTCTCCGCAGCGGCCATGTCTCTAATGCTCCTGCTGTATTTATTCTCTTTTTACAGATTGAGTCCTCCCGGCATGCATGATTATTTGATACGTGTCTTTGCCGTTTCTCTTTCAGGCCTGGCGATGCTGACCCTGGTCTTCCATTTTTCAAAAAAGAAGAGTATATTTGCCATGCTTGTTGTTGCCCTTGTTATACTGGAGCTCTTTCTCTATATGCCGAAGGACCATCCTCACAGATCAGAGCCTTATAGGGAGCCGCCTTATCTCAGCGTACTGAAGGGCGAAAAGTACCTCAGATTTATTGGAGACGGAAGTTCGCTCCCTCCGTTAGTAAGCAACGCCGTCGGTATCTATGATGTAAGGGGTATCAGCGTCTTGTTTCCGAGGGATTACTATATTTTTTTCGAGAACCTTCTGAGTTTCAGCGTGCCGCAAACAAACAACCCGAATCCTCTCTTCTCTGCCACGTCTCCCTTTCTTGACCTTATAGGCGGCAACTACATTCTGAGCCGGGAACCGTTGGATCACTGGAGGCTTGAGGACGTGATAAGATCTCATATTGCATCTCTCAGATGGATACGTTTCTTTGATGCGATGATTGTCCACACCGTTAAGGGCGGGGGTACTTACGGCTATTTCGCTTACGGCGGAGAGAAGAGATTCTCGTTCTCTTTCCCCATGAAATTTGCCTATGAAGCGAGACTCCGGGTATCAGAGCCATTCATATTTGCCGGATTTGCATTGGATGGTATTCCAAAGGGAACAATCGCACATATTAGTATAACTGTGGAAAACCGGACCAGGGAACTGACTATTCGTGAAGGTTCCTGGGAAGACCATTGGTTAAATGTCTCCGAAGATATGGGAAAGGTCATCAAGATTACTGTTGAAGGTAAGGGAAGCGGCGATGGAAGGATAATGCTTGGGAATTTCGGGCTTTCGCCCGGGCCGGAAAAAGAGGGGACCATCTATGAGCAACTTCGGGCGCTCCATGGAAAAGAACTTCCATTTATAAAGTACAGGGGAGAATATGGAGGTATCCATATATACGAAAATACCAATGTAATGGACAGGGCTTTTGTGCTGCATGAGATCAGGTCGGCTGAAAGTCTCAATGACGTAATGAGAGAATTGCAGGGAGGCAGCAATTTCAGGGAGATCGGCCTTGTGACAGGAAATATTACCCCTCCCCTGATCCCAGCCCCTCAAGGAAGGGAACCGCAGAATATTCCCTTTTCGTCGCAGAGCAAGGGTGAGGGGGATACTGTGGTGATAAAGAAATATCTTTCTGACGAAGTTGCATTGGAAGTGGAATCAAAGGGGGGACTTCTTGTCCTGAGCGATCTCTATTATCCGGGCTGGAAGGTACAGGTGAACGGCAGGGAAGAGAAGGTCCTCAAGGCATTTGGCATGCTGAGAGGCGTTGTCATCGGCGAAGGGAGAAGCGAAGTACACTTCCGGTACCGGCCCATGGTCCTCTACGCCGGCGCATTTATTTCAGCGCTGACCTTTACTATCTGGATGATATTCTTGTTGATTTCGAGAGTGAGGAAGATATAAAATTTATTACAAAAACCTACAGTTTTTTATGGGGGTATCAGGTTCATGCCGGTAAAAAAAGTGGCGGTGCTGTGCATCAAAGGAGAAACGTTTGGAGGGCTGGAGGACCAGACTGCCAGGAGGGTAATGAGGCATTTGCTCCTTAGGGGCAAAGGGAACCGCGTAGACGTATTTGAACTGGACGAGTCTTTGAATGCCGGAAATCTCAACGCCTACGGAGAATACGATGCCTATGTCGTAATCAGGGGGATGGTATTCATAACGCTCGAAAGTATTAATAATCTTTCGGAAATCATTTTTAGCAACAGAGCCCTTTCGGCGGTTGTTCCTGTCTGCAATGAAAGCAAGATACCGGAGCAGCTTCATACGCCGCCTTTTCTTTACCAGACTTTGACGGTCTTCAATTGGGCGGTGCAAGAAATTTTTAAAAAAATCAAGCATGAAGTAAGAGAGGTCAGTGAGATAGACAATTTCTGCGTCGCTTTCAGAAAAGACTTATTGGATACCTTGTCACGGGACGAGGATTTGTGTGATCTGTCCCGGGCAGAAGGAAATACCCGATTGAGCTTTGGCGTTGCCAAAGGGATCTATACGCACCGGTATGGGAATGTTTTTGAAAGCGGCCGGGCCGATCTCATGACGTATGTGCCCATGGACGCAAGAGAGGTTCTTGACATCGGTTCGGCGAAAGGCCTTTTCGGAGAACTGCTGAAGAAAAGGCAGAAATGTACGGTAACAGGCGTCGATATAGACAACGAGATGATAAAGATTGCCTCAAGCCGGCTTGACAGTGTTATAAGCGGAGACATCGAAGATCTGCTCGACAAAGGGGCTTTGGGAAAATATGACTGTATTCTGTGCGGCGACGTATTGGAACACCTGAATAACCCGTGGAAGGTGGTTGGCGCTCTGAAAAAGCATCTCCGGAAAGGCGGGTTCTTCATAGCGAGTACGCCAAATGTAATGAATTGGGCCGTTATTTTCGAGCAGGTAAGGGGCAGGTGGGACTATGTCCCGGCCTCCATTCTTTCCGGCACGCATATAAGATTCTTTACAAAGCAGTGCCTGAAAGAACTCTTCATAGACGCCGGTTATGAAATAAATGAAGTAAGCCTCCAGAGCTTCGAGCTTCCTCCTCAGGGCCGTGAGTTTATCGAAAGGCTGAGGAGTCTCGGGAATGAGTTGAACGAAGAGGAATTAAAAGCTTCCGAGATTGTTATCGTTGCATCCTGTTAGAATGGCGCTTTCGACTGAGATTTTCCAAAGATCAGCACGTCGCCAAGAAAGGTCTCATACGTCCCGAAAAGGTTTTTGAAGAGGGTCCTCTCGGGGAAAGGGTGCCTCACCTCGAATTTCTTGAGCAACGTATAGTCGGTTCTGTTCGCAAGCAATGCCTGGATAAGGGCACAATCATCAGCATCACAGTGGAATACCTCATCGCAGCATCTGGGTCTTTTATATGGAGTTGTGAAATACTTCCAGTACCTTCCATAGTAGGTCTCGTGAAGGACTATTGCCTCCACGTTATCGCTGAAATCTTGAAGCGCAATCCCGGACGGCATTGCATTGACCTTTGCATAGGGCGAATAGGCAATAAGAGAGTGAGGGGAATGGTTGTTCAGGAAAGCGCTGGCGCTGTAACGAGTCTCTTTTAGGAAGTAAGTCTGGCTGAGCACCGACAGAGCAAATGTGTAAAGGACGATTAAAGGCACACGGACAAATCAGAAGACCTAACTGTGTTCCGAATCCTCTGGCATACCATTGAACGCTGACTTTGTTGTAGCCGATGGCGGAACGATCAAAAGTATTGATCGGATTCTTTGCGACCCCTACCTGCTGCCACTCATCAGGCTCGAAATAATCACCCTGGGTAATGCCCCAGGGCATTCCGGGGGCCCTCACTAAAATGCTCAGCACTATGACGAAGAAGAGCCCAAGCCGGTGACCGTGTTTCATTTTTTTTCTGCGACGATAACAGCGTAATTGTTGTCGAGTATTCCTTCTCTGACCAGAAGCTCTTCCATAAGCAGGACCATTCTTATCAGTGCCGCGTCTTTCTCATCTGCCTCGTTGAAATTCCCTATTATTTCACCCAGAAGGGGATTATAAAGAGGACCTCCGAAATATCGGATTGTCTTTATGGTGAAGAATTGCTCAAGGAGAGGGATTATGTCGCCGGACCGTATAGCCTCGGATGGATCTACGGCATTCATGTATTCAACAGAATACCTCTCGATATTTTTAATCAGTTCGCCCGTCTGAGGACGTGTCCTTAAGCTTTCGGGCAGAATGCCCAGTATTCTTTTCATTATATCCAATTGCTTGTCCGTCCACTGAAACTGGTTCGGTCCGATGAATTCCTGAACGACCACCAGTCCCCCGTCTTTTAAGGCCATCTTCACGTTTTCGCAAACGCCTTCGAGATTTTCTATATGGTGAAGAGCCGCCCAGGAAAAAAATATGTCATAATGGTTGTGTTTGAAGACGGCCTTGTTTACGTCGTCAACGAGGAAATGTATCCGATAATTCTTTTCCAGTGCGATGCGCCTTCCCTCATGAACCCGCTCCTCCGCTATTTCATATGCATCGACAGTCCTGCAGATACGGTTGTCGAGGACGCCTCGTTCGAACTCACCGGACCCGCTGCAAATGCTCAGCCCGTTATCAAGAAGCTGCGGCACAAATTCTTTCCTGAGGAATTGATAAAAATTTGTTTTCGGGTCGCCGGTTACGAGTCTTTGGCAATGCTCCAGGATGACCGGAGAGTCCCACCAATAACGTTTTTGCGACGCGGCACTGTGGGTATGAAAGTCGTTCCATGTTTTCTTTGTCTTTTTAAGTCGGTCTTTATAGAGGATTTCCTCAAAGGCGGTTTCGAGCCTTCTTATCACTGCTTCCTTTGTAAAATTCTGCGCGATTTGCAGTCCCTTCTTGACAAGGGTTTCCCTCAGCGGTTTGTTGCTGAACATCTCCGCGATTGCGCCCGCCAGTTGGGCTGGATCCGAAGAATCAATAAACAAGGCGTAATCCGGTATCTTTCCAAAGGTTGAATATGAGGAAATCCTGCTCAATATTGCAGGCGTCCCGCATGCCATAGCCTCAAGCGCGGGAAGACCGAAACCCTCCGCTTCCTTCGACATGGATACGAAAAGGTCCGAAGCCCGGTATATCTCACCCATCGAGTAGTGCGGCACATGGAAATGATAGCTATCCGGTTCAATGATCTCTTTCTCAGCGGAAGTGACAGAAAATTGGGAAACTCTTACGAGTCTGATGCCCGATCCAAGTTTTTCTTTCGCCAGGGAAACCCCTCTCAGGGTAAATGCAACATTCTTAAAATTTACTTCAAAAGGACCGGTGACCAGTATTGTGAATGGGAGGTTCGTTTCTTCTTTCCGGTCTCGCGCAGGATAGAAAATATGCCTGTTAAGCATCTGCCCTACATAATAGGTTTCGGCGCCGAACCGCTCTCTTATAACGTCATCGAGATGGGGCGATACCGTCAGTTTTGGTATCTCGTAGGAGTATACTTCGTCTATTGCAGCTTTCAGGCTCAGCAACTCCACATAGTCGCCCTCGTATCCTTGACAGAGGTGAACGACCGCGCCCTTTTTTGATTCAACTGCTGCCTTGACCGTCGGCCAGTATGTGCCGATAACTATGTCGGACTCCGGGACCGTGGATGCATTAAATTCAGGTACAGACA
>Ga0209254_10004490_pt1 | contig 12773 bp, 7 predicted proteins | sample FrelakmetDIP11DI_FD_187148 | JGI IMG/M metagenome (GOLD analysis project Ga0209254, IMG submission 187148) | Freshwater lake sediment microbial communities from the University of Notre Dame, USA, for methane emissions studies - DIP11 DI (SPAdes)... | ecosystem: Environmental > Aquatic >...
TCTTATTCTTTTATGATGCTCTAATGAATCACTTGCAGCATCTGTCGTTGATAGAACTTCTATATTGAATTTCTCAAACAATGTACGCGGTAGAAATTCAGAAGAATCAATTTTTTCTTGCAGCAAATCATAAATCCTCTGAGCATTCTTGCTGTTCAATTTTTCTTTTATCCCAAACACAATATTAAATTCATATGCGAGCCAAACACTTGAAGGTGTACCTCGAAACAAATAAAAATTATCTGCAAATATTTGCCAAATTTTTCTCGGATCATTTTCGACTTTAGTTCCATCAATTGCGGGAATACCGAGAGATTCCAGCGGAATTCCTTGTGAATACAGCATTCTAAATAAATAATGATCCGGTGTTAAAAATAGTTCAGTAGGATTGGAAAATGGTTTATTTTCGGCGAATATTAGCGGATCAACATGACCATGAGGACTGATGATTGGCAAATTTTTAATACGTTCATAAATCTCACGAGCAATTTTTCTGATCGCTGTACTCGAATTAAAAAATCTATCTTCATTTAAAATCATTTTTTCCATAAGTTCGCCCTTATTTTTTAATCTCAATTGTTGGCGGATTATTTAGAAGCTGTTGAGTTTCGCTTAAATAGTTTTTAAACTCATCAAAATTTTCTATTGCTTTTTCTTCTTGCTCCCAAGCTGCACAAAAATAATATTGGATTTTTTTATTCTCCGGTTTAAGTCTTACAATGTAACTTAAATCATCCTCGTTCAATTCCAGGAGATTTTTGGTTCTATAGAATATAGCAATTCCTAATTTATCTTCTTTTGAAACTAAAGTTTGATTTCCATATAATGCAATGTAAGACCATTCTCCGGAAATATCACTTTTAAAGAATTGAGTTCCAGCATATTTTGCTAATCCAGTGACAATATTTGATGCATCATCCGATATGTGAATTTCATTTTTTGAGAGCCTGCTTCCTGCGGTAATTGACAATTTTGATTCGAGGTTAAATTTTTTCTCACCGACTTTCCAGCCAAAATAATTTGTTTTCACTTCTGATTTAATTGGTCCGTTTTGCGAGATCTCACAATAGATACTATCTGTCTTTGAGACCGTATTGACTTTGCTATCGTACCACATTCCCATTGAACCAATGCCCAACGAGTTCCCTACTTTAAAAATGTCCATTCCCCACTCTTGCATTGAATGGTAAGAATCATCTTTCGCAACTGTATCATGAACTCCGACACTTGCCAGGACAAGCTGATCTTTCTTTTTACCAAAAATATCCGTGGCATTCCTCCAGTCTAAATAAAATCTGTAGCCAACTTTTTCAGATTCCCAGCCCGGACCTTCATACTTAAAAAGTGCATCATGATCTGTATGAATTGATGGAACCCTTATTTTAGTCACATTTACGAAAGCATTTCCTCTAAACCGTCCATCGTAATAAACATTCTCAGGCTTCATTGCAAGTTCAGCGTAAGTTCGGTCCTTGAATTCGGGTTTTTTAATTTCATCACCATAAATAACCGAAAGCACTTTTTCTTCATTTGGTTTTAAGCTTAGAACAATACTGATTCTTTTCCCGTCAAATTCATTTTGCTCAATTTGATATGGTACCAAATCATTTCCATCTTTAATAAAAAAATTATGTTCTAAATCATCTAAACTGATTTCAAAAAAAAAGTCGATTATCGAAATATTGTGTGGATTCTTAACTCTTATTTGCAGATCATTTTGATGAGAATTACAGACAAAACCAATTAAGATTATGGCGCTGAACACAAAAGTAATTACTAATTTCATAAATTTATTTTAAGTTATTTAAATAATTTTGTTGTAGATATAAAATTTAAGCGGCTTATTTCGTCAGGTGAATAATGATTTTAAAATTTTAGTGTTCACTTTGGATTATTAATTCCTTTCTTAATCTGTCAAGTTCTGATTTGGGGTTCCACTTATAATTAAAAGTCCATGAAGCGTCAATTTCCTGAGGTTTGGGTAGTCCCTTAACAAATTCTAAGTTGTCTCTATGCCAGTCAAAATCTTCTCCATCTCGATGGCAATTATAAAAATAAATTCTTTCTTCACCCCACTGCAAAATCCTTGGCGGATTGGATGGAGCAAAAAAGATTTTTTTATCAGCCATATTTTTTGAGAATGTGCAATCCAGTAAGAAAATTTGAGCATCACGGTGAAACCGCCCAAGCGGGAATCCTTCAACTCCATCAAAGCTCGAGTTGCAGATCACAAATTTATGATCTTCTTTCTTACTTCCATCATGCCAAATAGATGCCGTTAAATTGCGTCCGTAAAATTTGCTGTTCTCAATCAAGCAGTAACCGCGCGGACAAAGATAATCCACATACCCTTCAAAGTAACAATTATTATGATAATACATTCCATCTTCGTTATTCCACAATGCAACAGTATCACCGCCATCAGCTATAATATTACAGTCATCAATAATTATTCTAGTAACTCCTTCGCCTGCTCTAATTGCAAATTGATGATCATTATCTCCATAAAGAGAGCCATAATTATTATGAATTGTAAGTGCACAAAAGATGATATCCGTTACTTTGTTTTTAATGTTAACCACTCCAGCGCCATAATCATCGGGATGATTATCTCTCCAATTTTTTCTAAGCTCGGCGAATTCTATCAATGTATTCTCTCTGCTTTCACCAATAAGTGTAATATTACTTTTTTCAATGAAAATTTTTTCTTCATATAAACCATTCTTAATGAAAATGATAAACATTTTTTCATGAAAGCTTGGAACAGCATTCAGTGCAGCTTGAATCGTCATATAATTTCCGCTGCCGTCTTTTGCAACTATAAGATCAGGTTTTGCAAAAGTAAACGGAAGAAGAAAAAGATGGGCTGCAATGATTAAGATTATTGGCTTGGTCAAATTCTATTTATATCTCACGGTTAAAGTTTCTAAATGTCCGGCTAAGCTACGAGTCCACTCAATGTTTCTTTTCCTTTAATTAGTAACCTGGTTTTAAGTTCTATATTTCTTTGTTTAGTGGAAGCTGGATTATTAATGAGTTCTAACAATAACTCTACAGCATTTTTTCCTAGATCCATAGTTGGTTGGTCAACAAAATTAAACACGGATGGGACTGTATGTTTAAACGTATTGTTACCAAAACAGGTTATCTGAATATCTTCAGGTATTTTAATTCCGAGTTCGGTTGCAGCTTCATATATGCCTATGGCAACAGGATAAGTAACCGCAAAAATAGCTTCAGGTAAGCTACCACCCTTAAAAATATCCTTAAAGGCTCGGTAGCCATCTTCTTCACCAAAACCGACTTCTTTCACCCACCTAGGATTTATGGGAATTCTATTATGATTCATCGCATCTATAAAACCATGCCGTCTTGCTTTGCCGATATTGATATGTGAATACCCGCCGACATGACCAATCTTAGTGATTCCATTTTTAATAAAGTAATTAACAGCAGAAAATGCTCCGCCCTTATCATCAACGGTTACACTGGGAACATTTTTAATAGCTGGAACTCTATCAATGAAAACGAGAGGAATTTTAGATTCAATTATTCTCTCAAATAAAGAATAATCTTTTGTTTGTTCAGTTATCGAGACAATCAATCCGTCAACACGCATCGAAAGCAGTGATTGAAGATGTTTTTTCTCTCTTATAGCTGACTCCTGGGATACTGTTATAACGGTCTCATAATTTTTTTCAAAGGCCGTGTTATATATTGATTCGATAATAGAACCAAAAAAGAAATGAGCAAGCTTGGGCACTACTAATCCTATTATGTTAGATTTTCTTGAGGATAAATTCTTTGCCATGAAATTAGGTACATACCCCGTTCTATCTGCAAGTTCTCTAACTCGAATTTTAGTAGCCTCAGAAATATCAGGATGATTTCTTAAAGCTTTTGAAACAGTAACTTTCGATACTTTAAGTTTTCGTGCAAGATCCTCAAGCTTTATCGGTTTGATTTTGCCTGTCATGTTGTTTTTTTACTTTCTATTAAAGGTTCTCTTTTCTAACTCAATTGCGGCGAGTATGAAAGGTCCATATCCTTTAAAGTCATTTATCCTTCTTGGTTCACTTATGTAATATTCAAAACTGCCATCACGATAAGGGTTACCACCTAAACCACCCACAGAACACACATTATTTAAATATATAAATCCATCCAAATCTACCGTTACAAGATTTTCAAGCAATGATTCAAAGGATTCTTTTGCTATCTCAAAATAATGATCTTCCAATAATCCCATATTAACACCTTTAGCAAAACTATAGATGAACATAAGCGTTGAAGAGGATTCCAAATAGTTTCCATCAAGTTTAGCTTTATCAATAACTTGGTACCACAACTTTGTTTTTTTATCCTGATAATTTATCACACTTTGAGAAAGTTCACTGAAAAGTTTTAATAAATAATTTCTTTTGGGATGATCATTTGGAAATATTTCCAACACATCAACCAATGCCATCATAAACCAACCGATTGAGCGGCCCCAATAGTTTGGAGATCTGCCCGTAGTAGGATTAGCCCATTTTTGCTGTTTTGTTTCGTCCCATCCATGATAATACAAACCGGTACTTTCATCCCTTAAATGCCGCTCAATAAGTATAAATTGATTGGCAATGTCATCAAATGAATTAGATTCATCGAACATCTGGGCATACATTGTATAAAAAGGTTCAGCCATGTATAAACCATCGAGCCACATTTGATATGGATAAATCTTTTTATGCCAAAAACCTCCTTCATTTGTTCTGGGATGGAGAGTTAATTGTCTGCGAAGAGTATCAGCTGCTTTTTTGTATTTGGCTTCCTTTAGTTCGGAAAAGAGGCGAAGGAGCGCCTTTCCAGGAGCTACATTGTCAATATTAAAATCACTAAGCTTATAGGTATTAATCTTACCGTCCGATCCGATGTAGTAGTCAATGTTCTTCTTAAAATAATCAAAGTATTTTTGATCTCCAGTATGCTTCCATATTTGATAAAACGCTTCACAAATTAAACCCTGCTCATAATTCCATTTATAACTTTTCGCCTCATTTTTATAAGCGATTGTATCGGGAAATAATCTCATAAAATTATCCGCTATCTGAGCAGAAGAAATTTCTTGAGCGTCACGCATTTGAACACCGCTGCAGCTAGAGAAAAGTAGGACGAGTAAAAGTAAAAATGAATATTTCAAATTGATAATCATTTCGGTTAAATAAATCGGCTCACTTGATTAGGATCATTTTCTTTGTTTGAATAAAGCTTTCCGAAACAATTTGGTAGAAGTAGATTCCGGAGCTAAATGATAGTTTATTATTCTTCCTCGAATCAAATTCAACTTTGTAATATCCAGGATCTTTTATTTCATTAACAAGTGTAACGACTTCATTCCCAATTAAATCATAGATTTTAATACTTACTTGCGCTCTTTTTGCAATTGAATAGTGTATAATTGTCGCTGGATTAAACGGATTTGGGTAATTTTGTGATAAGCTAAATTCCATTGGTAGCTCAGTAATTTCTTCATCAACAGGTAAAGGAGAGTTGATTCCTGCTAAAGTCCAATATGAAAAATCGCTCAATCCGGAAACTTCGACATAGTTCTCCGCAGCGTTAACAATACCTCCCATTGAAAACCACGAATTATTCGTTCCATTTGGAGATTTAAAGAACCTCAGTTCATTTTCTGGAATGTTGTTGAGTTCAGACTCATCATAATAAAATCTTAATGTTGCATTCAGTCCAGCATTGTTTGTAGGTATTATATTAAATACTTTTTTAATTCCTTGATTTCCCTGACCAGTTCCAGGTGCATGTATTCTCTCAATGACCGTATTTCCAAGATTCACATTTGAAGTTACTACAGCACCCAATCCTCCAGCATTTACACCGGATGGAACTCCAATATCTTTCGTGATCGTTAATTTACCAGATGTTCCAACAACCGTATTACTTAAGGTTTCATATAGCTCTGCATTGCTTCCAAGGGTAACTGTATTACCATTTAAATCAAGATCACCGTTTTTTATTTCTAAAGATCCATTCACAGTAAGATTCCGGTCAAACAATATTCCGCTCGGATTGTTCAATGCAAATCCTTTTACAGTTGTAGGAAGTCCATCTCCAAGTTGCTGAGCATTAGAACTCTTATATTCATAATTAGCCTCTTCACTGAAAAATTTTGTTCCTGTTAAATGAATATTTCCATTTGTACCAGTGATACTAATTCCATAAGGACTACCAATTTTTAATGTAGCGCCAGGATTCAATTTAAATGAAGCAGGTCCATCGAGAAAAGAACTATCTACCATCTCGAGTGACCCGTTAACAACAAATTCTCCCGCTGTGCTTGAACCCCATTTTACAGTATCAAGATCAAAGACTACTTGTGAAAGAGCATTTATCGTATCATAAATTGCCGTACTCATCTGAAATTTATTGTCAAGATTTACATATTGAGTACCGTTTCCCACGAAATTAAACGCTAACCATCCGAGACTATTTGTAGCAACTGCACTATTTTTATCTAACGAAAAATTACCACTAAGATTAAATATTCCATTCCCCGGGCCAGAAGAAGTGCTGGTTCCGGCTTGTACTCTTCCTCCCTGAACAACTAAATCTCCGCCTATATTAATTATACCTAAACCTGCAGCATTAGCACTCGAAAATGGTCCTATCCTTGACTCAAGATATGGTTCAGAATTGTCTATTACATAAACACTTCCTAAAATATTCCAAATGCCTATAAGATCATTTGCTCCGACATCTATGCATGAAAGAACTCCACGATAAATATATACATCTCCCTCAACGGTATGTGTCTGGCTCCCAGTTGCTGGGCGAGCACCACGAAAAACAATACCTGCAGTATTGTTTATAATAAGGTTTCCACGAATGATTAAATTACCGCCAGGGACACATCCTGCATTTCTTTGAATTACTAAATTTCCAAATTCAAGATTTTCGGGTCCACCCACTGTTCCACTTCCGATATGAACAACATAACTCTGTGGATGCAGGACATAGTCATTGCCTGGTAATCTTGGGTTGGTTGTTTGATTATAAAACCATGCATCTGTTTCAAGTGTTAAAGTTTGAGCGATGTATACCGTATCGACACTTGTTGCTAATTTACCATTTTCATAAACAGAAAGATTTTTACAAACAGCACCTACTGTTGTTGAAACTGAATCTCCCCCAGAAATGACAACATCACTATTTATATTTGGAACAACACCGCCCAACCAAGTGGTTGGGTTGCTCCATACACCGCCTCCGGTACCATTGCTGAAGATTGATTGACTAATAATCCTAGGAGCAAGAACGAGAACTATGATTATTAATGTGCCAAAGGATATATTTTTCATAAATAACCTCATGAATTATTATAGATTTATTTGATATTTCTTATTGTTATGTTTCCAAAATATGTTACTGTTCTTTAGGTTCAATTATAAAATTGTCGAAATCTGCATAGCCAAGTAATTCAGAATTCCCATGAGCGGCGGTAAATAATCCGGCTTTTGCACCTACCCAGTAACCTTCGCGAACAATAAATTCCTGTCCTATAAAACGAAACGTCGTTCCATCAGTGCTATAAGAAAATGCACAAAGGACTCTGGGTATTGTCGAGGTGTCCGATTCCTGATGCACTTCAGCTCGTAGCCAAACAGTTTGTTTGTCTAGGAAAATCTTTGAAAGGTTTTTTTCTTGTGATCCTTTGTCAGCTTTTGTACATATGTTTTGAATCAAAGATAGCTCATCAGCAATATGTTCTACTCCAAGGTATGCATAATCGAGGCCAAAAATAATAAGACCGCTCTTCTCTTCATTTCGTAATCCAGTTATATCCATCTTCGTGGTTATTGAAAAACTTGTTGACGGAAATTTCTGTAGAAGAATTGCAGAACTAATATACAAATTAGTATTTAACTCCCATGGCTGAACAAATAGCCGTAACCAGTTTTGTCTTTCGAGTAACGAGTATAAACTATCCGCGTAAACATCTGCTTGCCATTGCCATTGTAATCCTAATTCTGTTGTATCGAACTCATCACTGGTTTGAAGCGCTTCCATGGGATAGTTTTTACCTACATTGGGTTTTTTCCAAGATGTTACTGGTTCTCCACATCCGGTAGAATCTTGATTCATACCTATCACTGGCCAATCAGATTCCCAATACATTGGTTGCAAATGCGTTATACGGCCATAAGCATATCGATCCTGAAAGTGAATAAACCAATCTTCACCTGACTTCGTATCGATCCATGCGCCCTGATGTGGACCATTGATTTTTGTATTTCCTTGAGCAAGTACATTTCTATATTCATACGGACCAAAAACATTTTTTGATCGGAGAATTGTTTGCCAACCATTTTTCACACCACCTGCTGGTGCGAAAATGTAATAGTAGTCATTATACTTATAAAACTTTGGACCTTCCAATGTCGGATGTGTATCATGACCGACGAAAACGATAATGCCATCATCTAGAATCGTTATTCCGTCTGAACTCATCCTATTCACAGCAAGTATACTCTTAATTCCAACGCGACTGTTTGCAAAGGCGTGCACTAAATAGGCATTACCATCGTCATCCCACAATGGACATGGATCGATCCAACCAGTAACTTTACGGATTAGTCGAAGTGGTTCCCAAGGTCCAGCAGGATTTTTTGCTTTCGTTAAAAAAATGCCTCGGTCTGGGTCTCCAAAATAAATCATAAATTCACCATTCCGATATCGAATCGCTGGAGCCCAAACTCCCATCCCATGCTGTGGTTTTCCAAATTCAGGAAATGGATGATCCTGTATAGCATGACCAATTATCTTCCAATTAACCAGATCTTTTGAATGTAATATTGGAAGACCAGGAAAATGTGAAAAGCTTGATGCCACCATATAGTAATCATCGTCAACACGAATTACGTCTGGGTCTGAATAATCTGCTTGGATGATGGGATTTGTATAAGTTCCGTCACCATTATCAGGATTCCATGCCGCCTTTGCAGTAAATGGAGATTCCTGAGCAGTCAATATATTACCTAACAATAAAATCGTTGCCGCAATATTTAGAATTCTTGGTGTGATATCTAACATTATTGTGTCCAATGTATATATTGTATCGAAACACACATCGACTTATTATCTGTTGTTATACAAAACTCTAACAGAAAAAGATTACAACACCGATATTAATATTAGAACGAAAAACTCCCACCCAGCCAATTACTAGGGTGCTCCAGACACCAGCACCCGTAACGTTACTGAAGATTGTTTGATCGGTAATTCAATTAAAGTAAATATTTTAGGGTGATAAATAAACCTATCCATCACCCATTGAAGTAAGCTTTTTATGGAGTTATTTTTGAAATGAAATTTAAATTATTTGTATCTACTACTGCTAAATCAGAAAGATCAACCAGATTATCTCCATTAATATCAGTCACTATGTAACCCGTTACAAAGTTAAGATTATCGATGTCTATTGTACTCACATCACTTATATCAATAACACCATCTTGATTGACATCGCCGCTAAAGAAACACCACTTTATGCCTTTTAGGATCATATTATTGCCATAAGCCTGGCTCTGTGCCGAAGTAAAATTATAAGATAATGCTCCACCAGTAAACTGCTGCCCTAATGCAGTCCATGTTTCTAAAGCATTTCTATGCTTCAATACCAAATAGTAGTTTGTTGCATCTGCTGCGGAAAAGAAATTGCCTGTTCCAACACCAGAAGTGCTTAGAACTACTTTTACTAGGTCAACTAAAGTAAAGCCTGGAGACGTATTTCGCAGTTCAACGGTAACTGTATCTGATACCATAGTGCTGCCATCATAGAATCCTTCTATTAAAGATATCAAGTTTAAAACCTTAGGCGTCTGCAGCGGATTCCCTCCTCCTGTTGCATTCGCAAGTGTAAAATTACTTAAAGAAGTGAAACCTATTGTTGTAATTATTGAACCTGTTCCATTAGCAGTACCAACACCACCAAGATCCACCCAACTTCCACCGCCACCAATTGGACCCTGAGCTACTCTCAGATTTGGCGCATCCATCACGCCATCATCGGGAAAATAATTTAGAGTAATAATACCATTAGTAAATGCTGAAGGTTCACTTCCACCTTCAATAAGTGAATAATATCTCATTAGAGAAACTTTATCAAGTGATCCCGGAAGTGCATTACTCATAGGAGCACCATTAAACATCTCCGCTTTGAAGCTGGAAGATGTTGCTGCAGTCTGATTAAGGGATAATGTTATGGGACTGTAATTGCTTCCCTTACCAATAGGATATACTTTTGAGAAAATCCCCGCTGTGGAATTCGCAAAAGCCATTGGACCATTAATAAAACTTGACGAACTTCCGCTACTAACAGTACCAGTCCCGCTGATTGTTAATAGATTTGTAGCATCCGTAGTTAATTTTCCATTGATTAAGTTCAAAATAGTATTGTTATTAAACGTTCGAGGAGAAGTGAGAGTAACACCTGATGGATTATTAATATTGACTTTAATTTTAAAATTCAGCGGCGATACAGAAAAAGAACCCAAACCTGACCAACTTTGTTCACTAAAGCCCACAAAATTGATTATAAACCCAGGTGTTGATGTAGTATCATTTGCACTATTAATACCTATTGGACCATTCTGTACAAGATTTCCATATAGGTTTATAACTCCTTCAGGATAGCTCGCATTTGTTGCGGAGGAACTTTTAAACTGAACTTGAGAGGAACCGCCTGATGTACCATCCCCAGAAAGTTCAAGATTACCACCTATGTTATATACTGCACTGCCTGTATGCGGACCTGCGCTTTCATATAATATTAATCTTGTTCCTGAATTCGCTGAAGTAAGTTTTACACTGCCCCCTATATTCCATACACAACTCGAATTAGTGGCACTGCTCAAGTTAACAGCAGATATCCTTGAGGTGCTACTCGTTAAGATGACATCACCAGCAACATTATGAGTTCGCGAAACGCCTGCAATAATTGCTCCTCTTAGGGTATTAGCCGTTATCGTTAAATTTCCATCCACAAATAAATCTCCATTCGGTGCACCATTAGCCGAACTGTAAACGAGATTTCCATATGGGCTGGATGTTTGAACCGTAGTCGGTCCATTATAAACAACCGTAGAACTAATACCACAAGCATAATTAAGAGTCGGCATTCCTCCAATAAGCAAAGTAAGTGTTGAGTTAGGTTGTAATATCAATGTGCTGCAAGTATCTCCAAAAGAAGTTTTAGTTACATTATGCCCACTAGCAATAACTACCGAATTAGATACAGTCGGAATTATGCCACCAACCCAAGTTGTATCTCCATTCCAATTACCTGTCTTAGCAGAGGTAATCGTCTGTGAATAACTCGATGTTAAAATTCCGGTAATTATACCGGCCAATAAAAAAATGTTTTTCATTTTTCCCTCGCTATTTATTGTTATTAATAATATTGATTATTTTTTTTGAAGATTTATTCAAAACGGTAGGTGTCTGCTTTGAAACAAAATTAAGATTATTAAGGTCGGTTATTGACAAGTCCGATAAATCAACCAAATTATCCCCATTAACATCAGTTGAAAAATAACCGGTTGAGAAATTAAGATTGTCAATATCTACGGCAGCAACATCTGACAAATCAATTACTCCGTCTTGATTAATATCCCCGCTATAAAGACAGTATTTACTCAGCTTAAAAGTGAGATTATCTCTAAAAGCTTTAGTCGCCGAGTCAGTAAAGTCATAGTTCATCATCCCACTAACAAATTGCTGAGGAATTTTACTCCATGTTTCAAGTGCATTACGATGCTTTATAGTTAAGTAATAGTTAACTCCATCCATTGGATTGCTAAATGTTCCAACTCCTTGTCCAGCTGAGTTAAGTATGATTTTTTTACTCTCAACCAAGGAATATGGTGCTACTGAATTATGTAATTCTACTGTTACTGTATCAGAAACCTGTGTACTTCCATCATAAAATCCTTCAATCAATGCTGTTATGTTTATGGTTTTAGAAGTATTTGGTGGTTGCGGTGAAAAATCAAACTTCCCGCTGCCTGCATATTTTGTTACCATTTCAGGAATGCTTGCAGGCGGATCAACCGTAAAACTATAATAAGTAGAAGGATCAAATGCCGTCCCGACAACCTCGGGAGTACCGCAATTGACAAAAACATTATTGTATTCCACAATATCTCCTTGAGGTCCGCCATCACGCCCGCTTTCTGTCGGGATGGGACAATCAACAAAGTAGTTACCTTCAACAACGACATCCGCCCCACAATTTGATGAAACCGAATATAGGGAATTCTTTCGGTAGTAATTATTGAACGCATGAACTTTTCCAAACCTGACTCGAGGATTTCGCTGGACTGTACTATCAAAATAATTGTGATGGTATGTTACCTTTAACGCTACATCTCCAGTAGCACCATCTGAATTGCCAACAATGCTGTTTTTATCATTTTTATAAAAATGATTCCATGATATTGTTACATAAGCGACAGCATGTGTAACATCCAAGGCAGCATCATAGGGACCATTTGCCGGATAACCCGGGGGTGGTATCTCAGTGAATGTGCAATGATCAATCCAAATATGGTGTCCTAGGGTTTCATTATCGCTTGCATCTATTGTAATTCCATCGTCCGGACAACTTGCAAACTTAATGTTTCGAATAATCACATTAACAGCACGGTAAATCTTTAAGCCGAATCCTGTAATAATAGCATCATTCCCGACACCAATTATAGACACATCATACGTAT
>Ga0209254_10004491_pt1 | contig 12770 bp, 17 predicted proteins | sample FrelakmetDIP11DI_FD_187148 | JGI IMG/M metagenome (GOLD analysis project Ga0209254, IMG submission 187148) | Freshwater lake sediment microbial communities from the University of Notre Dame, USA, for methane emissions studies - DIP11 DI (SPAdes)... | ecosystem: Environmental > Aquatic >...
CCTTCGCCACTCTTCTATCCCAGCGCCCGACTGAGCTGCCGGAGCGCTTCGTATGTCTGGACCCAACGCTCGTAGGCGTCGAGATACTCCGCCTGTGCCGCCGGCCTGGGGAGCCTTTCTACACCCGCCTGCCGCATGCAATTGGCGGCCTCCAGGATATCAGCATAGAAACCCGCGCCGGCGGCAGCGCAGACGGCTGCCCCCTGCGCGCTGACGGGCGAAACCGCTGCCACTTCGACCGGCATGCCGAGGACGTCCGCCAGGATCTGGCTGAACATGGCGCTGGCCGCCAGTCCGCCGCCGAGCCTCAAAGCGCCTGGGGGCGCCTGCGCCGCGCGTGGGGGCGCTTGCTCCACGCTTGCGGGCGCTTGCCCCACACCTGGGGGCGCTTGCCCCGCGCCTGCCGCGCAGCACTGGACGCGGAGGAGGTTCGCCTTGACGGCGAAGGCGATGTTCTCCAGGACGGCACGGGCGAACTCCGCGCGGCCACAGGTCAGCATGTCGTTGGCTTGGGGGAAGAGGAAGCCGCCCCACAGGAGCTGCGGGTCGGCGTAGTCGGCGACGCGCGGCCCAAGCAGAGCGAGTGTCGCACTCGAACCCGGCGGGGCCTGCTCCGCCAGGCTGTCGAAGTCCTCGTAGGAAGCGCCAGGCAAGAGCAGTTCGCGCGCCCACCGGTGCGCGGAGCCCGCCGGCCCCGAATTACCCTCCAGCACCCAGGGTGCCCCCGCCGTGCTGCAACTCGTCCACAGGGAGCAAGATGGATCGAAGACAGGCCGCTCGGTCACGAGTTGCGCCGGCGCGCTCCAGCCGGCCACCAGACCGGCCTGGCCGGGACGGATCGCGTCCATCGCCAGCATGCCGCACCCCGTATCGCTGCCACCGATGACGACCGGGGTTCCCTGCGCCAGGCCGAGCGCTGCGGCAGCGGCGGGCAGGAGCCGGCCGGCGACCTCCCCTGCCGAGCGGACGGGCGGCAAGATGCTCAGCGGGATCCCCGCATCCTCGGCCTGTTCCTCGGACCATGCGCGCCGGACGACGTCGAACAGGCCGGACTCGGCCGCGCTGCTCGGTTCGGTCGCCATTTCTCCGCAGAGCCGCCAGGTCAACCAGTCCGGCATCATCAGGAGATGCGCCGCCTGGGCGCACACCTCGGGGCGGCGGTTGCAGAACCAGAGCCACCGTGCCGCCGCGAACATCAGTGGGGGGAGGTGCCCGGTGATGGCGTGTATGCGAGGACCGCGTTCGTTCAGCAGGCGCAACCCCTCGAAGGCGCCGCGCAGGTCGATGTTGGGTCCCGCGTAGAGCTCATGTCCCGAGGCGTCGAGCAGTACGGTCGCCTGGCGCTGCGCGGTCGCCACGATCGCGACCACCTGGTAGGGCCCACCCGCTTGTTCGGCGTGGCAGACGGCGCGGCCGGCGTCGCACAGCTCCGCCCAGAAACGATCCGGAGCGAATTCGCGACCCCAGGGTGCAGCGTCGTCCGGGGTCTCGTAGCTCCAGGGGCGAACGGCCTCCGCGAGCAGACGGCCGCTAACGTCGAACAGCGCGGCCCGGCCGGCGCTCGTTCCACCGTCAAGGGCCAGAAAAGCGGGCTCGCTCGTTCCCATGCGCCCTCTGTCGGCCTACCTTTCCGTGTCCCGCTCAGCCCGTAAGGAGATGGACGGGTCGCTGCCCCTGCAGCCAGCGCCGTAGATCGCTCAAGATCATCTCCGAATGGCGACGCACCACGTCGCCGGTGGCGCCGCCCATGTGCGGCGTGAGCAGGACGTTGTCGAGCGCCAACCACGGGGAATCAGGCGGCAGGGGCTCGACCCGGTACACGTCCAGCCCGGCGCCCGCCATCCGGCCCGCGCGCAACGCATCCAGCAACGCGCCCTCGTCCACGATCGCCGCTCGCGCAGTGTTGATCAGATAGGCGGACGGCTTCATCCAGGACAACTCCAGCGCTCCGAGCAGCCCGCGCGACTCTGCGTTTACGGCGGCATGGATCGAGACGAAATCCGACCTCGACAGCAACTCCTCCAGCCCCACCAGTGAGGCGCACGCTCCGCCCTTTGTCGCATCCCCGGCCTGTGAGGCGATCGGATCGTAGGCGATCACTTCCATCTCGAAGGCCGCCAGCCGCCGCGCCACCTCACGGGCGACCCTACCGTACCCGATCAAGCCCGCGGTCTTGCCCGAAAGCTCGATCCCCTGCCAGGCCGTCAGATTGTCCACCGCGCTCGCCCACTGCCCGCCGCGGATCATGGCATGCGCCGCGGCAATGCGGCGGGCCAGTCCCAACATCAGCCCGATCGTGAGTTCGGCCACAGCGACAGCGTTGCGGCCCGGTGTATTGACGACGGTCAGGCCTCGGGCCAAGGCGGCGTCCAAGTCGACGTGCTCGCCGATGTCGCCCCGACAGGCGCCCACGAAGCGTAGGCCGGGGGCGGCAGCGAAGGTCTCCTCGAAGACGAAGTCGGCCTCGATGATGAGCACGTCGAACCCGCCCTCCTCGAGGCGCACTCCCAACTCGACCGGGTCGGCTATCTGCCCGGTCTCCAGCCATGGCTCGTAGACCACCTCGCCGTCACAGGCGAGTTGCGCAAGGGCGTTGGCATGAAAGGGCGCAAGTACTAGGGCTTTGATGGACGCGCACCTCCTCGCTCACGCAGGCACGGGAGTGAAGAGACCCCGTTCCGTCCTCCGAGACGAAGTCCATACTAACACCGGCCGCGAGAGTCGGCTCCCCGACGCCGAATACGCCAAGAAGAGGCGCCCGCCCCCAACGTGCGGCCGGAGGCGGGCTGGGCAAACGCTATCGCCAACAGAGCTCGAGATCCCGAGCGGGACTATGGAGTGCCTGCGGCCCACCCGTTTTCAACCGACACACTCAATCCGATGCCTCCCCCGATGCTCGAGTATTCTCCACTCGCGGTGTTCGACTGTCCGCCGCTTACGCTCGACAATCCGCCCGATGCCACGTTGCACCAGCCGCCGCTCACGGAGGAGCCTGCCCCGCTAGCCGTATTCCCACTTCCGCCGGACACAGCGCTGGCGTAGCCGAACGCCTGGTTTCCCAGCCCGCCCAGGATTGCCCCGAACTGGTCGGGACTCGACCCGGGATTCGCGCTGAGAAGGCTGTTGCTTTGGCCACCGACAATGGCTCCGCTCCACTGGTTGACGTCGTTTCCGAGGCCTGAGAGCACGGCCGAGCCACCATCGGCGAAGTTCATGCTGCCGCTCAGAACGGCCGAGTTGGTCCCAACCGTGTTCTGATGTCCGCCAACGATGCTGTAGTAGCCGTCGTAGCGGTTGTAGTCGCCGACAATGAGGTTATGCGAACCGGTCCGGTAGGTAGCCGGGTCGAACCAGGGGGTGAACTCGGGGTCCCATAGCGGGTCGTCAGGGTATATCGGCGCCCGGTTGTAGCCGATCACCAGGTTGCCGAGGCCGTTCTTTTCGTAAGTAGTCTCGAGTCCGCTACGTACGTGCAGGTTCGCGCCGGTTATGAGGATATTGGGGCCGGCGAGGTCATTGATACTCCCCATGTCGATGCTCACGTACGCGCCTAGCCCAAGAACGGGATTGGACTCGACCTGTGACAGCCTGGTTTCTAGAGAAGCTATTGTCGTCTGAGCGGTTGCCAGGCTTTGCCCCAGGGCTTGCACTTGCTGCTCCAAAGCGGTCAGCCGCTGTTCCAGGGTCTTGCTGCCGCCCGGCGCGGCTTGGGCCGCCGCTGGAAGCAGAAGAACTGCTGCGAGGGCGAGCAGAACGACGATCACAGTCAATGGCTTTTTCATCGAACACACCTCCGACATCTCGGATTTGAGGAGTACCCCGCAAGGCTTGCGACGGTTCTTCCTCTGACTTGTGGCGACTTAAGTTGCTATCGTCGGCACCACTCCAATGTATTCCCATTCTACAAAGAGTGCAATATGCGACTTCCAGTGCATACGAGTGGCCAGGAAGGGGGCCAGTTGTCACTGCGCCCCAAGCTCTCCAGTTACTGGCCATGCTCGCCAAGGGCCGCTAGAATGAACGGCGGGAGTGTCCGGCGAGAGGAGGCAGGGATGACGACGCATGCTCGATCAAACGGGCAGGCGGTGGAGGGCGAGCGAGACGAGACAACCCGCGGTCTTCGATCCACGGGCGTGGTTTGCCTCGCTGCCGCTAGGATCACGTTGTTGGTCGCGGTGGCAGTGGCTCTCATGGGCGTCGGCATCCTTTTCGGGGAGCCCTCGCCGGCTACGGCAGCAACCGGCCAGGCCGCCTTCACGCTAACCAACGGGGTTCAGTCATACGACGACACCACGCCGGGCGGCATGGCGCTGAAGGAGCTGTTCAAGGCAACATCGATAGTGGTCCAGTCAGGTGAGGCCAACGGTCTGACAAATCTGCCCATCTCGCTCACCTATGGTGGCAAGCCGCTCACGGGTACCGCGGCGCTATCTCTGACGGGGACCTTCGAAGACGCGACGGGTCTTCTCGAGGGTACCTACTACTACGAATACGACATCGTCTACAACTCAGCCTGGTTTGGCACCGAGCGCCAGGTGGGCGCGTACAACGGGACGGTAGAGGCGGCCTTGGGCGCGGATGCGAAGACGGCTAGCCTCTTTTTCAAGGGCTCCTGGACGGTGACTCACTACACCCCGGCGCCGGGCGGCGGATGGCAAGAGGCCAGCCCGAGCTGGGGCTCAGACGCGCGCCATGTCACGTTCACGTTGACCGGGATCGTGCCCGCGCATGGCTCGGTGCTCGGGGGGTTCAGAGGCACCGGGAAGATAAGGGTCTCGCACGATGGAGGCACCACGTGGACTGAGGCCGCATCAGGCGAGGCGGTAACGGTGGACGACATGGTTTCGGTTGAGAACGTTCCCGGTACCCGCGTCAAGATCGTGTTCCCGGACGGCTCGTTCTACGTGGCGAAGAGCGGATGCATCGTGAAGTGTCTATCGGGTGGCCTTCAGGTCCAGGTAGGCGAGGTGTGGATCAACCTGAAGAAGCAAGGGCGCAGATTCGAGGTCGTCACTCCCACGTCGGTCGCCGGGGTGATGGGCACCGAATTCCAGGTGATCGTGGCCCCGGGCGTCAAGGACGAGATCGCTCTCTTCTCTGGGCAGGTAGAGGTCACTGCAAATGCTGGAGGTAAGGTGACGTTGAGCCCTGGGCAGAAGGTGAGCTGCACCCAGTCCGGTCTTGGCCAAGTCCAAACGGTGGGTGCGTTCACCGACATCGCCTCCAGCCCGTACACGGCGGCTATTCTCGGCATGAGTCAGGCGGGGATCGTAAGCGGGCGCCAACAGGCCGGTGTCTGGGTGTTCGCCCCGCTTGAGACGGTGAAGCGAATGCAGTTCGCCAAGATGGTCTGTGGAGCCATGAGTATCGGCGTGAGCGAGGATTCTTGGCTCGATTCGGCTCCGCCTTTTCCCGATCTGGGGGCTGACGTAGCGAATGACATCTATCCTCACGATTTCGTGGCCGCGGCCTTCGCGGCCGGCATCATCAAAGGCGACAAGGGCAAGTTCAAACCCTACGACGGCATCTACCGGATAGGCGTTATTCTGATGGTGGTGAGAGCGCTTGACAGCCTGGCTCCAGGCTCCTTGGATGCGGTCCCTGCCGGCTTCAGTTCGAGCGTCGGGGGGTTGTCGGGCGAGCACGCCGAGGCCATGAGCAGGGCTGAGTGCAATGGCCTGGTGAACGGGCTTGCTGGATTCGGCACGGGCTGGAACGCATGGGCGACGGCCACTCGGGGTGAGGTAGCTCAGATCCTGTGGAACGCCATGTGGCGTTAGGCGGCCTAGGCTTCCACGCGGTCGACGTCCGGGAGCCAACAGTGCACAGACGTTACCGCTTGTTGCTCGTTGGCTGTGCCCTACTCGGGTGCCTTTCGGCCGGCATGCTTGCTTCCAACTGCCGGTCGACGACGCCCACGACGGCAGGCGCCCAGCTGCCCGCCGTTCAGCCTGCCGACTTCGGCTTCGTTGCGGCGTATGGGGTCGGAGCCAGGAACCAGATCGATACCTTCAAGGGGACCTTCACGAAAGACATTATCAGCCAGACCAAGGCGAATCCGACGATCGAGCTTAGTCTCACTTCAGATGAGCTTGCCAGCCTGTATCGGGATCTGCGCACCATGCGCATCCTTGGCTACCCGTCGAACTTGGACACGACTACGGGCATGACGGCCAGTTCGCCCACGTCCTACCTGCTACGGATCCGGGCGGGAGGTATAGAGAAGTCTATCTCATGGGGGTATGGGGACTTCGCCGGGACGCCGGAGGCCCAAGCTCTCCAGGACTGGTTCGAGAAGCTACGCGAGATGATCGAGGCCAAGCCGGAATACCAGCGGATGCCCCCGCTGGAAGGCGGCTATATGTAGTATCCCGCGGTCACGAACACCGCTTGCCGGCCCCTTCCAACCGTCCCGGGTCACCATGATCCTATCGTCGGCGACCTTGACAAGATCCTTACCCTGCAGATCTGGGAAGCGCTCCTGGGGGACGGTGCCGGCCATGACGCCGACTGCCTTGCCCTGATCAGGTAGGGAGACGCGTTCCCTCACGAGACGGTAAAAGTGCGCATCTTCTTTGGCCAGGTGAATGTCTAGATGGGATAATCCCCTCGATTGTCCGGCCTGGTCTGGTAACGGCGAGGTAGGCGGAAGATCGGCGACGAAGACCGCGACCAGCGCTATCGAGACTGGGGTGACCGTCTTCATCGAGGTAGACAGATCGCACAGTAGGTGCTCGAACACATGAATGGAAGGATCGCCTGATGATTACCTTATCGTTGAAGGATGACGGTGCGTTCCTCGGAACGATCGACGAGGCTGATCTGCAGCTGCTGATCGATCAGCTCGAGGAGGAAGACGAGCAAGACACGGATTACTACATCACTCCGATGACCATAGAGACTCTTGAGCAGCGCGGCGCTAGTTCTGGACTCATACGTATTCTCGAACAAGCTGTTGGGGATTCAGAGGGCGTGGAAGTCGTTTGGAAAGAGTCATGAGTGCGTGTTCTAGCGGGGCCTTGCAGGCGGTGCGCTGAACGCGCGCGGGCGGCCCGCGGTTCCACGGATACTTCGCGAGTTGCCCGAGCCGATCTCCCGTTGTGGCCGCCAGCAGGACGCTTAGGCGTCCACCTACTACTCCAGCCCGGCTTCTCTCAGCGCACCGATCAAGCCTTCCTTGGTGGGGCATAATCCGATGAAACGCACCAGATCACCGACGATGATCGCCGGGGCGGAAGACAGCTTCAGCTCCTCGTAGCGCTCGTCGCGGCCCTGGTGATAGACGACATCCATCTGGTCGCCGTACTGCGCGGCGACATCATCGATCAACCGCCGGACCGCAACGCCGCCGGAGCAAGCAGGCACCGAAAGAAAGACCTCCACCTTTATCGGATCCATAGCCCGCCCTCCCGGAGCGCGTTGTTCATTGTGCCTTCATCTGGAGCCGTTCCTTCTATCTTGATAACGCCGTTGATGACGGCCGCCGGCACGCAGGAGAGGTTGTATTCCTCGTACTTCTCGAGCGCCTCCCGACCGACGTACTTCTTGACCGTCAGCTCCTCCGCCGGGTACTTCTGGGCGTACCGGTCTCCCATCGCCAGGATGGCGACGCAGCCGGGGCAGGGCGGATCTCCGCTGAACACTTCCATAAGCACAGGCACGTCACCCTCCTAGTTCTGATCGAAAGATACGTTCGAGTTCGCTCTCTTGCGGGACGCGGCCCTGGGAGATCACTTTGCCGTTGACAACCACCGCGGGCGTCATCATGAGCTCCAGTCCCAGCCCTTCCGGGGAAAGGGCCGAATGCTTCGCCACCGTTACCTGGCCAGGGAACTTCTCCGCCGCCTTCCTGGCTTCCCCTTCCGCCTGCTTGCACTTCACGCAGGGCGGCTCGCTACCGAAAACCTTGACCTCGATCAAGATCATCCACCTTTCATGTCCCAGTATCGCGGCCCGCTAACAGCAGGCCGCCGCTCTTTGCTCCCCGGTCGCGCCGGTCGATGCCTTCTGCGCGAACCACCGTTCCAGCGCTTGACGCAGTTTCTTCTTTCGCTCTTCACCGACCGCCTCGGAAAGCGCAGCCACGATGGTTGCCTGTTCCGGCGCGAGATCGGGGGAAATGCGGTAGTGCATCCAGAGCCCTTCTCGGCGGTCCCGCACCAGCCCGGCGTGGTAGAGATACCGGAGATGACGTGACACTTTCGACTGTGTCTGGCCCAGCGCACCGACGAAGTCGCACACACATAGCTCGTCATGCTCCAAGAGAAGCGTCATGATCTGTACGCGCGTTTCGTCGGACAGCGCTTTGAACGTTTCACTCAGGGTATCCATATTCCGTAGCTCCCGAACTCTCGACTCGGCGAATTATAACTGTACAAACGGTTGTTTGCTGGATCAACCTCCAACGAAGGCTTGGTACGCCGCGAGGAGGGCATCCCGGTAGTCCGACTCGTCTTCAGGAGCGATGTAGTGGAACATCTTCACCGTCTCGAGAAGAGCCGAAGCGTTCGAGTCCTCTGCCCGCATCCCATCGGAAGCCAACTTGGCGAAGACCATGGGCAAAGCGTTTATCTCCACCTGCTTTCCGCGCACGCAGACGGATCCCGTCGGCGCAGGCTTCATGCAGGCGCATACGTCCGCCTCTGGGTCCTCTGCCATTTGCGGTTTCACGCCTTCGCTCATGAGCGCGTCGACCTCGGCCGCTATCCGGTCGGCCACAGCAGCAACGGCCGTCTCGTCGGCCTGCCCACGCCCGCGCAAGGAGCGTGAACAGCCTGCTGCCTCAGTGCCCAAGATTTCCGAGACCACCAACGCACGCGCAACGGGCCCGCCGTGTTTCTCAGTGCCCCACCGCGCGCACTGCTTGTCGCACCCATCGATAGTGATCGTGGGGTGGGTCCGAGCGAAGTTGCGCTCGCCTTCGTTACCAGCCAAGAACAGCGGCAAGCAGAGAGTGACAGCATCGTGAGGACGCAGGGACTCGAGCACCCGGCGGACGGCACTGCGCGAGATGGTGCCTTCGGGGATCTCCTCGCCACTGCAGGAGATGATCCCCACCTTGGTGGCTTTGTTCATTTCGGCGGACATCAGGCCACCTCCTCACCTGCGCGGAGGCGAGCGGCCTCTGCGGCCACGGCTTCAGCGATCTCCCGGCTGATGGCCCAGCCCTCTTCGGTCAGCTCCGACCCGCTGCCCGGCTGGGCTCCCCGGTGGCTGCTCAGGAATCTGGCCACCTGAAAGGCTTCAGCCACCTTTGCTCCGGCGATCTCCACGTTCTTCTGAGCACAGGCCTTGCCGCAGCCATCGATGGTGATGCAGGGGTGCGCCTGCACTTCGGCCCGGGTCTCTTCATCTTCTTTCACTAGAAGCGCCAAGCAGACCACGTCGGTCTCTCCCGGCGCCAGCTCATCGGTGACCAGGTAGGCGGACTCCCGGCTGATGAGCCCGTGGACTTTGCCGATGCCGCTACAGGGGATGACCAGCACCTTGTCGCAGTCGTTTTCCATAAGTCCTCTCGCTCTTTAGTCTTCGGCGGCCTTGCGCTCCACGTCGGCGGCGTACGCCGGTCCATCGACCAGTAACGCCTGGTCTTCCTCCCAAGAGGTCAGCTCCAGTTCGACGATCCAGCTGCCGTACGGATCTTCGTTGATCGATTCAGGCACATCTGTCACGGCCTCGTTGATCTTCACGACCGTGCCGCTCACAGGGGAGACTACCTCGAAGGTAGCCTTGGTCGACTCGACAGTGCCCACCTCGTCGAATTGCTCGATGGTCGTCCCGACGTCAGGCGGGTCCACATAGGTGATATCCGTGAGCCGCTGCTGCATGTAGTCGGAGATGCCCACTCGGGCCCTGCTTCCGGCCACCTGCGCCCAGACGTCGTTAGCGTTGAAGAGGAATCCGGTCAAGGGGACGCGGAACTCGTACTTGTCGTAGACGACTACCGTGAAATCCGATGGGCTTTCAAACTCCGCCACCGCCGGTGTTTCCTTGGCTGCCCGCGTCTCTTTGGATTCGGCAGTCTCAGCTGCCTTGATGTCGTCGACGATCTTCCGGGCAAGCTCGAGAGCATCGGAGCCGAGACGGAGGTCAGGTTCAAGGGCGCCACCTGATTTCTTGACCACATCGGAAACGATCACCTTCTGGGCCGGTTTCGTTCCTTTGGCCGCGGCGAGCTTACTCGCACACTGCGTGGCGCACCCGTCGACGACGATTAGCCGGTTCTCGGCCAGTGTCTTCTTGTATCGGGCAGGGGTGCGGTTGAGCACGACCGGGCAGACGATCTCGGCTCCAGTCTCCTGGGCCAGGCGGATGGCCACTTCGCGGGTCACCGAACCCTCGGCCTTGTCGAGACCCGTGCAGGCAAGGACTGCGTAGCTCATGCCCCGCCCTCCTCGGTGCGCGACTCGCCTTCCGCCGCGTGCAGCTTCTTGATGAGGGCCACGGTCTCCGGCTTGTCGGGGAACGAGAGCGCGTCGGGGCCGCAGGTCTTGGCACAGGCCCGGCAGAACACCACGCAGTTGTCAGGATTGGCTACCACGAGCTTGACGTCGCCTTCTCGCCGCTCGAAGACCCGGTGCGGGCAGAACTCGTCACACTCCATGCAGAAGTCGCACTTGTCGTAGTCGATGGTGGGAGCCCACGGGATCTTGCTGCGCGGCACTCCCATGAAAGTGGTCTCAGCCATCCTCGCCACCGTCCTCGTCGATGCCCATGTCGCGTAGCGCTGCCGCCACCTTCTCAACCGCCTCGTCGGTGGTCATGTCGCGGATGTCGAGAGGCACCATATCCTTCTTCACGTCCATGCCCTCGGCGGCGAAGGCGTCCCGGAACATCTTGTTCTGCATGTTGGGGGCGCAGGCAGCAATGACCAACGGCCGCTTGGCCTGGAGAAAGTCGGCCAAGAAACGGTCCCCGTCTTCCTCGCAGAGTTGCGGATGGATCATCCCGAATTCGACCGGCAATTCGATACGGACCCGGTTGATGAAGTCCCAGATGTCCATCTTCTCGAATCCCGGACACTTGCCCGTGCACACGCACATGATCAGGCCGGGGCGTTGCTGCTTGCTCTCGGTGGTTTCCAGTTCTTCCGCTGTCTCGGCCATCAGTCCTCAACCTCCACAATAAGTGCGACGACTATCACGACCATCCGCGCCCCGACCGGTGGATGTCGATCTCCAGATGCTGGTGGCGTGGGCTGCGCGTGGGTCCATTGAGAGTGTCTCCTTGATCAGTTTCCGCGCCGCAACATTTCGGCGAGCGTGGCCGGCAGACCGGCGGCAAGGACTGCGTCGGCCGCAGCCTCTACATCGTACGCGACCCGGACGATCTCTACGTCCACCGGTACTTCGGTGGACGACCTTAAGAGGACGTAGGCGGCTCGAGGGTCCCCGTCTTTGGGTCGCCCGGCCGAACCCACGTTGACGAACAACGTCTTTCCGTACCGGCGGAACCAGGGGTCGTGGGTGTGCCCAAAGGCGAGGACGTCATCCGACTCGGTTTCCGCCAGTCGCCGGTAGGTCCGTTCGTCGCGGTCACGGGAGAGGTATTCGTTGATGCGCCGGGGACTGCCATGCACCAAGTGGACCTTCTTGCCGGCGAGGTCCACGTGCAGCTCCCGCGGCAGGGTGCGCAGATAGGCCTTCCTCTCGGCCGTCACCTTGGCGACGGTGAAGGCATAAGACGCCTCGCCGATGCGCTTGGCCTCCGCATCCGCATAGAAGCAGCCGCAATCGCCCGTCTCCCAGGCGACCCCTTCGTCGTAGTTTCCGAGGATGCTTTCGATGTCCTGGCTACGAACCAGGTCGATCACCCCGTTGGGATCGGGGCCGTATCCGACCAGATCACCCAGGCAGCAGATTCTGGTGATCTCTCGGGCCCGCAGGTCGTCGAGGACTGCCTCGAGGGCGAGGCGGTTCCCGTGCACGTCAGAGAAGAGCGCCAGAGTCTCGATCGTTCGCCTCATCCCCTCTTACGTCTCCTCTCCGTTGTCGCGTCAGGTCGTTATTGGGGTTTCGTCGCGCAGATGTTGGCAGAGAGGACGTAGTCCTCGAGGTTTCTCCCTGGTTCCCATTCTTGGATGAACTCCCGGCTTTGCTCTTTGGGACGGATGGCGATGTCCACGAAACCCGCCGCCCGAAGTATCTCTTCAACCTCCCTCGTGGTGGCGGCTCCTGAGATGCAGGCCGAAAGTAGGCGCATGTCGTCCCGCCATTCCTGCGGTAGCTCAGCCGTGGCCACAACATCGCTCACTGCCAGACGTCCCCCCGGCCTGAGCACCCGGAAGGCTTCCTCATAGACCGCCGCCTTGTTCGGAGATAGGTTGATCACACAGTTGGAGATGACCACGTCTGCCATTTCGTTGGGTACCGGCAGATGCTCGATCTCGCCCAGACGAAAGTCGACGTTCTCGTACCCGGACTTCCTCGCGTTCTCACGGGCCTTGCCTACCATCTCTGGGGTCATATCCACACCGATCACGAGACCATCCGAGCCGACCGCCCGGGCGGCGAGGAAGCAGTCGAAACCAGCCCCCGCGCCCAGGTCCACCACCACTTCTCCCGGCTTCAGGGCGGCGATAGCCTGCGGATTCCCGCACCCCAGGCCCAGATTGGCGCCTTCAGGCACTGCCGCCAGTTCCTCCTCGGTGTAGCCAAGCTTGAGCGACTCGGTGTGACCTACCTTGCGGGCGAGATACACTTCGTCGCTCTCTTCGTCCGCCGACGCTGGACCGCAGCATGGCGAGCTACCCCCACAGCACGATGAGCCTG
>Ga0209254_10004492_pt1 | contig 12770 bp, 13 predicted proteins | sample FrelakmetDIP11DI_FD_187148 | JGI IMG/M metagenome (GOLD analysis project Ga0209254, IMG submission 187148) | Freshwater lake sediment microbial communities from the University of Notre Dame, USA, for methane emissions studies - DIP11 DI (SPAdes)... | ecosystem: Environmental > Aquatic >...
GGCGACGAACCGAGCGTGGTGGTCAACAAGGTGGCCGCCGGCAAGGGCAACTTCGGCTACAACGCGCAGACCGGTGAGTACGGCGACATGGTCGAGATGGGCGTTCTCGATCCGACCAAGGTCACCCGCACGGCACTGCAGAACGCCTCGTCGGTGGCCGGCCTGATGCTCACCACCGATGCGATGGTCGCCGAACTGGTCGAGGACAAGCCCGCGGCCGGCGGCGGCATGCCCGGTGGCGGCATGGGTGGCATGGGTGGCATGGGCATGGACATGTAAGGCCCCATGTCGGCAGCAGCCGGCGCCGGTCAGGTCCGGATGTGATCGGCCGAAGCAATGCGAAGAAGCCCGCCTCGGCGGGCTTCTTCTTTGCCGTTGCGCCGGTTGGCTACCCGGCGCATTCTGCCGACCGGTGGCAGTGACTGTCGTGCTTGATGGAACTGATCCCGGCGATGGAAGGCGAAGGCGGTGCGGATGGCGGGCTCCTGCCGTGAAGGGGCAGAAGCAGCGCGTCTGGGAACGGGCCGACCAATGGGTCGCGCCGACTGGTGGTGCGCAGTCCGCCGGGCGCGGGACAGCGGCGCCGGCTGAACGGTGTTGCCGGAACCCGTGGTGAATGTCTCCCCGGCTGCCGGTGACGCAGCGCAGGGTGGGTCCTCGCGGCTGCTGGTCGCGCTCGGCGTCACGCAGATCGTCTCCTGGGGCTCGATCTACTACGCCTTCGCGCTGCTGCTCGAGCCGCTGCAGCGCGACCTCGGCGCCGGCAAGGGCGAGATCGCCGGCGCGTTTTCGGGGGCCTTGCTGGTTTCCGGCTTGTGCGCGGCGTGGATTGGCAGGACGATCGATCGCCTCGGCGGGCGAGGCACGATGACACTCGGCTCGCTGGCTGCCGTCGTGCTGCTGGTGGCGTTGTCGCAGGTACGGTCGTTGCCGGGGCTGTACCTGATCTGGATCGGCCTCGGCGCGGTGATGGCAGCCACGTTGTACGAGCCGGCCTTTGTCGTTGTTGCGCAGGTCTATCGCCTAGGCTATCGGCGTGCGTTGACCGTGCTGACGCTGTTCGGCGGCTTCGCCAGCACGGTGTTCTGGCCGATCACCACGTGGCTGATCGAGCGCTACGGCTGGCGCGAAGCCGTGCTGTGGCTGGCCGCGATCAACCTGCTCATCTGCGTGCCGCTGCACTTTGCCCTCCTGCCGAAGACGAGCGGCGCCGCGGCGACCGCGCCGCAGGCGAAAGGCGGCACGGCGCGCCTGCAACTGTGGGGCGACCGCCGCTTCCGCGCGCTGACGCTCGCTTTCCTCGCCCACTACGTCGTCGTCTCGGCGATCGCCGCCCACCTGATCTCTCTGCTGTTGGCGCGCGGCATGTCGCTGGCGGCGGCCGCCGGCGTTGGTGCCTTGATCGGTCCGATGCAGGTGGCCGGCCGCGTCGTCGAATTCGGCGCCAGCCGCTGGCTGACGGTCGGCCAGGTCGGCCGGGTCGCGGCGATTGCGATTCCGATGTCGCTGCTCGCCTTGCTGTGGGCCGACACCCGTGTGCCGTGGCTGACGGCGTTCGCCTTGCTTTTCGGCGCCGGCAACGGCGCCATGACCGTCATCCGCGGCGCGCTGCCGATGGAGATGTACGGCCGTGACCAATACGGCGCGATTGCCGGCGCACTGGCCACGCCGGGGTTGCTGGCGCGCGCGGTCGGCCCGATCTTTGTCGCCTTGCTGTGGTCGGCGCTCGGTGGCTACGAGCGAGCGACGGTGGTGCTGTTCGTCGTGGCTGCCGTCGGCGCGACGGCGTTCGCCGTGGCGACGCGCGCTCCCGGCACGCCGCCTGCTCCAAAGTGAAGCCGCGGTTTCAGCGCTGCTTGACCACCGCGTAGCGGGCCAGGGTCCGCGCCCGCGCCTCGGCATGATCGACGATCGGCGGTGGGTAGTCGGCGCCGATCACGCAGCCCGTCTCGCGCTGTCGCTGCAACGACATGAGCCACGGCGCATGGATCTCCTTCGCCGAGAGATTGCCCAGCTGCGGCAGATAGCGTCGGATGAACTTGCCGTCGGGGTCGAATTTCTCGCTCTGCGCCAGCGGGTTGAAGATGCGGAAGTAAGGCTGGGCGTCGCAGCCGCTCGACGCTGCCCACTGCCAGCCGCCGTTGTTGGCGGCCAGGTCGAAGTCGATCAGCCGGCGGGCGAAGTACCGCTCGCCGAGGCGCCAGTCGATGCCGAGGTCCTTGGTCAGAAAGCTCGCCGTGACCATGCGCAGCCGGTTGTGCATGTAGCCGGTCTGGTTGATCTGCGCCATTGCCGCATCGACCAGCGGGTAACCGGTGCGGCCCTCGCACCAGGCGGCGAACAATCCGGGCGCATCGTCCCAGCGGATGCGGTCGTACTCCGCCTTGAAGCTCTCGGTGACGACCCGCGGGTGGTGATACAGGATCTGCTGGTAGAAATCGCGCCAGATCAGTTCCGATAACCAGGTTGTGGCACCGGCAGATGACGCCGAAAGCCCATGCGCGAAGCGTGCCAGTTCACGGATCGATACCGTGCCGAAGCGCAGATGCGCCGACAGGTACGAAGGACCGCGGACGGCCGGGTAGTCCCGTGCTTCCCTGTAGCGGTCGATGCGTGTCTTGAAGTCCTCGAACAGCGCCTGGCCGCCACTGGCGCCGGCAGGCACCTTGAGGGTGGCGAGGTCGCTGCGCGCAAAGCCGAGCGTTTCCAGCGGCGGCAGGGCCGCCTCGAGCGGCGGCGGAGCAAGAGCGGCCAGGTACTTCTGCGCCGCATAGGACCGCAGGTGAAGCGGCGTCATTGCCTTCAGCCAGGCATTCTTGTACGGCGTGAACACCGAGAACGGCCGGCCGGCCCCGGTCAGTACCTCGTCGCGCTCGAAGATCACCTGGTCCTTGAACGTGTGCAACCGGCGGCCGGCGGCGCCGAGCAGCGCGGCGACCTTCGCGTCGCGCTCGACGGCGTACGGCTCTTGGTCGTGGTTGGCGAACACCGCATCGACGCCCAGTTCGCCGGCCAGGCGAACGATGGCGTCGGCGGCCGGACCGTGGCGGACGATCAGCGCGCCGCCATGGGCGCGCAATCCGGCGTCGAGTTCCTGCAGGCCGCGATGGATGAAGTCGACGCGGCGATCGGCATGCAGCCCTTCGGCGAGCAGTTCGTCGAGGATCACGCGGTCGAAGACGAAAACGGCATACACGCGCCGCGTGCTTTTCAGACAGTGATACAGGGCCGCGTTGTCGCCCAGCCGAAGGTCGCGGCGAAACCACATCAGGGCCGAGTCCATCGTCGGTGCGCAGCAACTCCCTTTGCGAGCGAGCTTACAATGACATTAAGTCGCCACCGACCCGAGCAACGCCGCGAAGCCTTGGACCTGACGCACAAGTTCCTGATCGCGATGCCGGCAATGGCCGATCCGAACTTCGCCGGCTCGGTGGTCTACATCTGCGAGCACACCGAGAAGGGTGCGCTCGGCGTGGTGATCAATCGGCCGACTGAACTGACGCTGGAAAGCCTGTTCGACAAGATCGACCTGAAGCTCGAGATCACGCCGTGGAAGGACGCGCCCGTGTACTTTGGCGGGCCGGTGCAGACCGAGCGCGGCTTCGTGCTGCACCTGCCGGCCGGGCAATACAGTTCGTCGCTGGCGGTGGCCGACGACATCGCCTTGACCACTTCGAAGGACGTACTCGAAGCCGTGGCCGGCGGCGCCGGCCCGGCGAAGCTGTTGGTGACGCTCGGCTATTCCGGCTGGGGCGCAGGCCAGCTCGAGTCGGAGGTGTCGGCAAACGCGTGGCTGACCGTCGACGCGCAGCCGGCGATCATCTTCGATACGCCGGCGGAGGCCCGGCAGTCGGCGGCGCTGCGCCTGCTCGGCATCGATCCGGCCCAGCTGTCCTTACAGGCCGGGCATGCATGAACCGGCATCGGCGGCCGCGCGGGCGGCGCCTGGTACTCGACTGCCGCATCTGCTGAAAGAAGAGATCGTGCTCGGTTTCGACTTCGGTACGCGTCGCATCGGCGTGGCCGTCGGCAATGGCCTCACTCGGCAGGCGCGCCCGCTGGCGCTCGTCGCCGATGAAGGCGACGTCCGCTGGCGTCGGATCGGCGAGCTCATCGCCTCGTGGCAGCCGGCACGACTGGTCGTCGGCATCGCCCGCCACCCCGACGGCGCGACGCACGGGCTGACCGCGCGCTGCGAGCGTTTCGCCCGTCAGCTCGAGGGCCGCTATCGGCTTCCGGTGGCGCGTGTCGACGAACGCTTCTCGTCGGCGGTGGTGTTCGAGGGCCGCGACGACGAGGCGGCGACGGTGATCCTGCAACAGTGGTTCGACGAGAACTCGGATGATTGAACTCGACGCCGAGGCCGTCTACCGCAGCCTGGCGGCGCGCCTGCGCGAAGAGGTGGTCGGTCGCGACGTGCGGTTGGTCGGTGTGCACACCGGCGGCGTCTGGCTGGCGCAGCGGCTCAAGGACGATCTGCACGTGCCGTACGAAGTGGGCATCCTCGACATCTCCTTCTATCGCGACGATTTCTCGCGCTCCGGGCTCAACCCGAGCGTCAGGCCCTCGGCGATCGGCTTCGACGTCGAAGGCGCCGACATCGTGCTGGTCGACGACGTGCTTTACACCGGCCGCACCGTGCGCGCGGCGATGAACGAGCTGTTCGACTACGGCCGGCCGGCGCGCATCGACCTCGCGGTGCTGATCGACCGTGGCGGGCGCGAGCTGCCGATCGCTCCAACGGCGGTCGGCCGCCGCATCGAGGTGCCGGAGGAGATCAGCGTCGTGCTGTCGCGCGACGACGATGGCCGTCTGCACCTGACGCTGGAGCAGCGCCGTGACGTCTGAGTTCGGCCGCAACCCGCAGCTGAACCGCAACGGCGAGTTGCATCACCTGCTGTCGATCGAGGGCCTGCCGCGGGCGATCGTCGAGCGCATCCTGGCCACGGCCGACAGCTTCATCAACGTGGCCGAACGCGAGGTCAAGAGCGTGCCGCTGCTGCGCGGCCGCTCGGTGTTCAACCTCTTCTTCGAGAACAGCACGCGCACGCGCACCACGTTCGAGATCGCCGCCCGCCGCCTGAGCGCGGATGTCTTCAACCTCGACATCATGCGGTCGAGCGCGACCAAGGGCGAATCGCTGCTCGACACGATCAACAACCTGACCGCCATGCAGGCCGACATGTTCGTCGTGCGGCATGCCGCCGGCGGCGCCTCGCATCTGATCGCGCGCCACGTCGCGCCGCACGTGCACGTGATCAACGCCGGCGACGGGCGCCACGCGCACCCGACGCAGGGCCTGCTCGACATGTACACGATCCGCCACTACAAGCGCGAATTCACCGGCCTCACCGTGGCCATCGTCGGCGACATCCTGCATTCGCGTGTCGCACGCTCGGACATCCACGCGCTGACGACGCTCGGCGTGCCCGAGGTGCGTGCGGTGGGGCCCCTGACGCTGCTGCCCGATGGGCTCGAGCAGATGGGCGTGCGCGTGTTCACCAAGCTCGACGAGGGCATCCGCGGCGCCGACGTGATCATCATGCTGCGCCTGCAGAACGAGCGCATGCGCGGCGCGCTGCTGCCGAGCGCGCGGGAGTACTTCCGCAACTACGGGCTGACGCCGGAGCGGCTGCGGCTGGCCCGGCCCGATGCCATCGTCATGCATCCCGGGCCGATGAACCGCGGCGTCGAGATCGACTCGCGCGTGGCCGACGGCACGCAGAGCGTGATCCTGCCGCAGGTGACTTTCGGCATCGCCGTGCGCATGGCGGTGCTGTCGATCGCGGCTTCGTCGCAGAAGATGCAATGAAGCTCGTCATCCGTCACGGCCGCCTGATCGATCCGGCATCGAAGCACGACGCCGTGGCCGATCTGTTCATCGCCGACGGCCGCATAGCCGCTCTCGGCAGCGCGCCGGCCGGCTTTGCCGCCGAGCGCGAGATCGATGCGCGCGGGCTCGTCGTCGCGCCCGGCCTGGTCGATTTGTGCGCGCGCATGCGCGAGCCGGGCGCCGAAGGGGCGCTGAAGCGGGAGATGCGCGCGGCGCTCGCCGGCGGCGTAACCGGCGTCGTGTGCCCGCCGGACACCGACCCGCCGCTCGACGAGCCCGGCCTGGTGCGCATGCTGCGCCAGCGTTCGCGCGAGGCAGCCGGTGCGCGCCTGTATCCGCTCGGTGCGCTCACCGCCGGGTTGACGGGTGAAGTGCTGGCCGAAATCGAGACGCTGGCCGAGGCCGGCTGCGTGGCGTTCATGCAGACCGGGGCGCTGCCGCACGACAACGGCGTGCTGCTGCAGATCCTGCGCTATGCGAAAACCTTCGATCTGCCGGTGTGGCTGCGCCCGGTCGAGGACACACTCGCCGGCGACGGCGTGGCCGGGGCCGGCGCGGTCGCTGGCCGGCTCGGCTTGCCGGCGGTCCCGGCACTCGCCGAGACCGTGGCGCTGCACACGGTGTTCGAGATGCAGCGCGACACCGGTGCGCGCGTGCATCTGTGCCGCCTGTCGAGTGCCGCCGGCATCGAACTCGTTCGACAGGCCCGGCGCGAAGGCCTGCCGGTGACCGCCGACGTCGGCGTCCACCACGTGCATCTCACCGACGTCGACATCGGTTACTTCGATCCCGACTTCCGCCTCGATCCGCCGCTGCGCGGGGGCCGCGACCGCGATGCGGTCGTCGCCGGGCTCGCCGACGGCACGATCGACGCGATCTGCTCGGACCACGCGCCGGTCGCCGAGGACGACAAGCTGCTGCCCTTCGGCGAGGCTGCGCCCGGAGCCACTGCGCTGGAGACGCTGCTGCCGCTGGTGCTCAAGTGGGCGGAGGCGGCAAAGGTGCCGCTCGCCGCAGCGCTGGCCAAGGTCACGAGCGCGCCGGCGCAGATCCTGGGCGAGCCCACGGGCCGGCTCGTCGTCGGCGCCAAGGCCGACGTCGTGGTCTTCGACCCGCAGGCACACTGGACCGCGACCCGCGGCGAGCTCGTCAGCCGCGGCGGCAACACGCCGTTTTCCGGCTACGAACTGGTCGGCCGCGCCATGCTGACGCTGGTCGGCGGCGACGTCCGCTTCGACCGGAAATCGGGGTCAGAGTCCGATTTCCGCTGAGTCATAGCCAGGCCGCGAGCGCAGTGTCCAGCAGCTACCGCCGGGCCGCGCTGAGCGCGATTCGCTGCGGCGAGCAGCGCGGGGCGGCTCCCGACCGATGAGAACGCTGCTGGCGCCGCTGCGCGTCGCGCTGCTGCTGGCGCATGTGCTGGCCGGCCTCGCGACTGCGGCCGTCGTCTTTCCCTGGCTGGCGCAGCCGCAGCGAAACCGCATCATCCGTGCCTGGTCGCGGCTGCTGCTGGCAATCTGCGGGGCGCGGCTGCGCCTCGCCGGCCTCCCGCTGCCTTCGACAGTCGCGCACACCGGCGTCGAAGCGGGCAGTCGCGGCCGGATGCTGCTCGCCAATCACATCTCCTGGATCGACGTCTTCGCCATCCATGCCGCGGTGCCGAGCCGCTTCGTCGCCAAGGCCGAGATCCGTCGCTGGCCGCTGCTCGGCGCGCTGGTGACGCTGGTGGGCACGCTGTACATCGAGCGCGGGCGCCGACACGCGGTCGCGTCGATGAATCACCGCGTTCGCGACCGGTTGCGGCAGGGCGAAAGCGTGGCGGTGTTCCCCGAGGGCACGACCACCGATGGCCGCTCGCTGCTGCCGTTTCATTCGAACCTGATCGCGCCGGCGCTCGAGGTCGGCGCCGAGTGCTGGCCAGTGGCGCTGCGCTACACGGAAGACGGCGCGCCGTCCTCCGCCGCGGCGTTCATCGGCAAGATGGGGCTGGTGACCTCGCTGTGGAACATCCTGGTTGCGCGCCGACTGCAGGTGGAGGTCGCATTCCTCGAGCCGGTGCCGACTGCCGGCGACCGCAATCGGCACCACATTGCCGAAGCCGCCGCCGAACGCATCGCGGCCTGGCTGGCCGTGCCAGAGCCCCTGGGCAGGCGCTTCAACCCGGCCGCAAACCCGGCCGGCGATACGGTGGACAAGGCACCTGAATCACGCGGCGCGACGGCCAGGCCAGCGCCGTGAGTGAGCCGCCCCAGACGCACCCGGAATCGACGCACACCGCATCGTCGCGCCGCATCAGGCCGAGCGTGGACCAGTGGCCGAAGACGACCGGCGTGCCGCGCGTGACGCGAGCCGGGTGATCGAACCAAGGCACGAGCCCCGGCGGCGCTGCAGTCGAGCCTTCCTTGACCTTGAAGTCCATCGCGCCGTCGGCGGCGACGAAGCGCAGGCGCGTGAGTGCATTGATGACGCAGCGCGCGCGGTCGGCCCCTTCGAGCTTCCCGTCCCACCTCGCCGGCCGATTGCCGTACATGGTGGCCAGGAACTCGCGGTGATCGGGCGCGCGCAGCCGCGCCTCGATCTCGGCGGCAAGCGCAAGCGTTTCCTCGACCGACCACTGCGGCAGAACGCCCGCGTGCACGAACAGCGCACCAGCCTCGCGGTGCGCCAGTGGCCGCGCGCGCAGCCAGTCGAGCAACTCTTTGCGATCGGGCGCCGAGAGTACCTCGGCGAGCGAGTCGTCGTCGTGCTGCGGCCGGATGCCGGCGGCCGTCGCCAGCAGGTGCAGGTCGTGATTGCCGAGCAGCACGACCGCACGATCACCCAGCGACCGGACGAAGCGCAGCGACTCCAGCGACTGCGGCCCGCGGTTGACGGTGTCACCGACGAGAATGAGACGCGACGAAGGCGGCAGTTCGCCGAGCAGCGATCGAAGGCTGTCCAGGCAGCCCTGCACGTCGCCGATGACCCACAGCTGCTCGCCGGCCATGCTCATCGGACCGCTGCTCGCCTGCGCTCGCAGCGCTCGCGCCTGGGGCGGGTCGGCGCGTTCACGCGCCGCGCACCCTCGCCAGCAGCGCGCTCGTCGAGCGTTCGTGCTCGAACGGGATGGCCACCGCCTGCGCGCCCCAGGAGCGCGCCAGCTGCGCCTCCGGAATCACGGCCATGTCGTAGTCGCCGCCCTTCGCATAGATGTCCGGGCGAACGAGCTGAAGCACCGGCAGCGGCACCGTCTCGTCGAAGACGGTGACCATCGAAACGCTCTCCAGCGCGGCTAGCACCGCTGCGCGGTCGGCCTCGGTGTTGATCGGGCGGTCATCGCCTTTGCCGAGCCGGCGCACCGAGGCGTCCGAGTTCACCGCCACCACCAGGCTGGCGCCGAGCGCGCGGGCGCGCGCCAGGTAAGTCACGTGGCCACGGTGCAGCAGGTCGAACACGCCGTTGGTCAGCACCACGGGGCGCGGCAACCGCGCGACCGCTTCGGCAAGCGCGGCGCGGTCGACGATCTTCGCTTCGAAGCGGGGCGGTTCAGGCATGCGCGTCCTCGCCCAACACGGCGCGCAGGAGCTCGCTCTGGACGGCGTCGGCCAGCGATGCGAAGCGCGCGGTGGCCTGCGGCGCCAGATCAGCCGGCGGAACGGCGCGGCCGTCGGTGCCCAGCAGCACGCGCTGCGGCACGCCGGCGGCAACAGCGGCCTCGATGTCGGAAGACTTGTCGCCGAAGAGCGCCGAACGCGCCAGGTCGAGGGACAGGTCACGTGCCGCGGCGAGCAGCAGTCCCGGCGCAGGTTTGCGGCAGTCGCAGTCGCGGCGGAAGGCGGGCAGCAGCGCCTGCGGGTGATGCGGGCAGTGGTACACGCCGGCAAGCGGCGCGCCGGCGGCGGCGAACTCGGCCGTCATCCACGCCGTCAGGCGGCGGAAATCGTCTTCGCTGTAAAGCCCGCGGCCGATGCCGGACTGGTTGGTCACCACGACGAGGGCAAGGTTCCACTGCTGCAACTGCGCGCAAGCGGCGAGCGTGCCCGGAACGAACTCGAAGTCCTCACGCCGGGACACGTAACCGTGATCGATGTTGATCACGCCATCGCGGTCGAGGAAGGCGGCGCGGCGCAGGGCCGTGGCCGCCATCAGGCGTGGTCCAGCAGCCAGTCGACGTAGGCGGCCACGCCCTGCTCGACGCTCGCCATCGGCTGCGTGAACCCGGCCGCGCGCAGCTGCGCGAGGTCGGCCTGCGTGAACGCCTGGTACTTGCCGCGCAGCGCCTCCGGGAAAGCAACGTACTCGATCAGGCCCTGCGCCACGGCGGCGGCCAGCGGCAGCGGCGGCTCGCCGCTTCGCGAACGCAGCGTGTTGACCGTCGCCAGCGCCACGTCGTTGAAGGGCTGCGCGCGGCCGGTGCCGACGTTGTAGATGCCGGCGGCCGGCCGCTCGCGGAAGAAAAGGTTCACCGCCACCGCGTCGTCGACGTGGATGAAGTCGCGCCGCTGCTCGCCGTTCGGATAGCCGTGGCTGCCCTCGAACAGCCGCACCTTGCCGTCGGCGCGGAACTGGCGGAAGTGATGAAAGGCCACCGAGGCCATCCGCTCCTTGTGCGCCTCGCGCGGGCCGTAGACGTTGAAGTAGCGCAGGCCGATCACCGGCGCGGAAAGCGAGCCGAGCCGGCGGCGCACGATCTGGTCGAACAGGAACTTCGAGTAGGCATAGACGTTCAGCGGCTTCTCGTTGCCGCGCGCCTCGGCGTAGGCCGGCCCCAGCCCGTAGACCGACGCCGACGAGGCGTAGATGAACGGGACCTTGTGCGCCTGGCACCAGTCGAGCAACTCCAGCGAGTAGCGGAGATTGTTGTCGAGCATGTAGCGGCCGTCGGTGGCCATCGTGTCCGAGCAGGCGCCCTGGTGAAAGACGATCTCCGGCCGGCCGATCGCGCCGCGCGCCACGCGCGATCGGAAGTCTTCCTTGTCGAGGTAGTCGGCGATCTCGCAGTCGACGAGGTTGCGGAACTTGTCGGCGTGCGTCAGGTTGTCGACGGCAATGATCTCGTTCTCGCCGCGGTCGTTGAGCCGGCGGACCAGGTTGGCACCGATGAAGCCGGCGGCGCCGGTGACGATGACGGTCATGATGCGGTCTTCGTGAACAGTTCCTCGTACGATACCGTTGCTGTGCCCAGCTTGCCGACCACGATGCCGCCGGCGCGGTTGGCAACGGTGACCGCCTCGTGCAACGGCCGGCCCGCGGCGAACATCACCGCCAGCACGGCGATCACGGTGTCGCCGGCGCCGCTGACGTCGAACACCTCGCGCGCCTGCGCCGGGACGCTCCACGTCGGCCCGTCGGTGTACAGCGTCATCCCTTCTTCGCTGCGGGTGAGCAGGATCGCCCGCAGGTCGAGCCGGGTGCGCAGTGCCTGCGCGCGCTGCTCGAGGTCCGCCTCGCCTCGCCAGCGGCCGACCACCTCGCGCAGCTCGCCGCGGTTCGGCGTGACGATCGTGGCGCCGGCGTAGCGCGAGTAGTCGTCGCCCTTCGGGTCGACCAGCACCGGCCGGCCGGCCGCGCGGGCCAGTTCGATCATCCGCACGATGTGGGCGAGCCCGCCCTTGCCGTAGTCCGAAAGCAGCACCGCGTCGCACTCGGGCAGCAGCCGTGTGTACTCGTCCAGGTGCGCCGCCAATACCTCGGCCTCCGGCGCCGTTTCGAAGTCCACCCGCACGATCTGCTGCTGGCGGCCGATCACGCGCACCTTCACCGTGGTGGCCAGGCGCGGATCGGTGTGCAGATGGCCGCGTATCCGGCTCGCCGCCAGCAGGCCGCCGATGCTTCGTCCGGCATCGTCGTCGCCGACCACGGTCAGCAGCCGCGCCTCGGCGCCAAGCGAAACGATGTTGCTGGCCACGTTGGCCGCGCCGCCGAGCCGCTCCTCGGTGGAACGGACGTGCACGACCGGCACCGGCGCCTCGGGCGAGATGCGCTCGACGTCGCCGAACCAGTAGCGGTCGAGCATCGCGTCGCCGACCACGAGCACGCGGCAGCGGGCGAGGTCGGCAGCCGAAACGGGCGACGCTATCGGATCAGGCACTCAGACCCCGCCATCGAACAGGCACCGTAGCAACCTGCGCAAGCCGAGGCGCCTCGCCCCGGTGCTTCGGCCTAGGCGCTCGTATCCTCGCCGGGGCGAAGGGCACGGGTTCCGTCGTCTTCGGCGGCTTCCAGCTGCGGGACCAGGCTGCGGTAGCGCCAGAAGTTGGCCGAGGACCACATCCTCGCCAGGCTTGAGAGGTGCCAGCGCAAGTGGCGCAGCGAGCGATGGCTCAATTGCTGAGCGGCGTGCACGACCTGCACCTCAGGCACGAAGGCGATTGGCCAGCCGCCCAGGCGCAACCGGGCGCAGATGTCGAAGTCCTCGCAGTACATGAAGAAGCCTTCGTCGAAGCCGCCGACCGAGGCGAAGGCATCGGAACGGAACACCAGGAACATGCCGGCGAACCAGCGCGGGACCTCGGGCGGCGCGTAGGTCGGCAGGCGGCGCCGGATCAGTTCCACCGGGGTGATCAGGCTGCGCGCCGTGTCGGCGGTGCGGCCATCGGGCTCCAGCACCGCCGGTGCGGCCACGCCGGCACCTGCGCGCAGGGCGTTGATGAGCGACGGGAACGGGTTGCCCGTCAACGCGATGTCCGGGTTGACGACGGCGAAGTACTCCGTGTCGCACTTGCGGAAGGCGGCGTTGTGGTTCATGCCGAAGCCGAGCGGGACCCGGTTGCGGATCACCTCCACCGGCGGCGCGCGGCGGCCTTTCGTCGACGGCGGTATCTCCGGCAGGTTCTGCGTCAGGACCACCCGCGCCAGTTCGGGCGATTCACAGCCGGCAAGGTCGGAAATCAGGGCGTCGACCAGCGCGTGCTGCTCATGGCTGACGACGGAAAGCGTGACGGAACCCTTGTTCATC
>Ga0209254_10004493_pt1 | contig 12769 bp, 11 predicted proteins | sample FrelakmetDIP11DI_FD_187148 | JGI IMG/M metagenome (GOLD analysis project Ga0209254, IMG submission 187148) | Freshwater lake sediment microbial communities from the University of Notre Dame, USA, for methane emissions studies - DIP11 DI (SPAdes)... | ecosystem: Environmental > Aquatic >...
ATCCTTATTATTGTATGTGTCAAGAATATCTTTCTGAATACACTGCATTTAAAACATTGTTGTTATCTGATAATGATGATGATAAATGGTTCGAATATCACGGAGACGTGGTTGTTCCAGATAACTATAGTAAAAATGGGTCACATCGTGAAGAACGTGTGGTATCGGTCGAATTAAAGAAGAAAATTAGGCAAGATTCAATAGATCATCTAGCACAGGAATACAAAATACATCTTCAGCCTAAACCTGAATATCAGATTGCTGTAACACAAGAATTAATTAAATTATTGAAATCCGATCCTGAATTCAATTCATGCATAGATACTTGGAAAGCAATAATTCCTTACAGTAAAGTAATGGGTGAATTAAAACTAGCAGCTATAGTTATATACCCAGTTCAAGGTGAAAAATGCGCTAGATATGCATTGAATACTATTATTAAGCATTTTAACCAATTTAATAGTAAAGAAATAGGTTTAGACATAACTCCGCGACATAACGCTAAATATAATGAATTAATCTATTGGGCTAATGGATCAGGAGATGATAAAAAGTTACTACCAGAAAAGTATTTTACTAGTCCTGAAAAGATTTTTTATATTGGGCATGAGATATACCCAAATTAATGTTTTAAAAAAATAATATCAAAATTAGTAAACTAATATCTTGCTGATATTAGTTTGTATATTTAATTTAATTTTTATTTTTCTAGCAGATATAAAATGACTTCCTGGATTACAGACCATGACTTCAAGGATAGAAAGAGTTATATAATAAAATGTCCAGGAACATACAAACTCCAGCAAAATATCTCATTTTACTCTAAACATAATAAAACATCAGCTATTATAATCGATAGTGATAATGTAATATTAGATTTGAACGGGAAAGAGTTAAAGCAAAGTAAACATGATAAACATTCACAGATAACCGGTATCACTGTTAAAACAGGACATTCTCATGTAACTATACTTGGTTCTTATGGTTCAGTAAGAAACTTTTCACAGAAAGGAATTTATGTAGAAGGTGGTAACGAGTACGTTACTATAGGTGATCAGACTCAGTTAACTGTAAGCGGATGTGGTTACGGTACGCCGTTTGCACTTTTGGATGGTAGCGAAAACATTACTCAATTCGGTATCCAAATTGGGGAGATGGCTTTCTTAGCTAAAGCTGGTTTCGGTACCTATAACGGATTAGTTAGTCATGTCAAATTATCCAATGTTACATCATCACAAAACAATGTAGGTATTGCATTAGGTGAAGGATCGGAATATTTATTCGAAAATTGCTCTTTCTCTAATAACTATGAATATCGTATTCTAAATAATACGATTGCTACTTTAGGTGGATTTATAGTTGAAAATAGCGTAGTAATATACGGGTTAGTTTATCTAGCCAATCCTTTACTTGCACCATCATATGGTATTGACAATATTGTTTTTGAAAACTGCACTTTCAATTCCAATATTGCAGATGGTTTAAATCCTACTAAAAATGTTTATCCAAGTGGAGCATACTGTGATTCATTGTTCTTAGGAGTTAATGTTAGAGGGTTGAAGATCAGCGGTTGTCAATTCAACTCTAATTTAACTAAATTAAATACTGTTTCCGGATATCTTAACCAAACACGCGGATGTGTATTAGCCTCCGGTTCATCTACAGTTATCGAAAATTCTGAATTTTCCAACAACTTGGGAGGATTTTGGGTGAATGGTCTGGCTATATCTGGATTGACCCCTGCTCAGGGGTCAAATAAAGATAATTTACCAGCTCATTCAACAACTATTCGTAATTGTGTGGCATCTAATAACAAAGGTGTCACTAATAATCCTGCACAAGGATTAATTCAGATTTTCGGATTTTCTATACGTTATGCCGGCGGATTAAGATTGGAAAATTGTGTAGCTGAAGATAATATAGCATCATTGAATTATGATGGTGATACTGATGTTTATATCTATGCTGCTGGTATTTTCATCTACAGTTCCGAATTATATTGTGATAAATTTGCTAATAACATATTAGTAAATAACTGCAAATCATCTCGTAACCGCGTAGTTAAGGGTAAGCTTGGTACTTCAGCAGGTCTACGTATATTAGATGATTTATGCGAGAATATCGTGATCGAAAATTCAGTATTTACTGGTAATTGGTTCTTGTTTGAAGATGGTGATATTCCAACAGATTATGATATTATAGGTTCTGGTATTGACTTATATAATGAAAAACCTATTTATACTGGACCATCTATGGTATCAGTACTTAATAACGTTGTTCAAAGTAATGGTATCTTTGGTATTGACACTAACCTAGATTTTACTAACATTCAAGGAAACAAAGTATCGAACCATTATTCCGGTATTAATCTCGGATTTACTGATGATAAAGGTAATCCAGTAAGCACTAGCTGTTACTCAACCGTTCTAGATAATACTGTCTTAGGAGGACCAGGGTTTGGAAGTGTTATAGGTAACGGTTTCGGTATTTTCGATGTTGGTGACGCTAGTCATCCCACTACCAATTTAGTTGCTGATAACAGGGTCTTTAATATAGTTACCCCTTTTAATGTATTTTATCCCACCCCTGTTCCAGCTCAATATTCATTTAATCCCAATTCTTATCCAGCTTTACCAACCGTTTCAGGTTCTAACTATGGTATTTATAATAATAACCCTTGCGACAAGATGTATGAAGAATGTGTATTACCAATACGTGGGCTAAACAAACAATTCGATCCTAAAGTGACTGAAAGTGTTAAGGAGGCTAATTTGATACAACTTCGTAAGTACCATCAATTAAAGTTAAATGCAATTAATGTCAAGGCTTAAAATATCCAAAAAAGCAAAATATAATTATAATTTTATATACAAGTATAGGTAAAAATATCTGATATATAATCAGATATTTGCATTTGAAGGTATTTACCTTCAATCTTTTAATAACTTTCATCATCTTTATCTTTATCATCATAGTCATTTTTATCTTCGTCATTATCATGCATTTGTGCCATCATGATAAGCTTATTTGCCCATCTTTCATTACAGCTATCTGTAACAGGACTAATCGACATCTCTCCAATATCCAATCTATCCGTAGTTTTATCTGTCTTATACACCATTTTTAAAGGTTTATCACTAAAGGGATTTACATTAAGATTTCGATGATTGACAAATACATCTAATGATTTAGTCACATGAATGAGACTATCTCGGTCAACATCTCCGCCTAAAATAGTATGTGATGATTCTTCAACGTTAGTGAAATTGTGCTTAGGTGTACGAATAGATACATTAGATCCGAATAACACGTCAATACCAGCAATAGTTCCACCGTTCAAATATATTCTAGTATCGTCACAATTTCTTACCATCACATGTTTGATTTTACTTTTAAATACTACTATATTACGATTGAGACCATCTAAACAATATGAATGGTTCATCAAACCGTCAATCGTAATTGTTGTTCCAGCTTTAGCATATAATTCTGTATTATCATCAAATGATTTAACATAAGTATCCAATCGTTTCTTAGTTTGACTTTTTTCTCCGTGTAATGTTAATACTTGTTTGATATTTTCGTTTCTATTATCTGCTACTCGTTTGGCAATTTCTTGATCCTTATCTCTGGTAAAAATAATTTCGTCCCAAAATTCCGGTTCCATATTTTCAGTTAATTTCTTGAAATTAAATAGAATAAATATCTGAATCAATTAGATCCATCTATATCTTCTAGATATTTAGGCACTTCATCTGAACTATAACCTTTTAATATAATTCCATCTTTAACAACAATTATTTTCTCGCCTCCCATTTCTTTTGCAGTTATCAAATATGGGACTCCTGGTTTGTGAGTTATTTCTATTTTCTCTCCATCTTTAATTAGATATACATTCCTTCTTCTCATATGTTTAGCTTTAGCTTGATCAAATGGTATACATAAATTGTAAGACTTTCCGCCATGATCGAAAATAACAATTGCTGATGGATGTCCTTGAAATTGTTTAAACTTAATTTCTTCGCTATTAGATATTTCATTAATCTTTTTCACAACCTGATCAGCAACATATTGTCCAATTTTATATTTCATATAAGAATATGTATAGTAACTAATAACTCCTAATCCTCCCATCGCAATAAATATTGAATAACCATCTAACATTTTATATTTTATTTTATAGTTTAATGGTATATATCATTTATTTATTTTAATAAATGATAAATATAATATGATTATGACTGAAGATTTGAGAATATAGTTAAGGGACCTCCTGACACATTGGTGTAATTTCCGGTAGTTTTACTAAGAGAATATAAGTTGATAACGCCTCCTCCAGTAATAGTAAACGGTGTAATGTCACTTGTAGACCAGTTTTGATTGTAGCTATTACCTCCAGTGGTATTATCTATAAATCCTTTAGTATTGCATTGAGATGTATTTTTCTTTAAATTGCTATTTGTGCTTTGGTTTATTTGATATCCTATATCGTTGTATATCGCGGAGTTTGAAAACAAAGCATTACAATCGCATAACTTCATATATAATCCATAATTATTGTCATTCATAAAATTATTTATTAGCTCTCCTGCTGTTACTTTATTCAAATATATACCATAACCTGGATTCGGAGGAGAAGATCCGATAGGGGGTCCATTAGAGTTGAAAATACAGTTTTTAACTACTAATGCCGTAACACTTAAAGAACCATCTATTTCACCAGCATATAATCCATACGCGTTTCTATTTGTTGATAAATTGGTGTTAGCATTACATCCGGTTAATGAAACTGTATATTGAACAGTTGTATCAAGTCCTGGTAGAAAAAATCCATAGCATTCTCTTCCCGCTTGATTTGAAATAGCTTCACAAGAATTAAATTTAGTATTGGAATATGTACAGTAAAATCCGTAAGTCTTTCCAAGAGCGCCGTCTGAACAATTTTGATTAGCTTGACAATTAATTATATCGATATTATTTTGAGTATTATTAGAAACCTTTATACCCCTAATCTTAAATCCACCTCCTTCTGCCACTTTAATTTGAGGTCCGTTGTTATGATTATTTGCAGAACAGTTACGAAATAATACTGTATATTCGACATCGACAACTTCAAATCCATATATTGATGAATTGGTAATATATGAGCTAGTCTCGATAAAATTTTGATTACAAATATTACCAGATAAATACCAGTTTCCGGATGTAGGGACAGGGGAGGGCGGAGGCAGAGGCGGCATGTTACCACCGTAAAAGGAACGTACTTCAACAGTAGTCCCAGCGCCACCACCTTGTACATAATTTGTACAGATCTTAGATGAATTCATGGTAAAAGTTGTCATTGTATGTAGGGATACCCCGTGAAATATAAGTGACACTGCATTTGCATCACCTTTAACATAACTATCAGTCATTAAATGGTGAGCCATAAAGGTATTGTTACAGTTTTCCAATCGTAAACAGTTCATAGTAGCACTGTGAGGTCCTGATACGGTTACGCTATCTCCGTCGATAATAAAACTACCCAGTATTAAACTTCCAGAGTCTTTAAAATGTACCAGATATACATTCAGATCTTCATTGGAAACGAAACTAGTAGTCAGAATAGAAATGTGACTGATCTTGACATCAAATCCATTTTCTACTTTAATAATACTCTTGGGATTTAAGCTAGTACTAGTATAATTAATGTTATAGAATGTACAGTTATTGATAAAAATCATCTGGCAGTTATTAACCGAAAAGAGCGAGTCTGAAGTATAGGAACCAATATTATTGATATCTAGTCCACTACATCTCAAGTAGTCGGAGCATTGTATATCAAATGCAAACCCGGTAATATTATCCATATACCAATTAGAAATTCTGATATCGTAGCTGCTCTCAACTGACATAGCTCCTTTACTATCTGTAGTATTGATAGACTTAAAAGTAACATTAGCCGAGCAAACAACATGAATTGCAGTGTTATTTTTACTCTTAACAGTACCGCCAAATACATAAACTTGATTACAGTTGATAAATTCGAGAGCAAAATCATCATCATTTTCTAGCGTCAGACCAGCCAAATTAAGTTGCATCCCCTGAATACCACAAAAAGTAACTTTACCTTTGAATGATTGACCTAGAGCAAATAACCCGCTAGATGGTGTACCAGGAGTAGGAGATGGGCATGTTATATTACACGCTGAACAAGGAGGAGGAATAGGAGAGTGGCTTCCAACAAAAGTTGAGGGACCATTTATTTTGTATGGAATGATTGACGTCGGGAATAACTTGTTATCAATAAAAATCTGATCAGTGTTAACCGTATCTACATTTAAAACTCCTCCATTCGGTCCAGTAACATCTACTGTTTCAGCAAATATTGATTTAACATGGGATTTGTCAACGCATTGTCTCTTAACATTTTGTCTATTGAGTTTTTGACAATTCTTATGCTTATCGCGATGATCGCATCTATTGTCCATTTTAATAGTTAAATTATTTAAAAATAATTTAACTATTACTGTTTAGTTTCAACAAATAAGATATCTTTCACTAAAACTCGATGTCCCTGTTCCATCATCACATAGACATCCTCTTCACCTCTCCTTTTTAGTTTATCTTTATATATTTCTAACCATTTATCTTCTATCTCTGGTTGGTTCTTATATTGCTCTCTTATTTTATCTACGCGTTTGTCGTATTGTTGTTTATAATATTCCATTTCTTGCTTGTGATATTCATAGTTAGCTTTATTTTTAATAGCATTAAACCAGTTATGGGCATAATATTCTACAGTGCTAGAATCTAATTCTTTAGTTACTTGTTCTTCCAATTCCTTTGATATCATTTCTCTCTTTTCTTCTGCATCTTTCTCTTTCAGAATTTTATAGCGATATTGCTCTTCTAAATCTTGAATTTTCGTATCGGGATCTAAGTAAAGAGTCCTATCCGGCCTTTTATTTTCATCAATATCTTCCCAATTACAAGCTTCAGTAACATAAATACAGTCATGACCAGTTTCTCTAATTATTTTATCGACTTCTTCTAATGCTTTTCTTTTAGTAGGATAGGCTCCTAGATATATTTGTTTCCCATGTCTTCCATCCTTAGGTTCACTGAATAAAAAATATGCGTATATTACAAACTCCTGATCAGAGGGAGGGGTTCTTTTCTCTAATGATTTATACGTATTTGCTAGCTTTTGTAACGTATAAAATTTCTGCTCATTGTTACCATTAGACATTTTAAACAGTATACTATTGAAAAAACGATATTATCATTTTTGACTCGGCTTATTCAAAAGTGATTTTTAAATAGATTTATACGAAAATATAAACAAATAAGTAAACACAATGTCTCAAGAAGATACGCGCAACGTTATTTCTCAAGTTCTGGGTGTGGACAACTCTGCAGCCTGGGATGTCATTTCATCCAGTCCGGAACATAATCTTTACATGGTTCACCACAAGCCGGAAGCGAATCTATCCGACTATGGACAGATTCGTGGAATTGTGGTTGATACTAAAGCCAAGACAATCGTGGCTCGATCTTACGGTTACACACCAACTATCGTGTCTGATCAAGTTCTGATTCAACCTGGCGATGGTAACATTCATCTGATCGACCAATTGGGACTTGAGCATACAGTCGATCCCGCTCGTTCCCTTTTTAAGGTTGGATTTGAAGGCACTCTGATCAATGTGTTTAAGCATGATGGGATTGTCTATCGATCTACTCGCAAGCGTTTGGATCCTTCGCGCTCTCGATGGGGCAATTCTAAGACTTTCATGGAGATGTATTGGAGTCTAGGCGGACCGTCAGATGAAGTGCTGTTCGATCCCGCGTCGAAATATTCTCCTTACTGTCACGTTTTCATTGTTGTGCATCCAGATGTTTTGGTGGTGTCGAAGGACAATATCGGTGATGGATACTTGGTCTACCTTGGACCCAAGCAGATGTGGTCTCTTGAATACGATTACTGTCCTTACAAACAACTCCAGGCAAATGGAAGTCTCTTCCCCGGTGTTACTCAGGAGCAGTTTGATCAAGATCCCCGCCCCAACGCCGGATGGATTGATAGAGATCTCCATGTTCCGGAAACCGTAGAAGATATGGGAGCAAGCGAGACTAATGTAGGACATGCTATCTACTCTCCCCATAACCTTTCTATCGAAGCAGCTAACAAACATCTTCAGTTCGGATTTTATAAGTCTTTTCAAGGAGCCGACAAACTAGATCGACGAATGTTACCAGGCGAGTTCGTCATCATCCACCAGTTGGATGAGACTGGTGCTACCACTGGTTTGCTACGGGTCGAGTCAACTGCATACTCATGGCGAGCGGGAATGAGAGACAACGACCCAAACCTCCGTCATCGTTTTACTCAACTTGTTACCGGTTCGTACATTCCTTATGACACTCTCGAGGGTAAGGTCAGATATAACATTTTGTATCCGATCTTCGAACCCTTTGATGAGGAGTCGATCAAGGAACAGATTAATCGTGACGGGCCATATGTTGTGTGGCCTCAAGAAGTACCTTACTATGACCCCGAGTATTTAACGACAAAGGAGTCGAGGATGTACAACATTTGGCTCTCTTTCTTGAACTCGGTTCCGCTACATTCGCAAAAAGAAGTGTCTAGTTATCTCAGTTGGCTGTACAACAAGAGAGGAGAGCTGATTAGCTGGCTACGAATGTTGGAAAATAGAGGTCATCTGGATAGCGCAGAATATTCTCGTCGAGTGCTAGATATCATTGGAGCAGCTCGCAATTTCTCTCGGAGGAAGGCAGAGACAGGACAAGATCGTACTCGCGGTGGCCACAAGCTAAGTATCAAGGATATGGTTCGAGAGAACATCAGGAATCTGGTAATGAAGGAGGAAGGGACTAGTCTGTATCGCTTGATTACTGAGATGGGCCGTTGGAAGAAGGAACAAGAAGCGGGAAGCTATTCTGAGTAATTACTCTAATAAAAAACAAAAACACATTATATCGAAAGATATATAATGTGTTAAATGAAGTTGATGAAAGATATAAAATATATAACTAATATAGTAAAATATGGAGATAGCGTTTTTTCGTTTAATCAAAGAAGCTAAAAGTTTAACTGAATCCACGTTAGATGGAATTACAGTCACCTTTGATTATGAGAACATATTCAATTGGACTTGTTACTTGTTAGGACCAGAAAACTCTCCATACGAAGGTCTCACATATGAATTAAATATAGAATTCTCCGACAACTACCCCTTTCATCATCCTGAGATATATTTCATTACACCAGTTTTCCATCCAAATATTTTTACAACTGGATATTTCACTATAACGAAATGGAGTCCTGTAATTCGAGTAAAACACGTTTTACTTTCTATTCGAGGACTTATGAGTATATCAATGGAACGAAGTGATGTAATTAGGAATGAAGAAGCGGCTGATCTACTTAGACTAAATCCTGATGCTTTCAAGAAAAAAGTATTAGAATGGCATAAACGTTAAAGCTGTTGATTATATTAATATAAATATAAATAAGGTTAAAACTTATTTATATGACATAAAGAGATGATATCGCCACTAAATAACTCTATAAATAACTCTGCCATTAACGAATATACTTATAACTATAAATCAGATGTATATGACTCACAATCTTCTGATACAGTATCACATCCTTCTTCAGAGTCTTTAATAACTAGTCCTTTAAATGAATTATCTACAGAAATAAACGATATAAATTATGATAAAAGCAATACCTTACACGAAATATCAAATAGTACTAAGATGTTTGAACCTGACAATAGTTCTCAAATAATAGTAAAAGGAGAAACGCACATTCGAGCCGACCATAAATCTTCGAAATCATTCTATTATGTTGATTCTTGCTCTTGTGGTAATTCTAAGTGCAAGAGGAAGAGACGACATATTAAAAATCGTAAAAATAAATGTAGTGACAATTGTGATAAAAAGGATTGTAAATATTGTAAAATATTTGAAAGTTCTCCTCATCATCTTGGCGCACAAATTTTAGTGGCTAACGAGATAGAAGCCAACCGAGGCAATATTAAAGAACTATATATTAACGGTTGTTTGGTGTCAAGAGATAGAGTAAAAGAACAAAAGACACTAAGGTTCAAATGTGATAATACTCTAACTAATCGGAAGATTCTATTTCATAATAGCAAGAGCTTAACAGCAATAGATGAATTAATTTGCTCTAATCAATCTCTACCTAAAGGGGGATTACTCAAATCGATATGTATTAATGATAAAGATATAGTTGAAATTATTTATAATCCTACATTTCAAAATAAAAGTAACACCGACTCTCAAATTGAAATTAGCATATTAGCAGTTAAAATAGAAAAAAGAACAATTAACAACATCAAATATGTTAATTATAAAAAATTAAGTAAAGCTTTTGGTATTGTTAACAGTAATCACATGAATACATTAAACATAATATGGAAAGGGCCTCTTTCAGACGCATATCTAGATGTGAATTTTGATACATATTTATGGTTTATGGTAGATTTGAGTGAAGAAAATTCTTTAATAGATATAGTTAGTGATGATATTCCTGACATTACATTGATTTATTGATTTTATCAAGTTATGCTATTATAGATAATGATCCTCCAGTGGGAAAATAATATAAGCTATAACCGGGTATCCCAGAATCAATATTTGCAGAATCAATAGGTGCAAAATCAATAGTTGTATCGTGATATAATTCTAAAATAAGGTTAATAATTTCAAGCTTACGTTCACTTGATAAGTTATCTAAACTTATATTAAGTCTATAGTCTTTAATTAACCGAAATACTAATCTTACGTTTAAGTTATCAAATATATCTGGCGGAACAATTGTTTTCCTATCCTCAATAGATGCAAACCCTAACACATTTAAAATCTTAACGAGAGAGGGTCTAATATTTTGAATATTTCTGATTGACATTAAACTTTCTTTTGCTATAGTATTCTTTAAAATTTTACTCAAATTCATATATTGGTATAAGATTTTAATCTTATATCATTATAATTTATAAATTTAGCCAAAATGGCATCATAGTTGAATTACCGGATTTTTTGTAAGAATGATGAGCCATGTGAACATTTACAGAACATTTATTATCTTCATGAACTAAGGCAGTAAGAGGTGCTACATTGTCTCCAACAACACCAGATGCGATAATAGTGTACACTTTACCTTGCTCTAAATTCAATGGAATAGGACCCAGGACTCTTTGAACAGTTTGAGTAGGAGTGACAGATATTTCTACAACACCAGCGTCGGCTGGTAGGTAAGCAGGTTTTCCGGTTTCTCCATATGAAACATTCTCAAAAATTCTAGCATTGTTACCAGCCCAGATGTCTACAGCCGGGGCACCAGCTGCAGCGTGCACAAATCTAACATGAGCTTTACCTCTAGCTGGGCATGAGTTATTATCTTGAAGGGCTAATAAAGCAATAGAAGATAAATCATTAACATCTCCGTGAGCAATTACAGTATAATCACTCTTAGGTAACAAATCCACATTTGCACTTGCTAAAACTTTACCTCCAGCTTCTATACTTAGAGAATGTTTTCCAGACGGAAGTTTCAAATATCCACTTTGAACTTTATAGTCAACATCTGATAAAACTTTATTACCATCCACAATAACATTCACTGCAGGACCTTTCGCTACATTATGAACTACCTTAACTCGACTTTCTTCTTTCTTCTGATGACGATGATTGTGATGTCCGTACATTTTAAAGAATAATTAAAATTAAAATAAAAATGGAATCTTTCAGATTTTATCGAGTTTATTGTTCAAAATGTAATAAAGATGTTAAACGAAAAATGTCCTGGAAAAAGTATTTAAAATATATGTCTTTTGATGGACATAGTGAAGGCTACCACAATATTCCTATTGAATTAACAAACAAGGTTCCCACAAAATGTCCATTCGGCCATCCTATAAAAGAAAATCTTACAGTGATGATAACGTATTCGAATAAATAATAAATATCAATCTGATATTTATAATGCAATTTCAATAGCCATTTTGATTTTTTATACTCAAATAAAAAAGAATAAGAAATCAAATTAAAATAATAAGATTAATATAAATGTCTTCAGATGATTTTAGCAGTACTTACGAATCTAACGAGAAATTGGGATCATCTGGGCAAATAGAGTCAGAAGAATCTATCAGTAGTTATGAATTTATTGAACAAATAGGTGCAGGAGGACAGGGTAAAATATGGAAAGCTATTCGCAGTTCGGACGGTAAAACTGTTGCTCTTAAAATTTTACAAGCTAATAATGATGAAAGCATGCAAATAGCTGTAGGTGAGATTCAGAAACTACAAGCAATGAGTTCACCTCAATGTCAGCAAAATGTTATTTGTTACTATGGCTATAATTTAGATATGACCGATGGTAACATTTTAATAGAAATGGAATATATCGAAGGAAAGACGCTAAGCGAATATGCCAAAGAATTAAGAGAAAAAGGTGAATATGATAAATTATATAAGCATCTTTTACTAATTACTAAAGATTTAATTAAAGGGTTACTATGGGTTCATCAAAAAAATATCATTCACAATGATATAAAACCAGATAATATAATGATTGACAAAAAGTTAACACCTAAATTAATAGATTTCGGGGTAGCTTGTGATTCGCATGATATATGCAGACTGGATTCAAGCAGTACTCCATGTTGTAAAGGATTTTCTGGGACAATTGCATATGCATCACCAGAAATGTACGAACATAGACTTCGATATC
>Ga0209254_10004494_pt1 | contig 12768 bp, 13 predicted proteins | sample FrelakmetDIP11DI_FD_187148 | JGI IMG/M metagenome (GOLD analysis project Ga0209254, IMG submission 187148) | Freshwater lake sediment microbial communities from the University of Notre Dame, USA, for methane emissions studies - DIP11 DI (SPAdes)... | ecosystem: Environmental > Aquatic >...
CGAGGGGGTTCATGGTTCAGGTCGGCAGGGGTTGCGGTTGGGGCAGGGCCGCCAGGCGCTCGGAGGCCGGCGGGTGCGAATAGTAGAAGCGCACGTAGACCGGGTCGGGCGTCAGCGTGGAGGCGTTGTCCTCGTGCAGCTTGAGCAGGGCGCGCGCGAGGTCGCGGCCGTCGGCCTGGGCGCAGGCGTAGGCGTCGGCCTGGAATTCGTGGCGGCGCGAGAAATGCGCCAGCAGCGGCGAGACGAAGAAGGTGATGGGCGGCAGCCCCAGCATGAACAGCAGCAGCGCCAGCGCGTCGTTGGGTGCAGCCAGGTTGGGCGCCACGCCCAGACCGGCGTAGAAGCCGCTCTGGCCGGCCAGCCAGCCCAGCAGCGCCAGGCCCGCCAGGCTGAAGCCGAAGATGCCCACCATGCGCTGCAGCACGTGCTTGTGCTTGAAGTGGCCGAGTTCGTGCGCCAGCACGGCTTCCACCTCGCCGGGTGTCAGGCGCTGCAACAGGGTATCGAAGAAGACCACGCGCTTGGCCGCGCCCAGGCCGGTGAAATAGGCATTGGCGTGCGCCGAACGCTTGCTGCCGTCCATCACGAACAGGCCCTTGGCAGCGAAGCCGCAGCGCTGCATCAACGCCTGCACGCGCGTGCGCAGCGCATCGTCGGCCAGCGGCTCGAACTTGTTGAAGATCGGCGCGATGACGGTGGGGTAGAGCAGCAGCAGCGTCAGGTTGAAGGCCACCCAGGCGACCCAGGCCCACAGCCACCACAGCCCGCCCGACGCACCCATGATCCACAGCATGAGCGCGGCCAGCGGCAGCCCGATGACGGCGCCCACCGCCGTGCCCTTGGCCATGTCGGTGAACCACATCTTGAGCGTCATGCGGTTGAAGCCGAAGCGCTGCTCGATGCGGAAGGTGCCGTACCACTCCAGCGGCAGGTCGAGCAGGCCGCCGATGAAGGCAAACGCCGCCAGCAATGCGAGCTGGTAGGCCAATGGGCCCCAGGCCGGTTGCAACAGGTCGCGCAGCAGCTCATTCAGCGCATCCAGGCCGCCCAGCAGCGTCCAGCCCAGCAGCACGGCGCCGCCGATCGCGGTGGCCAGCAGCCCGAACCGGCCCTTGGCCAGCGTGTAGTCGGCGGCCTTGCGGTGCGCTTGCAGCGTCACGGTGCCGGCAAAGGCCGCCGGCACCTGGTCGCGGTGCGCCGCCACGTGGCGCATCTGGCGCGTGGCGAGCCAGAACTTGACGCCCAGCGACAGCAGCAGTGCCGCCACGAAGGCCCAGGTGAAGAGTGCGGGTTCCATCGGCTGCAAGTGTAGGCTTGGGCCAGAATCAGCCGTTTTGATACGGGCAAGGCACCATGAGCGACAACGGTTTGACGGCCAGCGAGCACAACCTGGTCTGGATCGACCTGGAAATGACGGGCTTGCTGCCCGACAGCGACCGCATCATCGAGATTGCCGTCGTCGTGACCGACCCGCAGGTCACCGTGCGCGTGGAAGGGCCCGTCTTCGCCGTGCACCAGAGCGACGCCGTGCTCGACGGCATGGACAACTGGAACCGCGGCACCCACGGCAAGAGCGGCCTCACCGCACGCGTGCGCGCCTCGGCCATCGACGAAGCCGCGGCCGAGATGCAGGTCATCGCCTTCCTGAAGCAGTACGTGCCCGAAGGCAAGAGCCCCATGTGCGGCAACAGCATCTGCCAGGACCGGCGCTTCCTGGCCCGCCACATGCCGCGGCTGGAGGCGTATTTCCACTACCGCAATGTCGACGTGAGCACGCTGAAGGAACTGGCCCGGCGCTGGAAGCCGGCGGCGCTGGAAGGTTTCAAGAAGGCGCAGGCGCACACCGCGCTGGCCGACATCCACGAGTCGATCGAAGAGATGCTGCACTATCGACAGCATCTGCTGGCGGTCTGAATGAACCACCGCCAGCCTGCGCTGGCGGTCCGCGGCCTTGCCGACCGTGCCGTGCCGGACCATGCCCTGCGTCACACGCCTGTCGCAACGGATTCGTACACTCGGCGGATGACCGACGTTTCACGGGCCGTGGCGCCAAGCGCCGTTCCCGCCGTTCCAGCCGCTACCGGCGCGGCGGCAAAGCCGGGCCCCTTGCCGCTGCTCGACCGCGAGCGCTCCATCCTGCAATTCAACCGCCGCGTGCTGGCCCAGGCCCGGCGCGACGACGTGCCGCTGCTCGAGCGGCTGCGCTACATCACCATCGTCAGCAGCAACCTCGACGAATTCTTCGAGGTGCGCGTGGCCGACATCATCGAAGCCACACGGCAGCCGGGCTCGGGCATCACGCGCCAGAACCTGGTCTCGGTGGCCAACGCCGCGCACGAACTCGTCGACGAACAGTACGCGCTGTTCAACGACGTGCTGATGCCGGCGTTGCAGCAGGCCGGCATCGTCGTGCTCAACCACGCCGAGCGCAATGTCGCGCAGCGCAAATGGGTGCAGCGCTTCTTCGAGACCCAGGTGCGGCCGCTGCTGGTGCCGGTGAGCCTGGACCCCAGCCACCCGTTCCCGCAGGTGGCCAACAAGTCGCTGAACTTCATCGCCCGGCTGGGCGGGCGCGACGCCTTCGGCCGCGACAACCAGATCGCCATCGTCAAGGTGCCGCGCGTGCTGCCGCGGGTGATCCGCCTGCCCGACGAACTGTGCCCGGGGCAGCAGGGTTTCGTGCTGCTCACCAGCGTCATGCGCGCCCACCTGGGCGAGCTGTTTCCCGGGCGCGAGGTGGTGTCGTTTTCGCAGTTCCGCGTCACGCGCGACTCCGACCTGGACGTCGAGTCCGACGATGTCGTGAACCTGCGCCAGGCCATGCGCAGCGGCCTGACCACGCGAAACTATGGTCTGGCGATCCGGCTGGAGGTCGTCAGCACCTGCCCACCGGAGCTGTACGGCTTCCTGCTCGAGCAGTTTTCGCTGCCCGAGATGGCGCTGTACAAGGTGAACGGGCCGGTCAACCTGGTGCGCCTGAGCCAGCTCATCGACCAGACCGACGGCGGCGGCCTGCACTTCCCGCGCTGGGAGCCGCGCTGGCCCGACGGGCAGTTGCCTCGCGCACGTTCCATCTTCGAGCGCCTGCGCGACGGCGACGTGCTGCTGCACCACCCGTTCGAGAGCTTCGAGCCCGTGGTGCAGTTCCTGCGCGAAGCCGTGCACGACCCCGACGTGCTGGCCATCAAGCAGACCATCTACCGCACCGGCGCGCAAAGCGAGCTGATGGACCTGCTGATCGAGGCCGCGCGCCGCGGCAAGGAAGTGCTGGCCGTGGTGGAGTTGAAGGCGCGCTTCGACGAAGAGGCCAATATCAACTGGGCCGAGCGGCTGGAAGCGGTGGGCGCCCAGGTGGTGTACGGCATCGTGGGGCTGAAGACGCACGGCAAGATGCTGCTGGTGACGCGGCGCGAGAAGGGCCGGCTGCGGCGTTATGCCCACCTGTCCACCGGCAACTACAACCCGAAGACGGCGCGCCTGTATACCGACATCGGTTGCCTCACCGCCGATCCGGGGCTGACTGCCGACGCCGACGTCGTCTTCCTGCAACTCGCCAGCCAGACCCGGGCCAAGGCGCCCCAGCACCTGGTCACCGCGCCGTTCCAGATGCACCGTCGCATGCTGCGCCACATCGGCCAGGTGACCGTCGCGGCGCGCGCCGGGCGTCCGGCGCGCATCGTGGCCAAGTTCAATGCCCTCACCGACCCCGGCTTGATGCAGGCGCTGGCCGAAGCCAGCCGGGCCGGCGCCAGCATCGACCTCATCGTACGCGGCGCCTGCATGCTGCCGCCGGGGCTGCCGGGCTTCACGGAGAACATCCGCGTGCGATCGGTGGTGGGCCGCTTCCTGGAACACACGCGCATCCTGTATTTCCGCTGGGGCGAAGGCGAAGCCGACGAAGTGCTTTACCTCAGCAGCGCCGACTGGATGAGCCGCAACATGTTCCGCCGCATCGAGGTGGCCTGGCCGGTGCGTGACCGGGCGCTGCGCCAGCGCGTCATCGACGAAGGCCTGGTGCCCTATCTGCACGACCAGCGCGACGCCTGGCTGCTGGACAGCGAGGGCCGCTACAAGCGTGTGGCCGAGTCCGGCATCAGCGCGCAGCAGGCGCTGATGCAACGCTATTCCTGACCACGCGACGACCACCATGGACCTCATCCTCTGGCGCCATGCCGAAGCCCTTGAACTGCGCGAGCTCAAGGACGACCTGGATCGCTCGCTCACGCCCAAGGGAGAACGCCAGGCGCAGCGCATGGCGGCCTGGCTGAACCGGCAACTGCCGGCCAGCACGCGCGTGCTGGTGAGCCCGGCGCGGCGTGCGCAGCAGACGGCCGCGGCACTGGACCGCAAGTTCAAGACCGTGCCTGCGCTGGCCCCCGACGCCGACGTGGCGGCGCTGCTGCACGCCGTGCGCTGGCCCGACGCACGCGAGCCCGTGCTGCTGGTGGGCCACCAGCCCACGCTGGGCCTGGCCGCGGCCTACCTGCTTTCAGGCCAGCCCCAGGCCTGGGCGGTGCGCAAGGCCGGCGTGTGGTGGCTGCGCGCGCGTGAACGCGAAGGCCAGCTGCAGGTCGTGCTGCACGTCGTCATCTCGCCCGACCTGTTGTAGAAGACTTCCGCACTTTCGGCGCGCCGCACCCGCAGCCACCGGCAGGGCCTGCTCGCGCGCCTAGACCACCGCCAGCACCACCCGCAGCGGCCCGTTGCGTGCCCAGGTGGCCGCCTCTTCCTGCAGCAGGAACAAGGTGCGCGGGTTGGCCTCGGCCCAGGCGGCACTGTAGGCCAGCACGGCGTCGCGCCCGGTGGCGCGCAGGCGCAGCGCATTCGGGTTGGCCGGGCCCCGAGCGTGGCACTTGATGACCGCCAGCCGAAGGCACAGCACCTGCCAGGCAAAGGTCTCGCTGGCCAGTTGTGGCTCGATCTTGCGCAGGCCGCCGCGCTGGCCCAGCACCAGGTCGCCGATGCGGCGCTGCTGGCTCTGCGAGAAACCCGGCGCGTCGACGTTCCCCAGCAGGTAGGCGCTGTGGCGGTGGTGGTCGTGGTGCGAGACCATCAGGCCCACCTCGTGCAGCGCGCAGGCCCAGGCCAGTTCGCGTCGCGTCTCCGGGTCCGGGTCCGGCACCGCGCTGTCGAACAGCGCCAGCGCCACCGCGGCCACGCGCGCGGCCTGCCCGGCGTCGACGCCGAAGCGCCGCTGCAGGTCGGCCACCGAGGTATCGCGCATATCGCCGGGCAGGGCGCGGTGCATGGCCAGCAGCCGCTCGTGCAGGTCGACGATGACGCCCTGGCGCAGCGCACCCTTGGCCGGCCACAGGGCGCGGATATCGAAGTGCGCCGACAGCGTATACAGGATGGCCAGGCCGCCGGGCAGCACGGCACGCCGCTCGGGCTTCAGCCCGGGCAGGTTGATGCGGTCCACGTGCCCGGCTTCCAGGCAGCGCGCCATGCACCAGCGCAGCCCGGCCGGGGTGATGCGGCCGTCGGTCACGCCCGAGGCCTGCAGCAACTGCGACACGGCGCCGGCGGTGCCCGACGAGCCCAGCGCCTTGCCCCACAGCTTGGGCGCGAAGGACTGCAGTCCTTCCTCGAATTCGGCCCCAGCGGCCACTTGCGCGGCACGGAAGCCGTCGCGCGTGATCTGCCCACCCTCGAAAAAGCGCATCGACAGGCTGACGCAGCCGACGCGAAAGGACTCCGCCACCTGCGGCGTGCGGCCCTGGCCGCGGATCATCTCGGTGGAGCGGCCGCCGATGTCGACCACCAGCCGCGGCTCGTCGCTGGGCTGCATGTGTGCCACGCCGGCATAGATGAGCCGTGCTTCCTCGCGCCCCGAGATGACCTCGATCGGGTGGCCCAAGGCCTCCTGCGCGCGCAGCAGGAAGGCGTTGCGGTTGCGCGCCTCGCGCAAGGTCTGCGTGGCCACGGCGCGCACCTGGCCCGGCACGAAACCGGCCAGCCGGGACGCAAAGCGGCGCAGGCAGACCAGGCCGCGCTGCGCCGCTTCCTCGGTGAGCATGCCGTTGCTGTCGAGCCCGGCGCCCAGGCGCACGGTTTCCTTCAGGTAGTCGATGCGCCGGTAGCGGGTCTGCGGCATCTGCCCGATTTCCAGGCGGAAGCTGTTCGAACCCATGTCGATGGCCGCCAATGGGCTTCCCGGTTTAAGGCCTGTATCCATGCCGCCGATCGTATACGGGCGGCCTGCAGCAGAAACCGCCGCCTGCCGATCGAGACAGGCGAGATGTACTTGCTCAAGGAAGACTTCGATACCCTGGCTCCGGCCGCTGGCTTCCGTGGACAGGATGAAGGCGGCGCTGGCCGCCGGCAGCGCCGCGGCGAAGAAGAGCGAATTCGTGATCTACCGCGAAGCGCCGCATGCCTTCCACGCCGACGACCGGTCGAGCTATCGCAAGGACGCCGCCGAAGACGGCTGGCAGCGCGGCCTGGCCTGGTTCAAGGCGCACGGCGTGGCCTGAGAGCTTGTGAAGGTATGAACCGCACCCGCGATTCATACCTTCACAAGCTCTGAGCCGCGGGCCCGTCGCGGGCCGCCGCCCTTGACAGCGTCGCTAACATGATGGATCGGGGTCGCCCTCATGGCGACCCCGATCTTCCATGACCCTGGTCTATATCGTGCTGGCCACCCTGGCCGGCGGCCTGCTGTCCGTCGTCATCGCCGCCTCGCTCACGCTGGCGGTGCTGAGCCGTGTCGTCAAGGGGCTGGTCAGCCTGTCGGCCGGCGTGCTGCTGGGCACGGCGCTGCTGCACGTGCTGCCCGAGGCTTTCGAAAGCGCGGCCACGCCACAAGCATTGTTCGGCACGCTGCTGGGTGGGCTGCTGTTCTTCTGGCTGCTGGAAAAGGTGGAGCTCTACCGCCACGCCCACCACCACGAAGGCGACGGCCACGGGCACCACCACCACTTCGACGCCCAGCAGGCCGGCCGTGGCGGCTTGAGCGTGCTGGTGGGCGACAGCATCCACAATTTCTGCGACGGCGTGATCATCGCCGCGGCCTTTCTGGTCGACACCGGGCTGGGCGTGGTCACCGCGCTGGCCATCGTGGCGCACGAAATCCCACAGGAAGCCGGCGACTTCATCGTGCTGCTCAACGCCGGCTTCTCGCGCCGCAAGGCGCTGCTCTACAACGCCTTGTCGGGCTTGGCGGCGGTGGCCGGGGGCGTGCTGGGGTATTTCCTCGTCGGGCCCTGGGAGGCTGCACTGCCCTACCTGCTGGTGGCGGCATCCAGCAGCTTCATCTACGTGGCGGTGGCCGACCTGCTGCCGCAACTGCAGCAGCGCCTGTCATGGCGCGAGACGCTGGCCCAGGTGGCTTGGATCGGCGGCGGCCTGGGCCTGGTGCTCCTGGCGCGGGCGCTGATTCACGCCCACGCCCACGCACACTGAAGCCGCGCCGCGGGGCGCGGACCCGAGATCCCTCAGCGCACCACCAGCACCGGCAGCGTGCTGTGCGTCAGCACCTTCTGCGTCTCGCTGCCCAGCAGCAGCGCCGTCACGCCGCGGCGGCCGTGCGAAGCCATCACGATGAGGTCGCAGTTCTGCGTCTTGGCGTGGTCCAGGATCGCCTCCCAGGGGTGCAGCGCCTCCACGGTGTGACCGTGCGCGGTCACACCGGCCGCCTCGTCGGTGGCCGCCTCGACGCGCGCCGCGGCCACGCGCTCCTGGGCGTCGAAGAACTCCTGCGGCGGCACCGGCTGCATCTCGGAGATGGCGCTGTACGGGAAGGGCTCCTTCACTGCCAGCACGAAGAGCTCGGCGCCGGAAAGGCGTGCCATGCCGATGGCGGTCTCGACGGCCTTGGCGGTGATGTCGGAACCGTCGGTGGGAACCAGGATGCGCTTGAACATGGGGACTCCTTTGGCTTGGAAAACGACCACGCCGGGCCGCGTGACGATTCTGCAGTGTTTAGCGCCGCCGGCCCGCGGCATTGACGCGGATCAACCGCGGGCGATCGGCCGCGAGGGGTCGCTGCACCATTCGCTCCACGAGCCGGGGTACAAGACGGCACCATCGTACCCCGCGTGCACCATGGCCAGCAGGTTGTGGCAGGCGGTGACGCCGGACCCGCAGCTGTGCACCACCTCGCCCGCGTCTGCGCCGAGCGCGGTGAACTCCGCCTGCAATGCCGCGGCGGGCTTGAAGCGGCCGTCGGCACCCAGGTTGTCGCCGAAGAACCGCTGCCTGGCGCCGGGAATGTGGCCGGCCACCGGGTCCAGCGGTTCGACCTCGCCGCGAAAGCGTTCGGCGGCGCGGGCATCGAGCAGCGGCACTTGGCCGAGCCTGGCCAGCAGCGCTTCGGTGTCGATGGTGGGCATGACCGGCGCCGTTGCAGGGTAGGGCGGTGAAGCGGTGGGGATCGATGCCTCGGTGGCCAGCATGCCGCCTGCCGCCAGCCAGGCGGCCAGGCCGCCGTCGAGCACCGCCACCGCGTCGTGGCCCAGCCAGCGCAGCAGCCACCAGGCACGGGCGGCATACGGGCCACCCTGGGCGTCGTAGACCACCACCTGCACGCCGGGCGCCACGCCCCAGCGCCCGGCGGTGGCCGCGAAGGTGTCGAAGTCGGGCAGCGGGTGGCGGCCGTTGCGGCCGGTCTTCGCGCCCGATAGGTCGCGGTCGAGATGGGCGTAGAACGCGCCGGGCAGGTGGCCTGCGGCCCAGTCGCGTTCGCCGGCGCCCGTGTCGAACAGGTCGAAGCGGCAGTCCAGCAGCACCAGGGGTGCTTCGGTGCCCAGCCGTGCGGCGGTCTCGGCGGGGGAGATGAGTGTCGTGAAGACCATGGTGCAGGCTCGATTCAGGCTTCGGTGGGGGTGGCGCCGGGAGCAGAGCGGCGATCGTGTAACAGCGTGGCGGTGACGCCGGCACCGATGATGAGCGCCATGCCCGCCAGCGAGAGGGTGGTCACCGGGTCGTCGAACAGCCAGACGCCGAAGCCGAAGCCGAAGACGATGCCCAGGTATTGCAGCGCCGCAACGCCGAGCGTGGCGCCGGTGGCGTAGGCCAGCGTCATCATCCACTGGCCGGCAGTGGCCAGGATGCCGATGGCCAGCAGCAGCGCCAGCCCGCGCAGGTCGTGTTCGTTCATGCCGCCCGTGACCGCGGCCAGGCCGGCGCCCGCCAGCATGCCGGTGGCCGCAAAGTAGAAGACGACGCGTTCACCCGGTTCACCGATGCGGCCCAGCGCGGTGACCTGCAGGTAGGCCACGGCAGCCAACAGGCCGGACAGCAGGCCCATGAGGCCGTGCCAGAGCTGGTCCTGTTCGAGGGTGGGTCGCAGGACCAGCGCCACACCGGCAAAGCCCGCGAGTACGGCGGCGACCAGGCGGCCATCGATGCCACCGGCCGGACCGCCACGCGCCGGACCGAGCAGCACCGCGCCGCCGATGAGGAACAGCGCGATCCACACCGACGACATGTAGTTCAGCGTGATCGCGGTGGCCAGCGGCAGGCCGCCGATGGCGTAGAACCACAGGCACAGCGCGACCGTCCCGCTCAGGCTGCGCCAGAAGTGCATGCCGGGCACGCGGGTGGCCCAGCCGATGCCGCGCCAGCGCATCGCCAGCGCCATCAGCGCCAGGCCGATCAGCGAGCGGTAGAAGACGATCTCGCCGGCGCCGTATCGAGTCGAGGCGAACTTCACGCACACGCCCATGAGCGTGAAGGCGAACGCCGCACCCACCATCAGCACCGGCGCCGAGGCCCGCCGCTGCCGGCCGGCGCTTTCCACGCGGGCAGCCGTCCATTCGGCCGTCACCTCAGATGCGGGCCACCGCCGGCCCCATTTCGCGCCGATACCACTCGTGGAAGTGCTGCATGCCGTCTTCCATGGGGCTCTGGTAGGGGCCGGTCTCATCGTCGCCGCGGTCGAACAAGGCCTTGCGGCCGGCGTCCATGCGCAGGGCGATCTCGTCGTCTTCGACGCAGGTTTCCATGTAGGCCGCCTGCTGGGCTTCGACGAGTTCGCGCTCGAAGGCGGCGATTTCCTCCGGGTAGAAGAATTCCACCAGATTCAATGTCTTGCGCGGGCCCTGGGGAAACAGCGTGGAGACCACCAGCACATGCGGATACCACTCCACCATGACCGTGGGCAGGTAGGTCAGCCAGATGGCGCCGTGCGCCGGCGCCCGGCCGCCGCGGAAGGCCAGCAGGCTATCGTGCCAGCGCTCGTAGACGGGCGAGCCCGGCCGCGCCAGTGCCTGGCTGACACCCACCGTCTGCACCGAGTGATGTCGGCCGAATTCCCAGGCCAGGTGCTCGCAGGTCACGAAGTGGCCCAACCCGGGGTGGAAGGGGCCGACGTGGTAGTCCTCCAGGTAGACCTCGATGAAGGTCTTCCAGTTGTAGTCGCATTCATGCAGCACGGCGCGGTCGAAGACATGACCGCTGAAGTCGAGCTCAGTGGCCGGGCCCAGCCTGGACAGGTCGGCGACGACATCGCGTCCGTTCTGCTCGAACAACAAGCCGTGCCAGTTCTGCACCGGATAGCTGCGCAAATTCAGGCAGGGATCCTCGGCGAAGTGGGGGGCACCGACCAGCTTGCCGTGCAGGTCGTAGGTCCAGCGATGCAGCGGGCAGACGATGTTCTGTCGCGTGTGGCCGCGGCCCTTCAGCATCACCGCCTGGCGGTGGCGGCACACGTTGGACACCAGTTCGACGCCTTGCGCCGTTCGCACCAGGGCCCGCCCTTCGCCTTCCTGCGCCAGCGCCAGGTAGTCGCCGACCTCGGGCACGGCCAGTTCGTGGCCCAGGTAGCGCGGTACCTGCTGGAAAATGAGTTCCTGTTCGCGGCGAAACAGGGCCTCGTCGAAATAGCTGGAAACCGAAAGTTGCAGACGGCTGCGTTGCAGCGCGTCGAGACTGACGCTCAGGTCCGACATGATGCGACCGGATCCTCCTTTGCAGGGATGGCAGGTGTATCGACCCCCTCGCCTAACGATCCCTCGCGGGGCCGCCGGCCAACGAAACCGAAGCCAACCGGCTACGGAGAAGCCTCGATTGTACCGGCCGGCCCGGCGGCGGCAGGGCATGCGGGGCGGCAAGGCCTTGCGTCGGGTGGAGCGGCGCGTGGATGCTTCGGCCAGCGGGCTCGGCCCCGTGGGCTTTGTCTAGAATGCCGGTTCATATTTCATCTCCCGAAATGGCAAGAAGCGCCGCATCCGCAAACAAGGAACCCGCCAGCTACGAACAGGCCTTGGCCGAGCTGGACCGCCTGGTGGCGCAGATGGAAGGGGGGCAGTTGCCGCTGGACCAGTTGCTGGACGGCTACCGCCGCGGCGCCGAATTGCTGGCCTACTGCCGTGGCCGCCTGCAGGCGGTGGAAGAGCAAGTGAAGGTGCTGGACGACGGGCAGCTCAAGGCGTGGAGCGCCGAGTGAGCGTTGGCGCCATGACCGCCGTCGACTTCGAGGCCTGGGCGCGCGAGCAGCTGGCCGGCGTGGAGTCGGCGCTGGAATCCTGGGTGCCGGCCGAAGCGCCGGCGGGCCTGGGCGAGGCCATGCGCTACGGCGTGCTCGATGGCGGCAAGCGGCTGCGCCCACTGCTCGTGCTGGCGGCCTGCGACGCGGTGGCCGGCGAGCCGGTCGCAGCGTTGCGCGCGGCGGTCGCGGTGGAGCTGATCCATGCCTATTCGCTGGTGCACGACGACATGCCCTGCATGGACAACGACGTGCTGCGCCGCGGCAAGCCCACCGTGCACGTGAAATTCGGTCAGGCGCAGGCCATGCTGGCCGGCGACGCGATGCAGGCACTGGCCTTCGAGGTGCTGACCCCGGAAGAAGGCGTGGCGCCCGCGCTGCAGGCGCGGCTGACCGCGCTGCTGGCGCGTGCCGCCGGGCACGCCGGCATGGCCGGCGGTCAGGCCATCGACCTGGCCAGCATCGGCCGCACGCTGGACGAGACGGCGCTGCGCGACATGCACCGCCGCAAGACCGGCGCCCTGCTGCAGGCCAGCGTGCTGATGGGAGCGGCCTGCGGTCGCGTCGACGCCACGACCTGGCGTGCACTGGCCGACTACGGGGCCGCCGTGGGGCTGGCCTTCCAGGTGGTGGACGACATTCTCGATGTGACACAGGCCTCGGAAACGCTGGGCAAGACCGCCGGCAAGGACCTCGACCACAACAAGCCCACCTATGTGTCGGTGCTCGGCCTGGAGGCGGCCCGTCGCCATGCAGAAGACCTGCGCGAGCAGGCGTTGGCGGCACTGGTTCGCAGCGGGCTGGGTTCCGCGGCGGGCCGGCTGGCCGTGCTCGCCGACAAGGTCGTGGAGCGTGAAAGCTGATATGGACACGTTGTTGAAGAAGATCCAGAGCCCGGCCGACCTGCGCCGCCTCTCGCGCGCCGAATTGCAGGTCGTCGCCAACGAGTTGCGCCAGTTCGTGCTCAATACCGTGAGCCAGACCGGCGGCCACCTGGGCAGCAACCTGGGCACGGTGGAGCTGACGGTGGCGTTGCACTACGTCTTCAACACGCCCTACGACCGGTTGGTGTGGGACGTGGGCCACCAGACCTACCCGCACAAGGTGCTGACCGGCCGCCGCGACCAGATGCACACGCTGCGCCAGCTCGGCGGCATTGCCGGCTTTCCGCGCCGCGACGAAAGCGAATACGACACCTTCGGCACGGCGCACAGCTCGACGTCGATCTCGGCGGCCCTGGGCATGGCGCTGGCCGCCCAGCTCAAGGGCGAGGACCGCCATGCGGTGGCGGTCATCGGCGACGGCGCCATGAGCGCCGGCATGGCCTTCGAGGCCTTGAACAA
>Ga0209254_10004495_pt1 | contig 12766 bp, 13 predicted proteins | sample FrelakmetDIP11DI_FD_187148 | JGI IMG/M metagenome (GOLD analysis project Ga0209254, IMG submission 187148) | Freshwater lake sediment microbial communities from the University of Notre Dame, USA, for methane emissions studies - DIP11 DI (SPAdes)... | ecosystem: Environmental > Aquatic >...
GAGCTCTCCCAGCAGACTCACCTGGCGTTGCTGTGTGGTCGTTATGAAGGGATTGACGAACGCGTGCGCGAACACCTGGTAACAGATCAGATTTCCATTGGTGATTATGTGCTGAGTGGGGGTGAGCTCCCAGCCATGGTCTTGATTGATGCCATCACACGGCTGATTCCCGGTGCATTGGGCGATCCGGAAGGTGCCTGGGACGATTCACATGCCACCGGGCTGCTGGAGTATCCCCATTACACGCGTCCGCCTGAATTTCGCAATTGGCGCGTGCCCGAAGTCCTGCTCTCTGGTGACCATGCACGCATTGCCAAATGGCGCCGCCAGCAGGCATTATTACGTACCAGGCAACACCGCCCCGATTTACTGGAGAAAGCAAATCTATCTGACAAAGACCGCGACTATTTGAAGGATTTGGAGTTACAAGATAAGTGATTGCTCTTTTTAATAAGTTTTGCACACCAAAATCCACATTGATACAATCCGGAGGTTGGCATGCGTTTTAACTATAGCAAAATCTTTCTGCTCGGGTTTGGCTTCTTTGGAATATCTATTATCTGGGGGGTATATAACGCTTTTGTGCCAGTGTTCCTGGCTGAAAAGTTTCAACTAGATGTGCGCTGGGTCGGTTTTTTTATGACCCTGGATAATATAGCCGCCTTGTTGATCCAACCACCGGTGGGTGTCTGGTCAGACCGGTTGCGCACCCCGATTGGCCGGCGTATGCCGTTCATCTTGATCGGTGCTCCGATTGGAGCGATTGCCTTTGGTTTCATACCAGTTGCAGCTAGCTTGCCCTTGTTTGTGGCTTGTACCTCAACCTTACTGTTGAGCATGGCTTTCTGGCGCACACCAGCCATCGCGTTGATGCCGGATATTACGCCTTCACAATTCCGCTCCCAGGCCAATGGGATTATCAACCTGATGGGCGGTGTGGGTGCCATCCTGTCTTTCATGGTAGGTGCCCGTTTGTATGAGCTTAACCCGGCATATCCATTCTGGATGGGGTCAGTGTTGGTGATTGTGGCAGGGTTGCTTCTGTTTATCTTCATCAAAGAGCCTAAGGAATTCACCCCTAGCGAGCAAGTCCCAAGCATGTACAAAAGTTTCATTGAAGTGCTTGTTGATAAAGACAAGAGTGCCTTGCGAATTCTTCTAGCAATCTTCTTCTGGTTCCTGGGTTACACAGCCATTGAGGCATTCTTCAACCTGTACGCCATCAATCATCTGGGCATGACCGAGGCAAATGGAGCTCGCCTTTTGGGTGAGCTGTCATTTACTTTTGTGCTCTTTGCAATCCCTGCTGGATATATTGGTAGCCGGTTCGGACGCCGCCGGACAATCATTACCGGTCTCATCTTGATGATCCTGGTACTGCTGGGCATCTTTTTCCTCCTGCCTGAGACGTTGCTCAAGCCACTCTTCAACCTGCCTTTGCTTGGGATTGTCCCAGAACCGGGGGCTTCCGCAGTGTTGGTGGTTCTGGGAGCGTTGATGATGGTGGCTGGCGCTGGCTGGGCTTTGATCAATATCAATTCTCTACCCATGGTGGTGGATATGACTGATGCAACCCGCATAGGTACGTATACAGGACTTTACTACCTATTCTCTACGTTCTCCGCCATTGTGGGTCCCAACAGCAATGGCTTTATCATCAGTTGGACGGGAGATAATTACAACTCAATCATGATCGTTGCCCCAATATTTATGGTAGTGGCGATCGCTCTCATGTGGGGTGTAAAGCGTGGTGAAGCGGTAAAATGATGTTCGATCGGACCTATCCATCGTTTCGCTTATTGTTTATCGAACCGATCTGGTCCAAGGATTTGATTGTGTAGGTATGGATATCCTTTATCAAGACGAAGCCCTGCTGGTGGTCAATAAACCTGCAGGGCTTTCCACCCTTCCAGATGGGTATAACCCCAGCCTGCCGCATGTCAAAAGCTTATTGGAGCAGCAGGCAGGTAGATTGTGGATCGTTCACCGCCTGGATAAGGAGACCAGTGGGGTTCTGCTATTAGCCCGCTCAGCGGAAGCTCACCGTGCACTCAACACTCAATTTGAGCAGCACCAGGTTTCAAAGACATACCATGCACTGGTGACGGGCAACCCTGAATGGCAAGAGCAGACCATTAACCTGCCTTTACGACCGAATGGGGATCGCAGTCATCGCACTGTGATCGATCATGATGCTGGCAAGCCTGCCCTCACCCAACTGAAGGTCCTGGAGTGCTTCAGCCATTATTGTTTGGTTGAAGCTGCTCCTGAAACTGGTCGTACTCATCAGATCCGTGTACACCTTTCATCCGTAGGTCTGTATATCGTTGGGGATAAATTATATGCGGATCGGAATCGTGATATTCCTGCGGAATTGGCATCCCAGCCCCTTAATGATGTTGGCCTGATCAAAATCCCCACCGTTGGTATGGGATTACACGCCCGTTCACTGGAGATAACTCACCCGATTTCCAGGCAGCGTCTAAAATTCGAAGCAGCTTACCCAGACTGGTTGGAGGACGTCTTGCAGCTATTGCGAACAACAAGCCAGACTGGATGATGTTTTAACGATTATCCTGGAAAGGTCATGTCCGGATTTACTGGTCAAAATTGGAAATAGTTCTCCTTCTCAAATTATTCTGGGCATGTTATAATCCACGACCGCGCCGCCCCTGGCGGCTTTGTGTTCAAAATAGCAATCATCAAGTTCTTTTTAGAGAGGTGAATCACCATGAACGATCTAATGAAGTCTGTCGAACAACCTGAAAACCCCAATATCCCCCAGTTACGCCCTGGTGACATGGTCAATGTGCACATCCGTATTAAAGAAGGAAACACCGAGCGTATCCAGGAATTTAGAGGGACGATCATCCGCAACAGAGGCCGTGGAAACGATGCTAGTTTCACCGTCCGCCGAATTGCCAGTAATGGCATCGGTGTAGAGCGGACATTTCTTACTCGCTCTCCGCGCTTGGAAAAAGTGATTGTCCAGAGACATTCACAGGTGCGCCGAGCAAAACTCTATCACCTGCGTGATCGAACGGGGAAAAACGCCCGTCTCAAGCAGAAATTTACTGTTTGATCCAGAATCGGATAGATATATAAGGGTGCAGTCTCTTTCGCTGCACCCTTTTTGTTTTAACGTATAATGTGAGTTGCAGCCTTACCAGTTAACATACTCAATCTTTGGATACACCAAACGGAGGAAATATGCTTCGTGCAATCTACTATGAAGGAAATGGGGAAATCCTGGCCGAAATTGCTCCGGCTGAATATGTTGTAGCCCTGCAGGATACTGGGGGCGTCTTATGGGTTGATTTTTGTGGTGAGGAACCGGAGCCCTCTGAACAAATCCTTTTAAATACTTTTAAGTTTCATCCCCTGGCTGTGGATGATGCACTGCATGAAACCCACGTACCCAAAGTGGATGATTGGGAGCATTATCTATACATTGCTATGCATGACGTCAGCTTCACAAGCGGTGAGGAGGATATTGAAACAATCGAGTTGGATATCTTCCTGGGTGAAAATCATATTGTCACTCACCATGATTTATCTATCCCGGCCCTCGACCGTGTATGGGACATGTGTAAGAAGGATTCTCGCCATTTTAAACGCGGTGCAGATCATGTTTTGTATAAGTTAACCGACGAGCTGATCGTTGACTATATGCAGGTGGTAGAAAACCTTGATGAAGAGATCGAATTGGCTGAAGCCGAGGTGCTTGGCAACCCTTCAACAGAGATGGTGCAGAAGATTTTTACCCTCAAACGTGCCACTCTGCACCTACGGCGGGTATTATCCCCCTTGCGCGAAGTACTGAATAAACTGGCACGCGACGATTATGCCGTGATCGATACTAAAGATCGGGTGTACTTCCGGGATGTGTATGATCACCTGGTCCGCTTACATGATATTTCCGAGAGTTTGCGTGACCTGGTTGGTGGGGTGTTGGACACCTATCTTTCGGTGATCAATAATCGCATGAATGAGATCATGAAGACACTCACCCTGATCACGACCCTGTTCATGCCTATTTCATTCGTGGTTGGTTTCTATGGTATGAATTTCTTCGCGCCAACCTCCGATAATTTATCCCGATGGACAGGGAACGCCGCTTTTATAATAATGATGGTTGTGGTTCTGGGCACGCCTATAGCGATGTATACCTGGATGAGGTACCGAAGGTGGATGTAAAAAAACAACGAAGCGCCCCAAAATGGGGGTTGTGATGAGCCTGAGCCAGAGTGCGCTGAAAGTCCAAAAAGCATTGAATGCCATTGGCTTGCAGCTCGAAGTGGTTGAGCTGCCCGCATCAACCCGCACATCGCAAGAAGCCGCTCAGGCTATAGGATGTCAGGTTGGTCAGATTGCAAAGTCTATCATCTTCCAGGCTCTCACAAGCCACCGGCCAGTCATGGTCATTGCCAGCGGAACCAACCGTGTAAATGAGAAGATCATCGAAGAGCTGATCGGTGATGCGATTGGAAAAGCCGATGCTGATTTTGTGCGCCAAAGTACCGGATATGTCATCGGAGGCGTACCTCCGGTGGGACATACCGAACACATTGAAACCTTTATTGACCAGGATTTGCTGCAATACTCCGCAATTTGGGCTGCTGCTGGAACCCCGCATGCTGTCTTCCGTTTGACTCCGCATGACTTGCAGCGGATGACCGGTGGCATGCTAGTCAAGATCATTGGATAAGGAGACCTGCATGTTCCGGGTAGGATTAGAAAATGGCGCGGAGGGACGGTCACAGGCATGGGTATTGGGGCACCCGGGCTGCTTCGCTTACGGCACGGATGGATCAGCTGCTTTGGAAGCCATCCCACAGGCTATTCAGAATTACCATAAGTGGATTTTAGAGTGGACTGAGGAGAGCTGGCTGCCTGAGCCTGACGATGGGCAAAGCCTTTTTCAATTAGAAGAAACCTGGGAATGCTACTCGATCAACGATGATTATGAGCTCGTCCAGGATGGCTACGAAGTGAACGCCTGGTTTAGACATGATTGGCTCCTTTTGAGCGAGGAAGATATCAGGCGGGGTTTGTTGCTCCTCGGTTGGGGCAGGGATGAGCTTTTAAATTTAGCAGGTTATTTGGATGCGGAAACACTCGATCGTACCTATCCTAAAGAGCGCTGGAGCATTGCCGGCATCCTCAAGCACATTGGTGGTGCAGAATGGTGGTACCTGGACAGGTTGGGGCTGGCATTTCCCAGGCAGGAGGTGCCTGAAGATCCCTACCAGCGTCTGGAGAAAGTACGCTCAAAACTGGTTGAAGTTCTTCCGGGGTTGGCTGGTTCGGCCCAGGTGATTGGCATCAGTGGTGAATTTTGGAGCCCACGCAAACTATTACGCCGGGCAGTTTGGCATGAAGTTGACCATATCGCCCATATACGCAAGCTACTATGAAGAGTTATGATTATGTTCACCGGTTTGGGGTGAGGCAGCTCAGCTGGGAGGATTTTGGCACCCTGGCAAGGCGTCTGGCTGAGATTCTGGAACCACATCGACCGCAAATCATCCTGGGGGTTGCCCGGGCAGGGTTATTCCCGGCCACTGCAGTGGCATGCAGCTTGCGGTGTGAATTTTACCCCGTCCGCCTGACCCGGCGTGTGAATGATGAGGTCCTTTTCGACCAGCCTGTATGGAAGACCCCAGTCCCGGCAGAAGTGAACGGAAAGATCGTGGCGGTGGTGGATGAAATCGCCGATACCGGTCAGACATTGGCAATGGTGGCAGAAAGCGCCACAGCCTTGGGGGCGGTGCAGGTGGTGACTGCCAGCCTGGTTTCCCATTCCTGGGCAGACCCATTTCCACAAGTGTCACCTCTTATGAGTGATGAATTTATAATTTTCCCGTGGGACCAAGAGGTGTTGGCAGGCGGGAAATGGATAACACATCCCGAAATTGAGGCTGGCTTGAAAGCTCAAACCTGATGCTCACAGGTTTAATGCTATAATAATTTCTCTTTACTGGTAAATATGGATGGATTATGGCACTTGATCGTTACGGACGAAGAATTCACTATCTACGCATCAGCCTGACAGACCACTGTAATTTACGATGTTTGTACTGTATGCCAGATGAGATGGTCTTCCAGCCATCAGCAGAGCTGATGCAGGATGACGAGATCCTCACGCTGGTGCGGTTGTTCACTGGTTTGGGGTTCGATAAAATCCGCCTGACTGGGGGTGAGCCGACAATCCGTGAGCATGTGATCGATCTGGTACAGCAGATCGCCAACACACCCGGTGTGAACAGCCTGACGATGACCACCAATGGCGTGCTGCTCCCAAAAATGGCGCGCCCACTTGCCGAGGCAGGCTTACAGCGGGTGAATATCAGCCTGGATACCCTGGATCCAGAGAAATATCACACGCTCACTCGATGGGGCTCTTTGGAAGATGTCTGGTCCGGCATTCAAGCTGCTGAAAGGGCGGGATTAACACCCATCAAGATTAATGCTGTGGTGGTACGTGGTTATAATGAGCCGGATATGGCAGACCTGGCACGCCTCACCCTGGACCATCCCTGGCAGGTCCGTTTCATAGAGCTGATGCCTTTTGGGCAAAAGAATGAATTCCAATCGAGTCAGTTGGTGAGCTCTTCTGAAATGCGTCTCTTCATCGAGTCAGGCGTTGGTCCACTGGAACAAGTCAATGGTGACGAGCTGGATGGGGAAGCTCGCGTATTCCGTTTATCTGAATCCCTAGGAGATATCGGTTTTATTTCTTCGGTGAGCGCACCTTTTTGCCATTCCTGTGCCCGGGCCCGACTCACCGCAGACGGCCGCTTGCGTCTATGCCTGCTGCGGGAAGGTGAAGTGGATTTACTCACCCGATTGCGAACAGGCGCTTCACTGGGTGAACTAAGGCAACTCGTTATCGATGGACTGTGGCAAAAACCATGGGGTCATGCTTTGGCGGAGGGAGTCATCCCTCTCAATCGCGAGATGAGTGAAATTGGCGGTTAACTGACTGCCCATCACGAGAGCAAAAACCAGATCCCACCAGCCAGAATTGCTCCCATCAAGGAACAGGCAAAATTTACGAGATCATTATTTACCCAGGACCAGCCACGTACCTGGTTTGTTGGGGTTCCACAGGCGTGGAGCGGGTGACGTTCTGTCTCTTTATTGCAGGTCGGGCACCAATAAATGGCTTGTATGGTAGCACCCAGCACGGAATCGAACAACGATCCCAACACACCGGCAAGGATGATAACCCCCAGGTGGGAGAGCCAATATGGTGAGGGTGTGAAGATAATTGCTACAATTCCGATCAAAGCCGCACCACCCACTGCTGCCAATGTACCGGTGAGCGTGATGCCTCCAGAAGTGCCGCGCTCGACTTTTTTACCGGAAGTGATCATACGGGGTGAAGCCGAGCTCAGGACACCCACTTCAGTGGACCAGGTGTCAGCATTCACGGCAGCCATAGCACCGGCAAATGCCAGCCAGATCCACGCGGGGTGAGGCCAGATAGTATTTCCAACTACCAGTAATGCTCCCAGGCCTCCATTTGCAAGCACCTGACCCCAATCACGCTGGCTACCTTTGGAGAATTTCTCTACCAGGGTGGCTTTGCGTTTACTGAATGCTTTTGTTAAAACACTGGACGAGATAAAAAAGGTTAACAAAAGAACAGCCCATGGTAGACCACCCAAACCGAAGATCAGTCCTCCCGTTAGCACTGCAGCAATGGCTCCACTCTGAGAGAGAGAGCCAGCCCGCCATGCGAATATGGCGATTATTATTGCTAGAAGGAAGCCAACCAATAATTGCATGAGAATTTCCAGCTGGGCTAAACCGCCTGAAGGATAAAATATACCGCGCCATAGAAAAGAAGGCTGGTAAGCGCACTACTTGCCCACATCAGGTAAGCCAACGACTTGGTATCTTCCCTTCGGTAAAAGAATAGTCCCAATAGTAAATCGGTGATGAAGAAAAAGGTGTTTAATACCGGGAGAAGTAAAAGGCGGATGCCAGGGACGAGCTCAATAGGGGCCCCGTTTGTGGTTAATCGCAAAGATATTTGGGGATGATTGGCTATGCTCAGACTGACCCAAAGGATCAATCCCAATGCCAATATCGCACTGGTAATCAGTAATATGCGCGCTGGAAGATCTGACCATGAGCGTGAGAGCAAGAAGGTTGGATAATCAGATATGGATTGGATAGGTTCCAGCGAGCCATATTCCGCTAACTTCCGGTAAGTGAGTAGGAATTCTGCCGTATTTGCAGGTGATATGGCGAAGATCCGGTCAGGGGTGGTAATCATCACCAGGTTTGTATCGTGCGCAGCAAGGAACTCCACTAGTTTTCCATCCGCTTGAGATTTCACTCCAAGGACCGCACCCGGAATTCGGAAGAATGGTTTTTGGAGAACTATTCTATTTTGTTCAGCGGACCCGACCCAATTAACCATGTTGATCGGGATATCTTCTCGACGCAATCCCCAATACAGGCTGATACCATCCCGCGCCAGTGTATATCTGGCCCGTTGGAGAGCGTACATACGGTATATAAGAGTCGGTATAAAAGCAATCGCTAAAAGGGCAACCAACAAAAAAACGAGGAAAGTCGGTCCGCTTTCCGCCAGGGAAGCCTGCCACAGCCCAAACACTCCGATTATGGTAAGAAATAGCACAATGACGCCATGTAAAATGATACCAGTCCGGCGGGGTGGACGAAAAATAAATACCTCTCTCACGAGAGGTATTATAGTCGAGTTTGTTATCAGCAAGCGTTCAGCCCGCTGGAGAAAGAAAGATGGTTCTTATTTGATGTAGTAGGCCACGCTGACGGAAACGGTTAATGTCATCTGCCCAGGTGAGATGGGAACACTTTGTCCACCACCCCCCACACCAGCCATTTTACTATCGTAATAAATCGGGGAGGGATAGCTGCTGTAGTAACTGATGGACTGTACATCACCAAGCTTGACTCCAGCTGCGGTGGCAAGCTGCTCAGCCTGGGTTTGGGCGTCCACCATAGCCTGGTCTCGACCTGATGCCATTGCCGATTCCTTGTCTTGTACATCGAATGTTATCCCGTAGATACTATTGGCACCTGCGCTTACGGATGCATCCAGGATGTCCCCAATTTTTGTGATATCCCGGACGGTCACATACACTGTGTTGTCGGTCATAAAGTAAGTGCCAAGGGATTCACCAGTAGGTGCGAACTTTTCCTGTTGGTAAACGCTGAAGTTCGTAGTTTGAATGTCTTTAGGGTCGACTCCTTGACCCTTAATGGCATCGATGACCGCCTGGGTTTGGGTATTGTTGGTTGCTACTGCGTCTTTGGCAGCCTTTGCTTCAGTATGAACACCAATGGATACATAAGCAATATCCGGAGCCAGGATAACCTCGGAATTACCAGTGACATTGATAGTTCGTGGTGGTGACTGTCCAAGTTGGACTGAAGCACTGCATGCACTTAAGACGGTACCGGTAATAAGTAGGATTGTGGGTATTAATAGTTTTGTTCGCATAGTTACCTCCATGTAACTTTCATTGTTCGATTAAGACGCCGGACCCAGGAAGAAAGTTCCTGCCAGCTAATACGTCGTCAGAAAAAGTGTCATATTACCCTCTTGCAGTCACTGAACCCTGGTGCTATACTTTGCGACGGTAATGTTGAAAGTTGATATGGCAATTGCGGAACAAATGAACCATATACAATCAATAATCGGTAATGATAACTCGATTGGAATCACCCTACAAACCATCTTGAACGATGATGATGACCACCCTTCGAGTAGTTGGCGCACTGTAGAGTGCGCTCACATATACGTAATTATACCTGCATGGGTCAGGAAGGCATATTAGGGAAGGTTAAGCGCGTCAGATAAACCTCCCGGAAGTGGTTGTAAGCAAACCAAGCCTTCCGGGAGGTTTTTTTAACCCTGTATCCTCCTGTGCATGTCAGTAGGTATGCTAAGGACCCTGCATTGATCTGGAGGTGAAACATGTTATTTGCCAGCGAATTTATCGGCAAACCCGTGGCTGATGTGGATGGAAAGCGGATTGGTAAGCTTAAGGATTTACTTGCCTCCCGCCCCGGAGATGTACCTCACCCTCAGCTTGTTGCCATTGAAGTGAAGCAGCAAAGAGGATCAATATTCATTCCGATGAATGATGTAGCGGCATTAATTTCGCTTGCCATTCCATTGAAGAAAAAAATTTCGGAAATCACCCCTTATATTCCTCAACCAGATGACTTGCATCTGGTGCGGGATGTGTTGGATAAGCAAATCATTGATACGGATGGAATGCGAGTGGTCCGCGTGAACGACCTGGAACTTACCCGAGTGAATGGCAGTATATATGTAGCCAATGTAGATATCAGTGGGGTAGGGTTGATCCGTAGGTTGGGATTGGGAAGCCTGGCGGATCGTCTGACTGCACACCCACGTGCTTCAGACTTGCCATCGATCATTTCCTGGGATAATATCGAGCTCTTGTCAGGTGACCAGCCGATGAGATTGAAAGTACCCTCCTCCAAGATGGCCGAGTTACACCCTGCTGATCTGGCGGAAATCCTAAGTGACTTAACCCGCCTGGAAGGCAGTAAAATCCTTGACACGCTAGATATAGAAACCCTGGCTGATACCTTGGAAGAGGTCGAGCCAGATTTTCAGGCCAGCCTGATTGAAAGCATGTCGGATGACCGTGTGGCAGATGTGTTGGAAGAGATGGCACCGGATGAAGCGGCAGACCTGCTGGCTGAGTTATCCCAAGACCGCAAGCACGAGCTACTCAAGCTCATGGAAGATGATGAAGCAGAGGATGTGCGCAAGCTGCTAACCTATCCCGAGGATACAGCTGGGGGTATCATGAACACCGAGTATTTCATCGTTCCATCCCATTTTAATGCCGCACAGGTATTAGAACGATTGCGAGAGACCGCCCCTGAAGCAGAGACGATTTATTATATCTATGTGACAGACCATGATGAACACCTGCTGGGTGTATTTTCACTACGCCAATTGGTGTTAGCCCAGCCGGATGCCCAGGTCACTGATTTCATGGAAAAGCGGGTGGTTACTGTTGAGTTAACGGATAGTCAGGAAGATTGTGCTCAGGTGGTTTCCAAATATAACCTCCTGGCGGTTCCAGTGGTTGATGAACAAAAGCGTATCCACGGCATCGTCACAGCTGATGATGCCCTTGATAAAATCATTCCCACCGCCTGGAAGAAGCGCTTACCGCGTTTTTATCAATAATCATAGGATTTGGATCTTCCAGGGAAAGATAAGCTGTCAAACTTCAATCATTAACTAGAGGCTGATGAATATGAATGTGTGGCAACGTATAAAACCATTGCGACTGCGCCTGGCTTTACTATTTGCCGTAGTAGGACCAGGCATTATCACTGCGAATGTCGATAATGATGCAGGTGGAATTACGACATATTCAGTTTCAGGCGCCCGTTATGGTTATTCATTGCTGTGGATGATGCCGCTTGTCCTGATTGCGCTCATCATTGTTCAGGAGATGAGTGCCCGTTTGGGCGTCGTCACCGGCAAGGGATTGGCAGACCTGATCCGTGAGCGGATGGGTGTCAGAGTGACCAGCTTGATCCTAGTGTTATTGTTATTTGTCAACCTGGCAAATACAGTCAGTGAATTTGCAGGTGTAGCTGCCAGCATGGAGATATTTGGGGTCAGCAAGTATATCTCGGTCCCCTTGGCCGCAATTACCGTATGGTTATTAATCGTCAAGGGGAGTTATAAAATCGTTGAGCGGGTTTTCCTGGTAGCCAGCGCGATCTACTTGGCCTATATTGCCTCAGGTGTACTCTCGGCTCCAAGTTGGTCAGAAGTGAGCCAGGCTTTCGCTACCCCAACCTTCCATTTGGATGTGGGTTATGTGACCATTTTTGTGACCATTATTGGTACCACGATTGCCCCATGGATGCAGTTCTACCAGCAATCCTCCATCGTCGATAAGGGCATTCAGATCAAGGATTATGCCTACGAACGAGTGGATGTGGTTGTCGGATCAGTTTTCGCTGTCGTTGTGGCTTCATTTATAACCATTGCCTGCGCCAGCACGATTTATAAGAGTGGGCTGAATATCGAAACAGCCAAAGATGCCGCCGTGGCACTTGGCCCCCTGGCCGGGAAATATGCTTCTACCCTGTTTGCATTGGGTTTGCTGAATGCTTCAATTTTCTCCGCTGCTATCCTGCCTCTCTCCACTTCCTATACAGTGTGCGAGGCTTTTGGCTGGGAAAACAGCGTCAGCCGTGACTTAAAAGATGCCCCTATTTTCTTTGGTATCTTCACTGCGCTGATCATTTTGGGCGCTGCTATAATTCTGCTGCCAATCCAGTCTCTGATACAGGCAATGCTGATCAGCCAGACATTTAATGGAATTCTTCTTCCAGTGATCCTGATCACCATGCTCCTGCTGATCAATGATAAACGACTGATGGGAAAATACAAGAACGGGCGGATATTTAATATCCTGGCATGGGCAACCGCCATCGTTCTTATTCTACTAGCAGCGATCCTGATTGTGGTTACTTTTCTCCCCAAGTAATTTTTCGGCATGGAATGGATAAGCAGGTGTTGCTCACCCGCTTTTTTTCACTCTCGACTAGTGGTAATGAAGATCATTGGGCGGCGTTTGGTTTCGTTGTAGATGTAACTCATCAATGTATTTCGTAGATCTTCTTTTAAGTCTCCATTACCTCTCCGAACTGTCTCGCTGATCAGTTTGTTCATCCCAGCCATCAGCACCTCAGCATC
>Ga0209254_10004496_pt1 | contig 12765 bp, 14 predicted proteins | sample FrelakmetDIP11DI_FD_187148 | JGI IMG/M metagenome (GOLD analysis project Ga0209254, IMG submission 187148) | Freshwater lake sediment microbial communities from the University of Notre Dame, USA, for methane emissions studies - DIP11 DI (SPAdes)... | ecosystem: Environmental > Aquatic >...
CTCCCGTGGACCCGTGATCGATGAGGTCGCCCTTGTGCAGTCTCTCAAAGACCGCCACCTGGGCGGAGCCGGTCTCGACGTCTACGAGCGCGAGCCGGAACTGACCGAGGGTTTGGCGGAACTCGACAACGTCGTGCTCCTCCCCCATCTGGGCAGCGCCACCGTGGAGACCAGGGGGCGGATGGCCGAGCTGGCTGCCCGCAACGCCATCGCGGCCATCCGCGGGGAAACGGTCGCACACATGGTCAACCCGCAAGTCCTGCGCGTATGATAGGGCCGTGTCCGGACACGTCTTGACATGTATGACTTCAGCCCCCGCAGGTTCTGTGACCCCAGCCGGGGTAGACTCGAGGGGCTCGGAGGCCCATGGCCCAGGGACGCACGGCTCGCGGACAGGCAGCTCGCGGCGGCGCAGGATCTCGGCGCTGCTTCTGTTGTTGGTCGGTCTTGTGTGCCTCCCGGTGGCCTCCGGTTGCGATGGGGACGAGAACGGGGCTGATGGCGAGACTACGTCCTCTTCCACCACGGGGGAAGGAGCGCAGTCGGGGGACATCGAAGGGGAAGTGGGTGATGCTCTCGAGGTGGGGTCTGCGCTCGTGACCGTTCGGGCCCTACAGGCTACTTTCCAGCCGGCAGTGCCTGCCCAGCGCGTTAGCGAGCAGACACCCACGGCTCCTGCGGCCGGTGAATCCTTCTATCAGGCCTATGTGCGCGTGGAGAACCGGGAAACGGATCCCATCCGGGTCGATCCGAACGACTTCGCGTGTGCGATCGGGGATACGGTGGTGAGCATCGAACCGACGCTCTCAGGGCCGCTTCCACGTAGTCTGCTCAAGAACGCCTCGCTCGATCTGTTGCTGACGTTCAAGGGCCCCGCCGGGTACGAGCCGTTGCTGCTGTACAACCCGCCATGGTATCGGGGGACCGTTCGGGTGAGTCCCCAAGCGGTGGGGGAGACTACGACCACCAGCTGACGGCGACGGTCTCGCCTACCGAAAGAGATCGAGCAGGAACACCAGATCGTCGGTGGAAGTAAGGGCGTGATACAGCCCGGCCGGCATGTAGTAGATGGACCCCGGCTTGCCCTCGTACTCTTCATCGCCCAACTGGATGGTGCCCGCGCCGCTCAACACGTGAATCGTGGCCGGCATACCCGCTGAATGGCCGGAGATCGTTTGGCCGGTCTTCATGCCGAACAGCACGATCTTGACCTTGGGGCAGTCCACCAGTGTCTTGCTGACGATTCCGCGGTCGGCGAACTGCACGAGATCGTTCAGGTCGCCCACCCAGGGCTGGTCGCAGTCCGGCTTGTCGATCTGGTCGTTCGTCATGTCGGCCTCCTTAGAACTCGTTTCAGAATGAAGTCTCGGCCGCCTCGTCCACGCTGGGCGGAGCGGTCCATCTGTCCTTCAGTCGCGCCCGTAGCGCCCGGTCGCCGCCTTGCCTCACTCGCGCCGATCGCACCCTGTCGGCAAAACGTCATTCTGAAACGAGCTATTAGGCTTGGGGCTCGATGTCTTCCGTATTCAGTATGTGGTGGTTAGACCCGTGGCCTCCCTCACCCTATGCATGACCTCCTGGGCCACGGCCCGGGCCCGCCGGCCCCCGTCTCCCAGCACATCCATAACGTAGTCCAGGTCGCTCTCCAGCTCGCGGCGGCGCTCGCGGAACGGGGCGAAGCTCTCGTCTATCAGTTCCACCAGGCGCTTCTTCACCTCGCCGTAGCCCATCCCGCCGGCCTTGTAGCGAGCCTCCCACTCGGCGGTCTCCTCAGCGGAGGCGACAAGGCGCAGGAGCAAGAAGGGAGTGGACCGCTCCGGATCCTTGGGAGCTTCGACCGGAGCAGAGTCGGTGACGATGGACATGATCTTCTTCTTGAGGGTCTTTCCTTCGTCGAAGATGCCGATCTCGTTGCCGTAGCTCTTGGACATCTTGCGACCATCGGTGCCCGGGACCACAGCAGTGTCGTCGAGGATGTACGGGTCGGGGATGGTGAAGACATCCCCGAATTGCTGGTTGAACTTGCCGGCTATGTCGCGGGTCATCTCGATGTGCTGCCTCTGATCCTGACCGACCGGGACCAGGTCGGAAAGGTATATGAGGATGTCGGCCGCCTGGAGCACGGGATAAGCGAAGAGGCCGTGGCTGGGCGTGAGACCCTGCGCGATCTTGTCTTTGTAGCTGACGGCCCGCTCCAGCAGGCCCATGGGGGTGACACAGGAGAGGATCCACGTTAGTTCGGTGACTTCCGGGACGTCCTGCTGGGCGAAGAGAGTGGCCTGGTCCGGGTCGAGGCCGAGGGCCAAGAAGTCCAGAGCCACACCTAAGGTGTATTCCTTCAGAAGCTCCGGTTCCTGTACCGCCGTCAGCGCGTGGTAGCTGGCGATGAAATAGAAGGGCTCATTGCCGGCCTGGAGCGAGATGTACTGGCGGATCGCCCCGTAGTAGTTGCCCAGGTGAGGCCGGCCCGAGGGCTGTGTACCTGAGAGTATGCGCATAGTGTCCCTTGTCGTCTGGTCGCCGCGTAGCGGCACCTAGTGTAGCGGAGCCCGGGAACAGTCGCCATACGCCCCGGGACGGCACCCACCCGGGGCGTCTCGGCCGGGGCCGACTTCCGGTGGATCACGAAAAAGTGTACAGTGGCCAGCGGGGAATGCCGGGGGGCGCGTACCCGAGTCGAGGAGGGATGTTGTGAGGGAGTTGGACGTCGCCCAGATCACTGAGGCGGTCGCTAGATTGGCTGTGGAGAGCTGCAGCTATCTGGGCGAGGACGTGATGGCGTTCTTCGAGCGAGCGGCCGAACGGGAAGAATCCGAGACGGGAAGAGACATCTTCCGGCAACTCCTCGAGAATGCCGAACTGGCCAAGGATACCGGCAGGCCTCTCTGTCAGGACACCGGGCTGGCCGTGGTGTTCCTCGAGATAGGCCAAGACGTGCACCTGGTGGGCGGCAGCCTGGAAGAGGCGGTTGACGAAGGGGTGCGAAAAGGCTATGCAGAGGGCTATCTGCGCAAGTCGGCCGTCGCCGACCCGATAGGCGCCCGTAAGAACACCGGCGACAACACGCCGGCCATGCTGCACACGCGCGTCGTTCCCGGGGACAAGGTGCGGGTGATCGTGGCACCCAAAGGGGGCGGGGCCGAGAACATGAGCGCACTGGGCATGCTCAAGCCCTCCCAGGGACGGCAAGGCGCCATCGATTTCGTCGTCGACACGGTGAGCAAGGCCGGCCCCAACCCCTGCCCGCCCGTCATCGCGGGGGTGGGTCTTGGAGGGACGTTCGAGAAGGCGGCCTACATGGCCAAGCACGCACTGATGCGCGAGGTAGGCTCCGTCAATCCCGACCCACGACTGGCTGAGTTGGAAGACGAAATCGAACGGCGCTGCAACGCGCTCGGCATCGGACCGGCCGGTCTGGGTGGCACCATCACCGTCATCGACGTCTTCGTTGAGGAACTACCCGCGCACATCGCCAGCATGCCGGTGGCCGTGAACATGCAGTGCCACTCGGCGCGTCACAAGGAGGCGGTGCTCTGATGGATCGGCCGATCACCCCGCCGCTCACCGACGAGGTCGTCGAGAGCCTGCATTCCGGCGACCGCGTGCTCATCACCGGCACCATCTATACGGCCCGCGACGCCGCCCATAAGCGCCTGGTGGAGCTCATCGACAAGGGGGAACCCTTGCCGCTCGACCTTCGCGGGCAGATCGTCTACTTCGCCGGCCCCACACCTACCAAACCGGGCGAAGTGACCGGCTCGATCGGTCCCACCACCTCCGGCCGGATGGACGCCTACTCGCCCAAGCTGCTCGACCTAGGCCTCAAGGGCATGATCGGAAAAGGGCTCCGAAACGAGGCCGTCAAGGAGTCCCTCAAGCGCAATAAGGCCGTCTACTTAGCCGCCACCGGCGGCGCCGGCGCCCTCCTCGCTCAACGGGTCGTCTCGGTCAAGGTGGTCGCGTATGAAGACCTGGGCCCGGAGGCCATCAGAGAGCTGGAGGTGAAGGACTTCCCAGTGGTGGTCATCAACGACATGTACGGAGGTGACCTCTACACGGAAGGTCGCAAGAAGTACGAGAGGAAGGGGGATTCTTGAGCGGTAAACCTCGAGAGACGGCCAATGTGGGGGCCGGTCTCTGGAAGGCGACCGGCATGTGGGCCTGGCTTCTATTCCGGATCAGCGGGCTCATCCTCGTCTTCTATCTGGGTGCACACATCATCGTGATCTCGACCGGGCAGTTCGACAAACTGAACGACCTTATGAAGATGTTCGATAACCCGGTCCTGGTGCTCATGGACCTGGCGCTGGTGGTGGCCGTTCTCTATCACGCTCTCAATGGGGTGCGGATCATCCTGATGGACTTCGGCATAGGGGTGCACCGGCACAAGATCTTGTTCTGGGGCGCCATGGCGGTGGTGGTCGTCTGTTTCGCCGTATTCGCCTGGGTCGCCTTCACCTTCATCGTCACCGGTGAGGGGGTGACCAGTTGAAAGCCGAGACCATCTCCACTCACAGGGGCGGCATGTGGTCCTGGCTCTTCCAGCGCATCACCGCCGTGCTACTGATCGTCATGCTGGCCATCCACCTGATCTTCACGCACATACTCAACATCGGTGAACTGAACTACGACAACATCGCCGAGCGCCTGGCGCACGGGGGGCTCATCGCGGTCGACATCATCCTGCTGGCGGCCGGTATCTATCACGCGCTGAACGGCCTTCGCATGGTGCTCATGGACTACTGGTTCACCTCCCGCAAGCGTGCCATGGCCCTCACCGGCATCCTCTGGGTGGTCGGGATAGCTTTCATGGCTTACGGAACCTGGGCCCTCTGGCCCTGGATCAGTTAGGTAAGGTGGGCAAGCTATGATCCATCATGATGTGATCGTTGTCGGCGGGGGTTTGTCTGGTCTAAGGGCCGCGATCGAGGCCAAAAGGGCCGGGATCGACGTGGCCATCCTCTCCCAGGTCCATCCGGGCCGCAGCCACTCGGGCGCAGCCCAGGGAGGTATCAACGCCGCGTTGGCCAACCATCCCGAGGGCGCCGACGACACCTGGGAGAAGCATGCATTCGACACCACCAAGGGCGGTGACTACCTGGGCGACCAGGACACCATCATGCAGATGACCCAGGACGCTATCAGGGTCATCTACGAGATGGACCACTGGGGGTGCCCTTTCAGTCGCTTCGATGATGGGCGCATCGCCCAGCGGCCGTTCGGCGGGGCCGGTTTCCCACGGTGCTGCTACGGAGCCGACAAGACCGGCCACTACCTACTCCATACGCTGGTGGAGCAGGCGTACAAGCAGCAGGTCAAGATCTACGTCGAACAGTACGTGGCCAAGCTGATCGTACATGAAGGCGTTTGCCAGGGAGTCGTGGCCTACGACATGATCCGCGGCGGCTTTGAGGCCTTCACTGCGAACGCGGTCGTGATCGCGACCGGGGGCGCGGGTCGCACCTACAGCAACTCGACCAACGCCATCATCAGTACGGGTTGCGGCATGTTCATGGCCTACCACGGGGGAGTGCCGCTCAAGGACATGGAGTTCGTCCAGTTCCACCCCACGGGGCTTTTTACCACCAACATCCTCATGACCGAGGGAGCTCGGGGCGAGGGCGGCTACCTGATCAACGACGCGGGCGAGCGTTTCATGGAGAAATACGCGCCCAAATTCATGGAGTTGGCCCCGCGCGATATCACCGCGCGGTCGATCCAGACCGAGATCAACGAAGGTCGGGGGATCGGCGGTCAAGGTTACGTGTATCTGGACCTCAGGCACCTGGGAGCGGAAAAGATCTTGGAACGCCTGCCCGGTATCCGCGATCTGGCCATTCACTTCGAAGGGGTGGATCCCATCGAGGAGCCAATACCGGTCGTGCCCAGCCAGCACTACTGGATGGGCGGGATCGATACCGACGTGAACGGGACCACGGTCATGCCCGGTCTGTACGCGGCCGGCGAGTGCGCGTGTGTGTCGGTGCATGGAGCCAACCGTCTTGGCGGGAACTCCTTGCTCGAGACCATCGTGTTTGGACGGCGCGCGGGAGCGGAAGTGGTGCGTTATCTGGAGGGGCTGGCCGACAAGCGGCCCAACCCTCGCTCAGCATATGCGGCCGTCGAACTGATAGAGCGGAAGGTCGAGGAGCTGGGAGCCAAGACCGGCACCGAGGACGCCTATGCGCTGCGCACCGAGATGACCGAGGTGATGAAAGAGCACTACGGACTGTTCCGGGACGAGGCGACCATGAAGGAGGGTCTGCAGAGACTCGTCTCCATCAAGGAACGGGTCGGCGATATAGGCCTTCGTTGGACGGGGAGCGTCTACAATATCGATATGATCCGGACGGTGGAGTTGGAGGGCATGGTCGATCTGGCGCTTGCCGTCGGCCTGGGGGCGTTGGCCCGGACAGAGTCCCGCGGGGCCCACTTCCGGACGGATCACAATACGCGCGACGACGTGAACTGGCTCAAGCACACCCTGGCTCACTACCAGCCCGATGCGCCCGGTCCTCGCCTGGGTTTCAAGCCGGTCACCCTCGGCCCCTTCGAGCTACAGGAGCGGAAGTACTGATGCCTGACATCAAGTTTCGCCTAAAGCGCCAAGATCCTCGCAGCAAGAAGAACCCGGAGCCCCACTGGGAGGAGTACACGGTCACCTACGAGGGGGCCAACCTCACCGTGCTTGAGGGTCTCTTCTACATCCAGGAGAAGTTCGACGGGAGCCTGTCGTTCCGCTACTGCTGCCGCGCCTCCATATGCGGCAGTTGCGGCATGTACATCAACGGGGCCTATCGGCTGGCCTGCCAGACGAACGTGAAGCACCTCCCCGAGGACATGGTCACAGTGGCACCCATGCCCCACCTGTCGTTGGTGAAGGACATGGTCTGCGACATGGACGACTTCTTCGCCAAGTACGAATACATCATGCCCTGGCTGATCCGGAACTCCCCCGATCCGGAGAAGGAGATCCTCCAGTCACCCAAGGAGCGCAAGAAGATCGATATGCCGGTAGACTGCATCTTGTGCGGCTGCTGCCACTCGAGCTGCCCCTCGGCGTGGGGCGAGGAGAACTACCTGGGCCCGGCCGCCTTGCTCAAGGCCTTCCGTTTCGAGGTGGACTCTCGCGACGAGGCCCGCAAAGAGCGCTTGCCGCGCTTTGACAACGAGCGCGGTGTCTACCGTTGCCATACCATCATGAACTGCGTGGAGGCCTGCCCGAAAGAGCTGAACCCCACCGAGGGGATCCAGGGGCTCAAGCGGGCCGCGGTGAGGAGAAGGCTCTTCGGAAGGCTCAAGTAGAGGCCGGCCCTACTGAGTTCCATGCCCGTCCGCGCTGAGACGATCGACGCGGCCGAGGGCTGGGCGGGTCACGCTCAGACGGGCGCTAGATCCAGCGCTCGAGCGCCTCGGAGGGAGAACAAGCCGTGATCTGGGACGGCAGCCGGTCTCGCTGCTCGTTGTCGAGCGTCACCAAGATGGCGTCGAAGCGGGACGCGGTCGCCGCGTAGACGGCGTCCGCACCGCGACTACGACTGCGAATAGCGATTTTGGCTGCCTCTTCCGCCAAAGCGGCGTCAAGCGGCACGAAGATCACTCCCGGGAGTCTGTCGATCTCGGCTAGGACTGCCGCGGCCCAGCTCGAATCGCGGAGGCCTCGGCTGACCGCGCCCGCCACCTCGGGTCTCAACAGCGTAGGGAGGATGATCGGCTGCAGGGAGTGACCGAGAGCGAGCAGGAAAGCCCGGCTCTCTTCGAATCCGCCTTCGTCCGGGGTAGAAGCACGGACGAACACGCCGGCGTCTATCGTCAGCGGTTTGGGCACAATGGTCAACGCCTCATATCACGGATGATCTCATCGGCCGTGAGAGGGGAAGTCCAGTTCTTGCGTACCTCGTCGAGCGCGTCGACGAGACCGGTCCATGCCGTTTGACGGTCGATCGGCTCGGATTCCTCGGCGGGCGCATAGGGGACGATGATGGCCTGCGGCTCTCCGCGCTTGGTGATGATGTAGCGGGCCCGATTCTCCTGCACGTCCCGCAGGACCTCCGAGGCGTGGATCTTGAGTTCGCGAAGACCGATGCGGGGCATGCTGATCACGACCTTGCGTAGGAGTGATGCTTTTGGTAACCACATCATACTCTCCTCGTCCAGTCTCGGCGGCCCGATGCAGGGTAGGCTCACTGCTCTTCACCGCGGCTGCGACTTTCGTAGGAACCTGGCGCGGCCCGAATCGGCCCTCGCGCGGAATGGGCAGCGGACTTGACCACGCATCCTCCGCAGTCAAACTGGGAACCTTCCTCTCTGATAACCGAAAGCCTCTTCCGGGGATCTTCTCCCCGACCGAGCATGTGGAGGGACGGAAAAGCTCCTTGGGGACGTTAAGCCTGAAGCCGTCTATTTCACGGCGATCGATGGGGAGCGGACTGCCCTCGTCGTTCTGGACATCTCGGAGCCGACGGACATGGTCAAGGTGGCGGAGCCCTTCTTCTTGGCGCTAGAAGCCGCCATCGAATTCTATCCGGCGATGATCCCCGCTGATCTGCAGAAGGCGGCCTCTCATTTCGAGAAAGCGGTGAGAGAATACGGCGAGTAGGGTGTCAGCGGAGAGAGCCGGCGCCGAGCTCCGGTTCCGGAACCAACAAAGCGAGGAGGGGAGCATGCCCCTGGTGATCGTGAAGATGCTCACCGGCAGGACCACGGAGCAGAAGCGTCAACTTGCCCAGGAGATCACAGAAGTGGTCACCCGTGTGACGGGCGCTCCCGTTGACCAGGTAGACGTGATCATCGAGGACCACGCGCGCGAGAACTGGGCCAAAGCCGGTACGCTTTTCTGTGACAAGTAACCGATAGTCGCGCGGCCCGGCCGGCGAGGGGACTGAGTTCGTGACCATAGACATCAACCCGATCATCGGAACGCTTGGACCTCTGGAATACCGGTGGTACGGGCTGATCATGGTCGTCGCGGTCGTCGTCGGTACCGTGATCTTCTCCTGGCAACTGGGGCGGCACGGCATCTCCCGCCAGCACGCGCTGGGTATCGCGGTCATCGCGGTGCCTTGCGGAGTGATCGGAGCACGGGTGGTCCATATCTTCGATCACCTGGGCTACTACTGGCAGAACCCCGGGGAGATCGTCGGGCTTCAGCTGGTGGGCTTGGCGATCTATGGCGTGGTTCTCGGCGGGCTGGCCGGTCTCATCGTCTACTGCCGGTGGAAGAGATTGCCGGTCCTCCGGGTGATGGATTGCACGGCTCTGGCCTTCCCCGTGGGGCAGATCATCGGCAAGTTCGCCAACATCATCAACGGAGACACCTGGGGCTATCCCACCGATCTTCCCTGGGGTTTCGTCTATGTCAACCCCGCCTCCTTCATTCCCGATGACCTGCTAGGGGTGCCGACCCATCCCACGCCGGTGTACGAACAAATTTGGTTGCTGGTGATCGTGGGAATCCTGCTCTATGCCATGCCCCGCCTGAAGACCGACGGTCTCGCCATCCTGCTGTACTTCTGGCTCTACTCCCTGGGACGCTTCTTCATCTCGTTCTACAGGGTCAACGACCCTGTCTTTTGGGGACTGCGAGAGGCCCAGGTCATCGCTCTGGTGGTCGTCGTGCTGGCTCCCGCATTGGCATATGTCTTGATCCGGCGGGACAGGACCCGCCGGATCAAGCCGCCCCGGGACAAGCTGCCGGCTGGGGCCTAGGCGGCATACTCACGCGCCCCACGCCGACTCACGCGCCGTAGGCCTCGGCCAGCAAACGGATCGGGTGGATGGTCTCGAGCCCGGTGCCCTGAGTGATCTGCATGCGGCAGGTGCTGCACTCGCTGGCGACGAGATCGGGAGCCGCCTCCGCGACCCGGTCGAACAGCGGTCTGCCGGTGAGCATGGAGAGATCGTAGGTGCCGGCCTTCATGCCGAAAGTGCCGGCCATGCCGCAGCAACCCGCCGCCAGATCGATTACCTCCACGCCGGGGATCTCGCGTAGGAGTTCCACCCCGGGGTTGCCGATCTGCTGGGCCTTCAGATGGCAGGGCTGGTGATAGGCGATGCGGAGGCCTGCGCCCAAGGGGTCCGACGGACGCGCCCCAGTCTTCACCGGCGCCCTCGGCGGGCCGCCCCGCAGGGGCCCGGCGGCCGGGGCGGCCTCGGGGTGATCCGCCCGGTACCGCACCAAGAAATCGCCCAGATCGCAGGTGGCGTTGGCCACCAGAGAGCAAGCGGCGTCACTCAGATAGTCGGGATAGTGCACCTTGAAGGCGAAGGTGGCCGTCGGCTCGGCGCTGACGAGCACCGCGCCCGAGTTCACCAGGGGTAGGAAGGCGCGAACGTTGAAGTCCGCCGCCCTACGCGCCCGGTGGGCATAGCCGTAGAGCATCTCCGGGATGCCGCTCGCGCGCTGTTCGGGCAGGAGCACCCGGATGCCGTGGGCGGCAAGGACCCGCATCACGGCCTGGGCCAGCTCGGGTTCGTTGTATTCGGCGAATAGATCGTAGAAATAGGCCACGGTGGCTTTGGTGGATAGCGCCTCCGCTTCCGCCGCCTCGGCGCGGCTCAGCGAGGCGGATCGCGTCACGGCGGCAGCGCAGCCCGCGCTGTCGCATCCCGCCCCCAGCGTCTGGGTGAATGCCGTCGGGGCGAACGGCGCCATGGGTCGCCGCCGGTCGATCCCCATCAGCGGTTCTGCGAGGCGCCGCAATGCGGGGCGGTTGATCACGCGGTTGGCGAGGGGCGCCGCCGCATGGCCGAGCCACGACATCGTCTCAGCGTGGCTGAAGATCATGTCGACCGGGCCACCGCGGTGCACGGCCCGGTACTTGCTCTTGGCCTCCAGCATGAGCTTGGGGATGTTGACGTTGGAGGGACACTCCACCGCGCACATGCCGCACACGATGCAGTAGTCGGTGACCGCTTTGGCCGCGGCCAGACCGTAGGCGCTCTTCGGGTCGAGAGCGCCGGTGATGATGCTCCTCAGCAGATTGGCCTTCGCCCGGGGAGAGGCGTGCTCGCGCCGGGTGGCCTTGTAGGTGGGGCACATGGTGGTCGCGACCAGGCTCTTGCACTGTCCACAGCCGTGACACTTCTCGATCTCGCGTTCGTACTCGCTGCTCGGAAAGTGCAGGATAGGTTTCTGCGGCACCGTCCGATAGCCGGCGCCGTACCGCAGATCCCGGAGCAGGCTGCCACTTGCTTCCTGGGGCGCGATCTTCTTTCCCGGGTTCATCACACCCTGGGGATCGAACGCGTCTTTGATATGAGCGAAGAACCCGTAGATCTCGTCCCCGTACATCTGCCGGATGTAGGGGGTCCGGAGCAACCCGTCCCCATGCTCGCCGGACATCGTGCCCCGGATGCTGAGGACGTACGCGGACACCTCGTCGTAGAGGCGCTGCATGGTCTGGAGGTCGCTCGGATCTTTCGGGTCGAGCAGCGGCCGGGTGTGGATGTTGCCGTCGCCCACGTGGCCGTACATGACCGCCTCCACGCCCTCGCGGTCGAACAGCCGTTGCAGGAAGTCGACGTAGCCGGGCACCTCGGTCGGGTGCACGGTGACGTCCTCGATGAAGGGCAGTGCCCGGCGCGGTCCGGGCATGCGCAGAGCCAGGGCGACCGCCGACTTGCGCACCGTCCACAGGCGATCGGCCTCTCCGGCGTTCGCAGCGCGCACTACCTTCAGAGCGGTGGTAGTGTCCAGATGCCGGCGAAGGCTCGCGAACTTCTCATCCAACTCCTCCGAGTCCCGGCCCTCGAACTCGATCAGGAGGGCTGTGTCGGTGCGATCGGGAAGCATGACATCGACCCGGGAATCGTGCCTGCGCACGAGCGCGAGGAAGCGGGAGTCCATGATCTCTACCGCGGTGGGCGAGAGGGCCAGGATCTCGGGCACGGCTTCCCCGGAGGCGAACACCGAAGGGAAGTAAGCCATGGCGATACCCCGTTCGCTGGGGAGGGGTACCAGGTTCAGGGTGGCCTCGGTGACCAGGCCCAAAGTGCCCTCGGCCCCCACGAACATGTTCTGCAGATGAATGACGACGGGGGAGTCCGGGTGCGCCCCGCCCAGGAGGGTCTCCACTCGATAGCCAGAACAGTTCTTGACCACCCGAGGCATGCCGGCGAGGATGGTGTCCCACTTGGCTCGGAGCTCAGGGAGGACGGCGGCGAAGGCCCGGCCCCCGGCCGTCTTCGACGCCAGCAGCGCGGCGAGATGAGGGCTGTCCTCTGGGTACGGGCGCGCGGAGAACTCGGAGCCGTCCGCCAAGACCACCTCCAGCGCCAGCACGTGGTCCTTGGTGCCCCCGTAGGCCACCGTGCGGGCTCCGGAGGAGTTGGTCCCGATCATGCCACCGAGGCTGCAGTAGTTCTCGCTCGAGGGGTCGGGGGCGAAGAAGGTCCCGAGTGTCTTCAGATGCTGGTTCAGGGAGGCCATCACCACTCCCGGCTGTACTCGGGCCCAGGAGCCGTCGGGAGCCACCTCGAGGATGGAGTTCATGTAACGGGTGAAGTCCACCTGGATACCTGCCCCCACGGCACCGCCGGCCAGCCCGGAACCCATTCCGCGAGGGACAAGGGAGAGACCCTGCTCGGCCGCGAAGGCGACCAACCGGGTTACATCTGCGGCATCGCGTGGCGAGACCACCCCCAGAGGCTCGACCTGATTGAGACCGGCGTCAGTCGCGTAGAGGTATCGGCTGATCGGGTCGAACTCGATGTCACCGCGGATTATCGAGCGGAGGTGGCGCTCGACTGAATCGGCTGAGGTGG
>Ga0209254_10004497_pt1 | contig 12765 bp, 11 predicted proteins | sample FrelakmetDIP11DI_FD_187148 | JGI IMG/M metagenome (GOLD analysis project Ga0209254, IMG submission 187148) | Freshwater lake sediment microbial communities from the University of Notre Dame, USA, for methane emissions studies - DIP11 DI (SPAdes)... | ecosystem: Environmental > Aquatic >...
ACTGCCGGCGATAAAGCTACGATGCGCGGGCTACAAATTGCCCGGCAGGCGATGGACAAAGAGCAGGATCCAATCTTCGATGCTCGAGGTTTAATGACACACGAAGCCCGCTTGCAGGCTGACATACGCGTCACCATGCTGCCTGAGGAGATGGATCCCGACCAGGTTGTCAATCGTGATCCCAAAGAGTGGGAGCATTTGGTGGAGTCCGCGCGACCAGTCGTAATTCACGTGATGGAGACTCTGGCAATTGGTCGTGATCTAGATGATCCTAAGACGAGAAGTGAAATTGCAAACCAGGTATTACCATTAATCAGGGAAGTACCAAGCGAGATTGAGCGAGATACCTATCGACAGAGACTGGCGCGATTATTGAAGGTAGACGAGCGTACACTGCTGAATGTAACTCAAAGTCAATCCAATCGTAGATCTGTCACACGACGTCGGTCTTCCAAGGAAGAAGCCGTTGTCTCTCCATTATCAACTGAAAGTCAGGCTCTCATCTCCTCCCAAGTACGTAATTACTCCTTGGAAGCACACTGTTTAGGTGTACTACTGCGACGACCTTATTTATTGTTTTTAGTGGATAGAAAGCTACAAGAGGAAGGACTCGAACGGCTATCCCCTCAAGAATTTCAACATGCTGACCATCAAACTATCGCCCAGCTCTTTCAACAGTCAGTCGATCAAGATATCGCAGAACCATCGGAATTTTTATTCAACAATCTCTCCTTACCAATGATGGAACTGGCTGATAATCTTCTGGCACAAACAGAGAACCTCGATTCAAATGAAGATCGAGTCTTAGGGGATTTAATCCGCGGCCTGCTGGATTTGAGAATGCGCAATCTGAAACAACAGATCGATTACCAACGATACATACAGGAAGTTGAATATCAGCAGTTCTTGTCCGATAAATCTCTGGTATCGGGTGACTTTAATATCAGCCAGTATGGAAAAGTTATGGTTCAATTAGATGATACCAGGCGGCGTATTGATATAGCTCGCGGGAAATACACTAGACGGCAACCAGCGTTAGGTGTGCAAAGGTCATAAATTTCAGCGATTTTTGTAAATGAACACCGTTGTTGTTTAATGAAGTATTTCTATGGAATTCAACTCTGATTCCCCTAGCCCTTCACTTTCAAAATCCAAAGAGGACGGTTTGAAAAAACCTGACACCAGGGAGTTTGAAGACCTTCAACCCTCGCATAGAGATGACTCGGACACTGGAAGTGCGATTGACAGGCAGTTCTCAAATGATGAACCTGTATTAAAAGAGGATGAACTAGATTCCATAGAGGAAATCGATGAGAAGAGCCTTGTCCAGGAAGAAGCCGAGCTGGATGCGTTATATGCGCAGTATGGGATACCGGATGAGGGTTTGGATATACTTCAAGATTCCAATTTGCTGGTTGAGGTCAGTGAAGATCCAGTACGACTTTATTTGAAAGAAATAGGCAGCATTGATTTATTGACAGCAGATCAGGAATTCTGGTTGGCTACATATATGGATGCCTCTCGCCGAATAGGATTGCTGAGCCATCAACATCCCCTAACGCGACTCGCCGGAAAAAAAGCTGTAGTTCCCACTTTACAATCTAACGGTGCGTTACTCAAGAAGAACCTTTGGACGTTCTCTTTCCGAGACTATCCAGAAGCACATAACTCTCAAAACATTTACCGGGCCATTTATGAAGACCTTACAACATCCTGGTCACGTGTTTTGCATGACACTCGTCGACTTCAATATGAACACCCCGAATTGACTTCGATCCTTGATGAAATAAAAATATTACGCAGAGCTCCCAGTGTGATAGCGCAAAGTGTGAGCAATTCTTATTTGAGAGCTTATCTGGACAATGGATTGTGGGGTACTTACCCGTTGTGGAATGTGGTCGCCAACAATGCTTATACCGTTTACCTCTATTTCTATGTGCTTCCTTCACATACACTAGAAGAAGTTGAAGAATATATAGCAATTAATCAGTCCTTACCCTCTGATGAGAGCTTTCTTTCGTATCTAGCTACCGAAGAGAAATTACACGAGGAGTTTAAATGGATATGGGCGCGAAGCGAAGAGGCACAGGCGGCTCTTGTACGTGCTAACTTGAGGCTTGTAGTAAGTGTAGCTAAGAAATACAGTGGCCGGGGAACCTCCTTCCTGGATTTGGTTCAAGAGGGCAATATAGGTTTGCTGCGTGCCGTTTCCAAGTTTGATCCTACCCGAGGCTATAAATTCAGCACTTATGCCACCTGGTGGATTCGGCAATCCATAAGCCGCTCAATTGCTGATCAAGCCCGCACGATTCGAATACCCGTCCATGTTTTCGAGTCGATGAATCGCCTGTTGCGAATCCAACGTGAGTTGCTCCAGAAATTAGGACGAGAACCCACCAGCCAGGACATCGCTTTAGAATCGGGATACCTGGAACAAGAAGATCGCCTGGCTATCCTCCAGTCAATTGCTGCTGCCACTCCTTTAGAACAAGAAATCCGAGAGCGCTGGAATCGCGCAGCAATCAAGGTAAATCGAATTCTGAGAACTATGGAAGAACCCATGTCATTGGATAGTCCTTTCGGAAGTGAGGATAGCAGCCGGTTGAGTGATTTTATTGAAGATGAGGATGCTCAAGAACCAATGGATGCAGCTGCGCGGGAAATGTTACGCGAATCAGTAAAAAGTGCACTCGCAGTACTTTCAGAACGTGAACGTCAGGTATTGGAGTTTCGATATGGTTTGGTTGACGGAAAAGAACACACCCTGGAAGAAGTGGGGCAATATTTCAACGTGACCCGAGAACGTATCCGGCAGATCGAGTCGAAGGCATTACGGAAATTACGTCATCCAACGCACAGCCGTTTTTTACGTGATTACTTAAGATGAGAATCAATCACAACAAGTTTAAGTTTGACACAAATATTTCCGTATGATAAACTATTTGGCATTAGGAAAAAAGCGCTTAATCAACCGGTAGTAACATTAAGGGTAGTATCTGTTATTTCTATCTGGTCGGTTTAGTTCAATGACTCCAGAGCGAAGTGGATTCTCTGGGGATTAACACCATATAATACAAGAGGCTTTTATGTTGCATGAGTACCTGCCAATTGTTATTCTGATTATCATTGCCACGCTCTTGGCAGGACTGGTTGTCTTAATTGGGCATCTATTTGGTCCCCGGAATCCGACCTTGCGCAAATCCTTACCATATGAATCAGGTATGAGACCAATCGGACCAGGTGCTCGTCGGATGCCGATCCGTTTCTATCTGGTTGCCGTTCTTTTTATTCTCTTCGATGTTGAAATTGTTTTTTTCCTTCCCTGGGCGATAGTATTTCGAAAGCTCGGCCTATTTGGTCTGGTAGAGATGTTTATCTTCATAGTGATTTTATTGGTGGGTTATATATATGCGTGGAAAAAAGGAGCATTGGAATGGGAATAGAACAGAAACTTGGTAACATGGGGGTAGTAACTACCAGGTTGGAACAGGTGATTAATTGGTCACGTACTAATGCAATGTGGCCGATGTTGTTTGGTCTGGCTTGTTGTGCAATTGAGATGATGGCTGCCCAAGCTGCAAACTATGATCTGAGTCGCTTCGGGATGGAGCTGATGCGAGCCAGTCCACGCCAATCGGATTTGATGATCGTAGCCGGACGGGTGAGTCGTAAAATGGCACCGGTTTTACGTCGCCTATACGATCAGATGCCTGATCCTAAATGGGTGATTGCTATGGGCGATTGTGCTTCTTGTGGCGGTATCTTTAATAACTATGCCATTGTGCAAGGTGTGGATGAGGTGGTTCCGGTTGATGTCTATGTTGGAGGTTGTCCACCAAGACCTGAAGCACTAATTCATGGAATTGTCACTCTTTTTGAGAAAGTCAAAGGCGAGAAAATCAGCCAGTGGGGCTAGTATGAACAAGCATCATCAATCAATCATTGAATCCTTTAATCGACGCTATGGGACGGAAGTTTATCAGTTCCGCGATGAAACCAGCCTGGTTCTACTACCGGAATATATCGAACCTGCCTGTAAGATTTTACATGACGAGTATGGCTTTAATGTGCTGGTGGAGGAAACTGCAGTGGACTATTGGCCCGAGCAGTCCCCACGGTTTCATATTGTTTACCGTCTGCGTTCTCTGAAGGGATGGATCTCAGAAATAGAACCGGCGAACACAGATCCACCTATTTATATCATTGGAATCCGTGTCCCGCTTAGTGGCAATGCTCCGATAGTGCCCACGATCTCCATGGTATATGCAAATGCAAATTGGTTCGAGCGCGAGATTTGGGATATGTTCGGGATTCGATTTGAGGGACACCCTGACCTGCGTCGAATATTAATGCCTCAGGATTGGGAAGGCCATCCATTGCGTAAGGATTACCCATTAGGTTATGAAGAAGTGCAATTTTCCTTCAATTTTGATAAGATTGATATACGGAAACCTTATGCAAAAGAGTAACATAACAACACCTGCTTTGCATAAAGTATGACAAGAATAGTGCTAACTAGACTCAAGGTTTCAACGCAGAAATACTTGGAGACAGGATGTTGCCGGAAACCGAGATAAATATCTCGCCAGTTACATTGGATGAAATCAAGCATCTGGTATCTGATCGCGCAATCCAGGGTGAGACTGTCTTATTGAATATGGGACCACAGCATCCGGCTACTCACGGAGTACTTAGAGTATTGTTGGAATTGGATGGTGAGCAAGTCATTAATTGTATTCCTGACATTGGTTTTTTGCATACAGGGGTGGAAAAGAATATGGAAGCCAAGACCTACTTAAAGGCGGAGGTAATGAGTGACCGGTTGGACTACATGAATAATGTGGGGAACAACCTGGTTTATTGCCTGGCAGTGGAGAAACTTGCTGAGTTAGATGTTCCGCCTCGCGCTCAATCGCTTCGGGTTATCCTTACAGAACTTCAACGTATTGCCTCCCACCTGGTTTGGCTAGGCACCCATGCTTTAGATGTAGCTGCGATGTCGGTATTTCTTTATTGCTTCCGTGAGCGTGAGCTGATCCTGGATATCTTGGAGATGGTTAGCGGGCAGCGATTGATGACCACCTACATCCGACCAGGTGGCTTGTGGCGAGACGTGCCGGTGGAGTTCGAAGATGCAGTGCGTAGTTTTATTAAGATATTACCATCGAAACTTGACGAATACGAGCGATTATTAACCAAGAATCCGTTGTTTCTTGAACGAACCAAGCGTATTGGGGTATTGAAACCTGAAGTGGCGATTAATTATGGGGTGACTGGACCGATGTTGCGAGCTTCGGGTATTGCTCATGACTTACGAAAGGCGCAACCTTATTCGGGTTATGAGCAGTATGATTTTATTGTGCCGACCCATTCTGATGGTGATACCTATGCCCGCTATTTAGTTCGCATGGAGGAAATGCGACAGTCGTTAAGAATTGTCGAACAAGCTCTAGATAAGCTTCCACTGGGTTCGGTTAGTAGCAACAACCGTAAGTATGTCCCTCCACCTCGCAGTGAAATTGGAACAAGCATGGAAGCCCTGATCCACCATTTCAAGCTCTGGACAGAAGGATTCAGCCCTCCCAAGGGCTCAGTATATGTCGGTGTGGAATCACCACGCGGCGAGTTAGGGGTCTACCTGGAAAGCGATGGTACTCCAAAACCTTACCGCGTTCATTGGCGCACGCCATCTTTTGTTAATCTGCAGGTACTGCCCATTTTAGCAAAGGGTCACCTGGTCGCGGATTTGGTAGTTCTGATCGGAACCACAGATTTTGTCCTGGGAGATGTTGATCGTTAGTCCAACGATTTAAATCCGAAATCGAGATTAACGCGTATTTTGCTTCTTATCTCTACTAAATATGAGGTTCTATGCTGGTTGAGAAGTATGCACAAGAGATTCAATCGATTCTAAGCAAATACCCCCCAGGTCAGCATCGTTCAGCGGTGATGTCGTTAATCTACCTGGCTCAGCGAGAGAAAATGTATATAGACCGGGATGATATGGCTGAAATTGCAGACATCTTGGGTATCACTGTTACCGAAGTAGCCTCCATTGTTGGTTTCTACAGTCTGTATTACGACCATCCTGAAGGGATTTACCACATACAGGTTTGCGTTGATCTTCCTTGTGCTCTAAGGGGTTCAGAACAATTCTTAGCAGAGTTATGCACTCGGCTAGGTATAAAGCCCGGTGAAACCACCTCGGACGGATTAGTTAAGGTAGAACCTGTAATGTGCCTGGCAGCTTGTGACAGAGCACCGATGTTTCAACTGCAGTCAGCAGAAGGTCTTACATATTTTGAGAGTCAAACGGTGGAAAGCGCATTGAATTTAATCGATCAGTTGAGGATGGACGTTGCTCGCATGCGAAGGAGGGGGGGGTATGACTAGCCTTCCCGAATTGGCTCCGGAAAACAACTTTCCTACATTCCCGAAGGTTAATAATAACTATCAGTATGTGCTCCTGCGTCACCGCGAAATAACCGATATAGATAATCTAAATGTATATCGTAGAAATGGTGGATTTCAAGCATTTGAGGATGCGGTAAAAAGGTTGAAACCAGCGGATGTAACAGATCTGGTAAAAGCATCAGGTCTTCGAGGGCGTGGAGGAGCTGGTTTTCCGACCGGATTGAAGTGGAATTTCATTGATAATAATAATTGGCCACATTATGTAGTTGCCAACGCCGATGAATCCGAACCAGGTACATTCAAAGATCGTGAATTAATTGCGAGAAACCCTTATCAGTTCCTGGAGGGTTTGGCAATCTGTGCATATGCCGTCCAGGCTCGCGAGGCATATATTTATCTTCGAGGAGAATTCTGGGAGTTGGCGAATCAGCTGGATGGGCACATCGCTGCTATGGAAGCTGTTGGGCTTCTGGGTAACAATTTGTTTGGTAAAGATTATTCCTTGAAGGTCTATACTCACTTAGGAGCTGGAGCTTATATTTGTGGAGAAGAGACAGCTATGCTCGAGTCGATGGAAGGCAAGATAGGTCAACCTAGATTACGACCACCCTTTCCTCCCTCGTTTGGATTGTTTGGAAAGCCCACTATCGTGAACAATGTCGAGACATTAACCAATGTGCCAATGATCCTGAAGAAAGGAGTTGATTGGTATCGATCGATAGGAACCCCAAAAAGCCCCGGACCGAAGGTTTTTTCCCTGTCTGGTTGTATAAAAAAGCCTGGAAATTATGAATTGCCTCTAGGAACAACCTTTCGTGAGTTGATCTTTCATCATGGAGGGGGACTGGCGGATGGACGTAAAATCAAAGCCATCATGTCCGCTGGAGCCAGTTCCGCATTGATAGTGGCAGATGACAGAGCGCTAGATACACCCATGGATTATGAGAGTGTCCCTAACGTAGGCGGCCAATTAGGTAGCGCTTCTATAATCGTGATTGACGATTCCGTGAGCATCCCCTGGTTGATAAACAAGACGGTCCATTTCTTCCGACACGAATCATGTGGAAAGTGTACACCTTGCCGGGAGGGCACATATTGGATGGAAAAGCTCACCGAAAGAATTGCACACAAGGAAGGTACACCTGGGCACACCTTAGAGGAGGAGGCGGAGCTGCTTTATGAAGTAGCAAGCCAGATCAAAGGGAAATGCTTTTGTGCTCTCGGAGAGTTTTCAATCGAGGCAGTTCTGTCAGGGATTGAACGGTTTCGCAGTGATTTTACTTCTTAGGTGTGAATAAATTCTTTTACGCACAATGTAGGAATTGGAAGATATGGCAAAGCTGGTTACATTGACAATTGACGGTGTGCAAGTAGCAGTGCCGGAAGGGTCGCTGGTTGTTGATGCTGCAAAGAAGGTGGGCATCGATATTCCAGTATTCTGCTATCACCCGAAAATGGAACCGGTTGGTATCTGCCGGATGTGCCTGGTGGAAATCGGACGACCAATGATTGACCGGGCAACAGGTCAGTTAATGTTGGATGGTGATGGGAAAGTGAAGGTACAGTTCGGGTCTAAGCTGGAGACAGCTTGTACTACACCAGTCACAGAGGGGATGGTTGTAAAAGGCTCGAGTGAGAAGGTTAAGACAGGCAGGAAGGACATCTTAGAGTTCTTGTTAACCTCCCATCCATTGGATTGCCCCGTTTGCGATAAGGGTGGTGAATGTCCACTTCAAAACCTTACCATGGGTTATGGACCATCCCAGAGTCGCTTTCAATATGACGAAAAAAAACACTTAGGAAAACAAATTCCACTGGGAGAGTTGATCTGTTTAGACCGGGAGCGTTGTATTCAATGTGGGCGATGTGTGAGATTCCAGGAATTGATTGCTGAAGATGCCGTGATTGGATTTTCCCACCGCGGTCGTTCGATGGAGATCATTTCTTTTTCCGATCCAGGATTTAATTCATGCTGGTCTGGTAATACTACCGATATTTGCCCTGTGGGTGCTCTAACTACTTCCGATTTTCGCTTTCGCTCGCGCCCATGGGAGTTGAAAACAGCGGCATCCATTTGCATTCATTGCCCGGTGGGTTGCAACTTAGTGTTCAATGTCCGAAGGGAAGCCATATCGGGTGGAGATTGGGTGGTCAAGCGCGTTGTTCCCCGGCAGAATGAGAAGGTAAATGAAATATGGATCTGCGACAAGGGAAGATTTGGATATCACTTTGCTGAAAGAAACCTTGAGCGAGTGAATGAGCCCCTGCTGCGTAAAGGGGGGGAATTAGAGGCAGTCTCCTGGGAAGAAGCCTTGTCGTTGGTAGCGGATAAATTCAAGAGAGGGAGTGGGGGTTTACTGACACTGGCCAGTGGAAGGCTGTCAAACGAAGATTTATATAGCCTCAGAAAGTTTACCAGTGCATTAGGCGGAAAATCCCTGCTCTATTCACAGATGGCAGGCGGTGAAGCAACCACTCAAATTGGTCTCATGCCTGGGACAGATTTTGGGGATATGGACGAAGGAAATGTTATTTTAGTAGTAGGAAGCGATCTGGAAGAGGAGGCGCCTCTTTGGTGGTTGCGAGTGAAGCATGCTGCTAAACGAGGAGCAAAGTTGATAGTGTTAAATCCCAGGGAAACTAAGCTTGATCGAGCTGCGACCCTTTCTGTTCGCTACCCATTTGGAACAGGAGCAGCAGCAGTGCTGGCTATGTTGGATATTATCAATGCTCAAAATAAACCTGATAAGAGCATCTATGAGCTTCCCGAATCTGTACGTGAGTTATCAGGAAGCGCTGAGTTAAGTACAGCCGCAAAAGCTTTCGCTGTGGCAAAGAATGCAATGATCCTATATGGCAGTGAAGGGATGGGATTAGATGAGACAGATGCGTTATCTCAGGCGTGCACCCGGTTATTGCTTGCTACTGGCTTTTACGGACGACCCAACAATGGTTTATTAGGAGTCTGGCCTCGAGCAAATGATCAGGGGGCATGGGAGATGGGCTGGAGACCAAGCTTTGACTTATTGAAACTCCTGGTTGACTCTAAGGTTTTATATATCGTGGCTGCCGATCTGGTGAGTGATGACTCTTCCTACCTATCAGCATTTGGTGGGGAGAAGTTTGTAGTGGTTCAGGATCTTTTCCTCTCGCAGACTGCTCGGCTGGCAGATGTGGTCTTGCCTGCACAATCTTGGATCGAGCGAGAAGGGACCTTCACTAATGGTGAGCGGCGAGTGCAACGTTTCTACCCGGCAGTTCAGGCTACCACTCTCCCGCCAGAAAGGATTGAATCTCCAAGTGTCCGGAGAGCATCAGTGTTGACAGGAATTCATCCCGTTCTGGAAGGACCTCTACCTGATTTTATGATCCCCGCTTTAATAGCCAGGAATATTGGTATAGCAGGAATGGATTTCTATAGCGCTGCAGCTGTTTTTACACAAATGTCAAATGACCATCTCTCTTATAATGGATTGAGCTATCAAAAGTTGAGTGATGTTCAAGCTCAATGGCCGGTCGTTGGCAGGGAAGACCTTTATTTTGGTGGTACAACTTATGAAAATACTCAAGGCTTGGGTGTCCAATTACAGTTGTCGCCTCTGCAAACTTCCTCGGACCAAGGTCCGAGAATGACAAATTGGCCTCAGGCATTGAGTTTTAAGCTACCCAAATTGGGGATGATGGCTTTTCCGGTTGCTCGACTCTTCGACCGGGGTTCATTATTAGTACATTCCAAGTTGCTACTGAAGCGAATTGGTGATCCTTATGTCGTTCTAAATGCTCTTGATGGGAAGCGCTTGAAATTGTCAGGTGGTGCAATGGCAAGGGTTTCTTTCCCCGAATTGGGAAAGACCTTTATTGTACAAGTTCGCCTGGATGAAAAGCTGCCCGAGCGCGTGGTATTGGTACCCCGTAGCTACGGTATGCCGGTCACCAACCCGACTCCAGTGGAGATCAAGCCAACATGAATCCACCTATAAATTCCATCCTGGATAATTGTGAGCAGTTTTTGAATGATCTAATATGTGAGGATAGGAAATGGATGCTGCTTTCCTAAATTCTCTTTATCTATGGCTGGAGTGGATCGTAAAGGCACTATTCTTAATCGTGGCACTGTTGGTTGGCTTTGCTTACACAACATACATGGAACGAAAATTTCTTGGACGTTTTCAGAATCGCTATGGCCCCAATAGGGCTGGTCCATTTGGTCTGCTGCAACCAGTGGCAGACGGATTGAAATTGATATTCAAGGAAGAACTGATCCCGGCTCAAGCGGATAAATTAATCTTCGTGCTGGCACCGATAATTACTGTTGTCCCGGCTTGGATTGTCCTGGCAGTCGTACCGTTTGGAAGCACAATTCAGATTCTAGGACGCCAGATATCTCTTTCAATTGCTGGGGATATTAATGTCGGTGTTCTCTACATCACTTCTGTGACATCAATCTCTATCTATGGGATTGCCTTGGCAGGTTGGTCCTCAAACAACAAGTATGCAACAATGGGAGGTATCCGGTCTTCTGCACAGATGATTAGCTATGAGTTAGCGCTAGGATTGGCATTTATTGGTCCAATAATCATGGCTGGTTCAATGAGCCTGAATGAAATTGTGAATACCCAAGGGCGACTGGGATGGTTCGCCATTTATCAACCGATTGGTTTTGTCATCTTCTTTGTCGCCGCCTTGGCGGAGATCAATCGACCACCCTTCGACATGCCCGAAGCCGAGCAAGAATTAGCAGCTGGTTATCACGTTGAGTACTCTGGGATGAAATTTGCCTTGTTCATGTTGACTGAATATACTAAGTTGATTGTGATCAGTTGCCTCTCTGTCACATTGTACCTGGGTGGTTATCAGGGACCGGGAGTTGATCAGTTTCCCTGGCTTGGTCCAATTTACCTGTTTCTTAAAGTTATCGTTTTGATATTCGGAATCATTTGGGTGCGCGCTACGCTGCCACGCATTCGCTATGATAGGTTGATGGCGTTTGGTTGGAAGGTCTTGCTTCCACTTGCTTTATTAAGTGTTTTTCTAACTGCAGTGATTACTATCTTGTTTTCGGGATATTTTTCTTAAGGATGTCATTGGTATGGTGCAGAATGAATAGTAGATTTTTTGGAGGTATGTAATGTTTGTCGTGGAATTGGCCCGTGGCATGTTCACAACTTTCCGCGAGTTATTCAACCGTCCAGTCACTATCCAATATCCCGAGGAAAAGCGCCCAGTCCGCCAGCGATTCAAGGGACGGCATGGGCTCAAACGTTATGATAATGGCTTAGAAAAGTGTATTGGTTGTTCATTATGCTCTGCTGCCTGCCCATCAGACGCGATCTTCGTGGAAGCAGGTGACAACTGTGATGAAGAACGCTATTCCCCTGGAGAGCGTTATGCACGGGTATATGAGATAAACATCCTGCGTTGCATTTTTTGTGGCTTCTGCGAGGATGCTTGTCCCACTGAAGCCATTGTTTTAGGTGATAACTATGAGCTATCCTTCACTGACAGGCGCAGCTCAATCTATGATAAAGCTAGGTTGATTGAACCGGTTCCAGAAGGTGGTAATCCAACACCACAGAAGGTCGAACCTGGTATTTTTACTCGCTCAGTACCAGAAATGAGAAATCCAGAGGACTGAAAATGATGGATTTTATTATTTTCTTTGGATTGGCATTGGTTGCGGTTGCTTCAGCGATGGGCTTGTTGCTCAGTAAGAACGCGATTTATGCAGCATTGAACTTGATTATGAACTTTATAACTGTTGCAGTTTTCTATCTATTACTTGGCGCTCCTTTCATAGCTCTAACTCAGGTGACGGTCTATGCAGGGGCCATCATGGTGTTGTTTCTATTTGTGATCATGTTACTGGGTGTAGAGCGTTTGGGTGCAGGTGTGGTTCTACCCTGGCAGCGTCCATTAGCAATCATCTTGGCTGCTGTCTTACTATTTGAAGCCGGAATGGTGATTTTTAGAATTTCAGGTGATCTACCTGAAATTAGCATAGCTGGAGCGAACTTTGGCTCACCAGCAGCTGTCGGTGAAATGCTGTTCAGCGCCTATTTGTTACCCTTCGAGATCATTTCGTTGCTGTTATTGGTAGCAATGGTTGGAGCGATTGTTCTCACCAAGAAGCGCGGTGGTGGATCATGATTCCTGTTGAATATTATATCGGTCTCTCTGTAGTTTTGTTCACAATGGGTGCGCTGGGAGTGCTTATCCGGCGGAATGCAATTATTATCTTTATGTCAATTGAGTTGATGTTGAACGCTGCCAACCTGGCTTTCGTCACATTTGCACGTGTGTATCAATCGCTCAATGGCCAGATTTTCGTTTTCTTTGTCATGGCCGTCGCAG
>Ga0209254_10004498_pt1 | contig 12765 bp, 15 predicted proteins | sample FrelakmetDIP11DI_FD_187148 | JGI IMG/M metagenome (GOLD analysis project Ga0209254, IMG submission 187148) | Freshwater lake sediment microbial communities from the University of Notre Dame, USA, for methane emissions studies - DIP11 DI (SPAdes)... | ecosystem: Environmental > Aquatic >...
CGTCCACGCCGGTGTGGAAGGCCTTTACGGCCAGATCACCACCATCATCCCCGGCCAGACCCCCTGCCTGAGGTGCCTCTTCCCCAACCCACCTCCTAGGAAGGCGGAGCTCCCCATCCTGGGCGCGGCGGCCGGGGTGTTCGGGTCGATGCAGGCGGCCGAGGCCATCAAGCTCATCACCGGGGTCGGGGACGCGCTCAAGGGCCAGATGGTGGTGGGGGACCTGCGCACCAACGTCTGGGAGCGGGTCGAGGTCCAGAGGGACGAGGCCTGCCCGGTCTGCTCAGGGCTTCGTGACTAAGCCGCCATACTTCTCAAGCAGCCTGAGGCCCACCAGCTCGCCGATGAGCTTGTAATCTTCATCGACCACCGGCAGGTCGCTCAGCCGTTCCCTCAGCATGATGGTCAGCGCCTCCCTCAGGGTCGTCGCCGCCTTGACGGGATGAGGCTTCTGGAGCGCCTTCTCCACCCCTTCCCCCATCGCCTCGTCCAAGGCCGCGGCCAAGGGCTTGCCCGAGCTCGCACGTGCGTCGGCACGGTCGGCCACGAGCTTCATGACGCTCTCGGGGGTGAGCACCCCCACCAGATTGCCCTCCACATCGATGACGTAGGTCTTCAGGGAAAGGGGATGGGCGAGCATGGCTTCGACGGCTTGGCGAAGGCCAGCGCTCTTCGGCAACGTTGGCGGCATGGTGATCAGCGCACCGAGGTCGCCGACCTTGGTCTCGTTCAGCAGCTTGCTGGAGGTCATCTCATCAACGAGGGTGGCCGGCCTACTTATCGCTTGCCCTATCCATCAGGTGAAGGTCGTGAGCGACTGGACGGGCTGGCCCTCCATCGCCCCAAGCTCAATAGAAACCTGCCCAAAGCAGGCAGATGAACGACAGCAACCAGGAGAGCAGCGCGATGACGAGGGTTATCTTCCCCGCGTCCTTCTTCTCCTGGTCCTTGTCCAGGAGCCAGATTATGCCCCAGATGATGCCGATGATGGGTATGAGGAAGGCGAGCAGCCAGGCCACGTACTTGATGCCGCCCAGCGGCTCCTTCTGGTACGAGCCGTAGGGCTGGTAGGGGTTCGTGGCCGGCGCGGTGCTCGCCGCGGGATAGCTGCCACAATGAGGGCAGAATGAGTATTCGCTAGGGTAGGACCTGCCGCAGGAGAGGCAGAGCCTGGTCGGGCCCTGGTCCTTCGGGACCGAGGTCTCCTGGCTGCGCACGCTGGCGCCGCAGAAGGGGCAGAACCTCGCTTCCTTTTGGATGGCCTGCCCGCAGCTCAGACAGAATATCTTCTCTTCGTCCACTGCTCACGACCAGGGGACGTAGTGGTGTCAAGGATTAAAAAAGCTGGCCATCAGGCGGAGAGGATGCGGTTGAGGCGCTTGATCGCGTCCTCGGCCTCGCGGATGGCGACCTGGAGAGTATCCTTTCCCAGAGGGGTGATGGCATAGACCTTCTTGCGGCCCTGGGCGCTGCTGGTCACCAGCCCGTCCCGGACCAGCTCCTGCAACGCCGGGTAGATCGATCCGGGAGAGGGCTTCCACTCCTCGTCGGTCAAGCGCTCTATCTGCTTCATCAGGGCGTAGCCATGCGTCGGCCCCTTCGAGACCAGCGTCAACAGCGTCAGCTTGAGGAAGCCTACCTTGAAGCCATACCTCTGGAAGGCCGCTGGTTGCTCTGTAGGCAATTGATGAACCTTCTTGGCTCCCACGCCTATACGAAATAGAATCTCGTCTTGTATTTCAATGCTATGTTCGCGACCCCTTCGAGACGCTCCAGCACGCCGCCGTAGCGGGACATGAGCAGCTTGCCCTTGGGCTCGTCCGGCATCCTCTGCCTCAGCACCTGGACCTCGCGCAGGAGCTCCTTGGCGTCATCGCCGGAGAAGGACTTCTTGGTCTTGGCGCTCTCCACCACGTTGGCGATGATGGGGAGATCGTGCTTCTTCGCGATCTGGGGGAGCAGGGAGGACTCCGGCCCGAAGTCGCCGATGCAGCCCCGGCCCTTGTCCCAGGACAGACCGCACTTCTTGCAGGTCTCGCCCATCTCATCGAAGGAGAGCATGTCCCAGCCGGTGAGGCGGTCATCGGAGGAGGACGCCTCGATGACCTTCTTCTTCACGTCGGCGGGCGCCTTGTCCACGAGCACCCAGCCAGTGTAGGTCTTCTTCATCTTCGGGGCGAGGTGCGCGCGGTCGACGTCGTTCTTGACCTTGTCCATGTAGACGACCTCGGCCTCGGGGTCGATGCGGTTGCGCTTGAGGAAGTTCTCCCACTCCGCGCCCATGATGTCCTTGGCCTCCTTGGCGCTCATGGTCATGTCAGAGTCGGCGTATTCCTCGAACCCCTTGACGTCGCGCAGGAACACCTTCTTGATGTCCGTCTTTCCGGCCTTGCATAGTGCCTCGTTAGAGTCGGTCTCGCAAATGGCAATGCTGATACCCATGTAACAACCTCAACGGATTACCAGCAATAGTCTATTTATCAGTTGCCTTGGGCTATCCGAACCCTTGGCTACACTAGCACCAGGAGTGGATGGCGCGAGGATCCAAGATCTACCTGGGACCTCGGAGCGCCCGCCCGATCGTATCTTTTATCGGCGGGCAATTGAGCGGATCGACCGAACCTATTAAGAACCGGAGGGCATTCGGCGGGCGTGAATGTCCGCACGGCCAAGGAGGACGATATCGACGCGCTGCTTCTCATCGAGCAGACCTGCTTCGGGCCTGAGCGCTTCTATCGCCCGTACATCAAGGGCCTGATGTCCTTGAAGGCCGCCGACCTGCTCGTCGGCACCGTCAAGGAGTCAGTGATCGCTTCGGCCATGGTGATGCACTACGCTGCCCTTGGCCGATCGCACCTGCTCTCCTTGGCCACCTTGCCGAGCCATCAGGGAAAGGGCTTCAGCAGGAGGATGCTGATCAAGGCCGAGGAGCTCGCGCGCGGGCGCGGCTCGAGCTCCATGTCGCTAGAGGTGAGAAAGGCAAACTCCCCGGCCATCCGGCTCTACGAGGGGCAGGGATACAGCACCATCGGGGACTTGGCCGATTTCTTCGGACCGAGGGAGGACGCCTGGCGGATGGAGAAGGACCTCTGAGCGGGCCATGGCCCACATCCGCATCGCGGCCCATGCTCGCTGGTACCAGTACTGACCAGATTTTTGAGATGCCAGAGAGCTCGGGGAATCATTAAATAAGCTGGCCAGATTATATCGGGCATCAGAAAGGAGAGAGCAGGATGGAGAGGGTCTCCACAGGTATTTCCGGTCTTGACAAGCTCATCGGTGGCTATCCCAAGGGCAGCTGCGTGCTGATCAGCGGCACCGCCGGAACGGGCAAGACCATTTTCGCGCTGCACCTCGCCCAGGCGACCTGCGCCGCCGGCAAGAAGGTGGTGTACGTGGCCATCGAGGAGAAGCGCTCCAACCTCATCACCCAGGCCTCGATGTTCGGCTGGGACCTGGACGCTCATGAGAAGAAAGGGCTGCTGAAGTTCGTCAGCGTCCTCGAGTCGCGCATGGCCGACGCCAAGTACCAGTTCGACTCCTATGGCTCCGATGGTGGCTTCAGCACCATCATGGAGGGGATCGAAGGGGACGTGGACGTGGTCATCGTCGACAACCTCGGCATCCTCGCCCTGGAGATGAGCATGTCCCACTTCCGCCAGCAGTTGGACTACCTGGTCTACGCCTTGAGCTACCGCGGATGCACTACATTGCTGATCTGCGATGAGACCACGATGGTCAAGTTCGGGGAGGTGGCCACCTACGCCGTGGACGGCGCCATCCGCCTGATGAAGCGCGACAACGCCTACACCGACTCCAAGGAGAGGGCGATGGAGATACTCAAGATGCGCCACACCAAGCACAGCATCGACTACAAGCTCTTCGAGATCACCGACAAAGGGATAGTGTTCGGGGACTGAGCTCACTTCTTCTTGAGGGTGGAGGAGTAGTCGAAGGAGACGCGCAGCCACTGCCTTACAGAATCCTTGTTCTTCAGCAGGGCATGAGGGATGATCAGGTACTCGCTCATCTTCCGTCCTTCGATGGGCTCGAAGGCCTTCGCCCCCCTGTTCTCCTTGATGAACCGGGCTCGCTCCTTGTCCGGCAGCCTGATGAAGATGTCCTCCGCGAACACCCCGGTGAACATGCTGTGCTTGGCGAAGAAGCAGGGCGCCCCGAACATGCGCTTCTTCTCGCAAGGCAAGCCCTCCACCAGCTCATCTAATAGCACCTCCTTCTCCGACGAAGCCTTGGGCCAGGACATTTTCGCACCGGGATGACTAGCGAGATGCCGCTAAATCAAGTTGTGGTGCGGGAGAACGTTCGTCGGTGGAAGAGCAGTATCGAAAACCTTTTAGTAACGGGATGTCCGCTGCCTCCCACCTAGGTGAGAGATATGGATGACGGCAAGGGCAGGATGGAGGCCACCTTCGCAGCAGGATGCTTCTGGCACGTGGAGGACGCTTTCATGCAGGTCAAGGGAGTGGTGATGACGGAGGTGGGGTTCATGGGCGGGAAGACCAATGACCCCAGCTACAAGCAGGTATGCACCAAGACCACCGGGCACGCTGAGGTGGTGCATCTCCTCTACGATCCCAAGGTCGTGAGCTACGAGGATCTCCTGGAGGTCTTCTGGAGCATCCACGACCCCACCCAGGTGAACCGCCAAGGCCCGGACGTCGGCGACCAGTACCGGACGGGCATCTTCTTCTACAGCGAGGAGCAGAGGGCGCAGGCCGAGGCCTACAAGAGCCGCCTCCAATCCTCAGGGAGGTTCAAGAGGCCGATCGCCACGGAGATAACCAAGGCCTCGACCTTCTGGAAGGCCGAGGAGTACCATCAGAAGTACTTCCAGAAGCACGGGATGTCGCACTGCCCGGTCTAGATGAAGCCAAAATCCATTATTCCGATGTCCGGCTCGCTTCCTGTCCTATCGCTCGGAGCTGGCTCATCGCCCGACTAGGGCCCGGACGGGGGCTTCTCCTCGGGAGGTTTGGCCTCTTCGGCCTCCTGCTCCTCGACGACCGCCGCCTTGTCCTTCTCCAGCTCCTTGGCGCCCATCTCCACTTCCAGCTCCTTCTCCACCTCGTCCTCCGCCGCCACGGCTACCTCTGCCTTATCCTCCTCGGCGGCCTCTTCCTCGTCCACATCGGCGATCTTGACGTCCGCCTCCTTGGCCGCGACCTCGCGCTCCTCCTCCTCCTCGATGGTGGTGCCCTTCCTCTTGGCGCGCTTGGCGGCGCGCTTCTTGGCGCGGGCGTCCAGCTTGGTCATGCGCAGCTCCTCTTTGGAGATCAAGCGCTCGAACTTCATCCGCTCCTGTACCTCGGCCTCCTCCACCGGATGGTAGTCGTTCGCCTTCCATTCCTTCCGGTAGGCTACGTGCTCGACCAGGACCATTATGCAATAGATGATCCAGCCGATGAAGAACAGGGCTATGATGAAGAAGAAGTCTATGGATATCCCCGCCGCGACGTTGCCCCATTCGCCTCCCACGGCGATATTGCCGCCCTTGAAGGCGTTGTAGGTGTAGTTCGCGCCGGCCACCGCCACGAGAAAGCCGAAGACCAGCTTGGAGGTCGAGCCTGCGTGATAGAAGCCGTAGAACGCGCGGAACGCTGCCAAGGGGATGGCGGCGATGAGCAGCGTGTAGAATATGTCGTTCAGGCCATTAGATAGGGCTTGGAGGTCCACGTTGACGGCAGCGTAGATCAAGCTGTTGACTATGGTGATGAGGACGATGATGAAGATGGAGGTATAGTACATATAGCGTACCACGCCCTTGCGCATCCAGACTATCCCGTTGTGCTTGCTGCCGAAGCGGATCCTGAACTCCTGCAGCCGGCTCATCTTCTTTATCGGCTTGATGGGCTTGACCTTCTTCCCCACCGCGATTCTCCACGAGCGACGTGAGTCCAGGAACTCCCCGAACTGGATCACACCAATGAAGGCGATGAATATGAGGATGAGCAGGTTGATCTCCGGCATCGGTACTATGAGGCCGAGATTCTTCAGCGCATCATCCAAGGTCCCACCCAGTTGCAGGCCAAGGACGTAGAGCAGCAGTGCCGGCACCAGGAGCAGGCCGAGGAGCAATCGGCTGAACGTCCCTGGAGGGAAGTAGCCGCGCCAGAAGGCCACGAGCGCGATCAGCAGGCCGAAGACAAGGATGTTGACGGACCAGGTCTCGAATATGGCGTATAGGGTGCCCGTGGTGCCCGCCGACCTCATCGCGCCGATTCCGAGGAGTATGATGATCTCGGGGATGGTGACGAAGCGAAGAACATTCTTCTTGGCGTCCACCGCCCCGCGGCTGAACTTGCCGATGGAGGGGCTGAAGTCGTACCATTTGGACTCGGGCTTTATCTGGAAGAATTTCTTCTTCTTGGGCGGCACGTCGTAGCCCACGCTCTTCTTCCAGTTGCGCCTCTCGTCCCGGTACTCAGCTCCGACCCTGATGACGTCGATCACGGCCCAGATGAGGATGGCGAGGATCAGGGGGGTGAGCGAGATGATCAGTCCGCTGTCGGTGATGATATCGGGCAGGCCGCTGGCCACGAAGAGCCAGTATATCAGCAGGATGAAGAGGATGGAATTGATCAGATCGCACAGTGTGTGCGAGATGGTCCCTCTGGGATAGAAGCCCACGAAGAACGACAGCACGGTCATGGGGATGCCCAGGAGCAGGAACAGAGCGCCCATGGACACGAGGACCCGGAGGAACCTCTCAGAGGACTCCGTATCGCCGAATCCGAAAACCGAGAGTATGAACACTATGAGTATTAGCCAGAATGGCAATACCGTGATCGTGGTCCGGATGAACTTCTCTGCGTTCGAGGCACCGAGGCTGATCGTGCCGATCTTGGTGGTGAACTCACCGCGGCCGAGCTGGGGCTTGAAGGGCGACTCGTCCTTGGCCGCTTTCTTGCCCCTTTCCTTGAAGAACGAGTAGTCCCGGAGGAAGCGCAAGGAGTTGCGCGTGGCTCTGTAGCAGACGACCCCGAACGCTATCCATACGGGTAACAGCAAGCCCAACGCGTTCTGAGCGTCCTCCATGGGGGACGTCAGGAGCAGTGCCGCGCCGTATAACACGAGCAGCACCGAGCCCAGCAGCCCGAAGAACAGCCTGGCCTTGGTGTACCTCAGATGGTATTCCCAGAGGCCTGCCACGATGGCGAGCGGCACACCGAAGATCATCATGTAGTTCTGCAGCTCCGTGGCCGCGGCGATGAACAGGGAAGCCGAGGGACTTAGGTCGGTCTGCGCTATGGAAATGAATACGTTGAGTGCTCCTACTGGCACAATGACAAAGAAGAGGAGGCGGGTTATGGCCGTGATGATGGCGCCGACGATCGTGCCCCGGGCCAAGCCGGCCCCCTTGATGCCTTGGTTGAGCGACCTCCCTATCTTGCGCTTCTCCTTGGCCATGCTCAACCACCCCCTTGGGAGCTAGGCACCCAATCTCGTTCCAAGCTAACGTCATAGGTCGCGTCGTTCAAAGTGAGCTGCATGTCCAGGAATAGATGGTCTGGGGTGGTGCTCAGATGGTCGTAGGCATCCTGGGAGAGTATGATCACGAGAGTGCTGTTGACCTGGCCGCCCAACGTCACATTGGTGGAAATGCTTCCAAGCAGGTCCGTGGCGTTGCTGATCGAACCCGCTATGCTCAATTGGCTTCCACTCAGGACGGCCCTGGAGCTGAAGGAATACGGTATGTTCATCTCGTACTGGGTCCCGTTGGTCTTGACGATGGTGTTGTTCCAGTCCACAAATAGGTCCTGGATGAGCGGGCCGACCGTGATATTGCCTCTGAACCCCGCCTGGATCCTGAAATTGAACAGGTAGTTGATGTTGAAGTAGACCAGACTTGCGAAGGTCACCTCCGATCTGAGCAAGGCCTCAAGCACGTCCGATCCCAAAGCGGTCTTGTCGAGGAAGAAGGTTATAGGAACGTCCATCCAAAGGCCAGGAAGCAGATTCGTTTTATTCGAGGAGAAGGAGGCCAGGTCGGTCCCGTTCTCATTATAAAGCTTGACGATGAAATAGAAATTATTGAAGGCGTAGAATCCACCGTTGCGGACGCTCACGTTCCCCGTCACGGTCACGGTGTCATTGGTGATGGTCGTCGTCCAGCCATCGGGTCCCGGGGTCTTGACGACGACCACGCCAGGTATGATGGGAACCACGGCCAAGATGAGGAGAAGGGCTATTATGACTAGCCAAAGATAATTGATGATAGTGAAAATCCTGACTGAGCCCTTCATCCTTAACGTCCAATGCAATAACCGATATTATTAATTGCGCAAGGCTCCCGCCCTCTTCCCGGGCCTCCGTCATCGTATCCGTTCCAGCATTGTTCCCTGATTGAGAAGGGATTGGCAAGGATTATATGGATAAACCGCATCGGAAACCTTCGTGCTTCGATGAGCTACGATGTCGAATGCCCGGTGTGCGACCGCAAGGCACCCTCAACCGCTTCTGTCTGTCAATACTGTGGCGCGGATCTGAAGATGGCAAGCTTCGACGAGCTCGAGGAAGTGGCGCAAGCCGTGGCCTCCGGAAAGGCATCCGCGAATTCCGAACCCAGGCCGACAAATCCATCCGAGCCCAAGCAGGAGGCGACCTCCAGGCCCGCAGCCTCCAAGGAGCCGACCACACCTGAGCCGACGTCCCAGCCCCAGGTGACCCCTCTCGAGGAGAAGGCGCAGGAAGCCGCGCATGCCGAAAAGGCCAAGGAGGAGAAGAAGGAGGACGAGGGCAAGCATGGCTTGGGCAGGCTTTTCGGAAAGAAGAAGAAGTGAGAGCGCCCTTCGTTTCATCAGGTAGGACGAGATGTCAGAGCTCAGGGTGAGGAAGAGGAAGCGCCTGCGCGATAAGGAGGTCAAGGCCTTGAGCGAGGAGATTTCCATCAGGGTCGGCGCTCCCGTTTTCGTGGTGGGCGATACCGTGGACCAGGCGGAGAGCTCCGACATGGACCTGATATTCGTGGACGGCGAGGTGGACGCCTTCATCATCCAGGGCAGGGCGTTCCTCACCGTCCGTGGCCTGCTGAGGTACCAGGCCATGAAGTCCTTCGTCACCGTCGACATGGGCGCGGTGCGCTTCGTCATCAACGGCGCCGACATTATGGGGCCGGGCATCGTCGAGGCGGACCAGGGCATCCAGCCGGGTGACATGGTCTGGATCAGGGACGAGAAGAACCGGAAGCCCCTGGCGGTGGGCCAGGCCCTGATAACCGGCGCGGAGATGACCGCCAAGAAGCCGGGGAAGGCGATCAAGAGCGTCCTCTTCGTGGGGGACAAGGTTTGGAAGTTGGATGAGGACTAGCCCGGTCGGAGCGCCGCCGGCACCCTTGAATCAGCGATTTTATCGAACGAGCCACATCCTCAAAACTTTAAATACTGAGCAAAAGATACCAACTCAGAGGGATGGCATGTCGCTGCTTAAGAAGCCTTTTATCCGGAGCAAGGAGGACGTTCAGGCCGTCGAGGCCGACCAGTACATCGACCTGGGACAGCTGAACTTCGACGAGGAGAACCCGCTGGGCGGGAAGGGAATGATCAAGATCGCCGAGATCTACCGCTATGAGGACCTGAACCCGGTGGTGCAGCCAGCCTACTCTGGCAACATCGTGCTCATCGACTATTCGGCGATCGCCAACGACGAGCTCACCTTGAAGCGGATCACCAACGAGCTCAAGGCGGTGGCCAGGGACACCAACGGGGACGTGGCGGCGATAGGGCACAACATGATAATAGTGGCCCCGAACGGTCTGAAGATCGACCGGCACAAGATCAAGGGCGGCTTCGCTTAGGACCCCGCCCTTCTCAATATTCCTTTATCAATCATCATTTTATAGCCGCGAGCATATTTTGTTGCAGTGCCAGGCTTCAAGGTGATCCATGACGGCGTTCATGGCAGCGTCAAGGTCGAGGGCGCCTTCCTGCGGCTCCTGGGCCGCCCGGAGATGCAGAGGCTGCACGGCGTGCACCAGCTCGGCCTCGCTCATCTGGTCTTCCCCGGGGCGAACCACACCCGGCTGGAGCATTCCCTGGGCACCTTCCACATCGCCTCGAAGATGGCCGACTCGCTGCGCTTGAAGCAGGAGGAGAGGAACGAGGTCCTGGCGGCGGCGATGCTTCACGACCTGGGCCATCCGCCCTTCTCTCACACCTTAGAGGAGGTCATGGCGGATCGCCTGGGCGTGGACCACGTCGACCTCTCCCAATCGATGATCAGGGGCGAGCTGCGCTCCCTGACCCAGGGCGAGGCCAAGCTGCTGCAGGACACCGCCACCGTCCAGGAGGTCCTGGAGCAGGAGGGGATATCGCCCGAGAGGGTGGCTGATTTGGTGGTGTCCCCGGTCGGGCCAGACGTCCCGGGGCAGAGCGTCCTCGACGTCGAAGCGGGGCAGGCGCACTTCGGCCAGCGCAACTACCTCCACCAGATGATCCATGGGCCGGTGGACGCCGACCAGATGGACTACCTCCTCCGGGACGCGCATTATACCGGCGTGGCGCACGGGACCATCGACCTCGACAGGCTGCTGCAGACGATCGGCGTGCACCACGGCGATCTGGTCGTGCACAAGGGAGGGGTGGTGGCGGTCGAGGGCCTGCTGGTCGCACGCGCCCTGATGTACTCCTCGGTCTACTTCCACAAGACGGTCAGGATCGCGGAGATGATGCTGTGCAAGGCGGTGGAGATGGCCGATACCAGGATAATTCGCGGTATCCACACCGACAACGACGGCAGCTTGACCGAGAAGCTCAAGGAGCAGGGAGGCTATCCAGGAAGGATAATGGTCCAGCTAAGCTACCGGGAGCTGTACAAGAGGTGCTTCTCCCTTACCCTGATGGACATGGGCGAGGGGCAGATGGAGCGATTGATGCAGCTCACCCCCTATCGCGCCCGCAAGGAGGCGGAGGAGGAGATCGCCGCCAGGGCGGGAGTGCATCCATCCGAGGTGATACTGGACATGCCATCGAGGGAGCTGCTGATCTCCGAGCCGCGCATCGGCAAGACCGAGGTCCCCATCCTCGACGAGGACAGGGTGAGGCCGCTCTCGCGCCATAGTCCCCTGGCCAAGGCGCTGCAGTCGCGCTCGGTATTCGACTGGGCCATCATGGTCTCCTGCCCCGAGAGGTACAAGGCGGAAGTGGCCAAGGCGGCGGCCAAAGTTGTCCAAGGTTGACTCTGACCTTGTAAGCTCATTTAGAATAACTTCAAGGCATCAGATTCGCTTCAATCCGTAGAATGGTGAATAATGGCGATATTGAGATGAAGGAATCTGAGCTTTCTCTTGAAGCCCAGATCAGGGACCTGCTAATCTCCGAGCTGGGAACAAAGAGCTTCGATCATCTTTTGGAACTGAGCCCTCCAATTAAAGTGATATCCGAGATCAGGAAGCATACCATATATTCCGGAACGGCCATGTCGACGAACGCCAAGGATCGCTTCGGGCTAGAGGGCAATGGGCCCGAGGAGCTCATAATGCCCTTCTATTGGTTGCACGCCTGCACCTCCCACGAAAACTACTCCCCTCCTGAGGTCAGGGAGAATGGCGTGGTGTTCGAACTCTATTCTTGCCCTTTGTCTAAAGCGCGCCCTGAAATTTGCGTAGCGGTGTCCCACCACGTCGCCGAGGGCATCTGCAGGACAATGAACCCCGATGTGGAGTTCATCTTCACCCATCACCTCACCAATGGCGATGGCCGCTGCCGCTACATCGTCCGGAGGAAGGGGCAGAAAGGTTCTTTCAACGACCTGGGTGACCTGATCAAGGTCATCCCACGGATCGAGCTGACCGAGGATGAGAGGATGTACCTCGGTGACCAGTCGATGATATTCATACTTACTTACATCTTTTCGGTGGCCAGTGACCTAGGGGTGGAGGATGAATTGCTCGCCAACCTCGAGCCAGAATTGAAGGCAATAGGTAAACGTCTCGCTTTATTCCTCGAGAACGAGCTCTCCGGTGAGCTCGAAGGCAAAGAAGGAATGCTTCGGGCCATCAGCATCTGCCAGAAGAGCATGATGATGTTGGGGGAGCTCAATGAGCCAATGGGGACGGGCGGGTTGAACGGGAAAGTCACCACATGCCCATTCCAGGGCTCTCCCATCCTGGCATGTAAGGAGTTCGAATTGGTGATGAGGGGGGTCTGCGAGGTAATCTACCCCGACTACGAGTTCGCTTATCACTGCATGATGACACGAGGCGACGAGTTCTGCACTTGGGAGCTAAGGAGGAAGTTCGCGGAGTCAAGTAACGCTAAAAGCGTCCCTACCCGGGAAGAGGACGATCCCTTGAAAGTCCTGTCGCTCCGCCTGGCTCGAGGAGAGATTACCGAGGAGGAGTACGAGCGCAAGGTGCAGCTCATCCTCAAGCATCATCTAAGGGTCTAGTTCAACGACCCATAGCGCTTCTCGTCTTGCATCAGCCCTTCATCACGCCTATTGGCCTGAGCCTCGCCACCGGCTTGGACAGTCCCGCGCCCTTGACCACGTTGATCACGTCATCGATGTTCTTGTAGGCGCCCGGCGCTTCCTCCAGGATGCCGTCCTTAGTGCTGGCCTTGATGTGGACTCCCTTTGCCTCGAGCTCCTGCCGGATCTCGTTGACGCTGTACTTGCGGGTCGCGGAGGCACGGGACATCATCCTGCCCGCGCCGTGGCAGGTGGAACCAAAAGCCTCCCTCATGACCTGCTCGGTGCCGATGAGCACGTAGGACCCAGCGCCCATGTCCCCGGGGATGATCACCGGCT
>Ga0209254_10004499_pt1 | contig 12764 bp, 15 predicted proteins | sample FrelakmetDIP11DI_FD_187148 | JGI IMG/M metagenome (GOLD analysis project Ga0209254, IMG submission 187148) | Freshwater lake sediment microbial communities from the University of Notre Dame, USA, for methane emissions studies - DIP11 DI (SPAdes)... | ecosystem: Environmental > Aquatic >...
CGACACCTGCCGGTAGGCCCACGCCTGCTTGGTCAGGTCGTCGTAGATGATGAGCGCGTCCTGGCCGCGGTCGCGGAAGTACTCGCCCATCGTGCAGCCGGCGTACGGCGCGATGTACTGCATCGCCGCCGACTCGGAGGCCGTGGCCGCCACGATGATCGTGTAGGCCATGGCGCCGTGCTCCTCGAGCTTGCGCACGACGTTCGCCACGGTCGAGGCCTTCTGGCCGATCGCGACGTAGATGCAGAGGAGGTCCTTGCCCTTCTGGTTGATGATCGTGTCGATCGCCACCGCGGTCTTTCCCGTCTGGCGGTCGCCGATGATCAGCTCGCGCTGGCCGCGGCCGATCGGCACCATCGCGTCGATCGCCTTGAGGCCGGTCTGCACCGGCTGGCCGACCGACTTCCGCCAGATCACGCCCGGCGCCACCTTCTCGATGACGTCGGTCATCCTGGCGTTGATCGGGCCCTTGCCGTCGATCGGCTGGCCGAGCGAGTTGACGACGCGGCCGAGCAGCTCGGGGCCGACCGGCACGTCGAGAATGCGGCCGGTGCACTTTACCGTGTCGCCCTCGGAGATCCGCTCGTACTCGCCGAGGATCACCGCCCCGACCGAGTCACGCTCCAGGTTCAGCGCGAGGCCGAAGGTGTTGCCCGGGAACTCGAGCATCTCGCCCTGCATGACGTCCTGCAGGCCATGCACGCGCGCGATGCCGTCGGTGAGCGACACCACCGTGCCCTGGGTGCGGATGTCGGCGGAGAGCGCGAGCGACTGGATCTTGCTCTTGATCAGTTCGCTGATCTCGGAGGGGCTGAGCTGTTGCATCGGTGTCCTCTGGCTTTGGGTCCTGTGGGCCGCGCTACGACTGCAGCGCGAGCTCCATCGTGTGCAGCTTGCCGCGAACGGAGCCGTCGATCACCTCGTCGCCGATCGTCACGCGGACGCCGCCGATGAGGTCGGGCGCGACCGTCACGCGAGGACGGATACGGCGGCGGAAGCGTTTCTCGAGCACGCTCACGAGGGTGTTCACCTCGCCCTCCCCGAGCGGGAAGGCGCTCTCGACCTCGGCGTCGGCGACCCCCTCGCGCTCGGCCCGCAGCGCCTCGAACTGCTCGGCGATCGCGGGGAGCGCCCCGAGGCGGTCGTTCTGCGCCAGCACCTGCAGGAAGTTGCGCTGCGGTTCCGTCACTTCGAGCTTCAAGGGAGCAAGCACAAGCTCCACCTGCTGCTGCGGGGTGACGCGCGGGTCGGACAGGGCCTCGCGCAGGTCGGCGTTGGTCGCGACGGCAGCGAGCGCCCCGAGCAGCGTCGACCACTCGGGCAGTGCATTCGCCGCCGCGGCGACCTCGAACGCCGCTTCAGCATAGGGCCTTGCGATGGTCGCGATCTCGGCCATGGCGTCAGACGAGCTCGCGCTCGAGCCCGGTCAGCAGCTCGGCGTGGGTCTTCGGATCGACCTCGCGACGCAGGATCTTCTCGGCGCCGGCGAGGGCGAGCGCCGCGACCCGGCGGCGCAGCTCGTCCTTCGTGCGCTGCGCTTCCTGGTCGATCTCGGCCTTGGCGCCGGCGACGATGCGGTCGCCTTCGACCTTGGCCTGGACCTTCGCTTCCTCGACGATGCCGACGGCGCGCTTCTCGGCCGCGGCGATCAGCTCCTGCGCCCGCGCCCGCGCGTCGCGCTCGATCTGTGCCGCGCGCTGCTCCGCGGAGGCGAGATCCTGGCGGCCGCGCTCGGCCGCGGCGAGGCCGTCGGCGATCTTCTTCGCCCGCTCGTCGAGCGCCTTCATGATCGGCGGCCACACGAACTTCATCGTGAACCAGACCAGGATGATGAAGGTGAGCATCTGGCCGAACAGGGTGGCGTTGATGTTCACGGCTGCCTTCCTGTAAGAAGGGTTGCGGGAGGGGGTTCGGTCGCGTCCGGCGTCGTTACTTGGTGCCCAGCACCGACAGCAGCGGGTTGGCGAACGCGAAGAAGAACGCGAGCGCCACGCCGATCAGGAACGCCGCGTCGATCAGGCCGGCGAGCAGGAACATCCGGGTCTGGAGCTCGGGCATCAGCTCAGGCTGGCGGGCGGCGGCCTCGAGGAACTTCGACCCCATGATGCCGATGCCGATGCAGGCGCCGATCGCGCCGAGCCCGATGATGAGGCCGATGGCGAGCGCGGTCATGCCCTGAACGTCAGCGAGATACTGTTGCATGGTTGTTTCCTTTCTTCAGTCGAGTTGTATGTTGCGTGGAGAGGTGCGAAGCGAGATGCCGAGCGGGCTAGTGACCTTCGTGAGCCATGCCGAGGTAGACGACGGTGAGCATCATGAAGATGAACGCCTGCAGCGTGACGATCAGGATGTGGAAGATCGCCCAGCCGGAGCCGGCCACGACCTGCCCGATGAACCCCGCGACCGCCCCGCCGCTGAAGTGCGTGAACAGACCCGCGCCGAGGAGCGCAATGAGCAGGAACACCAGCTCGCCGGCGTACATGTTGCCGAAGAGTCGCATGGCGAGCGACACCGGCTTCGCGAGCAGCTCGATGATGTTGAGGACGAAGTTGGGGATCCACAGGAGCGGGTTGCCGCCGAAGGGCGACATGAAGAGCTCGTGAACCCAGCCGCCGATGTGCTTGATCTTGATGTTGTAGTAGATCATCAGCACGAGCACCGAGAGCGACAGGCCGAAGGTGGTGTTGAGGTCGGCGGTAGGGACGGTCTTCCAGAACTCCGCGCCCGCCGTGTGCGCGGCGTGGGGCACGAGGTCGACCGGCAGGAAGTCGAGCGCGTTCATCAGCCACACCCAGACGAAGATGGTGAGCGCGAGCGGCGCGATCAGCTTGCGGGAAGTCGTGTTGTGGACGATGCCTTTCACCGAGTCGTCGACGAACTCGACGATCATCTCGACGAACGCCTGCAGCCGGCCCGGCACGCCGGACGTCGCCCGGGACGCCACCTTGCGGAACAGCCAGAGGAAGACGAGGCCCGCGATCAGGGCCATCAGCCAGGTGTCGACGTTGAAGGACCAGAAGCCTTCGCCGAGGGTCCAGTTGGTGAGGTGGTGGACGATGTATTCGGAGGGGTTGTCCGAGGGGACCAGGGCTGCGTGTTCGGCGGAAGCCATCTTGTTTATGTGACGAGAAGCGCCAGCAAATAACCCTGCAGCGTCGCGATGAACCCCACCACCAGCGCCACGTGGTGGACATCGCGATACCACCCGATGACGGCGGCAAGCAGCACCGCCGACAGGGCAAGCTTCGCAAGCTCGCCCACCAGGAACACCGCCCCGAAGGCCGCGACTCCGCGCCGTGAGGCCGCGTGCAACCGCCACGCGAAGATCGCGCTCGGAACCACGCAGACCGCACCGCCGAGGAGAGCCGAGAGTGCCGCGTCCCTGCCGCCGAAGAGCCCCCAGATGAGGCCCAGCCCTCCGGCGATTGCCACCTGGACGCCCAGGGCTCGTCGGTAGCCGCCCGCGCTCGAGGTCATCGTGGCGCGGCGTCTGTCGCTTGCTTGGCTGGGCTCGGGGAAGCCCCTGATTGTCTCAATGATTTCAGCGGACCGTCAACGTTTCGCAGAGCAGCATTCCGACGCTGCAGAGCGCCATCGTATGATCCTCGTCAAGGCAAATGAAGACCGCTCATGTCCGTCCGACGCATCGACCACTACGCGATCCGCACCGCCGACCTGGAGCCGACGCGCCGCTTCTACACCGAGGTCGTCGGCCTGACGGTGGGACCGCGGCCTCCGTTCGAGTTTCCCGGCCTGTGGCTCTACTGCGGCGACGCCGGCGCTCCCGGCAACGCGGTGGTCCATGTCATCGGCATCGACGCCGCCGGCAAGGAGCACTTGCGCGCACCGACGGCGGACGGCTCCAGCTCTGCCGGCGTAACCGGTCCGGTGGATCACATCGCGTTCGGCGCCACCGGCCTGGCCGAGATGCGGGCGAAGCTCGAGAGCCTCGGCGTGCCCTATCGCCTGCGCACCGTTCCGCAAACGGGCCTGCACCAGATCTTCCTCGAGGATCCCTCGGGCATCGTGCTCGAGCTGAACTACGCAGCGCACGAAGTCGAGGCGCGGTGATCGCGGCGCGCAGTGCAGGTTCCGGCTGCCGCTCGCGTCCGCTAACATTCGTCGTCCGCCACAGCAAGGTCCTCCGCCGCACGCATGGCTTCGGCTCCGCGCAAGAAGTACGACTGCTCGAAGTGTCCCGGGTACTGCTGCAGCTACGACTGGATCGAGGTGAGCACGCGCGACATTGCGCGGCTCGCGAAGCACCACGGCGTGAGCGCGGCCACGGCGCGCGAGCGTTTCACCAAGCCTGCCGACTCGGGAAAGATCCGCGTCCTGCGCCACAAGAAGGATCACGTCTACAAGACGACGTGCATGTTCTTCGATCAGGATGCGCGACGCTGCACCATCTACGCAGCGCGGCCGTGGGTCTGCCGCACCTATCCGAGCGGTCCGCGCTGCGGCTATTTCGACTTCCTGACCTGGGAGCGTGAGCAGCAGGGCGACGAGGAGTTCATTCCCGGTCACCCCTGACCGTGCTTCACCCGCGCAGGCGCGCGAGCAGGTCGTCGAGATGCTCGTGGCTCATGTAGTGGAGCACGAGCCTGCCCTTGCCGCCCGTCCCGCTCTGCACCTCGACCTTGGTACCGAGCGTCTCCGAGAGCTCTTCCTCCAGCCGCTGGACGTCGCGGCTCGCCTTCCGAGGAGGCTGCGTCCCCGCGTGCGGCGCGAGCAACGCCTGCACGAGCCGTTCCGTCTCGCGCACCGAGAGCCCTTTCGCCGCCACCCGTCGCGCCGTCTCGCACTGCTTCACGGCGTCGAGCGCGAGCAGCGCGCGGGCGTGACCCATCTCGAGCTCGCCCGACTGCACCAGCTCCTGGACGGGCGGCTGCAGGCTGAGCAGCCGCAGCAGATTGGTGACGGCCGCGCGTGAGCGACCGACGGCCTCTGCGGCCTCCTGATGCGTGAGCCGGAACTCGTCGACCAGGCGCTGCAGGCCGTTGGCCTCTTCCAGGGGGTTGAGGTCTTCCCGCTGGATGTTCTCGATCAAGGCCATGGCGAGCGCCGAACGGTCCGGCACGTCGCGCACCACGATCGGCACCTCGTCGAGCTGCGCGAGCCGCGCGGCGCGCCAGCGCCGTTCGCCCGCGATGATCTCGTAGCGGTCGGCGGCGATCGGCCGCACCAGGATCGGTTGCATCAACCCCTGACTGCGGATGGAAGCGGCCAGCTCGGCGAGGGACGCTTCGTCCATCTTCGTGCGCGGCTGGTAGCGGCCCGGCTGCAGCTGGTCCAGACGGGCGGTCGCGAGGCGCTCGCCGCTCGCGGCGGACGGGGTCTCGTCGCCGGGGAGCAGCGCGTCGAGCCCGCGCCCGAGGCCTTTCATCTTCATCCTCTACTCCCCTCCCCCGCCCTCGTCCCGTTCAGGCCGCGGCCGGTACTGCGCCGGCCCGCCGCAGCATCTCCTGCGCCAGCGCGACATACGCCTGCGACCCTTTGCAGGCGGTGTCGAAGTTGACCGCCGGCGTTCCGTAGCTCGGCGCTTCCGCAAGGCGCACGTTGCGCGGGATGATGGTCGCGTAGACCTTGTCGCCGAAATGCTGCTCGAGCTGCGCCGACACCTGCTGCGAGAGGAGGTTGCGCGGGTCGAACATGGTGCGCAGCAATCCTTCGATCTCGAGGCGCCCGTTCAACCCGCCACGCACCTTGCGGATGGTGTTCACCAGGTCCGAAAGCCCCTCGAGCGCGTAGTACTCGCACTGCATGGGAATGACGACCGCGTGGGCGGCGACGAGCCCGTTGAGCGTGAGCAGGTTGAGGGCCGGCGGGCAGTCAAGGAGGATGTAGTCGTACTTGCCGGCGACGCGCTCCAGCGCCGCGTGCAGGCGGCTTTCGCGGTGCTCGAGCCCCACCATTTCCACCTCGGCACCCGCGAGGTCGCGATTGGATGGGACGATGTCGTAGCCGCCCGTGCTCGACTCGAGGCGCACGGATTCCACCGTGGCGAGCCCGAGGAGCACTTGATAGACCGTCCGCTGCAGCGTCCGCTTGTCGACGCCGCTGCCCATGGTCGCGTTGCCCTGGGGGTCGAGGTCGACCACGAGCACGCGCTGGCCTTCGAGTGCGAGCGCTGCGGCCAGGTTCACCGTGGTGGTCGTCTTGCCGACGCCGCCCTTCTGGTTCGCGATCGCCAGGACGCGCGTCATGCGGTGCCGGCGCCGATCACCACGACGTGCCGCTCGGCGTCGAGCCGCGGGACATGGATCTGGCGTACCTCGAGCACGGTCCAGGGCGGCGGCAGCGCCGCAGCTTCGGCGTGACCGAAACGCCCCTTCATGGCGTAAAGGCGTCCCTCGGGAGCGAGGAGCCGTCCTGCGAGCCGGACGAAAGCCGCGAGCTCGGCGAACGCGCGCGACACGATGGCAGGGAACCGCCGATCGGTCTGCCACTGCTCCACCCGATCCTCGATGACTTCGGCGTTATCGAGACCGAGTCGAGAAATGGCATGACGGATGAATGCCGCCTTCTTGCCGTTCGACTCGACCATCGTCACCCGCACTTGCGGGCGGGCGATGGCCAGCGGCACCCCCGGCAAGCCCGCGCCCGAACCGACGTCGAGCGTGCTCGTTTCGGGCAGTACCGAGGTAATCGCAAGCGAATCGAGTAAGTGAATGCTCACGGCATCGACTTCGGACCGGACGGCGCTCAAGTTGTAGACCCGGTTCCACTGGTCCATCAGGCGCAGATACTCCAGCAGCTGGTGCTGCCCGCGTGCGGGGAGGTCAAGCACCAGTTCATCGAGTCCCGCGCCCAGCACCTGCTCCGGGGTCATGCGGCGGGACGCTCGTCCCGCGCATCTCGCGGGTGCCGCTTCTTCAAGTGCACGAGGAGCAGCGACACGGCAGCCGGCGTGACGCCTTGCAGGCGTGCCGCTTGACCGAGCGTCTCCGGGCGGGCGCGCGAGAGGATCTGCAGCACTTCCTTCGAGAGTCCGCGCACCTGAGCGAAGTCGAGGTCGTCGGGCAGGCGCAGGTGCTCCTGTTCCTGCATCCGTTCGATCTCGTCCCGCTGGCGCATGATGTAGCCGGCGTACTTCGCGCGGATCTCGATCTGCTCGGCGACGTCGGGCAGCACCGTGACCGACGACGGCACGAGACGATGCAGCTTGGCGTGGCTGACATCGGGACGCTTGAGCAGGTCGAAGAGCGTCTGGTCCCGTTCCAGCGGGCCGCCGAGCACCTCTTCCGCCAGCGCTGGATCGGTCTCCCGCGGATGCGCCCAGGTCGCGCGCAGCCGCTGCTCCTCGCGATCCACGGCGTCGCGCTTGCGGGCGAACGCGTCCCAGCGGGCGTCGTCCACGCAACCGAGCCGACGCCCCGACTCGGTCAGCCGGAAGTCTGCATTGTCCTCGCGCAGGAGCAGCCGGTATTCCGCGCGGCTGGTGAACATCCGATAGGGCTCGGACACGCCGCGGGTGACCAGGTCGTCCACCAGCACACCGAGATACGCCTCATCACGGCGCGGCCACCAAGGCGCGTCGCCGGCGACCGCCCGGGCGGCGTTGATGCCAGCGAGAAGGCCCTGCGCCGCCGCTTCTTCATAGCCGGTGGTCCCGTTGATCTGGCCGGCGAAGAAAAGCCCGGCGATCGCGCGCGTTTCCAGCCACGGATGCAGCCCGCGCGGATCGAAGTAGTCGTACTCGATGGCGTAACCGGGCCGGACGATCCGCGCCCGCTCCAGCCCGCGGATCGAACGCACGATGGCGAGCTGCACGTCGAACGGCAGGCTGGTCGAGATGCCGTTGGGGTAGATCTCGTTCGTCGTCAGGCCTTCGGGCTCGAGGAAGATCTGGTGGCTGCTCTTGCCTGCAAACCGATGGATCTTGTCCTCGATCGAGGGACAGTAACGCGGGCCGACCCCTTCGATCTTGCCCGTGTACATCGGCGAACGATCGAGCCCGCCGCGGATGATCTCGTGCGTACGTTCGTTGGTGTGCGTGATCCAGCACGGGCGCTGCGCCGGATGCATCTCGGGGCGACCCAGGAAAGAGAAGACCGGCACCGGCGTGTCGCCCGGCTGTTCCTCCATGACGGAGAAGTCGATGCTGCGTCCGTCGAGGCGAGGCGGCGTCCCGGTCTTGAGCCGGCCGACCGGCAGAGCCAGTTCGCGCAGGCGGGCGGCGAGCGTCACCGAGGCCGGATCGCCCGCCCGGCCGGCGGTATGGCTTTCCAGACCGACGTGCACGCGTCCGCCGAGGAATGTGCCGGCCGTAAGGACAACGCTGCGGGCGCGGAAGCGGATTCCGAGTTGGGTCACGACGCCACCCACGCGCCCCCCTTCCAGCCAGATGTCGTCCACCGCTTGCTGGAAGACGCTGAGGTTCGGCTGCGTCTCGATGCGTGTGCGAATGGCCTGACGGTAGAGGACGCGGTCAGCCTGTGCGCGCGTGGCACGCACCGCGGGGCCTTTGCTGGAGTTGAGGATCCGGAACTGGATGCCCGCTTCGTCGGCCGCGAGCGCCATCGCCCCTCCCAGTGCGTCCACCTCCTTCACCAGATGCCCCTTCCCGATCCCGCCGATGGAGGGATTGCAGGACATCTGCCCCAGCGTGTCGAGGTTGTGGGTGAGGAGCAACGTCCGACGCCCGATGCGCGCCGCGGCGAGCGCGGCTTCGCTGCCGGCATGGCCGCCGCCGATGACGATGACATCGAAGGATTCGGGGAACAGCATGGGAGGAACGGCCAGAGGCCGGAATTCTACGCCCTACCCGTGCGCGCTCGATCGATGTTCCACGTGGAACACTGCGTGAACCGAGCGGTCCTCGCCGCGTGTTGTTCCACGTGGAACGTTGCGGGCGTTCAGTCTTCTCCAGACCCTTTCTTCCAGACCATCGGCAGGAGGAGCGCGGCGGTGGCCAAGCCCAGCAACGCCGCCGAAATCGGTTGCGTCACGAAAACCGAGGGGTCGCCTTGGCTGATGTTCAGAGCCCTGCGCCCCTGCGTCTCGGCGATCGGGCCAAGGATCATGCCGACGATGACGGGGGCGACCGGGAAGTCGAAGCGGCGCATCGCGAATCCCAGAAGCCCGACCAGCGCGAGCAGCAGCAGGTCGAAGGAGGACTGCCTCAGACTGTACGCACCGAGGGTCGCGCACACCAGGATGCCGGCGTAGAGGAGCGGCCGGGGGATGTGTAGCAGCTTGACCCACATCCCGACCAGAGGCAGGTTGAGCACGAGCAGCATCACGTTGCCGACATAGAGGCTCGCGATCAATCCCCACACGAGGCCCGGCTGGTTGTCGAAAAGGAGTGGCCCAGGCTGGAGGCCGTACTGCTGGAACGCCGCCAGCATGATCGCCGAAGTGGTCGAGGTCGGAAGACCGAGCGTAAGCAGCGGCACAAGAGTGCCGGTCGCCGACGCGTTGTTCGCCGCTTCGGGACCCGCGACGCCTTCGATCGCCCCCTTGCCGAATTCGTCGGGGTGTCGCGTCAGGCGCTTTTCCAGCGCGTACGAGAGGAACGTAGGAATCTCGGCCCCGCCCGCGGGAATCGAGCCGAAGGGAAAGCCAATGGCGGCGCCGCGGAGCCAAGCCGGCCAGGAACGCCTCCAATCGTCCCGACTCATCCACACCCGTCCAGCCATGGGCTCCAGCGCGTCGGGCCGGCGATTCAGGTAGGCCGCGAGGTAAAGCGTCTCGCCGACCGCGAACAGGCCGACCGCGACGACCACGACGTCGATGCCGTCCAGCAACTCGGGAATGCCGAAGGTGAAGCGATCCTGTCCCGTGATCGCGTCGATGCCGATCAGCCCGATCGAAACGCCGAGGAAGAGGCTGGCGAGCCCGCGCGCCACCGAGTTACCGAGAACCGAAGCAACCGTGACCAGGGCGAGCACCGCCAGCGCCGTGTACTCGGCAGGCCCGAAGCGCAGCGCGAAATCGACGACCCAGGGGGCGACGAACGTCAGCGCGATGGTGGCGAGCGTGCCGGCCACGAACGAACCGATCGCGGCGGTGGCGAGCGCCGGCCCTGCCCGGCCGCGCTTCGCCATCAGGTTGCCTTCCATGGACGTGACGATCGAGGCGGACTCGCCCGGCGTGTTGAGCAGGATCGAGGTTGTCGAGCCGCCGAACATCGCGCCGTAGTAGACGCCGGCGAGCATGATCAGCGCACCGGTCGGATCGAGCTTGGCGATGACGGGCAACAGCAGCGCGATGGTAAGGGCCGGCCCGATTCCCGGCAGCACCCCGACCGCCGAGCCGAGCGTACAGCCCAGGAGCGCCCAGCCGAGGTTCTGCAGCGTCAGGGCGACGGCGAAACCCTCGAGGAGCGACGACCAGCCGCTCACGCGCTCGACCGGAACGGATTACCGAAGCTTGGCCCGAGCGAGAGCCCGAGCACGCCCGTGAAGAGGCCGTAGAGCACACTCGCCAGCACCGCGCCGATCAACAGATCGCGCGCCCAGCGCCGACTCCCCAGCCCCCGGGCCGTGAGCAAGAAGAGCAGCGTGGCTGCCGCCACGAACCCGGTGTACTGGATCAACACCATCTGAAGCGCCAGACCCGCAGCGAGCCAGGCGAAGCCCTTCGCATCGAATGGGTCCGTGTCCTCGACGACTCTGCCGCGAAAGCCACCGGCCATGGCCTCGAACAGCAGGACGCAAGACGCCACGAGCAGTCCGATCGCCGCCATGGCGGGCACGACCTTCGGACCGACTTGGGAGTAGCCCGGCGCGTCAGGCAGCCGCCACACGAGCCATGCGAAGCCCGCGCTCAACGTGAGCAGCCCCGCGCTCAGCGCGACTTCAGCTCGCCGGACTCGGCCGAGCATCTTGCGTGTTGAGCAAGCGGGCGCTTACTTTGCAAGCCCGATTTCGCGCAGGACCGCACCCGCCCGCTGCGACTCGGCGGCGACGAAATTGCCGAAGTCCTCGCCGGTTAGGAGGACGTCGTTCCAGTCCATCTTCCTGAGCGTCTCCTGCCAGGCGGGCGTCTTGACGGTTGCGAGCACCAGCTTCACGAGATCCTGGCGCTGTGCATCCGTGAGCCCCGGCGCCGCGAACACCCCGCGCCAGTTCGTCAGGTCCACCGCGATGCCCTGCTCCTTCAGCGTCGGGGCGTCCAGACCGCTCACGCGCGCGCCTCCCGATACGGCGAGCACGCGAAGCTTGCCGGCGCGCACCTGCTCCGCGAACTCGCCGTACCCCGATACGCCGGCCGATACGTGGCCGCCGAGGATGGCCTGCAGCGCCTCCCCGCCGCCCTTGAACGGCACGTAGTTGATCCTGGCCGAGTCCGCACCCACGGCCTTCGCGATCAGGCCGACGAGGATGTGGTCGGTGCCGCCCGCCGAGCCCCCGCCCCACGACACGCTGGCGGGATTCGCCTTGAACTGCGCGAGAAGATCGCCGAGGGTGCGGAATTTCGAGCCCGCCGGCACGACGATCGCCTCGCTCTCCGCCGTGAGGCGTGCGATCGGCGTGACCTGGGCGAGGGAGATCGGCGACTTCTGCAGTTCGATCGCGCCGACCATCACGAGGCCCGCCACCATGAGCTGCGCAGGATCGCCCTTCGCGGAGCTCACGAACTGCGCCAGGCCGATGGTCCCGCCTGCCCCGCCGCGGTTGTCGTACTGGACCTGCTTCGCCAGCCCTGCGCTCTGCATCGCTGCGCCGAGCGCGCGCGCGGTTTGGTCCCACCCGCCGCCGGGATTCGCCGGGATGAGCATCTTGATCGCTTCCGGCGACGCCGTCGCATCCCCCGCGCCGATCCCCGCGGCGAGCGCGGCCGCGCCGACGAGCACCGCGCAAGCACGGCGACGGTTCATGTCTTCGTCCTCCCTCTCTGCCCGCGCATGTTAATCCCTTCGCAGCGGAGTGCGTACTTGGCTGCGGAACGCTGCACCGAGGGCTCAACCGCGCCTGATGAAGGCTGAACCGATGTACAGTTATGAGCTCGAGGAACGGAGCGGGCGCTCGAGCGGATACGGAGGGGGAGGCGCGTGTCGCGAGCCGGCGTGAGAAAGCGGATCGGCAAGAACGAAGCTGGACCGGGACGCCGATCATGAAGAGGCTTCGCAAGCCGACGCGCCTCGCCGTGTTCGCGGCCCTTGCGCCGCTCCTGCTCGCCGCTGCGATCGCGGGCGCACAGCCGAGCGAGCGTCTCGAGGGCCGCGTCGTCGCGGTTCACGACGGGGACACGATCACGATCCTGGACCGGGAGGAGCGGCAGCACCGGATCCGTCTCGCGGGCATCGACGCGCCCGAGAGCGGCCAGCCGTACGGGCGCGCCGCCAAGAACGCGCTCTCGCGGCGGGTCTACGATCGCTGGGTGCGCGTCGAGGTGGTGAAGCTCGACCACTACGGCCGCGTCGTGGGCAAAGTGACGCAGACCGGCCGGGACGTGGGCCGCGATCAGGTCGAGGCAGGGATGGCGTGGTGGCTGCGGGTGTTCGCCGAGGAACAGTCGCCCGAGGACCAGCGTCTCTACGAAGCGGCGGAAGCGCGCGCCCGGGAAACGCGACGCGGGCTGTGGCGCGACCGCGAACCGGTCGAGCCCTGGCTCTGGCGGCGCGAGCATCCACGCGAGCGCGCGTCCGGATGACGCTTGCGAGAAAACCGGGGCCGGCCCGACGCGAATCGGCAGTGGCCTGATTCACAAGGCTCCGCCGCGATTCGCTCGCTTCTGCGTCGCCGTGGATGTGTACTCAGGCGTGTACACGAGATCAGTCTGCGATACGTCATATGTAACGCGCCTCGGGGCCACGC
>Ga0209254_10004500_pt1 | contig 12764 bp, 14 predicted proteins | sample FrelakmetDIP11DI_FD_187148 | JGI IMG/M metagenome (GOLD analysis project Ga0209254, IMG submission 187148) | Freshwater lake sediment microbial communities from the University of Notre Dame, USA, for methane emissions studies - DIP11 DI (SPAdes)... | ecosystem: Environmental > Aquatic >...
CGCCGGCGGTTGAGACCAGGCAGTCCCCGGCGCTGGCCGACGCCCCGGGCACTTACGTGCGCGAAGCCTGAGCGGGTTCGCCGGCCGCCGCCGCCATGTCCGAGCCCCGATGGCCACTCGGTCGAGACGGCGGCCGCGGCTATCGGATATCATTGCTGCTTTGGGCCCGCTGCCACCGGACGGACCGGACGTATTGGCGGGTGCCGCCTTGGAAAAAACGATAATGAAATGTGTGGATGACTTCCGCCTGCGCCTTGGCGGCCGCGAGTTGGTGCCGATCGTCATCGGCGGCATGGGGGTGGATATTTCGACGGCCGAACTGGCGCTCGAGGCCGCGCGCCTCGGCGGCATCGGCCACATTTCGGATGCGATGGTGCCGACCGTTTCCGACCGTCGCTTCAAGACGCGCTTCGTCAAGGACAAGCTCAAGCAGTACAAGTACAACGTCACCAATGCCGACAAGTCGGATGTCCGTTTCGATCTCGGCCACCTCGCCGAAGCGACGCGCCTGCATGTCGGCCGCACCATGGAGGCAAAGCGCGGCGACGGCATGGTCTTCATCAATTGCATGGAAAAGCTGACCATGAACGCGCCGAAGGAGACGCTGCGCGTACGCCTGACCTCGGCGCTCGATGCCGGCGCCGACGGCATCACGCTGGCGGCAGGCCTGCACCTCGGTTCCTTCGCCCTGATCGAGGATCACCCGCGTTTCCGTGACGCCCAGCTCGGCATCATCGTTTCATCGCTGCGGGCCTTGCAGCTGTTCCTGAAGAAGAATGCCCGCATCGGGCGGCTGCCCGACTATGTCGTGATCGAAGGGCCGCTGGCCGGCGGTCACCTCGGCTTCGGCATGGATTGGGCGAAGTATGACCTGCACGCCATCGTCGCCGAGATCCGCGACTGGCTCAAGGTCGAGCAGCTCGACATTCCGCTGATTCCCGCCGGCGGCATTTTCACCGGCGGCGATGCGGTGGACTTCCTCGATGGCGGCGGTGCGGCAGTGCAGGTGGCCACCCGCTTCACCGTGGCGAAGGAATGCGGCCTGCCTGACGACGTGCAGCAGGAGTATTTCAAGGCCAGCGAGGTCGACATCGAGGTCAATGGCATTTCGCCCACCGGCTACCCTATGCGCATGCTGAAGAACAGCCCGGCGATCGGTGCCGGCACCCACCCCAATTGCGAGTCCTTCGGTTACCTGCTCGATGCGAACGGCCGCTGCGCCTACGTCGATTCCTACAACCGCGAGGTGGCCCTGCATCCCGACGCCAAGAAGGTGTCGGTCCGGGACAAGACCTGCCTGTGCACCCACATGCGCAACTTCGAGCTGTGGACCTGCGGCCATTACACTTACCGGCTCAAGGACACCACGCGTCGCCTCGCCGACGGCAGTTACCAGTTGCTGTCGGCCGAGCACGTCTTCAACGACTATCGGTTCAGCAAGGGCAGTGCCATCGCGCTGCCGGCAGAGGTCGCATGAAACAGGGGCACGGCGCCGGCGGCGAACTGCGTCGCATCGTGCGCATCAACGAAGAGATCAAGAGCGTCGTCGCAACGGCGTTCAAGATCAACCTGATGGCCATGAACGCCATTTTCCTGGCCAAGCGCGCCGGCCAGAACGCGCTGGGCTTCGGCGTGCTGTCGAACGAACTGCGCCGCTTTGCCACCGACCTGCAGCAGCAGATGACCGTGCTGCGCGAAATGACCTACGGCAGCGTCACCACCGTGACGGGCATGCTCAAGCAGACCCAGCTCAACCGTGTGCTCGAGCGTGCCCGTGCCGAGGCGGTGGGCGAGGGTCGCAAACTGATCGACGATTTCCTGCGCGACCACGCCGAGGCCATGCTCCGCCACGAGGAGCGGATCGTTGCCCTCAACCGCCGGCTGACGCAGATGATCGCCGATACCGCGCAGCTGGTCGAACTCGGCAGCGTGCTGGCGCGTTCCGCCAAGATCGAGGCGGCTTACGGTGGCGCATTTTCCTCGTCGCTGATGCAGGTTTCGAGCGACTTCGAACAGACCATCGGCGAGATCCAGCGTTCCCTCGAGAATCTCACCAAGCACCAGTTCCAGGAGGCCACCGCATGAAGACAGCCCAGGTGATTTATGAGGACGGCAGCCACAAGTGGTACGCCATCGTGCGCGATGCCAGCAGGCCCAACTACCTGATCGACACCAACGAATACCTCGTCGTCGCCGGCGACGATGCGATCCTGCTCGACCCGGGCGGCAGCGAAGTGTTTCCGGCGGTGTTTTCGGCGCTGTCCTCGGCCTTCGATCCGCGCCGCGTGTCCAAGCTGTTTGCCTCGCACCAGGATCCCGACATCATCTCCTCGCTGTCGATGTGGCTCGAGTTCAACCCCGAGATCAAGTGCTACCTGAGCTGGCTGTGGGCGAGCTTCGTGCCGCATTTCGGCGGCGACGCCGACACCTTCGTCAGCATCCCCGACGGCGGCATGGACATCATCGTCGGCAGCCAGCGGCTGCAGGCCATCCCGGCCCACTATCTGCACTCCTCGGGCAACTTCAACCTCTACGATCCCAAGGCCAAGATCCTGTTCTCGGGCGACATCGGCGCCGCCTTGCTGCCGCCTGGGGAAGATGGCCTGTTCGTCGAGAACTTCGACCGCCACATCCGCCACGCCGAGGGCTTCCACCGGCGCTGGATGGGATCGGAGCGGGCCAAGCGCGACTGGTGCGCGCGCGTCTCCCAGCTCGATATCGAAATGATGTGCCCGCAGCATGGCGCCATCTACAGGGGCGACGATGTGCGCCGCTTCATCGACTGGTTCGCCCAGCTCGAGGTCGGCGTCCTCAAGTCCTGATTCTTTGACAGTCGTCAAGGCTGTGCCCCCGTCGGGTGGTGCAGACTGGCCGAGCCTGTTTCCGGCACGATCAGAGAGAAACCCGATGAGCACTACCGACGCCCTGCACCATCACCACAAGCATTGCGACGAACTGTTCGCCGACGCCGAGGCCGAGGGCCTTCGCGGCGACTGGGGTGCCAGCGCCGTCAGCTTTACCCGCTTTCGCGATGAACTCGAGGCTCATTTCGCCACCGAGGAACAGGTGCTGTTTCCAGCCTTCGAGGCGGCGACCGGCATGAGCGGCGGTCCCACCCAGATGATGCGTTTCGAGCACGCCCAGATGCGCGAACTGATCGATCAGATGCAGGCCGCGCTGGACCGGCGCGGGCGCGATGCCTTTGCCGGCGCTGCCGAAACCCTGCTGGTGATGCTGCAGCAGCACAACATGAAGGAGGAGAACATCCTCTATCCAATGTGCGACCGCACGCTGGCGGCGACCGTCGATGTCGCCGCCGGCCTGCGCGAACGTCTGGAGGAATCGTGTCCAGCCAGCGTGTGATCGACGGCCGCGACATGCAGCCGCCGGAGCCGCTGGAGCAGACGCTGGCGGCGCTGGATACGCTGCCGCCGGACGGCGAGATCGTGCTGCTGCTTTACTGCCAGCCGCATCCGCTCTATCAGATACTGCGTCGCAATGGCTATGCCTGGACCGAGACGATGCAGGCGGACGGAACCACCGAGATTCACATCCGCAAGGCCTGAGGGGAGTTTTCACCAGGCCCCATGCATCCCAATCTGTCGTTCGAGCAGGCGCCGCCGATCTGGGTGCCGTACCGGTTTTTCCTGACAGCGCCCCTGTTCGGAATTGCGGCTGGCCTGCTGCTGGCATGGGCCGGGCCCGATGCGCTGGCCTCGCGCTGGACGCCGATGGCACTGGCCCTCACCCACCTGATGGTGGCCGGTTTCATGCTGCAGGCCATGTGCGGTGCCCTGCTGCAATTCATTCCCGTGGCCGCCGGCGCCAACATCTGGCGTGCCGGCCTGGTGGCCAGTCTCGTCCATCCGGCGCTCGTCGTCGGCGTGGCGCTGCTGGCCGGCGGCTTCCTGGCGGGACCGGGGCCATGGTTCGCGGCGGGTGCCGGCCTTATTGTCACGGCGCTGAGCGGCTATGTTGCGGTCGCCGGCTTCGCGCTGTTTCGGGCGCCGGCGCAAGGCGCGACCATCGTCGCGCTGCGTGTCGCGGTACTTGCGCTGGTGGTCACCTATGTGCTCGGCTTCACCCTGACCTTGGGCCTGCGCGGCAGCCCCGGTGTGCCGCTGCTGGAAATCACTCACGTCCATGCCGCCTGGGGCCTGGGCGGCTGGTCGCTATTGCTTCTATCCGGTGTTTCCTACTACGTCGTGCCGATGTTCCAGCTGACGCCCGCCTATCCGGTTTGGCTGGGTCGGTTGCTGCCATGGGGGTTGCTGACGGTGCTGCTGCTCTGGGCCGCCCAGCTGTCGGGCCGCGCATTCGGGTGGCAGTCGTGGGTGCTGCTGGCCGGCCTGCTGTTGGCCGGGACTTTCGCTGTGGTCACCCTGCGCTTGCAGGCACTGCGCCGGCGACGTGTGCCCGACGTGACGCTGACCCTCTTCCGCGGCGGCATGGCCAGCCTGCTGGCAGCCATAGTCGCTCTCGTCGCCACGATCGCCGTGCCGCCAGCGCCGACTTTTGTGGCGGCCTTTTCTTCCATGACTTTTTTGGCGGCACCCGAGTGGGCGGTCGCCATTGGCATTCTCACCTTCGTCGGCCTGTTCGTCTCGGTGATCACCGGCATGCTCTACAAGATCGTGCCTTTCCTCAACTGGTTGCACCTGCAGCGGCTGGGCGGGCTGACGGTGCTGCCGCCGAACATGAAGCAGATGATTCCCGAGCGCGCCATGATCGGGCAGATGCGCCTGCATTTCGTCGCGCTGGCGGCGCTGCTGGTGGCGGTGGCATGGCCGCCGCTGACCGTGGCTGCCGGCCTGCTCTTCGCCGCGTCTTGTGCCTGGCTGGAGTGGAACCTGCTCTCGGGCGTGAGGGTCTATCGCGACTTCAGAGATCGTATTCGCGCAGCCGCCGCATGTCATGCGCCTTGATGACCTTGCCCTGCACCGTGATCAGCCCGGCTTCGGACAACTCGTGAAAAATGCGCGACAGCGTTTCGGGCGTGAGATTGAGACGCGAGGCGATGATTTGTTTCGACGTCGGCAGCGAGATTTCGAGCTGGCCGTCGCACTCCTCGCCCTGCGGGCAATGCTGCAGGAGGTAGCCGATCACGCGTTGCGCCGAGGAACGCAGCGAGTAGGACTCGACGTCGTTGATCAGCGAGTGCAGGCGCGTCGCCATGCCGGCGAGCATGCGCCGGGCGAACGTGGGGTCGGTGCCGAGCAGATCGAAAACGGCCTGCATCGAGACGTGCAGCAGCAGCGTATCGACCAGCGCCTCGGCGAAGATGGGGTAGGGCCGGTCCATGAACATCACCGCCTCGCCGAAGCTCTGGCGTGGCCCGAGGATCTCGACCACCTTCTCGTTGCCGCTGACGGAGGGGAAGGCCAGTTTCATCTGGCCATAGACAACGAAATAAAACCCCTTGGGCGCGTCGCCCTTCTGAAACAGCATCTCGCCCTTGCCAAGGCGTTTTTCCCGCGTGCCTGCCGCAATCGGCGCAATCTGTTCGGGGGAAAGCTCCTGGAACAGCGGCAGGCGCGAAAGCAGTGCCGGGATGTCGAGTTTTTCCTGTTTGGTCTGCATGGTTCCCTCGGGGTGCGGGCAGGAAAATACCATGCTTTGGCCAATGGCGTGATGCGACGCGAGGTCGTCGCGGGCGCATGGGACTGATCTGTCATGCACTGGTATTTCGCCGTCAAGTTCCTGCACGTGACCTGCGTGGTGCTGAGCATCAGCGGCTTCGTGTTGCGCGGCGGGCTGATGCTGGCCGCTTCGCCGTGGCGCCATGCCCGCTGGCTGCGCATCGTGCCGCATGTCAACGATGCGCTGCTGCTGGCGGCGGCGCTGACGCTGACGGCGCTGGTCGGGCAATATCCCTTCGTCGATGGCTGGCTGACCGCCAAGGTTTTCGGGCTGATCGCCTACATCGTGCTGGGATCGGTGGCGCTGAAGGCGGGGCGCACCCGCGCGCAACGCGCGACGGCCTGGCTGGCCGCCATTGCGGTGTTCGGCTACGTGGTGTCGGTGGCGCTCAGCCGCGACGCGCGCGGATTTGTCGGCTGGTTGGCCGGATGAAGTGCCGGGCTAGCCGTGCGAGCTCTGCGAGCTGTGTGGCACCGGCATCGGGGTATGGGTGAGCAGTGCCTTGAGGCCGGCGAAATTTACGATGCGGATGTGCTTTTGCTGCACCGAAATGAAGCCGTCCTCCTGGAAACGCGAGAAGGCGCGACTCACGGTCTCGAGCTTGAGGCCGAGATAGGAGCCGATTTCCTCGCGCGTCATGCGCAGGTGGAACTCGGCGGCCGCGTAGCCGCGCGCGGTGAAACGCTGCGACAGGTTCAGCAGGAAGGCGGCCAGCCGCTCCTCGGCGCGCATGGTGCCGAGCAGCATCATGACGCTCTGGTCGCGCACGATCTCGCGGCTCATAACCTTGTGGAAGTGGTGCTGCAGGGTGCGCATCTCGCTCGACAGCTGCTCGAGCTGGGCGAAGGGAATCACGCACACCTCGCTGTCCTCGAGCGCGACGGCATTGCAGGTGTGCGACTCGAGGCTGATGCCGTCCATGCCGAGAATCTCGCCGGCCATCTGGAAGCCGGTGACCTGGTCACGACCATCCTCCATCAGCACGTCGGTCTTGAAGAAGCCGGTCTTGATGGCGTAGAGGGCCTCGAAGGGCACGCCGGTGCGGTAAAGATGGTGGCCGCGCTTGACCTTGCGTCGCGTCGACACCAGCGTGTCCAGCCGCTGGATTTCCGCCTCGGACAGGCCGAGCGGCAGGCAGAGTTCCTGCAGGTTGCATTGCGAGCAGGCGGCCTTGAGCGAATGCGCCGTCAGCGGCACCACATTGCCGAGATCGTCGCTCAGCGCGCATTCAGTAAGGCGTTTGATCTGTGTCAACGCTACATCCCCGTGCTTCCGGCATCGTTGCCACCTGACAAAAGGCGGCGCAGCCCGTCAAGGTTGAATGGATGACCAGCAACTTCCAAGAACTCGTTTTCGATCCGCAAGTCATCCGCCGCTTCGACGTCAATGGCCCGCGCTATACGTCCTATCCGACGGCGGACCGCTTTGTCGAAGCCTTCGGCTCCGCTGCTTATCGCAACTGGCTGGGACGACGCACGGTCGGTGGAAGTGGACGACCTCTTTCATTATACGTCCACATCCCCTTCTGCAATACCATCTGCTACTACTGCGCCTGCAACAAGATCATCACCAAGGATCACGGTCGTTCTGCCAAGTACATCAAGTACTTGGGCAAGGAAATCGCGATGCAGTCCGCGGCGCTCGACGGCAACGGCGACGTGATACAGCTGCACTGGGGCGGCGGTACGCCGACCTTCCTCGCGCACGACGAGATGAAGCGGCTGATGGATCTGATCAACAACCACTTCAAGCTGTTGCCGGGCGGGGAGTATTCGATAGAAGTCGATCCCAGAAAGGTCGACCGCGAGACGGTGAAGCTCTTGGCCGAACTCGGCTTCAACCGCATGAGTGTCGGCGTGCAGGACTTCGAGCCGGCGGTGCAGCAGGCGGTGAACCGCATCCAGAGCCTGGAAGAAACGCAACTCGTCATCGAGTCGGCGCGCGAATTCGGCTTCAAGGGCATCTCGGTCGACCTCATCTACGGTCTGCCGAAGCAGAACGTCATCAGCTTCAACCACACCCTCGACGAGGTGCTGAAGCTCTCGCCCGACCGGCTGTCGATCTACAACTATGCCCACCTGCCGGCCCTGGCCAAGCCGCAGCGGCGCATCCACGAATCCGAGCTGCCATCGGCCGACGCCAAGCTGCAGATCCTGCAGCTGGCCATCCGCCGCCTCACCGACGCCGGCTATGTCTTCATCGGCATGGACCACTTCGCCAAGCCCGACGACGAACTCGCGGTGGCACAGCGCCAGGGCCGGCTGCACCGCAATTTTCAGGGCTACTCGACCCACGCCGAAGCCGACCTGCTCGCCTTCGGCGTCTCCGCCATCGGCAAGGTCGGCCCCACCTACTGCCAGAACTTCCGCACCCTCGACGAGTACTACGACGCGCTCGATCGCAACGAACTGCCGGTGATGCGCGGCCTCGAACTGACCGCCGACGATCTGCTGCGCCGCTCCATCATCCAGGCGCTGATGTGCCATTTCGAGCTGTCGATCGAGTCGGTCGAGATCGCCCATCTGATCGACTTCAAGTCCTACTTCGCGGACGAGCTGGCGGCGTTGCGCGAGATGGAACAGGCCGGCCTGCTGTCGATCGACAGCCAGTGGATCACCGTGGAGCCGAAGGGGCGCATGCTGGTTCGGGTCATCGCCATGGCGTTTGACCGCTACCTGCGAACCGACCGCGAGCGCGCGCGGTATTCGAAAGTCATCTAGCCTTCCGCCGGGCCGCCCCAAGGAAGGCTGCGCCCCGTGGGGGGCAGCGAACGAATGTGAGCGTGGGGGCCAATGGCTGTGGATTCCGTCTTCCTGTCACTGTTCATCGTCGGCCTGCTCGGTGGCGGACATTGCGTCGGCATGTGCGGCGGCATCGTCGGTGCCTTGGCGATGCAGGAACCCGGCAGCCGACCCGGCTGGATGCTCCACCTCGCTTACAACGGCGGCCGCATTGCCAGTTACGCGCTTGCCGGCGCCATCGCCGGCGCGGTGGGCGGCCTCAGCCTGCTGGCCGGCCCGGCACTGCCGCTGCAGCAGGCACTCTATGTTGCAGCCAGCCTGATGCTGGTCGCGATGGGCTTCTACCTGATCGGTGTGACAGGCTCGTTGGCCTGGGCCGAGCGCGCCGGCCATGGCATCTGGCGCCGCATCCGGCCGCTCACCGCGCGTTTCATTCCGGCACGGACAGTGGCGCAGGCGCTGCCGCTGGGCATGTTATGGGGATGGCTGCCGTGCGGCCTGGTCTATAGCGCGCTGGTCTCGGCGCTGGCAACGGGTTCGGCCGGCAGTGGGGCATTGGCGATGCTCGCCTTCGGCCTGGGCACGCTGCCCAACCTGCTGCTGGCGGGATATGTGTTTGCCCGCTTCCGCGGCTTTGCGCAAGCACCTGCAGTGCGCCTGACGTCCGGCCTGCTGGTGCTCGGCTTCGGCGTCGTCGGGCTGTGGCGCGCCGCGACCTTTCCCGCGGTCTGATTTCGATCAGAAATCGGGAGTGGCTGAGGGCAGTGGCGGCGGTGGCGCCGGAATCCAGGCACCCGTCGCGAACCAGGCCGTCGCCAGGGCGATGGCCAGCGCCACGATGAAGGCGATGATGCCGCCGCCGGACAGCGATTCCTCGTTCTGATTGCGGCGCTCATGCCAGCCGCGCAGCATCGGGCCGACCAGGTCTTCCTTCTTGACCCGGACGTAGAAGGCGATGGCGCCCAGGTGCAGGGCGATCAGTGCGCCGACCAGCCAGGCGTTGAGAGCGTGCAGCGAGGTCAGCCTGTCGCTGGTCGACTTGGAAACCAGGTCGTAGAGGTAACCGTTGAAGGCGATGTCATCGTTGCCGAAGAGGCCGGTGATGACCTGGGCGAAGAGCACCGTCAGCAGGCCCAGCACCGAGAGTGCGCCGAGCGGATTGTGGCCGAGGCCCTGCCAGCGCCCCTGCAGATAGTCGCGAATGGCCGCCGGGCCGCGCACGAACTGCGTGAAACGGGCGTAGGTCGATCCGGCGAAGCCCCAGACGATGCGGAAGGCGAGCAGGCCGGCGATGCCGATGCCGATGCGGCCGTGCCAGACCATGGCATTGCCGCCGATGAGGCCGCTGACAAAGGCGGCGGCAACGAGCGCGACCAGCGACCAGTGGAAAACCCGCGTCGGCAGGTCCCAGATGCGAACCCGCTTCTGCCATTCAGCGCCGCCGGGAACTGCAAGGCACATGCTTACACACACGCTCCGTCATCGGTCGTTCCCTCGGGCTTGTCCTTCTTGGCCTTGATGAACTGCTCGCGCGAGACGCCCATCCACATGACCAGCGGGCTGGCGACCAGCACCGAGGAATAGATGCCGAAGAGAATGCCGATGGTCAGCGCCATCGCGAAGTAATGCAGCGCCGCGCCGCCGAAGATCAGCATCGAGGTCGCCATCATCTGCGTCGAACCGTGGGTGATGATGGTGCGCGAGATGGTGCTGGTGATGGCGTGGTCGAGCACCTGTGGCGTGGTCAGGCCGCGCTTCTTCTTGAAGGTTTCGCGCACCCGGTCGAAGACGATGACCGACTCGTTTACAGAGTAGCCGAGCACGGCCAGTACCGCGGCGAGAACGGGCAGCGAGAATTCCCACTGGAACAGGGCAAAGACGCCGAGGATGATGATGACGTCGTGGAGGTTGGCGATGATGGCCGACACCGCGAAGCGCCACTCGAAGCGGAACGCCAGATAGACGACGATGCCGATGATGACCAGCAGCAGCGCCAGCGCACCATCCTCGGCCAGTTCCTTGCCGACCTGCGGGCCGACGAACTCGACGCGCTTGAGCGTCGGCGTGTTTGCCGCGTTTGCAGCCGTGTCGCCGGCGCCGGCACTCTGCGTCCCTCCGGCAACTTTTTGCAGCGACTCGATGACGCGCTCGCCGACCTTGGCCGACTCGGTGTTCTTGGCCAGCGGCACGCGGATCAGCACGTCGCGCGATGAGCCGAAGTTCTGCACCTGCGGGTCGGCGAAGCCGTCGGCTTCGAGCGTCTTGCGGATTTTCTCGAGGTCCGGCGCCTGCGTATAAGCCACTTCGAGCAGCGTGCCGCCGGTGAACTCGATGCTGAAGTGCAGGCCCTTGGTGGCGAGGAAGAACACCGCGGCGAGGAAGGTGATCAACGAAATGATGTTGAACACCAGCGCGTGGCGCATGAAGGGGATGTCTTTTCTGATGCGGAAGAATTCCATGGTGCTTTCCCCTTACTTGGCCACGCCGGCCGCCGTTGATTCCGCGCCGGGCTTCCAGACCTGGCCGATCGACAGCTTGTCGAGCTTGCGGCGACGGCCGTAGATCAGGTTGATGAGACCGCGCGACACCACCACCGAACTGAAGATCGAGGTGAGGATGCCGAGGCAATGCACCACGGCGAAGCCGCGCACCGGGCCGGAACCGAAGATCAGGAGCGCCACGCCGGCGATCAGGGTGGTGACGTTGGAGTCGAGAATCGTCGACCAGGCGCGCTCATAGCCGGCGGTGATGGACGCCTGCGGGCTGGAGCCGCCACGCAGCTCCTCGCGCACCCGTTCGTTGATCAGCACGTTGGCGTCGATGGCCATGCCCAGCGTCAGCGCGATGGCGGCGATGCCGGGCAGTGTCAGCGTGGCCTGCAGCAGGGAGAGCAGCGCGACCAGGAACAGCAGGTTGGCGGAGAGCGCCAGCACCGAGACCAGGCCGAACAGCAGGTAATAGGAGCTCATGAACAGCGCGATCGCGGCGAACCCCCAGATGGTCGAGTCGAAGCCCTTCTTGATGTTGTCGGCGCCGAGCGAGGGGCCGATGGTGCGCTCCTCGATGATGTCCATCGGCGCCGCCAGCGAACCGGCTCGCAGCAGCAGCGCGACGTCGTTGGCCTCGACCGTGCTCATGCGGCCGGAGATCTGCACGCGGCCGCCGCCGATTTCGGTGCGGATGACCGGCGCGGTGACGACCTCGCCGCGGCCCTTCTCGATCAGCAGGATGGCCATGCGCTTGCCGACGCTCTCGCGCGTGACGTCCTTGAAGATGCGGGCGCCGGCCGAGTCGAGCGTGAGGTGCACCGCCGGTTCCTGCGTCTGGCTGTCGAAGCCGGGCTGGGCGTCGGTGAGGCGCTCGCCGGTGAGCACCACCTGTTTCTTCACCAGCAGGCCGCGGCCGCCGCGCTCGACGAAATATTCGGTGCCGACGGGCGGCTGGCCCTTCATAGCCAGGTCCATCACCGCCGGGTTGTCGCTGGCCTCGTCATCGACCATGCGCACTTCCAGTGTCGCCGTGCGGCCGAGGATGTCCTTGGCCTTGGCGGTGTCCTGCACGCCGGGCAGCTGCACCACGATGCGGTCGGCGCCCTGCTGCTGGATCACCGGTTCGGCCACGCCGAGTTCGTTGATGCGGTTGTGCAGGGTGGTGATGTTCTGCTTGATGGCGAATTCCTGGATGCGCTTGTGCGCTTCCGGCTTGAGCGTGGCCACCAGTTTCAGGTCGGTGCCGTCCTGCGCCTCGACCAGCAGCAGGTCGGGCTGGTTGTCGGCGAGCACGGCCTTGGCCTTCTCGCGCAAATCGGCCTCGCGGAACTTGATGGCGATGTTCTGCCCCTCGCGATTGATGCCGGCATGGCGCACGTTCTTGTCGCGCATCAGCGAGCGCAGGTCGGCGGCGGTCGAGTCCAGCCGCTTGGTGATCGCTCCCTTCATGTCCACCTGCAGCAGGAAGTGCACGCCGCCGCGCAGGTCGAGGCCGAGGTACATCGGCAGCGCGTGCATGTCGGATAGCCACTTCGGCGACGCCGACAGCAGGTTCAGCGCAACGCTGTAGGAAGCATCGGTCGGATCGGGGTTGAGCGCCCTTTCGATGGCGTCCTTGGCCTTGAGCTGGCTATCGGAATCAGCCAGGCGCACGCGGATGCTGTTCTGGTCGGCGTAGAGGCCGTTGTGCGCTACGCCGGCCGCCTTCAATACGTCCTCGATGCGCGACAGCAGCCTGGGCTCGATCTTGATCGTCACCTTGACGCTCGACACCTGCACCGCCGGCACCTCGCCGAAAAAGTTGGGCAGGGTGTACAGCAGGCCGAGCATCAGGGCGATGACGACCGTGACGTTCTTCCAGAGGGGATAGCGATTCATGCGGGATTACCTGCGC
>Ga0209254_10004502_pt1 | contig 12761 bp, 10 predicted proteins | sample FrelakmetDIP11DI_FD_187148 | JGI IMG/M metagenome (GOLD analysis project Ga0209254, IMG submission 187148) | Freshwater lake sediment microbial communities from the University of Notre Dame, USA, for methane emissions studies - DIP11 DI (SPAdes)... | ecosystem: Environmental > Aquatic >...
CGGCACGCCGTTGATGAAGTTGGTCGAGGTGGTCGCGAAGTACTGCTGCTGCAGCGACGGCGCGCGGAAGCCGTTCTGGAGCGAGCCGCGCAGCGCGAACGACTCGGTGAAGTCGAAGCGGCCGGCGAGCTTGCCGGAGAGGTTGCTGCCGAAGTCCGAGTAGTCCTCGACGCGCAGCGCCACCGACCCGAGGAAGCGCTCGGTCAGGTTCGCCTCGATGTCCACGTAGGCGCCCACGGCCGTGCGGTCCTCGTCCACTGCGTTGGACGGCTGGAAGCCGGGGAACACCTGCGCGCCCGAGGCGGTAGGAGAACCGTTCGGCAGCAGCACGCCACCGTTGCGATAGGAATCGGGTTCGCCCGGCGAGATCGAGTACCCCTCGGTGCGCGCCTCGATGCCGGCGGCGACGTTGAGCGGCGAGGCGAGTCCGCCGATCTCGTACTGCCGCACGCCCGAGAAGTTGAACACCAGCTGGTCGTAGTCGAAGCCGCCGGCGTCGAACCGCGTCTTGCTCGCGGCCCCGAGCGAGCGGTTGAGGGTGTTCTCGATCGTGAACTCCATCTCGTTGAAGCCGTACACGAGCGAGCTGTCCATCTGCCACTCGCCCCAGCTCCATTCCACGCCGCCCGCGAGGCTGTAGTCGGTGACCTCGGGCGCGATGATCGGCAGGAAGCCGTCCGGGTAGATCTCGATCACGTTGCGGTCGTCCAGCGCGCGACGGAAGAAGCCGGCCGAACGCGCCTCGCGGTCCTGGTAGCTCGCCCAGCCATAGAGCCGGGCGCCGCTCGAGAGGTCGTAGCCGGCGTTCGCGAAGAAGGTGAGCTGGTCGAGCTCCGGCTCGCCGTACCAGGCGTTGAAGCGGCCGATGGTCTGCTCGCGCGGATCGAAAGCGCCCGCCACGCGCGGGTACTGCTGGCGGAAGTCCCAGCCGCCGCGCTCGGTGCGGGATTGGTCCTTGTACTCGCCCGTGAGGGTGAGGAAGCCCGAGTCGCCGAGCGCGAAGCCCTTCCAGCCGTGCACGGTGAAGGTCTCGCCGTCGGACACGTTGCGATCGATGCGCGAATTCGCCGACCAGGTCGCGCCGGCGGGCGGGGTGCCGGTCGGCGTCGTGTAGCTCGACTCGCGCTGGCCGTACATGGCGGTCAGGTCGCCGCCCTCCGAGCTGTCGCGCAGCCGCACGTTGATGACGCCGGCGATGGCGTCGGAGCCGTACTGCGCCGAGGCGCCGTCGCGCAGCACCTCGATGGAGTTCACGGCCGCCGTCGGGATCGTGTTGAGGTCCACCGCGGAGGCGCCGCGGCCGATGGTGCCGTTCACGTTCACGAGCGACGAGGCGTGACGACGCTTCGAGTTGAGCAGCACCAGCGTCTGGTCCGGCGAGAGGCCGCGCAGCGTCGCCGGGCGGATCGTGTCCGTGCCGTCGGCCAGGCCGGGCCGCGGGAAGTTGAACGAGGGCAGTGCGATGGAGAGTGCCTGGTTGAGTTCGCTGACGCCGACGTTGGAGAGTGCCTCCGCCGACACGATGTCCACCGGCACGGACGTCTCGAGCGCCGAGCGGTCCGCGACGCGCGTGCCCGTGACGATGATGTTCTCGAGGCCGTCCTTCGCGGCCTGCGCCACGGCGGCCTGGGCGGCAGTCGCCGCGAGCACGCCCGACACGATGCGCGCCAACACCTGATCCGACTTGTTGCTCATTCGCATCCCCCTGTCACGAGCGCCCTGCAGGATGCGGGCGCACTCGTCAGGATTACGCAACAGATGGACGCAGCCGTCAACCGTGGGGCGCACTCCGGGCCGGGTGTCGCGGTGCACAGGTGCAAGCAGTTGAGAGCCCGCGACCGCTTGCGGCACAGTGCCGCCTGCCCGTTCGATCCTTGAGGGGACTCATCGCCATGCCCGCATCGCTCAAGGCCATCGAGGCCGACATCACCACGCTGCCGGTCGACGCCATCGTCAACGCCGCCAACAGCTCGCTGCTCGGCGGCGGCGGCGTGGACGGCGCGATCCATCGCGCTGCAGGACCCGGCCTGCTCGAGGAGTGCCGCGGACTCGGCGGCTGCCCGACGGGCGAGGCGCGCATCACGGGCGGGCATCGGCTGCCCGCGAAGTTCGTGATCCACACGGTTGGGCCCGTCTGGCACGGTGGCGGGCGCGACGAGCCTGAGCTGCTGGCGTCCTGCTACCGCCGCTCGCTCGCCCTGGCGGGCGAGCGTGGCCTGCACAGCATCGCCTTTCCCTGCATCAGCGCGGGCGTATACGGCTACCCGCTCGGGCAGGCGGCCGAGATTGCGATCGCGGCCGTCCGGTCCGCGCTGGTCTCGGCGCCTTCGATCGGCTCGGTCACGTTCTGCTGCCACTCGGCCCGCGATCTCGCCGTGTACCTGCAGCTGCTCGGCGGCGGCCCGCCGGGCGGCGCGACCGCCGGACGCCTTGGTGGCTCCGGGGCTGGCGGCTAAGATGCCTTTGGGCGTCGTCTTGCGAGGCTGCCACACGTCGCCCGTGCCCCGATGGATTTCCCCGGCGAGGAGTGCCGCACATGAATTCCCTATTCCTCGGCGTATTCGCCGTCTACCTGTTCGTCGCGCTGTTCATGCTCGCGGTCGGGCCGCTGCTGATGCTGGTTGAGCGCCGCCGTCGCCGGGCTGACGCCGGGACGCCGGGCGCCGACCACGGCGCATGACGGCGGACGACGACACGGGGCGCGTGGCCTGCGGCGAGCGGCGACGCGAACGCCTGCTGCTCGATCCCGAAACGCGCGTGACCTGTCCGCATTGCGAGCGCGAGTTCGGCCTCTTCGAGGGCTTCGCGAAGCGGTCGCTCGAGGCCCTGGCCCGGGCGAGCGCAGAGGCGCTCGAGGGCGAGCTTGCCTCGCTGCGGCAGCTGCTCGCCGACAAGGCCGGGCAGGTCGCGGCCCTGCAGGGCCAGGAGCTCGAGCTGCGCCGCGAGCGCGCCCGGCTCGAGGAGGCGCGGCAGGCGCTCGAGCTCGAAGCGCAACGCCGGCTCGACGAGCAGCGGCGCGAGATCGAGCAGCGCGTCCGGGCCGCCGAGGCCGACCGCGCGCGCCTGCGCGAGGCCGAGCTGCAGAAGACCATCGACGACATGCGCGGACGGCTCGAGGAAGCGCAGCGCAAGGGCGCGCAGGGGTCGCAGCAGCTGCAGGGGGAGGTGCTCGAGCTGCTGCTGGAGGAACAGCTCGCGCAGGCCTTCCCGCTCGATACGATCGCCGAGGTCAGGAAGGGCGTGCGCGGCGGCGACGCGCTCCACACCGTCATGAGCCGCTCCGGCCAGGCCGCGGGCGTGCTCCTCTGGGAGGCCAAGCGGGCCCAGAAATGGGGCGCCGGCTGGTCCGCGAAGCTCCGTGAGGACATGCGCGCCGCCGGCGCGGAAGCGGGCGTGATCGTCACGACCTCGTTCCCGGCCGAGTGGCCGGACGGACAGCCCTTCGGTCTCCATGAGCACATCTGGGTGACCGCGCCCGCCGCGGCGATCCCGCTCGCTGCCGCGCTGCGCGAGGGCTTGCTCGAGGCCCACCGGGCGCGCGTGGCGGGCGCCCACAAGGGCGAGAAGATGGAGGCGGTGTACGACTACCTCGTGAGCCCGCAGTTCGCGCTCAAGCTGCGCGCGGTCTACGAGGCGTTCACCCGGATGCGCGCCGAGCTCGACAGTGAGCGTGCGACCACCCAGCAGCGCTGGAACCGCCGCGAAAAGCAGATCCAGCTCGCCACCACGCAGCTCCTCGGGATCGCCGGTGACCTGCAGGGCCTCGCGCAGCAGGACCTGCCGCAGCTCGAACTGGAGTCGGCGGCGCCGCCTGCGGCCCCGCTGGAGCCCGGCGACGGCGGGTAAGGCGCAGCTTCAGAACCAGGCCGACACGAAGACGCGGTACACGTTGGCGTCGAAGCCGTAGAGCGGCTCGGCCCCGGGCGCACCCCCGGAGAGGATGTCGCGGAAGTCGTCGTAGTCGAAGCGCATGCGGTCGTAGAACACGTTGACCGTCGAGCGCTTTAGGAACGACCCGCGTGACGCCCCGAATTCGTAGGTGGCCCCGACGCTCAGCATGTGGCTCGTGAACGTGCTCAGCTCCTTGTCGCGCGCCAGGAAGTTCTGCGCGTCGCGGCGCGGGAACAGGTCGGCATAGAAGTCCGCGGACGATTGGTCGTACCAGCGGTATCCGCCCTCGACCACCCAGCGCTCGCCGAGCGGATGCGTGTAGCCCACACGCACGGTGTGGGCGTCGATGCCCCAGGTGTCCGTGTACCCGCGGTACTCGCCGTGCGCGACGGCGCGGTAGGGCAGGAAATACTGGGCGTTGAACGCCACCGCGTTGCTGGTGCGCGTGGTCGGGTACACCTCGGGCTGGAAGGCGAATCCCGCCGGGTTCTCGGTGTCGAGGTAGCGCACCGACCGATAGGGGTTGTTCAGGAATCCCTCGTCGGTGATCGTCTCGAAGGCGAAGCCCAGCATCACCGTGGGCGTGACGATCTGCGACAGGCCGACGCGGTAACTGCGTCGGTCCACGGGCTCCTCGAACTCGGGGTCGCCGTTCCTGCGCACCTCGTCCCAGCCCCGGCTGAAGCCGAGCGACAGGGTGGTGAGGTCGCCGAACAGTTCCTGGCTCACGTCGAAGCTCGCGGTGTTCGCCGTGTAGTCGTCCTCGTCGCTGTTGGCGAAGCTCAGGCTGTACTGGGTCTTGCCGTTCAACGCATCGAGCGCGAGGCTGCCCTGCGTGCGCTCCTCATCGTAGGGGCTCGCCGTGGTCAGCACGTCGATGGACGCGCTCGAGATCATGTCCACGTAGTAGTTGGCCGAGACCGAGTAGTTCTCGGCGACCTTCTTGCGCACCAGCAGCGACGGACCGTCCACGGTGACGCCGCCGCCCTCGTAGCGGTGGTAAAGCACGTCGGCCCGATCGTCGGGCAGCACGGCCGCCTGCGCCGGCGACCCTGCGGTCAGCGCGGCCGCTGCGGTAATTGCGGCAAGTGCGGCAGGAATGGCAAGCCGGATCATCGCGCCCTCAGTTGCAGCCGCAGCCGCCGCCATGGCTCGCGAGCGCCCCGCGGGCCCCCTCGCGCGCCTCGAACACGTGGTTGAGGTAGCTCGTGGCGACCGGGTTGCGGTCCGCGGCCATGATCGGGTCGGCGAAGTTCTGCCGCTCGTAGGGCTTCACCCACGGCTCGATGTTGCCGCAGCCCGTGGCCGCAGCCAGCGAGGCGATGAGGATCATCCTGCGCAGGAACATGCGGTTCACTCCTTGATCAGGCTGCGGATCAGGTCGGCGTACGCGGCCTCGTCGCCCGGCTTGTAGCCGCGGTGCACGTAGCGCACGCGGCCCTCGCGATCGACGAACACCGAACTCGGCATCCCCTCGACGCCGAAGCGTTCGGCGACCGCGTTGGCAGTGTCGAAGAGGATGGGGAAGCTCACCGGTACCTTCTCGAGCCATTTCACGGCGCCGGCGCTGTCGGGCTCGACGTTCACGCCGAGCAGCGTGAAGCCGAGCGGCTCGTACTTCGCCTGAATCTGCTCGAGCAGCGGCATCTCCTGGCGGCAGGGCCCGCACCACGTGGCCCAGAAATTGATCATCACCACCTGCCCCTTGAGGTCGGCGAGCCGCACCTCGTCGCCGCCGCGCGCGGGCAGCTGGAAGTCGGGGGCCGGCTGCGGCTCCGGTGAGCTCGCGCCGGCAGGGAAGCTCAGGGCGAGAAGCAGGGTGGCAAGCAGCGGACTCGGTCGCATGGGCGGCTCCTCGGGTCTCAGAAGAAGGCCGTGAGGCCAAACGTGAACTGCAGGTTGTGGGTCAGCTTGTTGTCGCCCAGCAGGTCGCTCTCGAAGGCGAGGTTGCGCGCGTCGAGGTGCAAGGCGAGCCAGTCGTTGACGAGCAGCCGCAGGCCGGCCCCGAGCGCGACCGTGAAGTGGTCGTCGCCGGCGAAGCGCGTGCTGCCGGCGCCCAGCGTGAAGTACACGGCGCTCGGCATCGCCCGCTCGCCGCCGAAGAACACCTCGCCCGGCAGGGCGTTCCAGCCCACGGAGAGGTCGTAGTGCGTGAAGCGCCGCTCGCTGTCGGTGAGCAACTCGGCCGAGCCGCTCAATTCTTCGTAGCTGGTGCGGCCGGCCTCGGCCGTGCCGATCGTGGCCTCGGCGAACAGGTCCTCGGTGAAGTGGTAGGCGATGCGGGCGCCATAGGAGAAGCTCGAGCCGAAGTCCTCGATGCCGACGACCCCGAGGAACGCTCCAGCCTCGAAGTTCTCGGTGTCGAGGTTCGCCGGCTTCACCTCGCGCCGCTTGACGCGGGGCTCGACCACCTGCGGCGTCGCGGGCGCCGCGCCCACGGCGTCCTGCGCATGCGAGCGCAGCGGCGCCGCCTGCGCTGCGAGCGCGAGGCCGCTCAGAAGAAGTAGGCGAAGCCCAGGGTCCATGCGTCGATCTCCTCGTTGTCGTCGCGGCTCGTGAAGACCACGTACTGTCGGTATTCCGCCTGCAGCAGGAAGCGGTTGGTGAGGTAACCCCGGAGGCCGATGCCGGCGTAGGCGGTCGTATCGGTGCGATCCTCGGTCTGCACCAGCGTGGCCTTGGGCTCGATGCGCAGCACGCCGCCGCCGAGGCCGACGAACGGCGACACCCGCCACTGCGGCATGAACGCGTGTGCGATGCCGACGGTGCCGAGCCAACCGTTCGAGTAGTTGCCGAGCAGGTGCGAAACGTCCGCCCGCAGCAGCAGGTTCGGCGCGGGCAGGTAGGCCACGCTGGCTCCGACCATGCTCGCCCCGTCGAAGTCGCCGGTGACCAGCGCGGTTTCCCAGCGGTGTTCGGCGCGCGCCTCGGGCGCGGGGCCGGGCAGCACCAGCGCCTCGCCCGACGTTGTCAGTGTGCGCTCGAGTTGCGATCGGTGCGTCCAGCCCTCGGTTCCACTCGCGTCGCGCACCTTGATCCAGTCGGTGCGCCGCCGCAGCAGGCTGACCGGCGCGCCACGGTCCACGACCTGCGTGACCGGGAAACCGCGCCCCGGGCCGGTGCGCAGCTCCAGGTACGGGTCCTGCACCACGGCCTCCACGACGGTGGCCGCCACCACGGGAACGGCGGCGAGCAGGCCCAGCAGCAGGCAGGTCGCGAGTCGGAAGCAGGGCATCTTCAACGGCGTGTCTCAATCCACCGGCACGGCGAAGGGGTCGTTGAAGTATTGCGCCCCGATATCGAGCCATTCCGAGACGAGCCGCAACTCTGCAGCGCTCAGCCAGCCTGCGTGCGAGCCGCCAGCGGCGAATTTCGAGAAGAACGTCACAGAAGCGCGTGCACCCGCGGCACTCATCGAGGCTTGCACCGGAACGGTCGAGAACACCGGCCGTCCCTGATCGTCGACGCCCGTCTGCACCAGCCGATCCTGCAGCGCACCGTCGACGAGTGCCTGCTCGTCGTCGCCCGCGAGCAGTTCGCGGTAAGACTTGAACTGGCCGTTCACCTCGGACGGCCCGTCGGTCAGGTCGAGCTGGCCGGCGGGCACCCGCGGGGCCGCCGCGGCATCCACCGTCGTGTGGCAGCTCGTGCACGTGTGGTCCGCGATGAGCAGGCCCATGGCGTCGAAGGTCTGGCGCGGCAGGCTCCACAGCGGGTGCAGGTGTGACTCGTAGTGGATCACCACGCGACAGGTGGCACTCCACGCCGCCTGGCAGTCCGCGCCCACGGGCGCGAGCGTGCCGAGGTCCGCGTATCGATACGCGAACGGATCGTCCGCGGGGCGGCCCGCCTTGACGGGGTCGGTCCACACGTCCTCGAACACCACGTCCACCGAGGGCCGCATCGCGGCGCAGTCGTCCTGGCAGCTGATGCGGCCGCGGGCCTGGGCCATGGTCTCGCCGAAGTCAGCGAAGATCGCATCCACCGTGTTGGGGAAGGGCAGGCCCGTGGTGGTCGCGCCGGCATTCGCCGCGTCGAACAGGTCGCGCCGTCCGTGCGAGCGCTCCTCCGCCGGGTCGTGGCAGCCGTTGCAGCTCACGATCTCGCCGGCCTGCACCTGCAACCAGTTCTGGTGGCGCGGCGAGATGCGCCGGCCGTCGGCGTCGAGCACGGTGATCGCGAGCGGCACGCCCGCCGGCACCTGCACGCGTACCGAGCCGTCGGGCTCGACGGGCGCGTAGCCGATGATCTCGCGCATGCCCTGCGCGGCGCTCACCCCGAAGGCGAAGCCGGGCAACTCGAGCACCTCGTCGTCCGGGAGGCCCACGGCCTTCTCGATGCGCAGGAAGCGCGCCGGGCGCTGCGCCGCCGTGGTGCGCGCCGGGTCGGCGAGCACGGCGATCGTGGCGACGGAGGAGTCCACGCCGGCGACGTCGTAAATGCTGCGGATATCGAGCAGGCCGGTATCGGCTTCGGCGAGGCGGGTCTCAAGGCCGGGCGCGGGCGGCCCATCCAACAGCACCGCCGGCAGCGCGCGAGGCTGCAGCGCCACCACGTCGGTAATCATCGTGCCTTCGGTCGGCGGCACGACCGGCAACTGCGTGCCTTCGCGCGGGTCGTACATCCACACGCCATACAGCGGCGGGGCGGGCTGCGGCGCGGCGGCCGCAAGACGCTCGGCGGTGCAGGGGACGATCCGCCCCTCCTCGAGCAGCCGGCATTGTGTCCAGCTCACCAGGATCCGGCCCGTGCCGTCGTCGAGGGGGTAGCCGGCACTGAAGCGACCGCCCGGCGAGGGCCCGGGAATGGTCGTGACGACGTTCGCCGTGACGGGCGCCTGCGCGGGCCCGGCGAGCGCGCCGACGTTGGGACGCGTGGGCTGCGTGTCGTTCACGTAGTTCGTGACGTCGATCGCGAGCAGGTCGCCGCCGAGCTCGGTGCCCGCGTAGGGACGCACCAGCGCGAGCACGCGGCCATCCGCCATCGGGCGCGGGTCGAGGAACTGCACCGTCGCGCCGTCGGTGCCGGTTGCGTGGCTGTCGGCGCCGTAGAGGAGTTCCATGCCCGTGCCATCGGGATTCACGGTGTACAGGTGCATGGCGCTGGGGCCGCCGGCGTTGTCCCAGCGACTGAAGACGATGCGGCCATCGGCCAGGACCGCGGGATCGAGGTCGTGGCTCTGGTTGAAGGAGAGCTGGCGGATGTCGCTGCCGTCGCCGTTCATCACGTGCAGCACGAACGCATGCTCCGTGCGGCTCGCCTCGAGTGCCGCGAACTGTGGCTTGCCCTCGTCGAGCAGCACGGCACGGGACAGGCGCTGGCGCGTCGAGGCAAAGACGATCCGTCCGTCGGGCAGGTAGTGCGGCGCGAAGTCGTGACCGTCCTCTGCGATCGTGTCGGAGACGATCACGCGCGCGAGCGTGCGTGAGACGACGTCGTACTCCCACAGGTTCCACGTCGGCTGGTCCTCGGGCGGCGCGCCTTCGATCAGCGGGGCGCGCATCGCGAACACCAGCTTGCGGCCGTCCCACGACGGCTCCACGTCGCGCACGTCGCCGAGTCCCTGCGTGAACTCGAAGGTGACGTTGCGCTCGGGCGCGCTCGGCGAGGCGCGGTCGCGCACGTAGAGGTCGCCGCCCTCGAGGAACGGCAGCATCCGGCGCGCATCCGGCGGAATCTCGGGCGTGGGTCGCTTCACGTAGGCGATCGGGAAATCCACGGTCGCCGCATCGGGCGCCTGGCCGTTGCCGAGATCGACGTCGCCGCTGCCGTCGTCGCTGCTGGTGCAGGCGGCGAGCATCGCGCCGAGCGTGGCGACCCACGCGAGCCGGCGCAGTGGGCTCGCAGTGACGGGACTTTTGCGCAAATGGATGTGCTGCATGAGGCGGAATGTGGCCCAGTCACCCACGTACATGCACGGATTGCTGCCCGAAGCGTGAAGCGAATCGCAGAAGTGCATAGAGCGCTTGGCGAAGGGGGGTTCGCGGGAGACAGTCCCGCCGCCTGGATCGCCGGCGAAGGCGGACAGGGGGAGGTGCAGATGAAGATCCGTGGACTGATCGCCGTGATCGCCGCCGCGAGCCTGCTCGGTACGGCGGCGCATGCCGGACCGCGCGAACAGGCGCGTCGAATGCACGACCGAATCGCCGGCGTACCGCCGAGCGCGGCCGTGCTCGACTCGATGGCCGCAGACATTGCCGGCGGGCGCGAACTCGACGCCGCCTACAAGGCGATGGAGCACCACGCGTTCTACGACGTGACGCTCAAGAATTTCGCGACGCCCTGGACCAACCGTGACCAGACGGTGTTCGCGCCGCTCAACGACTACACGGCGACCGTCATCGGCATGGTGCGCGACGACGTGCCTTTCAACCTCGTGCTGTCCGACGACATCCTGTACACCGGCAGTGGCCCGGGCGTGCCGGCTTACTCGCCGTCGAGCAACGCCCACTACGAGGCGCTCGAGACCTCCGGCGCCAACCTCAAGGCCGTGCTCACCCGCAGCACGCAGTCGGCGCTCACCGGGTTGCCGCCCGACGCCACGGCGGGCGTGATCACCACGCGCGCCGCCGCGCAATCCTTCTTCGTCGCCGGCACCAACCGCGCGATGCTCCGCTTCACGCTGCTCAACCACCTGTGCGTGGACCTCGAGCAGGTGCAGGACCCGACGCGGTCGCCCGACCGCGTCCGCCAGGACGTGAGCCGCAGCCCGGGCGGCGACGCACGGCTCTATCTCAACAACTGCGTCGCCTGCCATGCGGGCATGGACCCGCTCGTGCAGGCCTACGCCTACTACGACTACGACGAGACGGGTGGCCGCCTCCTGTACACGCCGGGCCAGGTGCGCCCGAAGTACTTCAACAACGCCGACACGTTCCGCCCCGGCTTCGCCACACCGGACGACCGCTGGGACAACTACTGGCGCGCGGGTCGCAATGCGCTGCTCGGTTGGGATGCGGCCCAGCCGGGCTCCGGGCAGGGTGCCAAGTCCATGGGGCGCGAGCTCGCCGGCTCCGAGCGCTTCGCCCGCTGCCAGGTCGAGAAGGTGTTCCGCAACGTGTGCTTCCGGCCGCCGAGCGACGCCGCCGACCGCGCGCGTATCGAGGCGATGACGAGCTCGTTCCGCGGCAACGGCTACCGCCTCAAGCGGGTCTTCGCCGAAGCCGCCACGTATTGCATGGGCGAGTAGGGGGCGACATGAACAGCATCACCATGCCCACGCTTGCTCCGCGCCTCGCGCGGTTCGCGTCCCTCGCGCTCGCCGCGATTGCACTCGCCGGCTGCGGCGGCGGCGCCGAGACCGTCCAGAACCCGGTCACCACACCCGCGACGCCGGCCGCGTATTCCGGCCCGGCGCCCACGACCGCGGACGTGCAGGCCTTCCGCATCAACGTCTGGGACAACCTCAAGGCGGCGAACCGCTGCGGCCAGTGCCACACGCAGGGCGGCCAGGCACCGGCGTTCGTGCGCACCGACGACGTGAACCTCGCCTACGCGGCCGCGAACCCGATCGTGGATCTCGCCTCGCCGCGCGACTCGCGGCTCGTGGCCAAGGTGGCCGGCGGGCACAACTGCTGGCTCGCGAGTCCCGCGGCCTGCGGCGACATTCTCACCACCTGGATCGCTGCCTGGGCCGGCGCCACCGCCGGCGGCACCGCGGGCGTCGAGCTCAAGGCGCCGCCGATCCGCGACGCCGGCGCCAGCAAGAGCTTCCCGACGGCGCCCGACCTGTTCGCGGCGACCGTGCACCCGCTGGTCGAGGAATATTGCGCGCGCTGCCACGCCCCCGCGGCGGCCAATTCGCAGTCGCCGTTCTTCGCCTCCGGCGACGTGAACGAGGCCTACGCCGCCGCGCGCGTCAAGATCAACCTCGACAGCCCCGAAGCCTCGCGGCTCGTCGTGCGCCTGCGCTCGGAGTTCCACAACTGCTGGAGCGACTGCACCGCGAACGCCGCCGAGATGGAGGCCGCGATCGCGGCGTTCGCGGGCTCGGTGCCGGTCTCGGAGCCCGATCCGACACTCGTGCTGTCGAAGGCGCTGCGGCTCTACGACGGCACCGTCGCGTCGGGCGGCAGCCGCTACAACGGTGCCCTGATCGGCCTGTGGGAATTCAAGACCGGCGGCGGCAACGTCGCCTACGACACGAGCGGCGTCGAGCCCGCGCTCAACCTGAACCTCTCCGGCGACGTGACCTGGGTTGGCGGCTGGGGCATCAACGTGCGCAGCGGCAAGGCGCAGGGCTCCACCACGGCGAGCCGCAAGCTGCACGACCGCATCAAGGCCACGGGCGAGTACTCGGTCGAGGCCTGGGTGGCGCCCGGCAACGTGGCGCAGGAAGACGCGCGCATCGTCACCTATTCCGGCGGCACCTCGACGCTCAACTTCATGCTCGGACAGACGCTCTACAGCTACGACTTCTACAACCGCTCGAGCGCCACCGGCGCCGCGGGCCAGCCGGTGCTGACCACGGCTGCAGCCGACGAGGACCTGCAGGCCACGCTGCAGCACGTCGTGGCGACCTACGACCCGGTCAACGGCCGGCGCCTGTACGTGAACGGCGAGCCCACGGGCGACATCGACCCGGCGGCCGGCGGCACGCTCGCCGACTGGGATGACACCTTCGCCTTCGTGCTTGGCAACGAGGTGTCGGGCGACCGGCAGTTCCAGGGCATTTTCCGCCTCGTCGCCGTGCACGGCCGCGCGCTCACGCCGGACCAGATCCGGCAGAACTTCGATGCCGGCGTCGGCGAGCGCTTCTACCTGCTGTTCTCGGTGAGCCACCTCGTCGACATGCCGCAGGCCTACGTGATGTTCGAGGTGAGCCAGTTCGACAGCTGGTCATACCTGTTCGACAAGCCGGTGTTCCTGAG
>Ga0209254_10004503_pt1 | contig 12760 bp, 13 predicted proteins | sample FrelakmetDIP11DI_FD_187148 | JGI IMG/M metagenome (GOLD analysis project Ga0209254, IMG submission 187148) | Freshwater lake sediment microbial communities from the University of Notre Dame, USA, for methane emissions studies - DIP11 DI (SPAdes)... | ecosystem: Environmental > Aquatic >...
AAGACATCAGCAGGTGCGCCGCTGTAGACATCGATGGGATGGCCCCAGGATGCCCAGCTTTCTCCCGTGACATAGATATTGCCGTTCGCGTCGACGGCTATGGCGTAACCGGCATCATAATCACTTCCCCCAAAGAAGGTGTGCCACTGGTAGGCGCCGCTATTGTTGAGTTTCAGGATAAAGAGGTCCTTGTAGCCGCTATGGGCATTGAGGGGGTTGCCGGCGGACATAGAGACCATTCCCGTGACATAAACATTCCCACTCGTATCGACACAGATGTCATAACCGGCGTCATAACCACTTGACCCGTAGAAGGCGTGCCACTGGTAGGCGCCGCTATTGTTGAGTTTCAGGATAAAGAGATCGGTGCCGCCGCTATAGGCGTTTAGCGGGTTTCCCCAGGAAGCGGAGCTCCCTCCCGCGACATAGACATTACCGTCCGCGTCGACGGCGATGGTGGGACCGTATTCACCAACACTTGACCCGTAGAAGGTGTGCCACTGGTAGGCGCCATTAGCATCGAGTTTCAGGACAAAGAGACTAGTGCCGCCGCTATAGGCGTTGAGCGGGTTTCCCCAGGAAGCGGAGCTTTCTCCCGCGACATAGACATTGCCGTTCGCGTCGACGGCGATGGTGGAACGGGAATCAAAAGCAGTTGACCCGTAGAAGGTGTGCCACTGGTAGGCGCCATTAGCATCGAGTTTCAGGACGAAGATGTCAGCGTCGTTGCTGTAGGCATGGAGGGGAGATCCCCAGGAAGCGGTGCTCTCACCCGTGACATAGACATTGCCGCTCGCGTCGAGGGCGATGGCTGCTGTCGGTGCGGTGAACCAACCGTACTGAGTATACAGATCAAAATCACTATCCGTTGACCCGTAAAAGGTGTGCCATTGGTAGGCGCCGCTATCGTTGAGTTTCAAGACAAAGACATTATAACCGCCGCTATGGGCGTTGAGCGGGTTTCCCCATGATGAAGAGCTGTATCCTGTGATATAGACATTGCCGCTCGCGTCAACGACCATGCTCCATCCGAAATCTTGATCAGTTGCTCCGTGAAAGGTGTTCCAGGTATAGATGGGATCGATGATGAGGGGTTCACTTGGATTGTAGTTTCCGACAGAGAAACCGACTTCATTCCCAGAAACCTTGAATGCCACGGTCACAGGTGTCCGTTTTCCATCGATCTGCTGCCAGGCTATTGGTTTCGATTTGTTGAGGTAACCTCTCTCAAAGGTAAATTTAAGTGAACCATCTTTCTGCGCTGATACGGGAACGTTGTAGCGCAGTCTGATCTGTGCGACATCTGCGCCAGGGGCAATCCGATAGGTGCTCTCGGCGATACCGTCCTGTGTTGATTCATAGGTCAGGCTGATCCCCTCCCAGAGGTTCTGATAGAGCACACTTCTCAGGGTTGGAACCTTGGAGAGGATACCTGTGGCTGGCATGGTTCCGGTTGTCTCGGGTATTACCCCTTTTGTACCAAGGAACTCTACCGAGAGGGCATGATCGAGGGAGGCAAGGTATGCCTTGGTAGGTTGAAATCCGAGGACATGACCCCCTGCAGTGAACTGGAGCATATTGCTTTGGCCATTCAAAGGGACGATATCGCTGCCTTTGGCAAGAGGGACCGCGGCGAGGGGAGCCCTAGTAAGAGGGGCAGGCAGATTCGACGAGTTGAGAGCAGTCACCGCGGCTGCGCTCGATACCCCCTCATGCAACTTGCCGGTAAAGACCGCAAAGAATACAGCTATCACCACCATTGTTAGCGAAAACACGCTTTTCTTGAAGGGATATCCCATGAAATACTCCTTTGAAAAGGTTAAACCCTGGACGACACAAACCTATCCGTGCTTTGTCAACATGCAAAACTTGTGCCGAGATAAAGCTGTTCTTGCACCCTGTGATTTCAGCTAGTTATAAAACGGGATTTCAACGAGACTCAGGAATGAGTAATTCACGCCCGCAATGTGGGAAGATAATTTCCACTTTGTGGCAGAAATCTACACACCGAAAGTTCACCATCAAACCCTCATTCGATTTACGTACCAGGGGGCACTTGTCCGCTTTCCACTAACTATGCGAAAAAAACTTATTGATCGCTCTCTCCTACCATCCACGGCCCAGCGCCAAAATTCTTGATCGGTTCTGCCAAACTCGTGACGTGACTATTTCTCAACCGCTTCTCCTTCGATCCCGGCAAGCTCATTCAAAATCGTTTCAGGAATGCCTCCCGGCATACTCCGGAAGACCCCGGAATCGCGATACTATATCAAGCCTTGCCACTCCGCCAGCAACCGCTGAAGACGCGCTTGCCCTATTCTATGCACTTAAATCTCTGATAATTAGGGCGGAGGAACTGCCTGAGGGATCCGTCGAAACTGTTAAGAAGTTTGAAACAATTTTCTGTTCGATCAATCCCAGCCCGGCTCCGATTTGCAGGCTGCCGCCAGCGCTGTAGCTATCGCCCAAAGCGTTGGTTAAGTCCAAGCAGCGCATTTTGTGACCAAAATTAGTCTCTATCACTTCTGACTCCATATTTTTTTCTCTTTCCCCTGCGTTTATTCCTCTGACAATGTAATCAATTTCATCCATGGTCATTCCCGCTTCGCTTATGGCTTGCTCTATAGCTTTTTCCAGACCTTCGCTACTTTCGGAAAATGCATTGCCGTACCCTGCAACCTTCCCATATATTTTTGCGCCCCTACTTACTGCATCGCCAAGTTTTTCAACGGTATAAATTCCACAACCCTCGCCGACATGAATATCCCTTGACCCCGGCCAACGTTCACGCTGCCATAACAACAGCTCTCCGCTTAATTCTTCTACTCCCCCAACCAAAAAACACTTCGCCTGGTTGCTTTCCAGGAACGAAGCCGCTATCCCCACTGCATCTAGACTCGCGTTGTATCCTGTTGAAACCGTAAGGTTCAGTCCTTTCATACCTTCCTTTATCGCGACATAGCCCGCATGCGAATTCATTACCAGATTAGGGAATGCCATGGGACTCACACAACTAGGACCTTCAACTAATGACGTCTCCTGAAACGCATAGATGCTGTGAGCTACGCCAAGCGTTGTTCCTAAAACGATGCCCAATGACATAGCATCATACCTATCATTTTCTCGAGTCTCGCTTCTTATCCCTGCATCCCTTAGACATATATAAGCTCCAGACATAACCAATTTTGTTGTCCTAGCGAGGTACTTGAGCCCTTTCTTCCCTAGATATGCTTCCGGCTCAAACCCCTTGATCTCACCAGCGTAATTGCAGCCGTATTTTAATGCGTCAAAACTGGTTATCTCTCTAATTCCTGAAACACCCTTGTTAACCCCCTCCCAGAAATCTTCTTTCCGACTTCCAAAAGGGGAGAAGATGCCGACGCCCGTAATTACTAGACTATTATTCGACATGACACTATCCTCTTGCAAATTTTTTCATAATAAGTGACGCGTTGACTCCACCAAATGCCAAGGCGTTATTCATTCCGTATTTGACTACCCTATTCAAGCACTCATTTCCGACAATCCTTATTTTTGAGCTCATTTCCGGATGAGCCATTTTGAAATTAATTGTCGGAGGAATTACATCGTTAGAAACAATTAGCGCGTTTGTAAGTGCCTCAATGGCGCTGGCTGCACCCATTGTATGTCCAAGCATCGATTTCATAGATGTAACTGCAATTTCTCCTGGCCGCTGATCAAATACTTCCGCTAACGCGGCGATCTCAGCCTTATCATTAGATGGGGTTCCTGTCCCGTGAGCAATAACACAGTCAATCTCACTAGGTTTCGCCTTCGCTCTCCCGAGAGCCAACCTCATCGCTCTGACCAAGCCATCGGGATGAGGAGCGGTCATATGGTTAGCATCGCACGTTAATCCGTATCCGACTATTTCTGCGTAGATCCTTGCCTTGCGCCTAAGCGCACAACTCAAAGATTCCATGACGATAACACCCGCACCTTCGCTTACCATCATCCCCTTTGACTCCTTGTCAAAAGGTCTGACGGCATCGCGAGAAACAGCACCCAATCTATTGAATCCAGTGAACGCTACCAATGAGAAAGGATCAACTCCGCCCGCCAAAGCCAAGTCTACCTTTTTCGCTTTTATCACCTCGAAAGAATATGAAATCGCACAATTACCAGCCGCACAAGCATTTGGAAGTATTGCTGTTCGTCCGTTAATCCCTAATGCTCTGGCGACGTTGGTAGGGATATTCACAGCGGCATACTTCTGAAGCAAGTTAGGCGCCAAATTCATTTCCCCACCCATTACTCGCATCTTACCCATCCTCTCCAGCGCCTGAATCTCGCCCATCGTGGTTCCCATGAACACGCCGACTCTCGAACGATCCATTTTGTCAATTTCTACGTCGCTATCCGTCACAGCCAATTTAGCTGCCATAATTGCCATAACGGAACCACGTTCAAGGTTGGTAACCTGCGCCTCTGACAAGAAAGACAAAGCGGCCAGATCTTTGACCTCACCACCGCGATGATTATCGAAAGAGGATGTGTCAACGGACGCAAGCTCCGAAATCCCCGTCCTACCAATTAGTGCATTTCCCCAATATTCTTCTTTGCCTATGCCGATCGGACAAACTATTCCCAACCCAGTGACGACAACTCTTTCCATTTTTCTTTTCCTCACGCTTTTGTTAAGTCCATGGCCGAAAAACTTATCTCAGCAGTGCATAGCGTTTTATCCCCAACTCTAGTCATACCTTTCGCTACGCCTGCCGCTGATAGGAATTTGACGGCACTTACTTCTATTACCATCTGGTCGCCTGGGTACGCTGATCTCAGAAATCTGCCTTTGATCGACCCCAGGACCATCTCATACCTCTCGAGCCTCGTTACTTTATTCTGATACTTGTATAATACGATCGTAGCCTGTGCGATGGCCTCTAATATCATAACTCCCGGCATTACTGGAAGTTCTGGGAAATGGCCCTGGAAATACGGTTCATTAACTGTGATGTTCTTGATTGCTACCAGTTTTTCCCACGGATGAATATCAATAACCCTGTCTATCAACATGAATGGGTATCTCTGGGGTATTAGCTCTCTCACTTGATTGACGTCTAAGGCGATCATTTTACAATTGTTTCCTCCCATAAGGCTTTCTTTTCTTAGCGCATAAAAATATTGCGTAATGCCGCGATCTGATTCCAGGGTCTATTTGATTTTCTCCCGGGGAACAGCTTGACCGTGAAGAAACTAGCCACGCTGCCGCAGAGCGCCATAATTGTCTTGCGCTGAATATCATCTCGAAAGATCTCCGGCTTCTCTCCACAACCGGTCCGTGCCCATCGGCAACCAGCCAGACGATCGCATATCGCACCATTAAGGCGTGAGGTCAAGACCGACCCGGGTATTACAGCTCCTAGGTATATTCGGCCACACCCGCTTACTTGCCGCACTCAAATAGGGATATCGTTCTTGTCAAGCTCTCGATGTCTTCCACGTTTCCAACTTCGAAACCACTATGTATTCTCTTGGCTAGTCCCGATAGAACCTTTCTTGGCCCAATTTCAACTAGCTTTCTCGCAGATTCTCTAAGAAGCGTTCTCATTGACTCCTCCCACCTCACTGGACTGCTTACATGTCTCACAAGAAGATCTTTGATTTCCCTTCCTTCAGTATGCGGCTGGCTATCGACGTTGGAGACCAGCGGAATACAGGCGTCTCTTATCTTAATCCCGTCAAGAAATTCGCCCAGCCTCTTCCCAGCGGTAGCCATCAAAGGAGAATGCATCGGGGCGCTTACCGGAAGCGCTGATGCCGCTTTTGCCCCCGCCTCCTCTGCCAATCTCATCGCCCTGGTAACTGCGCTTAGATGCCCAGATATCACAGTCTGACCTGCGCAGTTGTAGTTCGCTACACTAACGATGTCTCCCTGAGATGCCTTATCACATATTGATTTCACAACTTCTTCCTGCAGTCCTAGCACAACCGCCATCGCACCCTCTCCAACAGGAACGGCTTCCTGCATGAACGCGCCCCTTGTGCGGACAATTTGTACAGCATCAGCGAAGTCGATGGCATTGGCAGCAACGAGGGCGGAGTATTCTCCAAGGCTGTGGCCACATACGTATGTTGGGCAAATGCCAGTCTCCGATCGTAGAACTCTCAGAGCTGCCACACTAACTGTTAGTATAGCAGGCTGCGTAATCATCGTAAGATTTAGACTTTTCAAGGGTCCTTCGAAACAGAGGGTAGAGATTCTGTAATTAATCGCTTCCTCAGCCTCCTCAAAGGTTTCCCTTGCGCACTTGAAGGCGCCATATAGCTCCTTACCCATGCCAACATACTGTGACCCTTGCCCCGGAAAGAGTAAAGCTCCAACTCCACTTCTAGCTGAACTCTCCTCGCAAGTCTTGTCTCCCAGAGTCATACTCTCTTTTCCCTCCCGAGAAAGTCATTTTTCAGGAAGCACCCCGCATCGATTTGCTTCATATTTTTAGGCACACAACTCCCGTTTGGCCTAACAACCTTCACAAGCACGTTGCTTTGACTTCCTGTCTTCCCCTTGGATTCAGAATTCGTCTTTTACCTGGTTTTCTATATCATGAATTCCATGGCCACGGCAACAGCGTCATTCAGGTTCTTTATCTCCGCCAACCGCTCTTCAGGAATCTTGATCTTATACCTCTTTTCGACTGCAACTACTATTTCGAGCGCCAGCATGGAATCCATTTCCAAGTCTTCTACAAAGTTCGTGTTCCCCTGGATCTTCTCTTCCTCAACCTCTATGACTTTTGCAATAATCGCTCTTATTTCGCCAAATAGCTTTTCTTTATCCATTATTCCCTCCTTGGTCTTCTCTGCTTTATATTCCCAGCCCGCCATCTATCCTAATAACTTGCCCAGTTATGTACGCTGCTCCCTCAGAGAGCAGAAAACTCACAGTACACGCAACTTCTTCAGGTCTCCCGAACCTACCCAGCGGAATAGTTTCTAGCATCTTCTTCTTATATTTTTCACTAAGTTGGTGCATCATCTCTGTCTCAACAAAGCCTGGGGCGATAGCATTCACTCTGATGTTATAGGCCGCAACCTCCTTAGCCAGTGCCTTTGTAAAACCAATTACTCCAGCTTTCGAGGCCGCATAATTTGCCTGTCCAATAGTGCCGAACACTCCGCTGTAAGAAGAAATGTTGATTATGTGTCCAGATTTCTGCTTAAGCATTTTTATTATCACAGCCTTTGAATAATTAAAAACCCCGGTAAGGTTAACATCCATTACCTCCTGCCAGTCTCTTTGCGTCATTAGCATTAGCGATTTGTCACGCGTTATCCCGGCGTTATTAATAAGAAAATCGACTCGACCAAAGGTCTCTTCCGTTTTCGAAGCCACTTCATTCGCCTTTTGCAAGCTATTAGCATCAGCCTGTATGGCCATTGCTTTCACGTTTATTGCCTGCAATTTATTTAGCAACGCCTCTGCCTCATTACGCGAACTGTTATAAGTAAATACTATATTAGCCCCGTCATAAGCCAATTTTTCTACAATCTTGCGGCCAATGCCCCGACTTCCACCTGTGACGATGACTGTTTTGTCCTTCAACGACATGCTGCCTCCATTAATCTATTTCCAAACTTGGTTTTTTCCAGATCTTTTTTGTGCTTCAAAGGGGAGATCTCCGGAAAGCAATTGGTTTATGACGCCTTGTGCAATGCCTTCGCCTTTATGAGGCCTAGGCAACTTTGCCTAGAGAGCATTTTACTTTGACTATACTCCCAACTTGACGATGCAGTTCGACTACAATTTGCTTCGTTAGGGTCACAAGTCCTGCCACTCCTCCCTTTGTGCATCCCAACGCCTCTCATCACCAATATCAAGAACATACTGGTCCGGTCTTCTTCCGATAGCAAGCTCAATTCCGTCAACGAGTTTGTTCATGGCTGACATCTCTTCTGCTTTCGCTTCACCTTCTGAACATCTTATCGCATCGCCCCACTCAATCACCGTAGTACCATCCCCTTTTTTGAAACAAACGCAACCGATAATCGCGCACCCAGACAGCCGCGCCAATTTTACTGCTCCCATTGAAAACGCACGCTTTTTATGACCGGCAAAAGCTCTCCAAACGAAACCCGGACCGCGACCTTCTACTGGAGCATCGATATTTATAAACGCCGTATTTCCAGGTTTCTGTAGTTCCGCATATATTTTCCCAGAGGCTGGTTGCTTCGACTTAGTAAAGACAAAAGTTCCGTTCCCTAGATGAACTGCGTAACCTGCCTTCAATAAGGTTCCTAGTTGCAGCCGAGTTCGTATATCGCCTAAGCGACCACTATGTCCTGGTAGCGGTACGCTCACTATAACAATGTGGCCTGGCGTAATACTCGGCAAATATAGAGCACCTACGGCCTCTCGCGCAAAATGCCCAAGAGCGATTATGTACGATTCCCCGGAACCTCTTAGAGCATTTATTGACTCGGCATTGTATTCCATAATTCCTAGATCACCAGGGGTCTCACGTCCGGCAATACACCTTTCGGCAGAAACGAAATCCACGAAGGGACGTGCCAGCCACCTCCAAGTGAGATAACAAGATTGAATTCCGCCATGCCCAAATGCTTTTCTCATTTCGCGATACTTCGCAAGGCCCGGAAAAGGCAACAAAAGTAGCAATAGCGCAATAGTACCGGCAAGCCATATGCCGAGGTATCTTGGTAACACGTAGGCAGCTGGTCTAAGGACTAATTGCATACCAACGATTCGAATTCCCTGCTCAATAACAAAACTTGTCCGTTTTACCACTGCTCTAAGGCCCATTCGTTCTCACCCCCCCAGCATTGTATTTTCAATTGTAACTCTTCCACCGTCAACCGCTTCAGGACAGTACCACCCACCTATTACGGCGGAGTAGCGGCTACCCCTTGCGCTTGCGAAAAAGCGATTGCGCCGCCTTAAGCGCCTCATCCAATGCCGGATGCCACACTTCGAAATACGTTACGCGCAACCCCTGCCGTGCAGCTTCTCTGTTGGCCATCAACTGCATTACTGACCTCTTAGCCATAACCTCTTTCCCGGCCTTCTTTATACGGCTTGTAATCGTCATATACCTCCCCCTCCCGCTGACCGAACCCGCTCCTAATTGAATCTCCTGAAGACCGGTTTCAAAGGTCGACCCACCAGGTACTTTGCTGCTCCTTGCTCTAAGGCCTGCCGATAGACCTCCAGGCTTTCGTGAATACCTTCCACTGTTCTATCAATATCTGACTCTTGGTGCGAGTAGCTGACGATCAGGCTCGGCGCCAGAATCCCTCTCTTAATAAGCTCCTGAAGGAACAAGGCCCTGAATTCCTGGGACGGATTCTTCTCCTGGTCTCGCGTCGCAAAGACCATACAACATGGTCGGCCTATCAGCTCGAAGTGGCCATGGAGCTTGAGTTCATCAATGGCCTTGTTAATGCCCTTTGCCAAGCGTTCTCCTTGGCGCCAGAGAGTCTCCACTACCGGCTCGCGCTTATAGATTCGCATGACTTCCAACGCGGCTGCAAGGTTAGGATTTTCTGCGCCATGGGTCAAGGAGAGCAGGAATACCCGTTCCTTATCGTGATCCAAACCTCCCAGTTTCATAATTTCCCCTTTGCCCGCCAGCGCCGCAATGGAAAACCCATTCCCCATGGCCTTTCCGAATGCCGAGAGGTCGGGAACCACTCCGTGAAACGCCTGCCCTCCGCCATTGTGCCACCGAAACCCTGTGATCATTTCATCGAAAATCAGAACAGCACTATTCTTTTTGCAGACCTGCTGAAGACCATGAAGGAAGTTGCCCGCCGGGGCGACATCTTTTTCAGGCTCAAGGATCAGACAAGCTATTTGGCCTCGATACCTGTCAAAAAGGGCCTGGACACTTGCCAAGTTGTTGTAACTGAATTTGACAGTTAGATCCTGAATCGGTTTCGGAATTCCCGCCGACATTGCCGTGGTTCCGATAAACCAGTCATCAACGGAGAAAAATGCGTGATCTCCGCAGATGCCAATGAGATCCCTTCCAGTGTATGCACGGGCCAGCTTTACCGCAGCGTTGGTTGCGTCCGAGCCGTTCTTTCCGAACTTGACCATCTCGGCGCCTTCAATCATGCTGAGAAATTCGTCTGCGCATTCCACCTCGATTGGAGAAGGCCTGACGAAGTTATGGCCTAGCATCATCTGTTTGTAAGCCGCGTCAACCACCGGCTCGTAGGCGTGGCCAAGAGTCACCGCCCGCAAACCCATCCCGTATTCTATGAATTCATTGCCATCCATATCCCAAACATGGCATCCCTTGCCTCTCACGATGAAGGCGGGAGACAATTCCGGGTATTGGTCATCGCCTTTTGCATAGGTGTGGCAACCCCCCGGGATTAGTTTATGGGCTTTTTCTCTCAATAAAGATGATTTTTCAAACTTCATCGACTGTTTTTCCTTCTTGTCCGCCAACTCTCTAATAAAACGAGCTTTCTGCAGTAGAACGCCTCTGCAAACTTTTCGGGCGCGTTAGATTCCAATCCTCTTATTCGCATAATCGACATAAAAGCATCCTCAGTGAACCAACTTCGGCTTCCCTGGGTCTTGAACACATCGAGTATGTGGTTCACTTTTGTCCGGGCATGACTATCCCCGAGATGAACAAACAAATTGGGCGATCCCAGATCACCATCGTACTTGATCACTTCATATTCCAGTATCAGATGGTCTCTAAACGTGTTCGATGTGAGTTCGCAAACAAGGCGGTGGTCCTGATGAAGGTCATGCCGAAAGTGAGTGAATATCACATCAGGAGACACCTGCTTCTTAATTTCTTCAAAGTATTCCTTGATTTCGCGGCCAATATAAGGAAAGAAGCCGTCCCTAAACCCTTTGACAACGATCTCCTTTTGCATGGCACCGGTCAGAAACCATTCGGCGCTTTCTCTCGCCTCTTTTTCCCTGTCACCCGCCGCGCCGAGCACAACCCAGTGGACGTTGACCGCGCTATTACTGGAGAGCAGCTTCAATATCGTCCCACCGCACCCAATCTCGATATCGTCACTGTGTGCACCAAGGCATAAGATTCTGAGCGGGACATCTTTTGCTAGAGCTAGTTTTAGTTCGAGCATTTTTTCCTCTGCTAAAAAGGGGGCAAGGATTCTAGGGTTCTAGGATTCAAGGGGTCAAGGGGTCAAGGGGACGAGAACACAAGAATTCAAGGGTTCAAGGATCCTAGGGGTCAAGGATTCTAGAGTTTCCGTTCTAAGGAGTTTATAAGTGCCTTGAGCATCCTTTCAACCTCACCGATCCCATCCTGAATTTTCTTCAATTTTCCGGCTTCAATATAACCAAGGTCCCCGGATAATAATATTTGCGTCTCTAACTCACAAATTGAACCGTAAGCTATATATAGAAATTGAATGTACTCTTTTGTCGTTTTCCTACCATATCCCTCGGCCACATTTGAAGGAACCGATACCGCAGCCCTTCTTATTTGGGCCGTGATTCCGTAAAGCTCATTTTTGGGGAATTCTCCTGTTGCTTTGTATATCTCTAGGCATAATTGATATGCCTTTTGCCATACCTGCAGATCCCTATAGTTCCTTAGCACGCTTTTCCCCTTTCAGATTCCTCTTTCCCTTCCTTGAACCCTCGGACTCTTGGATCCTTGGCCCCTCCTTTATCCCACTCGAACCCTTGACCCCTCTCTTTTTACTTCTTCTTTTCCCACACTTCCCAGGGGGCGTTTCCTTCATTGTGCATATCGTTCAACTCCTGATGCTCCTTGAAAGTGTCCATGCACCAGAAGCGGTCATACCGGTACCCGATAAGCTGCTTCTCTGCTATCAGGCGCCGGAACGGTTCCTCCACGAGTTCCTCACCAGGATTCATATAGTCGAAGATCTCTTTCCTTAAAATAAAAAACCCCCCGTTGATCAACACCCCCGCGTCCTTGACATAGTTTATACAATTGATCAGTCCCCCATCCCCGATGTCAACCACATGAAAGCTTTGCGACGGATTGACACATATGAAACAGGCAATCTTACCACTTTCCTGGAAGAATCGAATCATCTCATTCAAATCAACATCACTCAGCCCGTCAGCATAGTTCGCCAGGAACATTTCATCCTCACCGATGTAGGACTGCACGGCTTTGAGTCGCTGGCCAATCTTGGATCTGAGCCCCGTGTCGACAAAGCTTATGGTCCAGTCTTCGATATCGCTTCTTCTTGCCTTTAGCTCCTTGCCGCCGTTCTTAATCGTGAAGTCATTGGATATGTATTCGTTATAATTTAGAAAATAGTCTTTTATCACATCAGCCTTGTATCCGAGGCACAGGATGAATTCTTTGTGTCCGAAATGGGCATAATACTTCATGATGTGCCACAGTATCGGACGGTAGCCTATCTTGACCATGGGCTTGGGGACATTGTCCTGCAGTCCCCCAAGTCGAGTTCCCATCCCACCACAGAAGAGAACGACTTTCATACCAGTCACCTCGAATTACAAAAAATCGCTTGAAGGCTAGGAGGCTGGGATGCTAGAAAGCCAGAGCCTCCTAGCTTCCCAGCTTTCTAGCCTATTGTTCATTTTTCTTCCTTATCAACTTGAACTTGACGAGAACATCCGCCGCTGCGCGGATCGATTTGAACTCTATTCCTGACCTTTCTGCAATATCTAGCAAAGAACGTGTACCATCGGATAAATTGAGTACCCAAAGCATTGCGAGCTGATGAGGACCAATTTCGTCGTAGAGCCCTCTTTTTCCTAATTGCGGTTCGCACATCG
>Ga0209254_10004504_pt1 | contig 12760 bp, 10 predicted proteins | sample FrelakmetDIP11DI_FD_187148 | JGI IMG/M metagenome (GOLD analysis project Ga0209254, IMG submission 187148) | Freshwater lake sediment microbial communities from the University of Notre Dame, USA, for methane emissions studies - DIP11 DI (SPAdes)... | ecosystem: Environmental > Aquatic >...
ATACCGGTTCCCGAAGAGCCCGCGCGGGCGGGTGAGCAGAATCGCGAGCAGCAGGAAGAAGCTGACGGCGTCGCGGTAACCCGGCGCGATCAGGCCCGAGACGATGTTCTCGGCCACGCCCAGCAGGATCCCGGCGATGATCGCCCCGTGCATGCTGCCCAGGCCCCCCAGCACCACGATGACGAACGCCTTCATCGTCAGGCTGTCGCCGGTCACCGGGGTGAACGAGTAGACCATGGCGATCAGCGCGCCGGCCGCGCCGGCCATCGCGGCGCCGATGCCGAAGGTGATCGCGTAGACGCGCCGCGTGTCGATCCCGAGCACGTTGGCGGCGCGCGCGTTCTGGGCAGTGGCCCGTATGCTCTGGCCGGTGCGCGTGTGATTGATGAAGAGATGCAGCAGCAACGTGAGCAGCAGCGCCACGCCAAACACGGCGATCCGGATGTATGGCAGCCGGATTTCCCCAAGCTGGAGCACCTTGTCCGCATAAGGGAGCGTGATCGCGCGCACGTCGGCGCTGAACAACTGGAGGTTGATGTTGACCAGCAGGCGATCGAGCCCGAAGGTCAGGATCAGCGTCATGAACAGCGACGTCCTGGCCACGCGGTGCAGCAGGACGCGGTAGAGCAGGAAACCGAAAACGAACAGGCAAGCGGCCGCGACGGGAACCAGCAGGAAGGGATCAATCGCGAATTTCGTCCACAGCATCCACGTGATGTAGGCGCCGATGATGATCATCGAGCCGTGGGCGAGGTTGATGAGGTTGGTCACGCCCCAGACGATCGAAAAGCCGATCGCCATGCAGGCATAGAGGCCGCCCAGCAGGATTCCCGACAGGACGACCTGCAGCGTCAGCATGGGGGCGCGAGCATGGATGCCGCGAGGCGGCGCGGGTGCATCGCCTCGCGTACGCGCCGGACGGCCTTGGAGTCGTCCGGCCCGTGATCCCTCAACGCGGCGGCAGCGGGAAGATGAACTTTGCCTGCGCGCCTTCCAGCGGATAGACCACCACCGGCTTGCCGTTCTGCACCTGGACCACCGACATGCCCTTGGCGATGTTCTGGCCCTTCTCGTTGAAGCGAATCGGACCGTAGGCGGTCATGAGGTTGGTCTCGGCGATCGCGTCGCGGACCTTTTTCGGGTCGAGCGAGCCGACCTTCTCCAGCGCGCGCTGGTAGACCTCGAGCGCCGCGGTCGACTGCGGCGGATGGTAGTCGGGAATGCGCCCGTATTCCTGTTTGAAGAGTTCGGCATACTGGGGTGCCGTCCAGCCGAAGATCTCGTCCTTCCAGGTCATGTTCGGCGCCCACTGGATCGGCTCGAGGATGCCCTCGGCCTTGGGACCCAGCGCTTCCACGAAGCCCGGCAGCGTGGGCCCGAGCGAGACGGCGAACATCTTGAGGTTGACGCCCACTTCGGCGACCTGCCGCGCCATCACCGTGGCGTCACCCGTATACCCCGCGAACAGCAGGAAATCCGGATTCTTGCTCTTCATCGCCGCCAGCATCGCCGAAAAGTCCTTGGTGCCGGTCGGATAGATTTCGTTGTAGACGACCTCCAGGCCCGCTTCCTTGGCCTGCTGCGCGGCGGCTTCGCCGCTGGACTTGGGGAACAGGGCGTTTTCGCTGATCAGCGCGACGCGCTGCGCGCGGGGATTCGCGGCCGCCGCCATTCTGATCGTGTTGCCCGTGTACTGGGCGAGCGGCGTCAGCGTCGCGAAGATGTACTTGAAGCCGCGATCGAAGACAGCCGGCGAGGCGGCATGGGCGGCGATCATGGGCACCTGGTACTTCTCGGCAACCGCCGCGGCGGCGAACGTGATCCCGCTCGAATAGGGCCCGAGCAGGAGCTTGATGCCGTCCTCGTTGATCAGCTTTTCGTAGAGCTGAACCGAGGTCGCGGCGGTGCTCGCGTCATCGTAATACTTGATCGCGACCTTGTAGGTCTTGTCACCGACCTTGATGCCCCCTTTCTCGTTGATCTTCTTGACGTAGAAATCGTAGCCTTCCTTGACCAGGCGGCCTTCGGTGGCCATGCCGCCGGTCTGCGACAGCGAGGCGCCGAAGGTGATGACGTCCTGGGCCTGCGCGGGAATTGCGAACCCGAGCGCGCCTGCAAGGAGAAGGGAATTGACGACTGTGGAAAAGCGGGACTTGCGGAACAACCGTTGCTGCGATTCGAAGTTCATGATTTCCTCTGATCCATGCCAATGGTGGGTGGTTGGGGCACAAGGAGGTGCGATTGAGGCCGACCGAGATTCCGCTCGACTCCGCGGAGACTAGCCATTTGCGACTCGAATTGCAACTGCGTGGAGCGAGATCGTCGCCGCACGGCGATGCGACTCGACAGAAGCGTGCGCATCGCCGGTGCGCCGGCATGTTTGCAGGCTTCAAGTCGTGGTCTACCGACGCGGCGGACGCGGCGCCGCCGGCACGTCGAGACGTCAGAGTTGCGGCGCCTGCCCGAGCGCCGCAAAGCGCTGGCGCAGCGCATTCTTGTCGACCTTGTTCGTCGTGCCGCGCGGCAGGCTGTCGACGAACACCACGTGCCGCGGCTTCTTGTAGCTCGCCAGGTTCTCCCGGCAATGGGCGATCACCGCGGCCGCATCGAATTCGGCGTCCGGCGCCCTGACGACAAACGCAGCGACGGTCTCGCCCCACTCCTCGTCGGGGACGCCGATGACGCCGACCTCGAGCACGCCGGACAGGGAGGCGATCACCTGCTCGACCTCGATCGGATAGATGTTCTCCGTGCCGCTCTTGATCATGTCCTTGCTGCGGCCCGAGATGTAGATGAAACCCTCGTCGTCGCGCCAGGCGAGGTCGCCGGTGTGCCACCAGCCGTTGCGCGAGCTCTCGGCGGTGAGCTCCGGGCGGTTCCAGTAGCCGCGGCACACGAACGGGCCGCGCACGAGAATTTCACCGACCTGCGTGGGCAGTACGGGCCGGCCGTTCGCGTCGGCAATGCGCACCTCCATGCCGAAGGCTTCCTTGCCCACCGACCCGATCTTGCGCAGGCTTTCCTCGGCCGCGAGAAAGGTCGTGATCGGTCCGCCTTCGGTGCTGCCGTAGTTGTTGACGAACGCGACGTGCGGAAAGCGCTCGAGCACGCCCCGGATGACCGGGAGCGGACACGCCTCGCCGCCGGTGATGATCAGGCGCAACCGGGTGAGATCGTACGGCGAGAGGTCCTGAATCTCGCTCAGCACCCGCCGCAGCATCGTCGGATAGATCGGCATCACGGTGCCGTGCTCGGCCGCGACGGTCGCGAGCAGCCGCGCGGGATCGAATTGGCGCGATGCGCCGAGGACGAGGCGCCCGCCGCGCAGCAGCAGCGGCAGCGCGAGGTCCAGCAGCGGCCCCGCGTGGAACAGCGGGCCGAAGACGACCGTCACATCCGACGGGCCGAGCCCGAAATCGATCATCTTCGCCATCGACGACGCGAGGGTCGTAGCGTGCGTGTAGATGATTCCCTTCGGCAGGCCGGTCGTGCCGGAGGAGTGCAGCAGCATCTGCACGGCACCCGGCAACACCACCTCGCCGGGCTCGTCCGCCCGCTGGGACGCGAGCCACGCCTCGTAGGGGTGCGCGGGGTCCGGACTGGGCTCGACCGGCAGGCGGTCGTCCACCCATACGCGATGCTGCGGAAAACTCGGGCGCGCCGCAAGCGTCGTCAGCATGTCATCGAAGCCTTCCCCCGCGAGCAGCACCTTCGGTCCGCAGGCATCGAGCAGCGCGCCGACCTCGCGCGCCACCAGGCGGAAGTTGATCGGGACGAAGACGGCGCCGAGCTTGGCCGTCGCGAACAAGGCTTCGACGAACGGAGTGCAATTGTGGAGCAGCACGGCGACCCGGTCGCCGCGCCCGATGCCGAGCGCGGCCAGGCCATTCGCCAGCCGGCAGGCACGCTCGTCGAGCGCCGCGTAGGTAAGCCGGCGGGCGCCGAAGACGACTGCGACGGCGTCCGGATGCCGTGCGGCATTGATGGTGAGCTGGTAGCCGATCATTCCGTTTTTCCCGCGTAAGAATGGACCCGACAGCGCGGATGGCGGAATGTAGCAGACCTGTCGCGGCTCCGGAAAGTATCGGGTGGCCGCGTTACCCTGGCATGTCAAACGCCGCACCGCCCATGGGCGATGCGATCGATTCCCTTGTGCGCGGGACAGGACCATGTGTTGTAATCTACGACTTGATCAGGCGGCGACTTTCCGGCCATGCAACCCACGGCTGCGGCACGGAGAGCGACATGGCCCCGGCAGCACGGGGCCCGACCTTGGGCCTTTGCATGAACGTCGCACCTTGGCTTGCGCGGATGTCGGGCCGAGCGCTCGCTCCCTGGGGCGAACTCGGCAGCGATGTTCTTCTGGAGCGGTCGCTGCAGGACGAGCTTCCGGCGGCGAACCCCGATGTCGAGGTGAAGCTGCGGCTGGCGCTCCCGGCCGACATCGATGAGATCAGCCGCCTGTATTCGTCGGATCCCTGGCTCTATATCTACGAAGGGCCGCGCATAACCGGCAGCCAGGAGATAGCGCGCGAACTCTACCTCGATCGCTTGCGGCGCGGGGAACTCTGCTTTCTCGCGATGAGCGGCAAGGAGATCGCGCACGTGAACTGGACTTGCTTCACCTGGGGAGATGCGCTGCCCGAGCACCCGATCCGGCTGCGCAGCGGAGAGATCTATACGACCGACGCCGTCACGCTGCCCGCCTTCCGGGGCAAGGGCTTGCATGCCTATGTCCTGCGGGCGATGCTTGCCCATGCGCGCGCACGCGGCAGCCGGCATGCCTACACGCTGGCGCGCGTCGATCGCACCGACACTTACAAGGGCCTCTTCCAGCTCGGCTGGAGCGAGTGCGGACGGGTGATCCATTTCCTGCCGCGGGGACGTACCAAGGCGTGGTTCCTGTGGCGGCAGGGCAATTTGGAACCCCTCTTCCGGCCGGCCTGACCGGACTGGCGCGAGACTTGCTTGGCAAGAGTCCCGTCGTTGGCACGTACAAGCGAATATTGGCGAATGGCCAAATCCGAACCAACCGCCGCGATAGATTCGATGGCCCGGCGATCCTCGGCCAGCCCGCGTCCGGCCGACGAGCTGTGTTTCCTGTCCGCGTGCGAGCTCCTGCGCCACTATCGGGCGCGCAGCCTTTCGCCGGTCGAGGTGACGCGGGCGATTCTCGATCGCATCGCGGACGTCAACCCGCACGTCAACGCGCTCTATTACATCGACGCCGAACGCGCGCTCGCCGCAGCGCGCGACGCGGAGCGCCGGTGGCATCGCCGCGCGCCCATGGGCGTACTCGACGGGGTGCCGGTGACCCTGAAGGACAGCGTCCGTGTCGCCGGCATGCCGACACCCAACGGGACGCAGGCTCTGGCGGATCAGCCGGACGAGCGGCAAGACTCGCCGGTCACGGCCCGCTTGCGCGAGCAGGGCGCCATCATCCTCGGCAAGACGACGATGCCCGACTTCGGGATGATCGCGTCGGGGATCAGCTCGCTGCACGGCGTTACGCGCAATCCCTGGAACCAGGAACGCAATTCGGGCGGTTCCAGCTCCGGCGCCGGGGTCGCCGTGGCTTCGGGTCTGGGACCGCTCGCGGTCGGCTCCGATATCGGCGGATCGATTCGGATTCCAGCCGCGTTCTGCGGGATCGTCGGCCTGAAGCCGAGTTACGGGCGCGTGCCGATCGCCGACCCCTGGCAGGCGCTGGTTGCAGGCCCGATGGCGCGCACGGTCGCCGATGCCGCTCTCCTGCTGGGCGTCATCAGCCGACCCGACACAAGGGATTACACGTCGCTACCCTGGGAAGATCGCGACTACCTCGACGACATCGATGCCGGTGTGCGCGGACTGCGCATCGGGCTCCTGACGGACATGGGATTCGGGCTGCCCGTGCATCCGGAAATCCGGTCGCGGGTCGAGGCGGCCGCCGGAGTGTTCGCGGCGCTGGGTGCTATCGTGACGCCAATGCCGCCGATGTTCGACGACGACCCCGAGCCGGACTTCGACCAGCTGGTGCAGACGTGCGGAAGGGCCGACTTCGCGGCGCTTTCGCCGGAGCGACAGGCGATGGTGCTGCCGCAAATCGCCGACTGGTGCCGGCAAGGCGAGCATACGTCGGCCTACGTCCTCACCCGCGCGGCGGTCGGCATCGGACATACGCGCCGGCGGGTGATCGCCGCCGGCGCCGCCTACGACTACCTGGTCTCCCCGACGATGGCGATCGAACCCTACGCCGCCGAACTGCCCTGGCCGGAAGGCGGAAGCCAGCACAATCCGTTCTGCTTCCCATTCAACCTGTCGGAACAACCCGCTATCTCGATCTGCTGCGGCTTCACCAGCAGCAGGCTTCCCGTGGGACTGCAAATCGTCGGCAAACGCTTCGACGACGCCGGCGTCCTGCGCCTCGCCCGGGCCTACGAGGCCGCGCGCCCTGTCCTGCCTGTTGTGCCGGGGCGCGACACGCGCAGCAACTCGGTGGCGACCGCGCGATGACGACCGCCAACCTGCTGGAAGTGCGCGATCTGCGGAAGACCTTCGGAGGCGTGGTCGCGAACGACGCGATCAGCATCGACGTGCCGCGTGGCGGCATCGTGGGACTCATCGGGCCGAACGGCTCCGGCAAGACGACGCTGTTCAATTCGATTGTCGGACATCACCCGATCGACGGCGGCTCGGTGCGCTTCGCCGGGCGGGAGCTCGCGCATCTCGGCGTGGCCGACGTGGCGCGCCTCGGCCTGCTGCGCACGTTCCAGCAGGCCCATGTCTACGACGGGATGACGTGCGTGAGAAACATGCAGATCAGCACGTCGCATACCGGCGAGCACTTGTTGGCGATGTGGCGCCGGTTTCCGCCCGAGACAACCGACAAGGCCCACGGCCTGCTCGATTTCGTGGGCCTCACTGCGCTGCGCGACGAAGTCGCCGGCAACCTGTCCTATGGCCAGCGCAAGCTGCTCGAGCTCGCGATGGCGCTGATGAACGAACCGAAGATGCTGCTGCTGGACGAACCGACTGCGGGCATCAATCCGACGCTGATCAACAGCGTCATCGATCGGCTCAAGCTCGCCAACGCATCGCTCGGCATCACGCTCCTGGTCATCGAGCACAACATGCGCGTCATCATGAGCATCGCCGAGCACATCTACTGTCTCGCCCACGGGAAGCTGCTCGCGGCCGGGACGCCCGACGAGATCCGCAACGACCAGCGGGTCATCGACGCCTATCTGGGGGCCCGCTGATGGATTCGCTCGACGCACAAAGGCACGGGGATAACCGGGCGACGCGCTTGTCCCGCGGCGATCGGCCGACGCGGGCCAACGCCGGGGTTGCCGAATCCGCCGAGCGCACGGCCCATCGTGCCGGGATTCGTGAGCGCCTCGATGCGCTGGCCGGTGGCGACCCGCTGCTGCGCATCGACGGGCTCACCGCCGGTTACGGAACCATGGAGATACTGCACGGCATTGACCTGCGGCTGGGCAAAGGCCAATCGCTTTGCCTGATCGGGCCCAATGGCGCGGGCAAGTCCACCGTCCTGCACTCCATCTTCGGGCTCACCGACATCCGCGGCGGCAGGATCGAGGTCGGCGGCCGCAACGTCACGCGCCTCGGCACCAACGCCAAGCTGCGCGACGCCGGCATCGCCTATGTGCTGCAGGACAGCTCGGTATTCCCCGACATGACGGTCGAGCAGAACCTGTGGCTCGGCGGCTACCTGATGGGTCGCCGCACCGACGCGAGGCAGGCGGCCGAACGCGTCTTCGATCGCTATCCGTCGCTTGCCGCGCGGCGGGACGATCCGGCGCGCGTGCTGTCCGGCGGCGAGCGGCGACTGCTCGAAATCTCCCGCGCGCTCGTGATGCAGCCCCGGCTGCTGCTGGTCGACGAGCCGTCGATCGGGCTCGAGCCCCTGTTCATCGAGCAGATTTTCGCCATGCTGCGCGATCTTCGGGACCGCGAGGGCCTGACGATCATGATGGTCGAGCAGAACGCCAAGAAGGGACTCGAGCTCGCCGACATCGGCTGCGTCCTGGTCGCCGGCGAGGTGGCGATGGTCGGGACGGGCATGGAACTGTTGCAGGATCCCACCGTGGGACGGCTGTTCCTCGGCGGTTGATACAACGCAAATCGGCCGGAGCCGGCGCGAAATCCCAAGCGTGGTGGCAGGACGCGGTGGCAAACGGGGTCAGATACGCGGACAAACGGGGTCAGATACGTAACAATTCGCAGCCCCGCCATGTAAGCAACGGAGCGAATTGTTACGTATCTGACCCCGTTTGTCCGCGTATCTGACCCCGTTTGTCCGAATTGTTACGTATCTGACCCCGTTTGTCCGCGTATCTGACCCCGTTTGTCCCATGGCGCGGCAACGCCAGGCGCGGGCGCATCGGCTCAACGCGGTGCGCGGAGCAGTTCCTGCAGATAGCGGGCGGGCACTGCAAAGCTGATGCCGGACGGTTGGCCGACGGCCGTGTCCTTCATCCCCTTCAGCATTCCCATGTTGACGATGCCGATGACCTCGCCGGTCTCCGCGTCGTAGAGCGGACTGCCGCTGTGGCCCGGGTACACGGTGGCGTCGAGCTGGAACAGCACGAACGGGCCGGATTTCAGGCTCCGAACGACGCGTGCGTCGAGGCCGCTCGCCGTCGCCGCGGGAATCGCGATCGGCGTCAGCGCCGCAATGATGCCGCGGTGCGTCACCGGATAGAACCCGAGCGCATTGCCGATCGGAAAGCCCGTAAGCGCAATGCTCTGCCCGTCGCGCACCGACTCCGAATTGCCGAAGGTCACGGCTGGCAACGGCGCGCCTGAAATGCGCAGCAGCGCGAGATCGTGCTCCTTGTCCGTCGCGATCACCTTCGCTTCACGCGGCTGCGGCGCCTTCGCCCCCGGCACGTGCACCAGCACCATCATCGTCTCGCCGTTCGCGGGCTGCAATGCCGCGGGCAGGACGTGTGCATTGGTCGCCACCAATGTCCCGTCGTCGACCGCGAATCCGGTGCCCCGGAAGACAAAGGCCGGGCTCCGCATCTTCTGGAACGTGCCGACGGCAACGATGGCGGGCTTCACGCGCTCGATGGCCTCGGGCAGGCCGGCGTAGGCCCGGGTGCCGGCAGCGGCGACGAAAATCGCGAGCAGCATCGCCACGGAGGGAAACCGGCGACGGACCATGTTTTCCGCGCCCGTCCGGCCAGGACCGGGGCGATCGCGCCACGGCAGGAAAACGGGGGCCGTCTCCATCACCGCACGGCGCGGATGCGCGAAAGCTCGGGCGACGAAACGGGCGCCGTGCCCATCACCGCACGGCGCGGATGCGCGAAAGCTCGGGCGACGGTTCGGTGACCGTGGCATCGAACGGATGCTCGTCCCTCCGGAAATAGCGCCGGATCTGCTGGACGTAGGCGCGGGTTTCCGCATAGGGGGGAACCCCGCCGTAGCGTTCGACCGTCCTCTCGCCCGCGTTGTACGCGGCGGCAACCAGCGTCACATCGCCCCTGAAATAGGCGAGCAGCCAGCGCAGGTAGGCGAGCCCGCCACGAATGTTCTGCGCCGGATCGAATGGCCTCTTGACGTTGAACCGGGCCGCCGTCTCGGGAATGAGCTGCATCAGACCCTGCGCATTCTTGATCGAGCGCGCGTTGGGATCGAAGTTGGACTCGGCGCGAATGATCGCGAGCGCGAACTGCGGGCTGACGCGGTATTCGGGTGCGAATTGACGAACAAGCTCGGCGGCCTTCATCTGCTCGGGTGTCAAGGCGACGAAATCGTCGTCGGCTTCGGCCGTGACAACCGGCTCGACGGCCACGAGCGTCGGTTCGCGCATGCAAGCGGGCAAATCCGCGGCGGACGGCCCGACGAAGGCGAGCATCCTCTGCGCATGATCGTGGCCCTGGGCCGCCGCGATGCCGAAGAAAAGCGATGCCATCCGGTTGTCGCGCGGCACGCCGCGACCGTTGGCATACATCCAGCCGAGGCTGAACTGCGCCTCGGCATCTCCCAGCCGGGCCGCTTCGCAGTAAAGCCGGATGGCATGCAGCGGATTGCGGGGCACACCCTCGCCATGCTCGCTGGCGCGAGCATCGGCGCGAAGCATGGCGACCAGCCGGCTGGTGTCGCCGTCGAAATTCGCATGGGCCGGTCGCGTGGCAATGCACGTCAGGGCGAACACCGCCAACGCGCCGGCGACGCGCCAGCGACGCACGAACCCTGGCCGCGACAGGGGAGCGCCGACCGTCATGTCGTGCCGGCGGTCACCCGGCCCGCGCGCTCCGGCGCGACGCCGAAGTGCGCCAGATACCATGGCATGGCCGCGTGAATGCCATCGACCAGGCGATGCGTCGGCGCATAGCCCAGCAGCCGGTGCGCCTTGCCGATGTCGGCCTGCGAGTGGCGGACATCACCCGGCCGGAAGTCGCGGTAGACGGGTTTCACGGCGGCCAACTCGGGAATTCGCGCCGCAACCGCGTCGCGCAGCAGCGCAAAGAGGCGATTGAGCGACGTCCGGTCGTCGACCGCGACGTTGTAGACCTGGTTGATCGCCGCCGGGTCGTCGGTGAGCGCGGCCAGCAGATTCGCCTGCACGGCGTTGTCGACGAAGCAGAAATCGCGGCTCGTCTCCCCGTCGCCGTTGATCACGACCTCCTCGCCCACCAGCATGGCGCGGATCCAGCGCGGGATGACCGCCGCGTACGCGCCGTCCGGATCCTGACGCGCGCCGAAGACGTTGAAGTAGCGCAGGCCGATCGACTGCATGCCGTAGCAGCGCGCGAAAACCTCGGCGTAGAGCTCGTTGACGAGCTTCGTGACCGCGTACGGCGAGAGGGGCCGGCCGATGACGTCCTCGACCTTGGGCAGCCCGGGGTGGTCGCCATAGGTCGAGCTCGACGCCGCGTAGACGAATCGCCGCACGCCGGCGTCGCGGGCAGCAACCAGGACGTTGAGGAAACCGTCGATATTGACAGCGTTGGTCGCGGCCGGATCGGCAAGCGAGCGCGGAACCGATCCCAGCGCCGCCTGATGCAGCACAACGTCGATGTCGCGACACGCGAGCCGGCAGGCCGCCGCATCGCGGATGTCGGCCTCGACGAAGCGGTGGCGCTGCCATTGCCCGGCGGCCAGGGACGCCGCAATTTCGTCGAGGTTGCGCCGGTGACCCGTGGCGAAATTGTCCAGTCCGGTGACGTTCTGCTCGAGTTTGAGCAACGCCTGCACCAGGTGCGAACCGATGAACCCGGCGCTTCCCGTCACGAGCCAGCGCAGCGGCTTTGCCGTCAAGCGCTGCCGCACGTTGTCGAGAGCAGTCACCGCAGAGCCCGCCTCAGAGCCGCCACACCGTGACACCATGGCCGATGAGCTCCTCCGCATCGAACTGGCTTTTCACGTCGGCGACGACCGCCTTCGGCAACAGCCGCCCGAGATAGTCGGAGGTTGGCCGCGCCTTGAACGCGCGATGCGCGACCGCAGCGACGATCGCCGCCGCCTTGGGCAGCTGCTCCCACGGGACGAGCTTCACTCCGTATTCGTGCAATGCCTCCTCGGGTGCCGCCACCGGGTCGTGCACAATCACGGTGGCACCATACGACTGCAGCTCGCGGATCACGTCGATGACGCGGGAATTGCGCAGGTCGGGACAATCCTCCTTGAACGTGAGGCCGAGCACGATCACCGGCGCGTCCTTCACCTGCCAGCCATTGCGCACCAGGTGCTTGACCGTCTGTTCCGCGACGAACTTGCCCATGCCGTCGTTGATGCGCCGGCCGGCGAGGATCACCTCGGGGTGGTAGCCGACCATCTCCGCCTTGTGCGTCAGGTAGTAGGGATCGACGCCGATGCAGTGCCCGCCCACGAGCCCCGGACGAAACGGCAGAAAGTTCCACTTGGTTCCGGCCGCGCGCAGTACTTCCATCGTGTTGATCCCCAGCCGGTCGAAGATGATCGCCAGCTCGTTCATCAGCGCGATGTTGAGATCGCGCTGCGTGTTCTCGATGACTTTGGCCGCCTCGGCAACCTTGATGCTGGAGGCAAGGTGCACGCCCGCAGTGACCACGCTGCCGTACATCTGCGCAACCAGCTCGAGCGTCTCCGGCGAATCGCCCGACACGACCTTCGTGATCTTGGTCAGCGTTCGCTCCTTGTCGCCGGGATTGATGCGCTCCGGGGAATAGCCGACATGAAAATCGGTCATCCACTTCATCCCGGAATGCTTCTCGAGCACGGGAATGCAGATTTCTTCGGTGGCACCCGGGTAAACGGTCGATTCGTAAACGATCGTCGCGCCGCGCTTCATGTTCGCGCCGACCGCTTGCGACGCACCGAGCAGCGGACCGAAATCCGGCTGATGCGCGTCGTCGACCGGAGTCGGGACCGCGACGATGATGAAATCGGCCTCGGACAGCGCGGCCGGATCGGTGCCGACCGAAAGCAGCGTCGCCGCTCGCAGGTCGTCGGTCGTCACCTCGCCCGTCGGGTCGACGTGGCGGGCATAGCTCGCGACTTTCTGCCGCGAGAGATCGAAGCCGATGGTCGGGTATTTCTTGCCGAACTCCACGGCCAGCGGCAATCCGACATAGCCCAGGCCCACAACAGCTACCGTAGTCATTCTCGTGTCTCTCTCTCTCCGGACTTCGATGGTCGTTCGGCGGTGCGCTCGAAGGGCCTGATCGGCGCGGGCAAGCCAGCATTCGCATGGCTGCGCGCTCAGAGGCCCTGCATCAGCTTCGCGACCTCCGCCTGCTCGGAGAACTTGTCGCCCAGCTTGGCG
>Ga0209254_10004505_pt1 | contig 12760 bp, 11 predicted proteins | sample FrelakmetDIP11DI_FD_187148 | JGI IMG/M metagenome (GOLD analysis project Ga0209254, IMG submission 187148) | Freshwater lake sediment microbial communities from the University of Notre Dame, USA, for methane emissions studies - DIP11 DI (SPAdes)... | ecosystem: Environmental > Aquatic >...
CGTGGTGCCGCCTGCAACGATGAGGGTGTCCCCTCTCAATTTGATGAGAATACTGAGGAGAGAAGTACCGTAGAAGGCGCTGGCGTAGCTTTTGTCGATGACAAGATCCCCTTCTTGCGGGGCAATGTCATCGACTATCGAAGTTCCTTTGGCGCCTTCGAGGTACTGGGAAGAACTGCGAACTGCTTTTGTTGCAAAGCCGTCGAAGGCGATACTCTTTTGAACCTAAGATCTTGGTGTTGATTGTACCCTTTCATGTCCATTATAAACTGAGTAAAGAGGAAAGGAATAGCCGGGTTACGCCCAATGAATTCATGCTGGCAGGCGCAGGATCTTCCTGGCGTTTTCCTCAAAAATGTTCTTTTTCTCTGTGACGCTTACAGCCATCTCGTCAATCGACCTGATCGTTTCCGAAATGAATCGGTTCCCTAATTGATTATCGTAAGGCATATCTGTTGCGAATAGTAGATTATCTGCCCCAAAAAAAGCGTACGCGCACATTAGTGCTGCAGTGTTTCCATAAACAGCCGTATCATTGTAGAACATTCGGTAGTAATCAAGCGGACTTTTTGTAAGAGGCTCTTCATATCTGTAGCCCAATCTCATCTCGTTAAAGTCGTTCGATATTTGAATGCGTTTCGCAAAATAGGGAATCATGCCACCCGCATGATGGCTGATTACCTTTAAATTGGGGACCTTTTCCAAAATGCCGCCAAATACGAGACGGGTCATGGCCACAGAAGTCTCGTAAGGCCAGCCAAAGATAGTCCATACGAGATATTTAGATTCGCTTTCGCCCTCATAGTCTGGGATCGTAGATTGTCTCCGCGGATGAAGTAGGATTGGAAGATTGTGGTACTGCATGCGCTCGTAAATAGGTAGAAACTCAGCGTTGTCTAGTGGTTTTTGATTTATATCGGTAAAGATTTGTATGCCTCTGAATCTGAGATCCTTTATTGCACGATCTATTTCTTCCAATGAGGCATCCACATCATTCATTGGTAGGCTTGCTACAGCCGCTACAAACCTATCTGGATGCTTGAAAACCAGTTCGGCCATTTCATCATTGCCAATCTTGCACAGGTCTTTTGCGTCAGAGGGAGAGAGAACATTTTCAGGAGGGGGAGATCCAATACTCAAAACCTGCACATATTCCTCATACCTATCCATTATCCTAAATCTAGCGTCTAGATCACTCAGAGACTGAACTGCATCCGCATATTTTGATGAGTAGAATCTAGACGGGGCTCTTTTATACAATTCTTCCTTATAGCGTTTGGGCAAAATGTGACAAAATACATCGATTTTCATTGGTTAACTCCTTTTGAAAAATATGACCTGCCCCCAGTTTTTAAGTTACCTCTTCTTGAAGCAGAGCGGCCAGTCTGGTGGCACTTCATTTGAAATTAGACTGCTCATCAGCTTCGCGGGTGGCGGCGACCGTCGCCTTTATTCTGCCACCTTGGCTGGCGATCCCTCGATAGGTAGCCCCCTGCAAACGCAATTCAAACTCGCGTGCTGGGCTGCCGCTGTAAACCAGGTTGGTATCACGATCAATCAGGCCGGGTGTAGTAATCCAGCCTCCTTCGGTGTCATAAAATTCGGCGCCGTTTGATTCTACTGCCCGAGGTATCTCATCTCTTTTCCCTATCAACTGTCAATCTTCTTTTCATTATTTTAGCAGCTCATGCGCTAGCCTATTTAAGCATATCTGGGTGGTGCCTCCTCCCATAGACCAACCCCTGACATCTCTGTAGTAGCGTTCGATCTCGTACTCAGCCATGTAACCATATGCTCCATACAGTTGGATTGCTTTGTCAACCACCCAAATAGACATTTCATTAGCAAATTTTTTCGCCATGGCCGCCTCTTTGGCAATCACCTTTCCTTGCTCTGCTTTGAATGCAGCATCATAGACGAGGAGTCGAGCTGCCTGAATTTGGATCGCCATTTCTGCTAGGGTCCAACGAATTCCTTGAAAATCGGCGATGGGTTTTCCAAACTGAATTCTGGTTTTGCAGTAGTTCAGCGCTCGTTCATAGGCTCCTTGGGCCATACCGATGCAAAGAGACGAATTGCCGCATCTTTCCGAATTGAATTCGACCATCATCTCCTTGAACCCTTTTCCTGCCGCAACCAGGAGATTTTCCGCGGGGACTTTTACATCTTCAAATATCACGTCGTTCAAGCTGGAGCAATGGCGGCCCATCTTTTCCTCGTCTTTGCCTACGGACACGCCTGGCGAATCTCGATCGACAATGAAAACGCTGATCCCCTTCGAGCCTTTGTCTTTTTCAGTTTTGGCCAACACTACAAAAACGCCCGCCCTACCGGCATTCGATATGAACGTTTTCCGGCCGTTGAGAATGTAATAACCGTCCTTTTTTTCCGCGAAGGATGTCATATTGGCCGAGTCTGATCCGGCGTTTGGTTCTGTTTGACAATAGGAGCCAATCTTTGTTCCCGAGGCCATATCAGGCAGGTAACGCTGCTTCTGATCGCGATTTCCGTGCATGGCAATGGATCGGCAGCAGGCCGAGATATGGGTCAGAGGAATGGAGACACCGACTCTTCCCATTTCCTCACCCAGGATCACCACATCCACGATTGAGCCGCCGCTTCCTCCGAATTCCTCGGGAACCATAAGCCCCATGAAGCCCATTTCCCCTATTTTTCGATAATATTCCTCTGGGTATTGTCTTTGCTTTTCCCAGGTTTTGACATAGGGCAGGATTTCAGCACTGGCAAATTTTCTTACCGCATCCCTGAAGAGTTTCCTTTCTTCGCTTAACAGGGTATCGATCATACTGCTCTCCTCTCATGGAAATATTGTGAATAGGGCCAAATAAGCCCAGCCTATAAACCAGCTACTTATCCCCGATGGGCGAACCGACTTTAGAATTATGTTGCTTGTTTTCATACATACTCACCTGACCAGGCAGTGGAATCATGAGCATCACTACCACCTACCGCTAACGATCGCTTTGAACCCGTCTATTCCAACCTTAACGTCTTGCTTTTTCTTGCGTATTCGGTCTGTCGGCATTTTGGCCGTTCGCTTATCCCCATACTTACAGCCTTATAGGCTAGCAAAAATCAGGCCACCTAGTTCAAGTTCGCTTCTCCATTGGGGTTTTCAAAAATACTGAAATGAGAACATGGCTTACTTGTTTTATTTATATACAGAACCCCATCGATTAAAGAAGGTATTATTTCAAACCGACTCAAGGTTTTCGCTCGCATGGGTCGGGTAAAACATGATTTCGCAGTGCTAACGGATTTCTCGGTGAAGGTCTTTTCCAGAAATGTTTATTAACTAAACAGATACACTCATTTCTTAACTGAACCAAGAGATCTTGTTTATTATCTATACAATTTATCCGCTGCAGATCAGCGGGGAAAAATGTAGGTGCCTTAAAGACCTAATATTTTATCCAAAATTTCTATTGGTATAATTATTGCTTGATACTTAAAATTAACCTCATCCACTCCGGGATGCTGATGCCCATAGGCGCTATGCTATTTTGAAGGAATTACGCTGCGTCGCTTCAAGAGGCTAGCTTGCTTTTAACCGATTACACTTAGAGGAGATAACAGAATGGGAATAATTCCTTTGCGAGGGAGAACCATTGAGGTCCTCAGTCAAGAAGAGATCCAGGAGGTGCATCAGGCGGTTCTTGAGATTTTGAAAGATCCGGGTCTTAAGGTAAGACACGAAGAAGCGCTGGGTATCTTCAAGCGCGGTGGGGCTGATGTCGATTGGAAAAACCAGATGGTTCATATCTATCCAGCACAGGTGGAGTTTGCTCTGAATCACGCACCCCGCTTCATGAAAGTTTGCGGACGAGATCCTAAACACGACATCAAGTCAAACAACGGCATTCATTACAGCAGTGGGCACGGGGCCACCATGATTATTGATTTCGAGACAGGTGAACGCCGACCCGCTACTAAAAAGGATCTGGAAAACAATACCAGAGTCCATGATGCCCTAGAAAACACGCATTTCATTTTTCCAGAGATTTATCCCCAGGATGTTCCCCCAAAGGCGCTTGATAGACATATTTCTCAGGCGTTGCTGAGCAACACGGAAAAACCTGTCATCGCAACCGCCTATAGCGGCCGGGGCGCGAAAGATCTGCTTCAAATGGGAATTGCCATCGCCGGAAGTGAAGAAGCCTTACGGCAAAGGCCGATGTTCACGGTCAGCCTCGGGATCATCAGCCCCCTTTGTTTCGAACCAAATAGAATTGATGTCTTGATCGAAATGTGCCGGTTCGGTCACCCCTTTCAGGTCTATACCATACCGGGTGCTGGCGCAACGTCTCCTGTGACCCTTGCCGGTACGCTGGCATTAAGTGTTGCGGAACTCCTGTCCGGACTTGTATTGACGCAACTGGTCAATCCGGGTGCTCCCGTCCGTTTGATGGGGTACGCCGGAACTTCCGATATGCGATCAGGTGATTTCACCTTCGCTTCTCCGGAGAAATCGCTGATGGCAGCTGCTCTGGCCCAGATACTGCGATTTTATGGCGTCCCGCAAGGTGTCCACGGCTCTACGACAAGAGCCAATGTTCTGGATGCGCAAGCTGGATATGAAACGGGCATCCTCAATCTATTCTCAGCGTTGTCCGGCAGCGATGTCATCATCGAATGCACCTCAGCCTCTCTGGAGAACACCGTCGCCTCCGTTCCAGAGATGGCCGTTGTCAGCAACGAGATATGCAGCTTTATCAACCGTCTCTTGCAAGGTATAGAGGTCAACCCCGATACGCTGGCGGTTAATGCCATCAGACAAGTCGGTCCGAGTGGTGAATATCTAACCCACGATCATACGATGGAACATTTCAGGTCCGAGCAATGGGATCCCAAACTGGGCAATAGGTCAAGAAGAGATCAGTGGGAAGAGAAAGGCTCTATGGACATACGGGCCAGGGCAAGGGATGAGTATAGGAAAATTCTAGCTACCCACCAGCCAAAACCCCTTGATCCCGGGGTCCAGAAAAAGCTCCAAAAAATCGTAGACGGGGCCGAAGCCGGTTAGTTACAATGCTTGCAGACACCGCCACTGCATTTGGCGTTGCCAAAGGAGAAATGCCGATTGCGGAGTGGCGTGACCAAGTTAAGGTTCAGAAGTGTTCTGGGACATTGGGTCGATTGAAGGTCGGTCAGGGTGCAAACACCACAAACTGAAAGGAGGGGGTCTAAAATGAAGAAATTTTCTACATGGGTATTAGCAGTTGTCGCCGTCGTAATCACCCTAGGGCTGGGAGTCAGCAACGTTGCCGCACAGCAGCAGGTATACAAGTGGGATATGCCATATCCTCTGTACAAGGGAACCTGGGATTGGGCGGTGCTCGAAAAATGGTGCGCCGATCTCAAAGTCGCAAGCGGGGGCCGGCTTGATATTACCCCACGCGCCGGCGGTGAGATCATGCCGGTTCTGGAGACATTCGACGCGGTCTCCACGGGCACGATCAAAATTGACTTTTCATACGGTCCTTACTGGATCGGCAAACTTCCCATGGCCATCTATGCCAGCGGCCTTCCCCCGTTTACTTTGCAGAGGTGGGAAAATTACAAGGTCCTCTATCACCAGATGGGATTTGAAAAGCTGATCCGGGATGCCTATGCCAAGCACAACATCTTCTATGTGGGCGTCATGCCAACCAACAATGCCGTCTTGCTGAGCAGATTTCCCGTTAATAAGGCAGCCGATTTAAAGGGCAAGAAGCTCAGGGCTACGGGCCTATACGGAGAGGTGATGGCCGCGGCTGGGGCATCGGCGGTCTACTTCCCGTGGGCCGAAATTTACGGGGCCCTGGAAAAAGGTACAATTGACGGTGTGATCGCCGGACCTCTGGGTGTCCAATGTGACTCGGGATTTCATGAGCCGACGAAGTATTTCCTTGAAACGCCGCTAACCCCGGTGGATGCCTGGAGCCTGCATGTCAATATGGATGCCTGGAAAGCGCTGCCCGAAGATCTTAAAATGCTTCTTATCCAAAGCACTTCATACGCCGCCGACAAATTCACCGGCTCTTACTTTTCGGAAGATGTCAAGTGGCGAGAGAAACTAGTGAAGAATTTCAAATTCACAGTGACCTCCTTGCCGGAAAGTGAACAGCGGATCCTGTCTGGATATTCCTTGTCGGTTCTCGATAAGTATTCCGCAAAAGACGCCGATTTCGCGAAAGCCACTGCAATACTCAAGCAATACATGAAGGATCTGGGACTGTTGGAAAAATGACCGCTTCATCTCTGCTGGAATCAATTAAGGCCCGCGGGTAAAGGTAGAGATCGTCTCTACCTTTACCCATTTTGGTTTCGAACAAATTAAGTGACTGGTAACTTCCGAGCTGTCATTGCGAGTCCCGCTCTTTAGCAGGACGGGGCTCGTTGCAACAAATTCCTCTGGTCCGTTGCTATAACCCTGAATAATGGATGGGAATAATGAAGAGATTGCTCAAGATCATCGACGGCGTCAGTGAGTGGTCGGGAAAACTTTTCGGTTACCTGCTGTGGCCCGGCATAGCGATTTTGCTCTATGAGGTCACAGCAAGGTACTTATTCAATGCCCCGACCATATGGGGTCATGGAATGACTCAACGCGTCTTCGCCGCCTACTACTTCATTTGCGGCGCCTATATTACGCTTACCCGTTCTCACATCCAAATGGACCTCATCTACACCCGATTCTCTGCAAGAACGCGGGCGATTCTTGACATCGTTGCGTTTTTCTTTTTCTTCGCCTTCTGTGGTGTCTTGCTGTGGTATGGATCTCGTTATGCGTGGTCGTCCTTCATGCACTTGGAACCCGATAATACCCCTTTCCGGGCGCCTCTCTACCCGGTTAAGCTGATGATTCCATTGGGGACCTTGCTGATAATGCTTCAGGAATTGGCTCAATTGTGGCGCAACCTCTATTTCGCTATAACAGGGAAAAAGTATGAGCATTGAATTGGTAAACCTGATGATGTTTGGCGGCCTCATCGTCTGCCTGCTGCTGGGTGTTCCGCTCGTCTGGTGTCTGGGCGGTGTTTCAGCATTAGTATGTCTATTACTTTGGGGACCCGGCGGTCTGATGCTCATTGTTTATAATACCTTCGGCTGTATGTGGGGCATCGAGCTGGTCGCCATTCCCTTGTATATCGCAATGGGAATTTTATTGGAGCGCGCCGGCATCGCCGAAGCCCTTTTCGAAACCATTCACCGATGGTCAGGCCGGGTGAGAGGGGGCATGGCCATGGGGGTGGTGATCATATGTGCCATTTTTGCGGCCATGACAGGTGTGAGCGCCGCAGCCACCCTTACGATGGGCGTCATCGCTCTTCCTGCCATGCTGCGGCGTGGCTATGACAAGGGCCTGGCTTTGGGCTCTATCGCCGGGCCGGGGACCCTGGGGATACTCATTCCGCCCAGCATCATCAGTATTCTGCTCGCGCTGGTCGGCAGCCTGTCAGTGGGAAAGATTTTTATAGCGGGCATATTGCCCGGCATCCTACTTGCCGGCCTCTTCATTGCCTATATCGGTATCAGGGGCTGGATCAATCCAAAGTTATGCCCCACCCACCCGGAGAAGTTTACACTGAAAGAAAAGATCATTTCCCTTAAAACCGTCATTCTTCCGATGTTGATTGTCCTGTCCGTTTTGGGCTCGATATTCTTCGGCATTGCCACGCCGACTGAATCCGGATCCCTTGGCGTGGCAGCAGTCCTTATAGCGGTTGCCATCCATGGTCGGTTTGACTGGAAACTTATCAAACACACGACTGTCGAAACCTTCCGCATAACCGGGCTGACAATGTGGATTTACTATGGCGCCATGGCCTTCAGCGCAGTATACGCAAGAGCCGGCGGTGCAGACTTCATGAGCGATTTAATTCTGGGTATGGGAATGGGCCCCTGGGGTATTGTCATCACAATGATGGGGATAGCCTTTGTGCTGGGATGCTTTATTGACCCGTTTGCCATTATTTTCATCCTCGGTCCCATCTGTTTTCCGATCATAAAGAAGCTTGGTTTCGATCCCGTATGGTTCGGCATCCTTTTTGTAATCAATATGCAGATGGGTTACGTCACCCCGCCCTTTGGCTACCAGCTTTTCTATCTAAAGTCGGTGGCGCCCGCGGGAATCACTACGGGTGACATCTACAAATCCATTTTCCCATTCCTCTGCGTTATGATAATCGGAATGGCCCTCATCATGATTTTCCCTCAGATTGCCCTGTGGCTTCCTGAGTTGATGATGAAGCTTGCTGAGTGATGCCAAAGAAGGGACTAGGGCTTACCTGGAAAAGAGAAAACCAGAATTTTCAGGTCGTTAGCTGGCTTTGATACAAAAGCAAAGCTCCGGGTAAGTTATTATGATACCCGGTTGATCATGGATTGATCCAGTATGGTTAAAGACCCGAACTCCAAAAAGAAGGGTCTTCTCTGTCCCATCAGTAGAAAAGCATGCCGGGACTGCGCACTATATATTGGCAGGCATTATTATCTTTTCACACACAGAAAAAAAGTGGATGCTGATTCAAGGCAAGTGAAACAAACACAATCGATTAACAGTACCCCGTCCAGATAAACAGAAGGGATTCAAGCCATGTTTATTGTGATCGGTGAACGTATCAATACTTCTCGCAAGGCTGTGATGGAAGCGGTCGAGAAGAGAGACAAGGCATATATTCAAAATGACGTTAAAAAGCAGCAGGCAGCCGGAGCCACCTATATTGATGTGAATGCGGGAGCCTGCATCGGCCATGAGATGGAAGGAATGTCATGGCTGATAGAAGTCACTCAGGAAGCAGTGAACCTGCCCCTATGCTTGGACAGTCCCGACCCGAAAGTTCTCGAAAAAGCGTTGTCCTTGGTGGATAAAACGCCCATTGTGAATTCAATCAGCCTTGAAAAGGATCGCTACGCTCCCATGATGGAATTCTTGGAGGGCCAAACGTGTGGCATCGTAGCCCTTTGTATGGATGACACGGGCATGCCCGCCTCCGCCGATCAGGTGATAGGTCGTGCCAGCAGGCTTATCGAGGGGTTTTCGAAGATTGGGTTTCAACAGGACCGCATTTTTATCGATCCTTTGATCCAACCACTTGCAACGGATACCACAAAAGGTCCCATGGCCCTGGCGGCGGTGCGCGGCATCGCCGAACGGCACCCTCAGGTACATTTCGCCTGTGGTTTGTCCAATATCTCCTACGGCCTGCCGCAACGCATGCTGCTGAACCGCACATTTCTAACGCTATTGATGGCTAATGGTCTCGACGGTGCAATCATCGATCCTCTGGATACCAAAATTATGTCCGCGATCAAAGCCGCAGAAGCGCTGCTGGGCAAAGACGATTATTGTGCAGAATATTTGACCGCATTTCGAAAAAATCAACTGGTGGTCTGAACGTCAAATGACTTTCCCTCACTAGCTTAATTCAAATATTTGTAGGACGTTGGGGTGGCAAACTCTGATTTTTAATATTTGAGCTACCGTTTGCCTTTTTCGCCAAAACAATTGACTGAAAACTCTGCAAGGGAAGGCGATGGGATATCAATTTGTCAAGTTCGAGATAGAAGACCGGGTGGCAGTCATAAAACTCATTGCTCCCATTGACGGCCAGAATCAATTGACCCGGCTGAGTGAAGAAATATCCGAATGCTGCCAGAAATTCAAAATGAATGATGAAAATTCAGTCCTTTTGATTACGGAAGAGGCTCCTGGGTTATTCGCAATAGAAAAAGGAGCTGGATCAATCGGAGGAAGGTGGCCAGGATTTGTTTCCATTTCCCATTCCATCGCCGAGTGTGAGCGACCTGTTCTTATAGGAATCAGGGGAGATGCTGTGGACTTGGGACTTGAAATGGCGCTCTCTTGCGATCTGCGCATTGCGTCGGAGACATCGCGATTTGGCCTGCGCCACGTCAAAGCCGGGGTTATGCCGTGGGACGGGGGCACTCAGAGATTGTCCCGCACGATTGGAAAAGGAAAAACACTGGAAATGATCCTAACCGGTGAACTGATCGACTCCCAAGAAGCATATCGCATTGGACTCATAAGCCGAATTGTTCCTGCTGAAGAAGTCATAACAACTGTTATGAGGCTCGCTATGGATATGGCTTCCAAGAGCCCTATCTCCTTGGAATACTGCAAGGAGGCTATCGCCAAGGGTATGGATCTGACTCTTGAACAGGGGCTTCGCTTGGAGGCTGATCTCTATTTTCTGATGCACACCACCCGCGACAGGGAGCAAGGGATAAAGGCGTTTCGAGAGAAGAGGAAACCGGAATTCAAGGGAAACTGAGTCTTCCAGGCTTGTGGCAGAGAAATGAACGGTTTTCAAACACTGATTTATGAGAAAAAAGAAGGCATCGGCTATCTGACTCTGAATCGACCGGAGGCTCTGAACGCTTACAATATCCAGATGAGAGATGACCTCTACGAAGTTTTACTGGCCATCCGAGATGATGATGAAGTGAGGGTCGGGATCCTTAAGGGGGCAGGAGAAAAGGCCTTCTGCGCAGGTGCCGATCTTAGCGAGTTTCTTACGGTACCACCTCCTGTTGCGGCGAGGAGGGTACGTTTCGCGAGGGACGTGTGGCAGCTTTTCTTGAGTCTTCCCCAGCCAATGATCGCAGCGCTTCACGGATATGTGCTTGGGTCGGGCATAGAGATGGCACTGTGCTGTGATATACGGATTGCATCGCCGGAAACCAGGTTTGGTCTCCCCGAGATGGGGCTTGGAATCATACCTGCAGCAGGCGGCACCCAAACCTTGCCTCGCGCCATCGGGCGCTCCAGGGCTTTGGAGATGCTCCTGACGAACCGAAGGATTGAAGCGGACGAGGCCTATCAGTTTGGGCTAGTTAACCGGATTGTTCCCAAAAAGGACTTGTTGCATACCGCAGAGGAAATGGCCAAAAAGATTGCCTCCTATGATCCTGTAGCGGTCAGAAGTGCGAAGGAGGCTGTAGTCAGAGGCATGGACATGAGCCTTCAAGATGGGCTGAATCTAGAAAGCATTCTGGGCTCCCGCCTCACGGGAAGGAGGACCTAAAAAGAGCAACATCTCGATGAAATTGGGGTGAGATATCAGAGGGAGATCAACATGAATACGACTGACTTCTTGAGCATCAGTTACGCAATCTGCCCGGAGAGAGACACCATGGTCTTTGATGGCGCCAGGTGGTCATACGCGCAGGCCTACGAAAGAGTCAATAGAATGGCAAATGCCTTCAGAGGGCTTGGTATAAAAAAGGGGGATCGAATCGGTATACTACAGGTCAATTGTAACCAGTATGTAGAGGCTTACTTCGCTTCGGCAAAAATAGGGGCCATCTTCGTGCCTCTGAATTTCCGGGCCAAGGCAGAGGAGCTGGCTTACATGATCGGCAATGCCGGGGCTAAGGCTCTTCTGCTAGGGAAAAAATATCTAGAAATGGTGGAAAGCCTACTCCCCAAAATCCCCACCGTAGAGCAGTGTATTTGCCTGGACGCGGATCGAAAAGACAAGTTTCATTGCTACGAGGACCTCATAAAGTCATCCCAAGAAGACGATATCTCGGAGGAGATAGGGGATGAGGACATTACGATTCTCATGTACACATCAGGGACCACGGGCCGCCCCAAGGGTGTTCCTTTGAGGCACAGCGGTTTTGTTTCTTATGTGCTTGAAAATGTGGAACCTGCAAACCCGGAAATCGAAGAGAAGAATCTGCTGACCGTTCCACTATATCATGTGGCTGGGATTCAGTCGATGCTGGCAGCGATTTATGGCGGCCGCACTCTGGTGTTGATGAGGCAGTTTGAGACGGAAGAATGGCTGAAAATGGTTCAGGCCCAAAGAGTGTCAAGGGTCATGCTAGTGCCCACAATGCTAAAATGGGTGGTCGATCATCCGGACTTCAAGAAATATGATCTATCGAGCCTGAAAGTTATTACTTACGGGGCTGCGCCCATGCCATTTGAGGTGATTAAAAAGGCCATAGAGGAGATGCCCTGGGTGAGATTTATCAATGCCTTTGGGCAAACAGAGACAGCGTCAACCATAACGACCTTGGGTCCAGAAGATCATGTTCTCGAAGGGGATGAAAAGGAAATAGAGAAAAAGCTGAAAAGGCTCGCATGTTCCATCGGAAAACCGCTGCCCGATGTTGAAATCACGATTGCGGATGGTGAGGGAAAGACGTTGCCTCCTCACCAAGTGGGAGAAATTATCGCACGAGGCCCACGGGTCATGACAGGGTACTGGGGGGATGAGGAGAAGACAAAGCAAGTCATGACCGAAGACGGGTGGCTGCGAACGGGGGACCAGGGGTGGATGGATGAAGAGGGATATATCTATTTGGCTGGGCGAGCCGATGATATGATCATCCGCGGTGGCGAAAACATCTCTCCGGAGGAGGTGGAAGATGTACTTCGCTGCTACCATAAAATAGATGAGGCTGCCTGCATAGGAATTCCCGACCCGGAATGGGGACAGCAACCAAGGGCTTTTGTGGTGCTGAACAAAGGGGAATCAGCAACGCCAGCGGAGATCATGGAATTTTGCAAGGACAGGTTGGCGGGTTTCAAAAGACCCAAATCGGTAGTCTTTCTTGATTGCTTGCCGAGAAATCAGATGGGCAAGCTATTGAGGAAAGAATTGCGAGAAAAGCACGGTCACCCCTAGAACTGACAGGGATCGAAGTTTGAAGGAGGATTGATTCATGGCGAACGATGTGGGAAAGAGGTATGTGTGCCAGAAGTGCAAAGCTGAGTTTATCG
>Ga0209254_10004506_pt1 | contig 12758 bp, 10 predicted proteins | sample FrelakmetDIP11DI_FD_187148 | JGI IMG/M metagenome (GOLD analysis project Ga0209254, IMG submission 187148) | Freshwater lake sediment microbial communities from the University of Notre Dame, USA, for methane emissions studies - DIP11 DI (SPAdes)... | ecosystem: Environmental > Aquatic >...
CCCTCGAGCCGCACTCCGCTCATGCCAATCGGCTCGCGGATATCTTCCTGGCCGTCGACGATGAACTCCTGCGTCAGCACGTGCAGTACCTGCTGGTCGGTCGGGATATGAATGGCCTTGGCGGTCTCGATGACGCGCCCGACGTCACCGGCCGAGACCTCGCGGTCCTTGATCGCGACCATGCCGCTCGAGTTGAAGCTCTTGATGTGGCTGCCGGCGATGCCGGTGAAGGCGTCCTTGATCTGGCAGGCCGCCATCAGCTCGGCCTCCTCCAGCGCGCGGCGGATCGACTGCACGGTGGACTCGATGTTGACGACGACGCCCTTGCGCAGACCCTGCGAGGCAGCCTGGCCGAGGCCGATGACCTGGAAGCGTCCGTCCGGCAGGGCCTCCGCCACGGCGACGACGACCTTGGAGGTGCCGATATCGAGTCCAACGATCAGGTCTTTGGTTTCTGTTCTCATGGATCAGCGGGCTCTCGGATCGTTGGGGCGCGCGGGAGTGGAGGCGGCGAATCCGTTGGCATAGCGGGCGTCGATGCGGGCCGGCGGGCCGCCGACCCGCGCAACCACCATCGGGTAGGCCGCGACGACGTCAGTGAGGCGTTGCTGCAGCGCGCCGGCGCTGTCTTCACGCCCAAGCTCGACTCTGGTCGCCAGTCCCGTGCCGCTCGCCTCCACAGCCCAGGAACGACGATCGGAAACATCGATGCCATCGACGCTTAGCGAGAGCGCCGCGAGCTGTGCCGCGAAGTCGTAGTAGCGTGTCGCAACGTCGCGCGCCAGCGCATCCGGTCCGGAAAAGGCGGGGAGCGGTCCGTAGATTTCCGCCTCGGCCACGTTGGCGACAAACAGCTCCCCGCGGTCGGAGAGCAGCCGGCCGTCGTTCCAGGCGCCGAGCGCGCGATGTTCGCGCAGGGTCACTTGCAGACGATCCGGCCAGATACGCCGCACCGACGCCTGCGCGACCCAGGGCACGGTTTCGAGCAGTCGTCGCGCCTCATCGAGCCGGATCGTGAAGTAGTTGCCCTTCAGCCGCCCGGCGATCGCCGCACGGACCGATGCCGCGGTGACGTGCTGCAGGTCGCCACGCACTTCGATGCGTTTGAAGTCGAAGGCCGGGCGCTGCGCCACCCAGCGCGCCGCAGCCGACAGCAGCAGCACCATCGCCAGCAGCAGCGCGGCGAGCGCCGCGAAGTTCATCAGGCGCACGCCCGTCACGTGGCCCTCCGGTCATCGAGCGTCGCCAGCGCGAGGATGCGCAGCACGAGATCCTCATAGCTGATCCCGACCGCACGCGCCGCCATCGGCACCAGCGAGTGCCCGGTCATGCCCGGCGACGTATTGAGTTCGAGTAGGAACGGCGCGCCGTCCGCACGCAACATCACGTCGATACGCCCCCAGCCGCGCGCACCGAGTGCACGGTAGGCACGCAGGCTGAGCTCCGTGATGCGGGCCGCGACATCGGCCTCGATCGGCGCGGGGCAGAGGTACTTCGTGTCGTCGCTGAAGTACTTGTGGTGATAGTCGTAGTTGGCCTCGGGGGCGCGGATCTCGATCAGTGGCAGTGCTTCGGCCGCCGCACCCTCACCGAGAATGGCGCAGGTCAGCTCACGCCCCGCGATCAACTGTTCGATCAGTACATCGGCGTCGTAGCGGGAGGCCTCTTCGAAAGCCAGTGCCAGTTCGTTGTGGTCGTGGCGCGTGACCTTGGTGATTCCGATCGTCGAACCTTCGCGCGCGGGCTTGACGATCAACTGATCGCCGAGTTCGGCGACGACGCGCATCCAGTCGGCACCGGCATGGCCGATGCGATAGGCCGGCGTCGGTATGCCCGACTGCAGCCAGATCTGCTTTGTCGTGTGCTTGTCGATCGCGATGGCCGAAGCCTGAACGCCACTGCCCGTATAAGGAACGCGCAGCATCTCGAGCACGCCCTGGATGGTGCCGTCCTCGCCGCCACGCCCGTGCAGCGCGATGAACACGCGATCGAACCGGGCCGACTCGAGTTCGGCGAGCGACTGCTTGCCGGGGTCAAAGGGATGCGCGTCCACGCCGCGACTGCGTAGCGCGTTGAGCACGCCGGTACCCGACATCAGCGAGACCTCGCGCTCGGACGAACGGCCGCCGAGCAACACGCCAACCTTGCCGAAGTTGACACTGGATGGGCTCATTCCGCGCCTCCGCCGCTGAGGCGCGCCGGCACCTGCCCGATCGACCCCGCACCCATCGTGATGACGACATCGCCGTCGCGCACAACGTCGTTCAACGCGGCAGGCAGCTCCTCGATTGCCTCGACGAAGATCGGCTCGACCTTGCCGGCCACCCGCAGCGCACGCGCGAGCGAACGGCCGTCGGCCGCGACGATCGGCACCTCACCGGCCGGGTAGACCTCTGCCAGCAGCAGCACGTCGGTGGTCGACAGCACCTTGACGAAATCCTCGAAACAGTCGCGTGTCCGCGTGTAGCGATGCGGCTGGAACGCGAGTACCAGCCGACGGCCGGGAAATGCGCCACGCGCCGCTGCCAGCGTTGCGGCCATCTCGACGGGGTGATGCCCGTAGTCGTCCACCAGCGTGTAGGTTCCGCCTCCTGGCGCCGGCACGTCGCCATGACGCGCGAAGCGGCGCCCGACGCCCGTGAAGCTGGCGAGCGCCTCGACGATCGCGGCATCCGGCACATCGAGTTCGGTCCCGACAGCGATCGCCGCCAGCGCATTGGCTACGTTGTGCAGCCCCGGCAGGTTCAGGACGACCGGCAGCGGGGCCGCGTTCTCGCGCAGCACCGTGAATCGCATCTGCGTGCCGGCCGCCACGGCATCGACCGCCCGGACCTGCGCTTCGGCCACGAAGCCGTAGCTGACGATCGGCTTGGAGATGAAAGGCAGGATGTCGCGCACGTTGGCGTCATCGATGCACAGCACGGCCGCGCCATAGAACGGAAGGTGACCGAGGAACTCGATGAAGGCCTGCTTCAGCCGCGTGAAGTCGTGGCCGTAGGTCTCCATGTGGTCGTTGTCGATGTTCGTCACGACCGCGATGACCGGCGCCAGGTTCAGGAACGAGGCGTCCGATTCGTCGGCCTCGACCACGATGTACTCGCCGCTGCCGAGGCGCGCGTTCGCGCCGGCAGAGTTCAGCCGGCCGCCAATGACGAAGGTCGGGTCGAGCCCCCCGGCTGCCAGCACGCTGGCGACCAGACTGGTGGTCGTCGTCTTGCCATGCGTGCCGGCGATCGCGATGCCCTGCTTCAGCCGCATAAGCTCCGCCAGCATGACGGCGCGCGGCACGACCGGGACACGCCTGGCCCGCGCCGCGACGACTTCGGGATTGCTCGGCGATACCGCCGTCGAGATGACGACCGCGTCCGCGCCCGCGATGTGATCGGCGGCGTGGCCCTGGGCGATGGCAGCGCCAAGTTGCGCCAGCCGGTTGGTTGCCGCATTGCGCGCGACGTCCGATCCACTGACTTTGTATCCCAGCGTCAGCAGGACCTCGGCGATGCCGCTCATTCCGCTGCCGCCGATGCCGACAAAGTGTATGTGCTTGACGGCGTGCTTCATCGACGAACTCCGACCGTCCCCGGCGGCAGCGGCGCGGCCGCACTACAAGTCGTCGGGGCCCCGCCCCCGACGTGGCCGATACCCACGAGGTGGAAGCGTTTAACGGCGTGCTTCATGCCGCCACCTTCTCGATGACCGCAGCAACGGTCGCCGTAGCGTCGGGCCGTCCCTGCGTCCGTGCCGCCTTGGCCATCTCGAGCAATTGCTCGCGCGTCAGACCATCGAGCAGGCCGGCCAGCCGTGCGGCGGTCAGTTCGACCTGCGGCAGATGCATGGCGGCACCACGCTCCGCAAGGAACTCGGCGTTGGTGCGCTGGTGCTGCGTCGTTGAGACGACGAGCGGCACGAGAACGCTGGCGACGCCCGCCACGGCCAGTTCCGTCACGGTGATTGCGCCGGCGCGGCAGACAACGACATCGGTCTCGGCATAGCGTCGCGCCATGTCGTCGATGAACGGAACCACTTCCGCGTCGACGCCGGCCTCGGCGTAGGCACGTTGCACGTTCTCCACGTTCCCGGCGCCGCACTGGTGCAACACGCGCGGACGGCGCTCCGCCGGGATAAGCGCAAGCGCGGACGGCACCGCTTCGTTCAATACACGTGCTCCGAGACTGCCGCCGACCACGAGCAGCCGGACCGGGCCCGCCCGCCCGGCAAAGCGCTGCTCGGGCGATGCAATCGATGCGATCTCGGCTCGCACCGGATTACCGGTGACGAGACCCTTGTCGCCCGCGGCCGCCGCGGCGTCGCCGTCGAATCCGCACAGCACGCCCGCCGCCAGCGGTGTCAGCATGCGAGTGGAGAGCAACGACCCTGCGTCTGCATTCATCAGGACCAAAGGCACGCCCAGCGAGCCGGCCGCGAGGCCCGCCGGCACCGCCACATAGCCGCCCGTCGAGAACACGACCTGCGGCGCCCGCGCGCGAAGCAGGCGGCGGCTCTGCCACAGGGCGCGCAGCAGCAGGAAGCCGCCGAGCAGCAACGTCTTCAGTCCTTTGCCGCGCAGCCCGCTGAAGTCGATCGCATCGAAGGCGATGCCGTGGCGCTCGACCAGGCCGCGCTCCATGCCGGTCTTCGTTCCGAGCCAGCTGACCGACCAGCCACGCCCGCGCAGCGCCTCGGCCACCGCGAGACCCGGCATCACGTGCCCACCCGTGCCTGCGGCCACGACGACGAGATGATTCACGGCCGGCCTCCACGCATCACGCCTTCGGCGCAATCGCTCTGTCCGCGGGAGTCCACACCGGTGGACTTCAGGCCGACTGGTGCCGGCATGGGGCTGCAACGAAACAGAATTCTCATGCGCGACCTCCACGCATGAGAACTCTGTTTTCCCGGTCGACGCGCAGCAGGATGGCGATGGCGACCAGTGTCGACAGCAACGCCGATCCGCCATAGCTCATCAGCGGCAGCGTCAGGCCCTTCGTCGGCAGCAGACCCGTGGCCACACCCATGTTGATGAACGCCTGGACGCCGAGCCAGAGTCCGATCCCTTGCGCCACGAGGCCCGCGAAGGTGCGTTCGAGAGCGATGGCCTGGCGTCCGATTTCGAAGGCGCGCTTGACCAGCCAGTAGAAAAGCACGACGACGACGAGCACGCCCACGAGGCCGAGTTCCTCGCCAAGCACCGCGAGGATGAAGTCCGTGTGCGCTTCGGGCAGGTAGTGCAGTTTTTCGACGCTCGCGCCGAGACCGACGCCAAACCACTCGCCACGGCCGAAAGCGATCAGCGAGTGCGACAGCTGGTAGGCCTTGCCGAGCGCGTTGGCCTCTGACCAGGGATCGAGATAGGCAAAGATCCGGTCGCGCCGCCATGGCGAGAGCCAGATCACGAGCATGAATGCACTCGTCAGCGCGGCGCTTATGCCGGTGAACAGCTTGCCGTTGACACCGCCCAGGAACAGGATGCCCATGCTGATCGCGACGATGACGCCGAACGCACCCAGGTCGGGCTGCAACAGCAGCAGCGCGCCAATCGCGCCCATGACGATCGCCATCGGCAGAAAGCCCTTGGCGAAGTCGTGCATGTAGTCCTGCTTGCGCACGGTGAAGTTCGCGGCGTACAGCACGCACGCGACCTTCATCAGCTCCGACGGCTGCAGGTTGAGAAACCCGAGCGCAATCCAGCGCTTGGCACCGTTGACGCCCTTGCCGACACCCGGGATGAGCACCAGCACCAGCAGGCACAGAGCTCCCACGAAGAGCCAGGGCGCGGCGCGCTGCCAGGTCGCCATCGGAATCTGGAAGGCCACGATCGCCGCACAGAGCGCGACCGAGAGTGCGAACAGATGGCGCACCAGGAAGTGCGTGGGCGCGACATTGAAACGCGGCGAATCGGCCAGTGAGATCGACGCGGAGTACACCATGACGGTGCCGATCATGATGAGCAACGCGACCACTCCCATCAGCGTCCGGTCGACGAGTGGCAGTGTCTCGCGCGATGCCTTCTCGAACCCGGCACCACCGAGCCCGGCCAGCGCCAGCACGGCGCCGCCGCCATCGCGCGCGACTGAACGCGTGCGACCGCCCTTCGCGCGCTGCAAACTGGCCCACCAGCGTTTCAACATGGCTGCCCGGCCTCCGCGGCAAGTTCGCGCACCGCCGCGACAAAGACCTCCGCCCGGTGCCGGTAGTCACGGAACATGTCGAGGCTGGCGCAGGCGGGCGAAAGGATCACCGCATCGCCGCTCAGCGCCGCGGCCGCAGCACACTGCACGGCCTCCGGCAGCGTGTCTGCTTCGATCAGCCCGACTGCGGGCGCCCCAGCGGCCAGCACGGCGCGGATCGCCGCGCCATCGCGCCCGATCAGCACGGCCGCCCGCACATGACGCGCCACCGGCGCGACGAGCGGCGCGAAGTCCTGCCCCTTGCCATCCCCGCCCAAGATGGCGACCAGGCGACGCCCTTCGGCCCCGAGGCCTTCAAGAGCCGCGACAGTGGCGCCGACATTGGTTCCCTTGCTGTCGTCGTAATACTCGACACCCGCCAGGGTTGCCACGAGTTCGACCCGGTGCGGCTCGCCCGCGTACTCCCGCAAGGCGTGCAGCATCGGTGCCAGCGGCAGTCCGACCGCGCGCGCGAGCGCCAGCGCCGCCAGCGCATTGAGCGCGTTGTGCTGGCCGCGAATGCGCAGCGCATCGACCGGCATCAGCCGGTGGACATGGAGTTCAGGCACGACTCCCGGCAGTTCGGCGGCCGCCTTGCGCCTGCGGGTCGGCAGGCTCGTGTCTTCCGCCCAGGCCAGCCAGCTCATGCCGCCTTCGTGCACAAGACCGAACGCCTCGGGCTGTGCCGGCACGTCCGATCCGAAGGTCACGATGGTTGCCTTGCGCCCCGTCATGGCTGCCACGACCGGGTCATCGCGATTCAGCACGCGCACCGCGTGGGGCCCGAAGATCTTTTCCTTGGCCTTCGCGTAAGCCTCCATCGAGCCGTGCCAGTCCAGATGGTCCTGCGTTACGTTGAGCACCGTTGCCGCGTCGCAGGCAAGGCTCATCGTCGTCTCCAGCTGGAAACTCGACAGCTCGAGCACCCAGACGTCCGGCAATGCGTCGGCATCCAGCCGCGCCGCCAGTTCATCGAGCGCCGCGGGCGAGATGTTCCCGGCGACCGCGACCCTGCGCCCGCAACGTTCGACCAGCAGGCCCGCCAGGCGCGTGGTCGTCGTCTTGCCGTTGGTACCGGTCACTCCGAGCACGCGGGGCGCATAGCCCCGCTCGTTCCTGAGCCGGGCAAGCTCGCGCGCAAAGAGTTCAATCTCGCCGACGACCGCGACACTTCGCCGGCGTGCCTCCTTGAGCAGCGGCGCTGCCGACGACCGTGTGGGCGAAAGGCCAGGCGAGAGCGCGACGAGTCCGACGTCAACCAGCAGCGCTTCGTTGAACTCGCCTCCGCAAAACTCCGCCTGGGGACAGTCGCGCTGCAGGGCTTCGAGCTGCGGCGGCTGCGCACGGGTGTCGGCGACTCGCACCGACCACCCGGTGCGCGCCAGCCAGCGCGCCATCGCAAGACCGCTGCTTCCGAGACCGAGGACGAGCGCTTGCGCCATCAGCGGATCTTGAGCGTCGAAAGACCAACCAGCACCAGCATCATGCTGATGATCCAGAACCGGACCACCACCTGCGTCTCTTTCCACCCCGACAGTTCGAAGTGGTGATGCAGCGGCGCCATGCGGAAGATGCGGCGACCCTTGGTCCACTTGAAGTAGGCCACCTGCATCATCACGGACACGGTCTCGACGACGAACACGCCGCCCATGATGAAGAGCACGATCTCCTGGCGCGTGATGACTGCGATCGTGCCGAGCGCGCCGCCGAGCGCGAGCGCGCCGACGTCGCCCATGAAGACTTCGGCGGGGTAGGCGTTGAACCACAGGAAGGCGAGTCCCGCGCCGGCGATCGCGCCGCAAATGATCACCAGCTCGCCCGCGCCCGGGATGTACGGAAACAGCAGGTAGCGCGCGAAGTCGGCACGACCGATGACATAGGCGAACACGCCGAGCGCGGCACCGATCATCACCGTTGGCATGATCGCCAGGCCATCGAGGCCGTCGGTGAGGTTCACGGCGTTGCTGGTGCCGACGATGACGAGATACGAAAGGGCGACGAAACCGAACACGCCGAGCGGATAGGCCACGTTCTTGAAAAACGGCACCAGCAGGTCGGAACGCGGCGGCAGGTCGATGTAAAAGCCCTGCTGCACCCACAGCACCATCAGCGACCAGACCTTGTCCGTCGACGGCGCCGCGATCGCGAACGCCAGGTAGAACGCTGCAGCCAGACCGATCAGCGACTGCCAGAAGTACTTCTCCTTCGCGCTCATACCCTTCGGATTGCGATGCACGACCTTCCGATAGTCATCGACCCAGCCGATCCAGCCGAACCCGAGGGTGACGATCAGCACGACCCAGATGAAGCGGTTGGAAAGGTCGGCCCACAGCAGCGTCGTGATGCCGATCGAAATCAGGATCAACGCCCCGCCCATCGTCGGCGTGCCGGTCTTGGCCAGGTGCGTCTGCGGTCCGTCGCTGCGCACGGCCTGTCCGATTTTCAGTTCGGTCAGCCGGCGGATCACACTCGGCCCGGCCGCCAGCCCGATCAACAGCGCAGTCGCGGCCGCGAGCACGGCGCGCAGCGTCAGGTAGGAGAAGACGTTGAAGGCCCGGATGTCGCGTGCCAGCCAATCGAAGAGTTCCAGCAGCACTAGTGCGCTCCCCCGGCCAGGCCTGGTTCTGATCCAGTCAACGACGTCACGATGCGTTCCATCCGCATGAAGCGCGAACCCTTGATCAGCACGGTGGTCGCAGCGTTCAGGCGGGGCATCAGGGCTCTGAGAAGCGCCTCCAGGTCGTCGAAGTGCTGCGCGCCTGGTCCGAACGCGGCGACCGTCTCCTTCGTCATCGTTCCCAGCGCATAAAGCGACTCGATGCCTCGTGCGCGCGCGTACGCTCCGACTTCGCGGTGAAAATCGGGTCCGCGGTCACCGACCTCGCCCATGTCACCCAGTACCAGCACCCTTGGGGCGCCGAAGCCCGCCAGCAGGTCGATCGCCGCACGCACGGAGTCGGGGTTGGCGTTGTAGCTGTCGTCGATCAGCGAGGCGCCTGCGCGCGTGCGCAAGCGCACACCGCGTCCACCGACCGGGCGGAAGCGCGCCAGGCCGGCACTGATCGCCTGCGGCTCGATGCCGATCGCCAGCGCGCAGGCAGCCGCGGCCAGCGCGTTGCGCACGTTGTGCACGCCGGTGACAGACAGCGCCACCTCGATCACACCGGCCGGTGTCGCCATCGAGAGCTGCGCACCGTCGACAGACAGCGCATGGGTCGCCGTGATCACGGCCTCGCCCTCGAGTGCGAAGTCGATGACACGGCGCGTACCGGCGAGCTTGCGCCAGATCGGTGAGCAGGGATCGTCGGCGGGAAACACCGCCACTCCTTCGGTGGACAGCGGCAGGGCGTTGATGACCTCGCCGTTCTCGTAGGCCGTCGCCTCCACCGATTGCATGAACTCCTGATGCTCGCGCTGCGCGTTATTCACCAGCGCAACGGTGGGCCGCGCCAGTTCGGCCAGCGTGGCAATTTCGCCCGGATGATTCATGCCGAGTTCAAACACGGCCGCCCGGTGCTGCGCACCGAGCTGCCACAGCATCAGCGGCAGGCCGATCTCGTTGTTGAGGTTGCCGCGCGTGGCCAGCCGGTGCCGCTCACCGAACGCCTGAGCGAGGATCGCGGCGATCATTTGCGTGACCGTGGTCTTGCCGTTGCTGCCGGCCACCGCGATCACCGGCAATGCGAAGCGCGCCCGCCACTGCGCGGCGCCGCGCCCGAGCGCAAGCCGCGCATCGGCAACGACGATCTGCGGCAGGTTGTCGTCGAGCGTGCGCTCGACGACGGCGGCAACCGCGCCGCGCTCGCGCGCGGCCCCGACGAACTCGTGGGCATCGAAGTGCTCGCCGCGCAGCGCGACGAAGAGTGCACCCGCCGTCAGCGTGCGTGTGTCGGTCGAGACGCTGGAAAATGCGATGCGGCCGTCGCCCCTCACTTCGAGAGCGCCGACAGCGCGCGCCAGCTCGGCGACTGTCATCAGTGTGCTCATGGTGTCGCCCGCGCTCGGCTTGCCAGGGCACCGCGCGCCTGCTCCTGGTCGCAGAACGGCAGCTTCGTGGACCCGACGATCTGATAATCCTCATGGCCCTTGCCGGCGATCAACACCACGTCATTCGGTGCGGCGCGCTGCACGGCCTGCGCAATCGCCTGCGCCCGGTCGATTTCCGTCTCCAGCTGTCGTGCCGCCCGCGCGCCGGAGGCGACCTGCGCGAGGATTCGCGCGGGATCCTCGGTGCGCGGGTTATCGCTGGTGACGACGACAACATCGGCACCCGCCGCCGCGGCCGCGCCCATCGGTGCTCGCTTGCCCGGATCCCGGTCACCGCCCGCGCCAAAGACGACCCACAGCCGTCCCTGTCTCGCGTCCACCATGGGCCGGAGTGCCTCGAGCGCCTGCGTCAGCGCGTCAGGCGTGTGCGCGTAATCGACGATCACCAGCGGCCCGGACTGCGCAGCGACGCGCTGCATGCGGCCCGGCGGCGGTGCAAGTTGCGGCAGCGCCGCCACCGCTGCCTCGAACGGAATGCCGCAGCCGTATGACGCGCCGATCACGCCGAGCAGGTTCGCGACGTTGAAGTGCCCGACCAGCGCAACGTCGATCGGCCATGCGTTCCCGTCCGCGCGAAGCTCGAACGACAGCCCGCCAGCCGTCGCGCGCACGTCGTGCGCGAGCAGGCGCGGCGCCATGGGCCGTGCCGCCGAGTCACCGCGCGCGCTGTAGCCGATGACCTCCACGCCCTGGTCGCGCGCCAGCGCGGCAAAGCGACAGCCTGCTTCGTCGTCGAGGTTGATCACAGCGTGGCGCAGGCCGGGCCAGCCGAACAGCACGGACTTGGCCGCCTCGTACTTCTCCATCGTCTCGTGGAAGTCGAGATGGTCGCGCGTGAGGTTCGTGAAGAGCGCGACGTCGAAGTGCATCCCATCGACGCGCCGCTGGGCGAGACCGATCGACGAGACTTCCATTGCGAGCGCCTGAGCGCCGGCATCGAGCAGCCTGCGCACTTCCCGCTGCAGCGATACCGGATCGGGCGTGGTCAGGTCGCTGGCGTCCAGCGCCCCGGGAAAGCCGATACCGACGGTGCCGATGACCGCGCACCGGCGCCCTTCGCGCGTCAGGACCTGCGCGATCCACTGGCTGCACGAGGTCTTGCCATTGGTTCCGGTTACGCCCACCGAGGTCAGTCGTTCGCTCGGCCGGCCGTAGTACTCGGCCGCAAGCGAGCCGAGTTGCTGGCGCAGTTGCGGCACCGCGCGCAACGGTATCGAAGCGGCTGCCCCATCCCAGCCGTCGGCGTCTACCAGCGCGGCGGCGGCGCCGCGTGCCGTTGCATCACCGAGATGCCGGCGACCGTCGGACGTTCCGCCCGCGACGGCGACGAAGACATCGCCGGGCTGGATCGACCGGCTGTCGAGGCGCAGGTGTCGTTGCCCCGTCTGGTGCGGCGGCAGGGAGGCGATCCAGTCGAGCGCCGCGCGCACACCGGGGTTGATGGCGTTTGCAGCGTTCACGGGGCCTGCCTCAGCGCCAGCAGCGCCTTGGGCGCCTCGAGCGGACCATCGGGTGCCACCTGCAGGGTGCGCAGGGTCGCGCCCGCAATCTGTGCGAAGACCGGTGCGGCGACCTGCCCACCGTAGTAAGCGCCACCGCCGGGCTCGTCGACCATCACGGCGATGACGATGCGCGGATCCGACACCGGTGCAAGCCCGACAAAGCTTGCCACGTAGTCCTTCACGTACTGGCCGTTCTTGATCTTGTAGGCCGTCCCGGTCTTGCCGGCAACGCGATAGCCGGCGATGCGCGCCAGCGGCGCCGTGCCTTCGTCGCTGACTCCCATCTCCAGCATCTTGCGCATCGCGCGCGCTGTCGGCGGCGAGAGAACCTGCACCATCGGAGGTGCGCTGTCGAGCTTGACCAGCGACAGCGGTGCCAGCTGGCCGTCGTTGGCAAAGACCGTGTAGGCGCGCGCCAGTTGGACCAGCGTGACCGACACGCCATGACCATAGGAGATCGTCGCCTGCTCGATCGGCCGCCAGGTCTTCGCCGGACGCAGGCGCCCCGCCACCGCACCGGGGAATCCCAGGCGCGGCGCCTGGCCGAAGCCGAGGCTGGTGTAGGTCTCCCACAGCGTCTGCGCCGGCAGGTCCAGCGCGATCTTGGCAGTGCCCACGTTGCTCGACTTCGCCACGACTTCTTCGACGGTCAGCAGGCCGTGCGCATGCGCGTCGCCGATGGTGCGGTCACCGATCGTCAGCTTGCCGGGCGCGGTCTGGATGCGCGTGTCGGGACGCACTTTGCCGGCCTCCAGGGCCGCCGCCACCGAGAACGGTTTCATCGTGGAACCGGGCTCGAAGGTGTCGGTCAGCACGCGGTTGCGGATGGCATCGCCGGAGAGCCGCGTGCGAGCGTTGGGGTCGTAGCTGGGCCAGTTCGCCAGCGCCAGCACTTCGCCGGTCTTCACATCGAGCACGATGGCGGCACCCGCCTTCGCGCGGTGCTTCTCCACCGCCGACCTGAGCGCCGACGAGGCGATGTACTGGACCCGGCTGTCGAGCGAGAGCGAGATGTCACGGCCATCGACCGGCTCGCGCAGCC
>Ga0209254_10004507_pt1 | contig 12757 bp, 12 predicted proteins | sample FrelakmetDIP11DI_FD_187148 | JGI IMG/M metagenome (GOLD analysis project Ga0209254, IMG submission 187148) | Freshwater lake sediment microbial communities from the University of Notre Dame, USA, for methane emissions studies - DIP11 DI (SPAdes)... | ecosystem: Environmental > Aquatic >...
CCGTCGAGGCTCGTCCCCGTGGCCTTTGAACTGCCGGCGGCCCGACTGATCGCTTTGGGTGCACGTGCGAGCCGCAGGCTCGCGTCCGCCCAAAGCGCCTAGCCAACGATGCCCAGCTGGGCGAACAGTTCATGGTGACGGGCCGCCTGGCTGCCGTAGCGCAGCCGGGTCGCCGTCACGATGGCCGCCAGCTGGCCCAAGGCGGTCTCGAAGACCTCGTTGATGACCGCGTAGTCGAACTCGGGGGCGTGCGCCATCTCGCTGCCCGCGGCGAGCAGCCGGCGGGCGATCACGGGCGGCGTGTCCTGCCCACGCTTGCGCAGGCGCGCCTCGAGCGCCTCGAACGACGGCGGCAGGATGAAGACTCCGACCGCATGCGGGAACTGCGCCTTCACCTGGCGCGCGCCCTGCCAGTCGATCTCCAGCAGCACGTCGGTGCCGGCGCGCACGCGTTCCTCGATCCACTTGCGCGACGTCGCGTAGTAGTTGCCGTGCACCTCGGCGCTCTCCAGGAACTCGCCATCGGCGCGGCGCTGCATGAAGTCTTCGATCGTCACGAAGTGGTACTCCCGGCCGTCCTGGTCGCCCGGACGCGGATGGCGGGTGGTGTACGAGACCGACAGCTGGATGTTGGGATCGCGCGCAAGCAGTGCGTTGACCAGCGTGGACTTGCCGGCGCCGGAGGGCGCGACGACGAGGAACAGCGAGCCCGCGTGGTCGCCGGTGAGCGGGGCAAGGGCGTCGGTCACGGTCACTCCAGGTTCTGGATCTGTTCGCGCATCTGCTCGATGAGCATCTTCAGTTCCACCGAGGCGTTTGTCATCTCGATGGCCGCGGCCTTCGAGCCGACCGTGTTCGCCTCGCGGTTCAGTTCCTGCATCAGGAAATCGAGCCGGCGTCCCACCGGACCGCCCGCGCCCAGGACCCGCCGCACTTCGTTCACGTGGGTGGTCAGGCGCTTGATCTCCTCCTCGACGTCCATCTTGAGTCCGTAGAGCGTGACCTCCTGCCGAATACGGTCGGCCACTTCGTCGCGGCTCAGCGTCGTCGCCTTCGTCATCGTCTCCCCGAGCGCCTGCTCGAGGCGTTCGACCAGTTTTCGCTCGACCGCGGCCAGCAGGTCGGGCGCGCGCGCCTTCAGCTGGTTCGCGATGGACTCGACCTGGGCGCAGTGGGCGAGCAGCGCCTCGCGCAGCGCCTCGCCTTCACGCCGGCGCGAAGCGGTCATGCCGTCGAGCGCTTCGCCCAGCGCGTCGGCGGTCGCCGCGCGGAGCGCTTCCGGATCGCTGCCGGGCGTCTCGACGACACCCGGCCAGCCGAGCACGTCGGCCGTCGAGAGCCGCGTCACCCCGGGCAGCGCCTGTTCGACCTGCCCGGCGAGGCCGGTCAACTGGGCAAGCGCCGCGGCATTCAGCGTCGGCTCGGCCGCGCCCACGCCGCGGACGATGTTGATCCGGCACTCCACCTTCCCGCGGCTGAGGCGCCCGGCGATGCCCTCGCGCAGCATCGGCTCGAACACGCGCCAGTCGTCCGGGATCCGCATCGAGAGGTCGAGGAAGCGGGAGTTGACGGAACGCAGGTCGATCGTCAGCTGCCCCAGTGCGGTGGGACGCGCGGCGCTGGCGAAGCCGGTCATGCTCGCAACAGGTTTCATCGGGTCGGGAGCCGGCTGGAGCCGGTGTTATCGAGGGGATTGCACGTCTTATCGCGTGTTTGGAGCGTCGAGTCCTGCTGGCCGGACGGCTAGAATCGCCGGGTCTCTCCGAACGAGCGTTCATGCCCGCCCAGACCAACGCACCACTGCCAGAAGGCCTCGAGGTAGGCGGCTACCGCATTGTAAAGAAGATATCCAGCGGCGGATTCTCGATCGTCTATCTGGCCACGGACGACCAGGGCAACTCCGTCGCGATCAAGGAGTACCTGCCCGCGTCGCTCGCGCAGCGCAGGCCGGGCGAACTGCTTCCGTACATCGCGCCCGAGAACCTCAACACCTACCGCATCGGCCTGAAGTGCTTCTTCGAGGAGGGCCGCGCGCTCGCTTCGATCTATCACCCCAACATCGTCCGCGTCCTGAATTTCTTCCGCGCGAACGAGACCGTGTACATGGTGATGAAGTACGAGTCGGGCCGCTCGCTGCAGGAGCACGTGCTGCGCAACCGCAGCAAGGAACAGAAGGACGTCCTGTCCGAGCGCTTCATCCGTCGCGTGTTCGCGCAGGTGATGAACGGCCTGCGCGAGGTGCACTCGAACCGGCTGCTGCACCTCGACGTCAAGCCGGCGAACGTCTACCTGCGCATGGACGGCACGCCGATCCTGCTCGACTTCGGCGCCGCGCGCCAGACGCTGCAGCGGGACATCAGCAAGACCTACCCGATGTACACGCCCGGGTTCGCCGCGCCGGAGCTCTACAAGCGCGACGCGGAACTCGGCCCGTGGACCGACGTGTATTCGATCGGCGCGTGCATCTACGCGTGCATGTCCGGCATGCCGCCGCAGGAGTCGGACGCGCGGCTGAAGGAGGACAAGATGCCGACGGCGCTGCGCGCGTTCCGCGGCCTGTACTCGAACGAGCTGATCTCGATGATCGAGCGCTGCCTGCGGCTCAATTCGCTCGAACGCCCGCAGACGGTCTACGCGGTGCAGAAGGAACTGCTGCAGACGGTGCCGGAACGGCCCGAGTTCACGCTGATGGAACGCACCGGCGCGCGCGTCCGCAATCTCCAGGCGCGCATGACGCGCTTCATGAAGGACCACAACATCACCTGGTTCTAGGGCGCAGCGCCCGCAACGGCCTCCTGCCCCGCGACGGTTGATCCGGGCTCGATGCGTGGCGTAGGCTCGCGGACTACAGGGTTGAAAGGCAACGAGCGCAGCGGATGCGGTTCTCGGTCTACCAGGAAAGCAAGAAGGGCGGTCGCAAGGTCAACCAGGACCGGATGGGGTACCTGTACACCCGCGATTCGCTGCTGATGCTCGTGGCCGATGGCATGGGCGGGCATGCCCGGGGCGAGGTCGCCTCGCAACTGACCCTGCAGACGATGGCCGCGATCTACCAGCGCGACGCCAAGCCGCTGCTGACCGATCCGGTGCGCTACCTCGAGGAAGCGGTGCTCGCGGCGCACCGCGAACTGCATCGCTATCGCGCCGAACATTCGCTGCCTGAGGCGCCACGCACCACGCTGGTCGCCTGCATCGTGCAGCAGGGCATGGCTATCTGGGCGCACGTCGGTGATTCGCGCCTGTACCTGATCCGCGGCGGTCGGATCGCGGAGCGCACCCTCGATCACTCGCGTGTCCACCACCTGGTGCAGGCCGGTCTGATCCGCCCCGAGGACGCCAAGGATCATCCCGAGCGCAACCGGATCTTCAATTGCATCGGTGCCTACGTGGCGCCAACCGTCGAGATCAGCCGTCCGTTCGCGCTGCGCAACGGCGACACGGTGCTGCTGTGCTCCGATGGCCTATGGGGTTCGCTGAACGACCGCCAGGTCGCCGAGGGCTTCACCGGCAAGACGGTGATGCGGGCCGTGCCTGAACTGATGGAACTCGCGCTCGAACTCGGCGGCCCGGACTCGGACAACTGCACGGCGGTCGCCATGACCTGGGCCGGCACCGAGTCGATGGAAATGGTGCCTCCGAGCGAGGCGCCGGTGTCGACGCTGCTCATCCCGGAAGGGACGATCGCGTCGACCATCCACATGCCGCGAGTGGGCGAGGCCGACGACGAAGCGGAACTGTCCGAGGAGGAGATCGACGACGCCGTCGCCGAGATCCAGCGGGCCATCTCCCGCGCGGCGAGGCTCGTCAACAAGTAGCTTCGGCTGCGCTAGTCTTGCCGGCACCCCGAGGCGGTCCGCCTCGTTCTCCGGAATCCAGCGAATGCCAACAGACATGCAGCGCCCCAGCGGGCGGCGCCACGACCAACTGCGTCCCGTCCGGCTGACGCGCAACTACACCCGGCACGCCGAAGGCGCGGTGCTCGTCGAGTTCGGCGACACCAAGGTCATCTGCACGGCGAGCGTCGAGGAAAAGGTCCCGCCGTTCCTCAAGGGCAAGGGGCAGGGCTGGGTGACCGCCGAGTACGGCATGCTGCCGCGCTCGACCAACACCCGCTCCGATCGCGAGGCCGCACGCGGCAAGCAGAGCGGCCGTACGCAGGAGATCCAGCGGCTCATCGGGCGCAGCCTGCGTTCGGTGATTGACCTCGCCGCGCTCGGCGAGCGCACGCTGCAGATCGACTGCGACGTCATCCAGGCCGACGGCGGAACGCGCACGGCTGCGATCACCGGCGCTTTCGTCGCCACCTACGATGCGATTCGGTGGCTGCGCGAGCGCGGGATGATCGAGACGCAGCCGGTGGTCGATTTCGTCGCCGCCGTCTCGGTCGGCGTGTTCCAGGGCGTTCCGCTGCTCGACCTGGACTATGCCGAGGACTCGACGTGCGAGACGGACATGAACGTCGTGATGACTGGCGGCGGCGGCTTCGTCGAGGTGCAGGGCACGGCCGAAGGCAAGCCGTTCACGCGCGAGCAGATGGATACGCTGCTCGAACTCGCGCGACAGGGCATCACTTCCCTGGTCGCGGCGCAGAAGGCGGCCCTGCAACCTTGAACGAGCCTCCTGCATTCGTCGGATAGGCGCGGCGCCCGCCGCCGCGTAGCTTCGAGTCATCCCGAGATCCGGCGTGTGCCGGCAACCGGCGCGGTGAGCGCGTCAACTTCTGGAGGGTGACATGAGGCAGATTTCGTTCGAGGAATCGGCGGCGGTGGGCGGGGCGGCGTGCGAAGACCTCACGATGTCGGTCGGATTGACCGGCGTGTCAATCAGTGGGTCGCTAAGCGACTGGGGCAGCTGCTTCAACGATGCCGTGAACTGGTTCAGTGACACATACAACAGCTACTACGCGTCCAGCGTGACCGGCATTCCCTACGGAGAGGCGCACGTGGGTTGACGCCGAGAGTCGGCGGCAGGCCGTTCCTGCCGCCGACGGGAACTTCTTCCAGATGAGGGCTCCCCTTGCGGCCCTGGCGGGAATCGGCGGGTCGGCGGCCGTTGTCTTCTCGACCTCGATCCTTCCCCTGCCGCTGCTGCTGCGAGTCGGGCATTGGTTTCCTTCCGGAGATCCTCGCCTGGTCATCCTGACCGTGCAGGCACTCGGTCTCGCGCTTGTACTTGTCGTGCTCAGAGTTCCGGTCCGGTCGCTGTTGGGCGGATTGCCTCCCCGACAAGGTATCGAGGCCGGCAGCTGGCTGGCACTCGGCACGCTCCTGTTTTCTCTAATCGTGTCGATGACGATCGTATCCACGAGCGGGTTCGACGCTCGATCTGGCACAGCCGATATCCTCGCGAGGTGGGCCCGGGAGTTTCCATCCACAGGACTCGCGGGGCACTTTGCCTTCTACACAGTCTTCGTTCCGATATTCGAGGAGCTGCTCTACCGAGCGTTGATCCTCGGATACTTGTTGCGGCTTCTGCCTCCGTGGTTGGCTTTGATCGTTTCCACCTTTCTGTTCGCGGCGGGGCACCCCTCGTGGTTCCTTTCCGGCTTGAGCGGAGTCGCCTACGGCCTGCTGTATCTTCGCTATCGAAACCTGTGGCTCTGCGTCTTGTCCCACAGTGCGCACAATCTCGTTTCTTCCGCCGGGGCGACCCTGCTGGTCGCCTATCTGCACGAAATCCAATTCTCGATGCCGATGGAGATGAACCTGCTTCTGCTTCAACTAACCTGGACGTTTCTCACCCTCGCGTGCTTTGCGATGTTCCTGCGTCGCGTGTTTGCGAAGATGGACGGCGGGCCTTCCGTGCTGCTGCTTGGTCCGGGCGCTTCCGTGACCCCGGGCACGACTGGCTGATGTCCTCTCTTTCGTCATGACCCGCCGCATCGTCATCGCCACCGGCAACCCCGGCAAGCTCCGCGAGTTCCGCCAGCTGCTCGCGCCCCTCGGTTGGGAAGTTATCCCGCAGACGGAACTCAACGTGGCGCCGGCGGAGGAGCCGCACCTGACGTTCCTGGAGAACGCGCTCGCGAAGGCGCGCCACGCAGCGTCCGCGACCGGGCTGCCCGCGCTCGCCGACGACTCGGGCATCTGCGCGGCCGCGCTGCACGGGGCGCCGGGTGTGCTGTCGGCGCGCTTCGCCGGCGAACCGTCCGATGACGCGCGCAACAACGAGGAACTGCTGCGACGGCTGGCGAGCGAGCGCGACCGGCGCGCGCACTACACGTGCGTGCTGGCCGCCGTGCGCGCGGCCGACGACCCGGAGCCGCTGATTGCCGACGCGCGCTGGCACGGCGAGATCATCCTGCAGCCGCGCGGCCGCGGCGGCTTCGGATACGACCCGCTGTTCCTGCTGCCGGAGATCGGCAAGACCGCGGCCGAGCTCGATCCCGCAGAGAAGAACCGCATCAGCCACCGGGGCCAGGCGATGGCCGAGCTCGCGCGCAGGATCGCCGCGGCCTGGGCCTGACTGCGACCCCCGCCGCACGTGTCCTCCTCGATCGAGATCAAGCCTGCCGGCGGCGTGCGATTGCCGGATGTCGCGACGTTGATGCGTCCGGGCACGTTGTCGCTGCCGGCGTTGCCGCCGCTGTCGCTGTACGTCCACTTCCCGTGGTGCGTGCGCAAGTGCCCGTACTGCGACTTCAACTCGCACGAGCCCGGCGCCAGCGGCATCCCCGAAGCGGCGTACCTCGACGCACTCGCGGCCGATGTCGAGAGTGCGCTGCCACTGATCTGGGGACGTCCTGTCGTCAGCGTGTTCATCGGCGGCGGAACGCCGAGCCTGATGTCGGCGGCGGGTGTCGAGCGCCTGCTGTCCGATGTCCGTGCGCGGTTGCCGCTGGAAGCCGATTGCGAGATCACGATGGAGGCCAACCCGGGCACGTTCGAGGCCGAGCGATTCGCGGCCTACCGCGCGGCCGGCGTGAACCGGCTGTCGATCGGCGTGCAATCGTTCGACCCGGCCAAGCTGGAGGCGCTGGGGCGCATCCACGACCGCGCGCAGGCCGAGGCTGCCGCCGGGCTCGCCCGCCGCGTCTTCGACAACTTCAACCTCGACCTGATGTTCGGCCTGCCGTCGCAGTCGTTCGAGGAGGCGCAGGCCGACGTCGAGGCGGCGTTACGGTTCGCGCCGCCGCACCTGTCGCTGTACCAGCTCACGCTCGAGCCCAACACCGTCTACGCGAAGTACCCGCCGGCGGTGCCGGACGACGACACCGTCGCCGCGATGCAGGAGTGGATCGAGGCGCGCACGGCGCGGGCGGGTTACGGTCGCTACGAAGTGTCGGCGTATGCCCGGCCCGGCCGCGAGTGCCGTCACAACCTGAACTACTGGCGCTTCGGGGACTACCTCGGCGTCGGGGCCGGCGCCCACAGCAAGATCTCGTTTCCCCACCGCATCGTCCGGCAGGTCCGCTTCCGCCAGCCGGCCTCGTATCTCGAGCGGGCCGCGCGCGGCGAGTTCCTCGCCGAACACGTCGAAGTCGGCCGCTCGGACCTTCCGTTCGAGTTCATGCTGAACGCCCTCCGGCTTTCAGAGGGAGTGCCCGCCGGGCTGTTTGCCGAGCGGACCGGACTGCCGCCGTCGGCCATCGAGGCTCCGTTGCAGCGGGCCGAGGAGCGCGGCCTGGTCGAGCGCGATCAAACCCGAATCCAGCCGACCGAGCTCGGTCGGCGGTTCCTGACGGATCTGCAGTCCCTCTTCCTGCCGGCTGATCGCACCTGATCGGTGCGTCTTTACGCGCTTCGGCGGTGCATAATGCCTCAATAGAGGGCGGTGGCGGCTGTTGCCGGTCTCTTTCCCCGTTGAGCGACCCGAGTGTAAACGCTTGACGCACAAGGCTAGTGCAGCGGCAAGCGGGGCGTACCGGGATTTGGCACACTTCCTGCGTTGCGATGCCGCAGAACCCGGGGCGGGCAACAGCGGTTGTCCGGGGGACTGTTAACCGAGTGCGATTGAGGAGAACACATCGATGGCCACGGCCAAAGACGTACTGAAGATGATTACGGACAACGAAGTTCTCTTCGTTGACCTCCGTTTCACGGATACCAAGGGCAAGGAGCAGCACGTCTCTGTTCCGGCCAAGATGTTCGACGAAGACAAGTTCGAGCACGGCCACGCCTTCGACGGTTCCTCGATCGCCGGCTGGAAGGGCATCGAGGCGTCCGACATGCTGCTGATGCCGGATCCCGTGTCCGCGCACATGGACCCGTTCCGCGAAGAGAACACGCTGATCGTCACGTGCGACGTGGTCGAGCCGTCGACCGGCAAGGGCTACGACCGCGATCCGCGCTCGCTCGCGAAGCGTGCCGAGGCGTACCTGAAGTCGACCGGCCTGGGCGACACCGCCTACTTCGGCCCCGAACCCGAGTTCTTCATCTTCGACTCGGTGACGTGGAACATCGACATGTCCGGCAGCTCCGTCCGAATCAAGTCGGAGGAAGCGCCCTGGTCCACCGGCATCGACTACGAGGCCGGCAACCTAGCGCACCGTCCGCCGGTCAAGGGCGGCTACTTCCCGGTGCCGCCTACCGATTCGCTGCAGGACATCCGCTCCGAGATGTGCCTGCTGCTCGAGCAGCAGGGCGTCGAGGTCGAAGTGCACCACCACGAGGTGGCGGCGCCGGGCCAGTGCGAGATCGGCACCAAGTTCTCGACCCTCGTGAAGCGCGCCGACTGGCTGCAGATCATGAAGTACACGATCTGGAACGTCGCGGCGAGCTACGGCAAGACGGCGACCTTCATGCCGAAGCCGGTCGTCGGGGACAACGGCTCTGGCATGCACGTGCACCAGTCGGTGTGGAAGGACGGCACCAACCTGTTTGCCGGCAATGGCTACGCGGGTCTGTCGGACTTCGCCCTCTACTACATCGGCGGCATCATCAAGCACGCGAAGGCGCTCAACGCGTTCACTAATCCGGGCACGAATTCCTACAAGCGCCTGGTGCCTGGCTTCGAGGCGCCGATCAACCTCGCCTACTCGGCGCGCAACCGTTCTGCCTCGTGCCGCATCCCGTATGTCAGCAACCCGAAGGGGCGCCGCGTCGAAGTGCGTTTCCCGGATCCGACCTGCAATCCGTACCTTGGCTTCGCTGCCATGCTGATGGCAGGCCTCGACGGCGTGCAGAACAAGATCCACCCGGGCGAGCCGATGGACAAGAACCTGTACGACCTCGAGCCGGAAGAGGCGGCGAAGATTCCGCATCCATGTGCTTCGCTGGATGAGGCGCTCGAGAATCTCGACAAGGACCGCGAGTTCCTGACGCGCGGGGGCGTGTTTGCCAGCGACATGATCGACGCCTACATCGCGCTGAAGATGGAAGAGGTCACGCGCTTCCGCATGACGACGCATCCGGTCGAGTTCGACATGTACTACAGCCTGTAACGGAGAGCTGCCGCTCGGCTCGAGAAGAGGGGCGGGCGACCGCCCCTTTTCATTCGGCCGGCCGCGGCGCTGGAAACCCCACGGATGGCACCGACAGTCACGGAAATGAGGGAAGTGGACCGGCAACACGCGGCACTCGCGGCCTTAGCGCACGCCTGCCTCGGATACACTGTCCGCGTCCCAATGTCCGGGGAAACCGTCCGTGAACCGTCTTGCGCTGATGCTCGTGTCGACCGCCTTCGCGGCGGCGTCGTTGCCGACGCCGGCCGCGTCGTCGGACATCTTCCTGTGCGTGGACGCGGACGGCAACAAGGTCTTCCAGAACGTCGGCAGCGGCAAGGGCTGCAAGCGCATGGACGTCGGGCCGGTGCTGAGCGTGCCGGCGTCGCGCGTGCCGCAGCAGCGTGCGCCGGGGTCTGGCGAGAACCGGGTGACGGCGTCGCCTGCCAGTTTCCCGCGCGTGGATCGCGACACCCAGCGTTCGCGGGACAACGACCGCAAGCGCATCCTGGAAGACGAGTTGAAGGCGGAAGAAGACAAGCTCGCGCGGCTGAAGGCCGAGTACGGGAACGGCGAGCCGGAGCGGCGCGGCGATGAACGCAACTTCGCGCTCTACGCCGAACGGGTCCAGCGCCTGCGCGACGACCTCGCGCGCGCCGAAGGCAACGTCAACGCGCTGCGGCGCGAAATCGCGCTGCTGCGCACCCAGTAGCGCCGCGCATCCCTCGCGCCGTCCGGCGCGAGCTCGAGCAGTCTCGATCGATCACGGCGGAGGACTCCGCCGATGAACGCCGTCGACTTCACCGTCCCGGCGGCGGGCAGTCCCGCGCGCTACGAAGGACTGGACCTGCTGTCGACCGCCGTGCTGCTGCTCGACGCCAGGGCGCGCATCGTTCACGTGAACCAGGCGGCGGAGCTTCTGTTCGACACGTCCCGCAAGACGCTGGTCGGACAGCCCGTCGGACGCGTCCTCGGCGACGAAGCGGGCATTCGCCAGCTGGTGTCGGATGCGGAGGGCAACGCGTTCGGGCAGCGCAAGCAGATCATGGAACTGCGGCGCGTGGGTCGCGAGCCGCTGCAGGTGCAGGTGACGGCGACCGCCCAGCTCGCCGAGGCGACCCCGGTCGTGCTCGAGGTATCCGAGATCGAGCAGCAGCTGAAGGTCGACCGCGAGGAGCGCCAGCTCGGCCTGACCGAAGCCAACCGCCAGCTGATGCGCAACCTCGCGCACGAGATCAAGAACCCGCTGGGGGGCGTGCGCGGCGCCGCCCAGCTCCTCGAGTCCGAACTGACCCCGGACCAGCGCGAGTACACGCGGGTGATCATCGCGGAGGCCGATCGGCTGCAGGCGCTGGTGGACCGGCTGCTGGCGCCGCACCGCTCGCCGCGCGTCGTCGCCGACGTCAACATCCACGAAGTGCTCGAACGCGTCCGCATGGTGATGCTGGCCGAGTTTCCGCGCGGCCTCGCCATCGAGCGCGACTACGACGCGAGCGCGCCCGAGTTCCGCGGCGACAAGGAGCAGCTGATCCAGGCGGTGCTGAACGTCGTGCGCAACGCCGCCGAAGCGCTCGAGGACCGCATCGCCGCGGGCGACGCGCAGATCACCCTGCGCACGCGCGTCGCGCGGCAGGCGACGATTGCGCGCACCCGCCACCGGCTGGCGCTCGACCTTCACATCATCGACAACGGGCCCGGCATTCCTGACGACCTGAAGGACCGGGTCTTCTTCCCGCTCGTCTCCGGGCGCGACACCGGTACCGGGCTCGGGCTCACGCTGGCGCAGACGTTCGTGCAGCAGCACCACGGACTGATCGAGGTCGACAGCCGCCCGGGCCGCACCGATTTCCGCATCCTGATCCCGCTGCAGCGAGCCCACGACACATGATTCCCGAAGGACGATCGAAGCGATGAGACCGATCTGGATCGTGGACGACGACCGCTCGATCCGCTGGGTGCTCGAAAAGGCCCTGGCGCGCGAGAACCTTCCCTGCAAGGCGTTCGGTGTCGCGCAGGACGTGCTCAAGGAACTCGAGCACGACAGCCCGCAGGTGCTGGTGTCCGACATCCGCATGCCCGGCATGAACGGGATCGAGCTGCTGCGCGCGGTGAAGCGCAAGCATCCGGCGCTGCCGGTCATCATCATGACCGCGTTCTCCGACCTCGAGAGCGCGGTGTCGGCGTTCCAGGGCGGGGCCTTCGAGTACCTGCCGAAGCCGTTCGACGTCGACAAGGCGGTCGAGCTGATCCGCCGCGCGGTCGACGAAAGCGAGCGCGAATCGCGCGCCGACGAAGCGCCGACCGAAGTGCCCGAGATCCTCGGGCAGGCGCCGTCGATGCAGGAGGTGTTCCGCGCGATCGGAAGGCTCAGCCAGTCGACCGTCACCGTGCTGCTCACCGGCGAGTCGGGCAGCGGCAAGGAAGTGGTCGCGCGCGCCCTGCACAAGCACAGCCAGCGCGCGGACAAGCCGTTCATCGCGCTCAACATGGCGGCGATCCCGCGCGACCTGCTCGAGTCGGAGCTGTTCGGTCACGAGCGCGGCGCGTTCACCGGCGCGCAGGCGATGCGGCGCGGTCGCTTCGAGCAGGCCGAGGGCGGCACGCTGTTCCTCGACGAGATCGGCGACATGCCGGCGGAACTGCAGACGCGCCTGCTGCGCGTGCTGTCCGACGGCTTCTACTACCGCGTCGGCGGCCACCAGCCGATCAAGGCCGACGTCCGGGTGATCGCCGCCACCCACCAGAACCTCGAGGAGCGCGTGCGACAGGGCCTGTTCCGCGAGGACCTGTACCACCGGCTCAACGTGATCCGGCTGCGCCTGCCCTCGCTGCGCGAGCGCCGCGAGGACATCCCGCTGCTGGCGAAGCACTTCCTGGCGAAGAGCGCGCGTGAACTCGGCGTCGAGCCGAAGAAGCTGTCGGAGGAGGCGCTGCAGTACATCAGCCAGATGCCGTTTCCGGGCAACGTGCGGCAGCTCGAGAACCTGTGCCACTGGCTCACGGTGCTGGCGCCGGCTCAGGTCGTGAAGGTCGAGGACCTGCCGCTCGACGCGCGGGAGGGCAACTGGCTGACGGCGGGTGACGCGTCGGCCAGCGGCGTCCGGGCGGCTGCGGCGGGAGGCGCATCGGCGCCGGCGGCCGGGCCGGTGCTCGCGGGCGGCGCGAACTGGATCGCACAACTGACCGGCGAGGTCGAGCGGCGCCTGCAGGCCGGCGTGCCCGACGTCATGGACGCGCTGACGCGGGACTTCGAGGCGGCCGTGATCCGCGCCGCGCTCAAGCACACCCACGGGCGCCGCATCGACGCGGCCACGCGCCTCGGGGTCGGCAGGAACACGATCACCCGCAAGATCCAGGACCTCAAGCTGGAGGACT
>Ga0209254_10004508_pt1 | contig 12755 bp, 5 predicted proteins | sample FrelakmetDIP11DI_FD_187148 | JGI IMG/M metagenome (GOLD analysis project Ga0209254, IMG submission 187148) | Freshwater lake sediment microbial communities from the University of Notre Dame, USA, for methane emissions studies - DIP11 DI (SPAdes)... | ecosystem: Environmental > Aquatic >...
GCCGCCGTTGTAGAAGGAATAGGGGCCGTTGTAGGGCGCGAACGCGTAGGCCTGCGTCCAGGGGTCGGTGGGGTGCATGCCGAAGCCGTTGATCGGCCGCCCTGAGGCGTACCAGAAGCTGCCACCGACAGAGAGGCCGAAGTCCCAGAGGTGGGAGCCGAAGAGCTTGAGCTGGTGGCGGCGGTCGTCCGGCAGGTCGCCCCGCGAGTGCTCCATCTCCCCCGCGAGGTCGAAGTCGATGTTGGTGTTCGGCCAGTCCTGGCCGAAGTCGGAGTTGACGAGGCCGCCGTAGTTGCCCTCGAGGTGGGACCAGGTGTAGGAGCCCTGCAGCATCCATCGATCGTCGAATCGACGGTTGACGGTCAGCTCGAACGCGCGGTAGAAGCGCGCCGGGTCCGGGATGCGCAGCTCCTCCGCGGTGAACGCCACCTCGTCCGGCACCAGGTCGCCGTCGAGGTCGACCCAGCCGGTGAAATCGGTGCCGGGGTTGGTCAGGCGCAGGTTGGCGCCGAACAGGCAGCGCGGGTCCTCCCCGAAGTTCTCCGGCGAACAGGGCTCGAAGCCAAAGACCTCCCACAACGCTCGCGAGATGTCGATGTCCTCGATGACCTCGTTGAACCAGCGCTGGACGTATCGGGCGCCGACCGACCAGCTCGACCCGAGCGATTGCTCGAAGCCGACGATGAGCTCGTCCTGCGACATCGGCTCGATGTCCGAGTCGGCGAAGACCCTCGGGTCCGGAACCACGCCGTTCGCATAGACGATGGTGTGGCCGATTTGCGGCCCCATGGCCTCGGGCGTGCCGTCGGGCAGGATGCCGCCCTCGAGCGGGTACCAGGAGTGGGTCCAGGTCCACTCGCCGGCCTGGTTGTTGATCAGCAGGCCGGTGTTCACCGGCACGTGGTAGGTGCCGAAGCTGGCGTAGAGCTTGGAGCGACCGTCGCCGCCGGGATCCCAGATCATGCCGAGGCGAGGGGCGAGCTGGTCGGAAATCTCCAGGAAAGTTGCTCCCGCCGAGTTGGTGACCCGGTAGCGCTCGTAGCGCAGCCCGGCGTTGACGGTGAGGGTCGGGGACAGCGCCCACGAGTCCTGGGCGTAGGCCGACTCGCTGGCCACCTCGGGCGCCCCCTTGACCAGGAAGTAGCGCACCCGGACCAGCTCCTGGCCGAGCGGCACATCCGGGAAGTAGACCTCGGTGCCGTTGCGGTAGTAGCGGTAGTAGATGCCGCCCGAGTGCTCGACGAAGATCGGCGACTCGGAGCGCTCGGCGTCGAGACCGGCGCGCAAGCTATGGCTGCCGAGGAAGAGATCGCCGTCGAGGCGGGCCGCATCGCGGGTGCTCTCCAGCGTCCCCCGCCAGATGAAGAGCCAGCAGCCGACGTAATGCAGGGTCCCGGTGCGGGTGTCCCAGGCGTAAGGGCACTCGTCCTCCCGATCCGAGCGGTCGGTGGCGTCGAACTGATTGCGCCCGACCTGTGCGGACAGCAAGAAGTGGTCCGAGAAAAGGCCGGTGTAGCGGAGGATCGCGTTGTCGCCGCCGCGCGACCTGGTGCCGGTGTCGATGGTGCTCCCCAGCTCGCTGGCCGCCGGGTCGAAGTATGAGTTCGTGATGCCGACCTCCGTGGCGTCGGTCAGGAAGGTGCCCTCCAGGCGATGCCTGCTACTGAGGTTCCAGTCGAGCTTGAGGCCCCAGTCCGGCTTCCCGTAGCTCGAGCGCTGCGCCACGTTGCTGAGGATCTCGAGCTGGTTCGAGTCCACCCAGCGCACGAAGCCGAAGCCGAAGAGGCGGTCGCGCACGATCGGCCCGCCGAGCGAGAGGTTGGCCTCGAGGAGCTCCCGCTCCTCGTTCTGGTTGTGGCTGGCAACCAGCACCTGCCCCTCTGCGTCGGTGGTGAAGGTGTCGGGCTGTCGGCTCTGAAGCTCCCGCGGCTCCCAGTAGAGGCTGGTGCCGCCGCGCAGGGTGTTGGTGCCGGACCTGGTGACAAGGTTGATGACGCCGCCGGTCGAGCGGCCGAACTCCGCCTCGTAGCCGCCGGTCTTGACCTGCACCTCCTCGACGAAATCCATCGGCACGAAGGTCGAGCCGAGGCCCAGCACGACGCTGGTGGTGTTCAGTCCGTTGACCAGATAGAGGTTCTCAGCCGGCGAGGCGCCCCCGATCGCGGTCAGGCTCTGGCCCGGCGTGTAGTAGCGGGTCGAGGTGGTGCCGTACTCCCAGACCGCACCGTTTTCGAAGCGTGCGTCGGCCGGCACCGTGGCCGGGGCGAGCAGCGCAATCCGCGTGACATCCCTCGACAGCGGAAGCTGGCGGGACAGCTCGTCGGTGCTGGCGCTGATGCCGCTGACCGTCGTGGCGGCGTCGATCAAGGCCGCGCTCGCTCTCACCTCGATGGTGTCGCTGACCGCGCCGAGGGGCAGCTCGAGCCTGGCCACCGACGTCTGGCCGAGCCCGACGCGGATGGTGCTGGTAACGGTGGTGAACCCGGCCAAGCTCGCGCTGATCCGGTAGCTTCCCACCGGCAGGGCCGCGAAGCTGCCGCGCCCGTCGCTGCCCGCCGTCGCGCTGAAGCTCAGGCCCCGCTCCGGGTCCTCCAGCGTCACCGCGGCCCCGGGCAGGGGCTGGCCGTCCTGGGAGATCACTGCGACCGATACCGTTCCGGTGGTTTCCTGCGCATCGACCGGGAAGGTGGCGGCGGCGAGCGCGACGGCCATCGCGAAGGCCAGCTCAAGCATCCGCCAGGTCGGCACCCGCAGCATTGGCTCTCCCCCGCGGCGACGAATTGGATTCTCTGTGGAAAGTCCCTGCCGACATTATGGCGTCTCGAGAGCTCTTTGACAAGCTCGAGCGGGCCACCGGGCGATCCGCCGGGCTCGGCTGCCGCCGAGAATCCGCACATTTCCCGCAGCTTTTCCGCCGGACTCCATCCCGTCGCCGACCGAGATTGGAGGACGGAACCTGACCCACAAGGAGGGGACGATGAGAACGAAGTGGACGTTGATGCTGGCAGTGGTGCTCCTCGCCGGCCCCGGCCTCGCGCTGGCGCAGACCGAGTGGCACGACCATGAGGCGGTGGTGCCGCCGCCGGAACCGGGCGCTTGGGACGCCGAGCGCTACCTCAGCAGCGTGATCGAGGTGGATGGCACCTATCACCTGTACTTCATTGGCCGCCATGACGTGGGGGCGGAGCCGCTGTACTGGTACTGGGACATCGGGCACGCGACCTCGTCCGACGGCGTGACCTGGGTGATGGACCCGGCCAACCCGGTGCTGGTACGGGGCGCGGCCGGCGAGTGGGACGACCACGCCGCGGCCTTCGCCGCGGTCATCCACGACGGCACCGAGTTCCGGATGTGGTACGTCGGCAACGACGGCGAGCACGGACGGGTTGGCTACGCGACCTCGCCCGATGGATCCACCTGGACCAAGCACGCCGGCAACCCGGTCATGGACGTGGGCGCGCCGGGCGCCTTCGACGACCTGGGGGTGTGGCCCGGCACGGTGCTCTTCGACGGCGAGCGCTACCGGATGTGGTACACCGGCGCCCACGGCACTCTCTCTTCCGACTACGACTGGCGGATCGGCTACGCCGAGTCGTTCGACGGTCTGAGCTGGACGAGGCAGCTGCTGCCGGTGCTCAATCTCGGGACCGGGTGGGACAACTTGGTCTACGCGCCCTCGGTCCTCTTCGACGGCGCGCGCTACCACATGTGGTACTCGGGAGCCGATACCACGCCTGCCGTCAGTGGCATCGGATACGCCTTCTCCGAGGATGGCCTGTCCTGGACCCGCCACGACGGGAACCCCGTCCTGGGCAGCGGGTTTGGCGACGCCGCGGTCCTGCACGACGGAGACGCCGGCGTATTCGAGATGTGGTACACGAACACCAACGGCTTCTCCGTCTGGCACGCCACCTCGAGCTGCTGCTCGGATGTCTACCGCTCGTTCATTCCGGCCGCGGCCTTCGCCGCCGGCGCCCACGGCTCCTTCTTCCGGACCGACCTCGACCTCAGCAACGCGGACAGCGTCGCGGTCCAGTACGAGCTGTGGTGGCTGCCGCGTGGAGAGGACAACTCCGAGCCCACCGTCTCCGCCACCTTCAGCCTCGGCGCCGGCATGAGCGTGCGCTACGCCAACGTGCTCGCCGAGATCTTCGGTCTCGAGCACGACGCGCTCGGAGCGCTGGCGATCGCGTCGACCAGCCCGCAGCTGCTCGCCATGAGCCGCACCTACAACCTCCCCGGCGACGGAGGCGCCGGCAGCTACGGCCAGTCGATCCCGGCGGTCACTTCGGACCAGCTGATCCGCCACGGCGAGCGGCGGCGGATCCTGTTCGCCACCGAGCACGCCGACATGCGCACCAACGTCGGCTGCCAGAACGGGAGCAAGGTAATCACGTCGGTCAACCTCGAGCTCTTCGACATGGAGGGCGCGTCGCTCGCCACCGAGAGGATGATCCTGCTGCCCTGGGGGAACGACCAGCTCAACCGGATCTTCGCAGACTTCGCTCCGGTCAGCGGTTACGTCGAGGTGTGGACGACGTTGCCGGCAGGGATGTTCTACTGCTACGGCTCGGTGCTCGACAACGTGACCTCCGACCCGACGACGATTCCGCCGATGTGAAGAGATTCGGAGAGCGTGGACCTCCTCCCCCGCCCGCTTCCGCGCCCGCGCCCGCTTCCGGGCTCGTGAGTGGTGACAACCGGGATTCCCGGAGCCGCGCTGAGCTTTCGGACGCGGAAGCGGAAGCGGGCGAGGGGAAGGTCCTGCGGCCAGTGAGCTGCGACGCTGACCGGGTCCTCGTGCCATGAGTGCCGCGCAGAGGAGGCAGCTGGTCGTGAAGATCCTTTGCTTCCTGCGCCGAGGGCGGCCGGCGCGGCCCACTCCCGCCCGCTTGGCGGGTGGAGGCGAGGCCGCGTACAATGGCGTCAAGGTGCCATCAGAAGTCGAGACCGCGCTGCAGGAGGGGGTTCCCTTCCGCCTCGGCCAGTGGCTGGTCGAGCCGAGCCTCAATCGGATCAGCCGCGGCGGCGAGGCGATCCAGCTCGAGCTCAAGGCCATGGACCTGCTCGTCTACCTCGCCGGCCGGGCCGGCGAGCTGGTCGACAAGCGGGACATCCAGGACGCGGTCTGGCAGACCGAGTTCGTGTCTGACAACACCCTGACCCGCCGGGTCGCCGAGCTGCGGGACGCGCTCGGCGACGACGCCCGCAATCCCCGCTACATCGAGACCGTCCCCAAGCGCGGCTACCGCCTCATCGCGGGCGTCGGCCCGGCCGAGGAGCTCGACCGGACGGTCGCCGCGTTTCCCGAGCGGACGCCGGCTGACCCGGAGCGCGGCCCCTACCCAGGGCTCGCCCCCTTCACCGAGGCCGACGCCGACGACTTCTTTGGCCGCGGGGCGGAGATCGCGGCGCTGTGGCGCAAGATCACCAGCCGCCGGCTGCTGGCGGTGGTCGGTCCCTCCGGGGCCGGCAAGAGCTCGCTGCTGCGGGCCGGGGTCGTGGCCCGCGCGCCGGCGGGCTGGCGGGCCGTGGTCTGCCACCCCGGCGAGTCGCCGGCCATCGAGCTGGCGCGGACGCTGGCGCCCGATCTCGCAGGCAATGTCGGCGAGGTGCAGGAGCTGCTCCGCTTCCAGGACCCGGACGCGGCCCTGGCCGCGGTGTCGCGCTGGCGGACGCGCTGGGACGAGGCGCTGGTCGTGGTCGACCAGTTTGAGGAGCTGTTCACCCTGAGCGCGCCGCGGGTCCAGGAGGAGTTCGTGGCGCTGCTGCGGCGGCTGGTGGACGCGGCCCGGATCCACGTCGTGATGGTGCTGCGGGACGACTTCCTGCACCACTGCCATCGCTTTGCCGAGCTCGAGCCGATCCTCAAGGACCTGACCCTGGTCGGCCCGCCGGTGGGCCCGGCGCTGCGGCGGGCGCTGACCGAGCCGGCGGCCCGCCGGCAGCACCGCTTCGAAAGCGAGCTCCTGCTCGACGAGATGGTGGCCGAGGTGGAGCGGGAGCGGGGTGCGCTGCCGGCGCTCGCCTTCGCAGCGGCGCGGCTGTGGGAGCTGCGGGACCGCGGGCACCGGCTGCTGACCCGCGAGGCCTACCAGCGGATCGGCGGCGTCGGCGGCGCACTGGCGCAGCACGCGGAGGCGACGCTCGAGGCGATCGGCTCCGAGCGGCTGCCGCTGGTGCGCGAGCTCTTCCGCAACCTGGTCACGGCCCAGGGGACGCGGGCGGTGCGCAGGGTGGACGAGCTGCTGACGGTGTTCCCAGAGGCAGGACGGGGGGAGGCGCGCTCGGTGCTCGTGAAGCTCACCGACGCCCGGCTGCTGACCTCGTTCGGGGACGAGGCCGGTGGCGGGGGCGGGGCGCAGGCGCGGGTGGAGATCGTGCACGAGTCGCTGCTCAACGCCTGGCCGCGCCTCGTGCGCTGGCAGGCCCAGGACGCGGAGGGCGCGCTGCTTCGGGACCAGCTCCGGCAGGCGGCGCAGCTCTGGGAAGCGCGAGGCAGGCCGGACGAGCTGGTGTGGAGCGGCACGCCGTATCTCGAGTTCCGGGCATGGCGGGAGCGCTACCCCGGCGGGCTCTCCGCGGTCGAGGAGGCGTTCGCCGAGGCGATGGCCAGACAGGCGGGGCGGCGCCGGCGCCGGCGCAGGCTGGCCGCGGCGGCCGGGCTGGTGCTGGCCACGGCCCTCGCAGCGGTGATGGCCGCTCTCTGGCTGCGCGCAGAGCGCGACGCACGGCGCGTCGAGGCGCGCCGGCTCTACCAAGTCGGCCGCGAAGCCGGTCAGCGCTCGCCCCCGATGGCCCTCGCCTATGCCCTCGCGAGCCTGGAGCTGGCCGACACCACCGAGGCGCGCCGCCTGGCCCTCGACGCGCTCCAGCGCTCGCCGATGCCCATGGTGATGCCCGGAGCGCGCTTTCCGGACCTGCCGGCGGGCGTCGCGTTCAGCAGCGACGGACGCTGGCTCGCGGTCGGTCAGCTCGCCGGGTGGATGACGCTGGTCGGATCCTCCGGCGAGACCGCGGCGTCGTGGCGGGCGTCGCAGCACGGGGTCCGGGGCCGCTTCATGCCGGACTCGCGAGTGCTCGTGACCGCCAGCGCCGGTGATCCAAAGGCCATCGCCTGGTCCGTCCCCGGCGGTGCACGGCTCGGCGCGATCGGCCGCATCGCCGAGGCGCCGGTCACCGACATCGGCGCCGCGGACGCCGCGAACCTTGGCCGCAGCCTGCGCTTCGTCGAGGACCGGGGCTCCCCGGGCGGGTGGGCCGTCGACCCCTGGCCGGTCGAAACCGTCGGGGCGACCACGCTGCCGGGCTCGCCGCGAGTCGCCGTCGAGGAGCACCGGCGCCTGATGGTCGTGGCCCGAGGCCGCGAGATCGCCGCGATCGACGGGTCGAAAGGCCAGGTCCCCGCGGAGGTCTTCGTTGGCCGGAGCGCATCGGCGGTGCTCCACCTCGCCCTCGCTCCCGGTGGCGGCCAGGTGGCGAGCTACGGCGAGGACGGCGAGATCGAGCTCTGGCCCCTGGACGGCGGTCGCTCAGTGGCGCCGGCGGTGCACCAGGGACCCGCGAGCCACTCTTGCAGTGACTTCAGGTTCGACCCGAGCGGCGAGTTCCTCACCGCCTGCTATGACTCCGGCAAGGCGCTCGTGTGGGACCTCCGGGGGCCGCCGGGCGCCGAGCCGATCACCCTGGACGTCGGCGGCACGCGCACCCCCCAGGCAGGATTCCACCCGGGCGGGAGGCTGCTGGCCACGGCGACCTTTCCGGGATCGGTCGAGCTCTGGCCCTTCGAGCCCCGGCGCTACCCGTCGGTGCTGCGGGGCCACACCGGCGAGATCGAGCAGCTCGCCTTCGATCCCGGCGGACGCTTCCTGCTGTCGAACTCCACCGACGGGACCATCCGCCGCTGGCCGCTCGGTCACGAGGCCGCCGAGTCGACCCAGGTGCTCCACGCCTGGGGCCACCCGGTGGAGGCGGTGGTCGGGTGGATGGAGCTGTCGGGCGACGGCCGATTCGTCGTCGCCACCGGCAACGAGACGGCCGCCAGGCTGATCTCGCTCGTGGACGGCACGGTCCGCAGCGTTGGCGACTTCGACCAGCGGCTGCTTCGAGCCGCGGTCGACGCCGGCGGGCAGCAGGTCGCGTTTCACGGTATCCGCGGGGGTGCCCGGATCCTCCAGGTGATGGACCTCGACAGCGGGGAGCGAAGCGACGTCGAGTTGCCCTCGCCCGAGGAGTTCAACGACAACCTGGCGGAGCTCCAGTTCGTAATCGGCGGCCGCCTGCTCCTCGCCTGGGGAGGCACGCTCTACGGCTGGCGGCCGGGCGAGGAGCGGCCGCTCCCGATCGCCAGGGGCGTCGGGAGGTTCCAGGCCACGCCGGACGGGCGCTTCGTGATCGCGCGGCCGAACCCCGACCGGCACCCGCCGTACGCGGCGACGGTTTTTGACCTCGAGCACGGCGCCTCGACCGAGCTCACGAGCCACGGCCGCCAGGTCCACAGCCTGGCCCTCGATCCGACCGGTACGATTGCGGTCACGGGGGGCTTCGACGGCATCCTCCGGGTCGGCCGGGCGACCGGGGAGACTCCCCACGAGCTGGTCAGCGGCAGCGGCTGGGTGTCAGGGGTCGCGGTGTCGCCGGACGGGCGGTGGATCGCCGCCGGGTACAAGGACGGCACCATCCGGCTGTGGCCGATGCCCGATCTCGACGCGCCGCCGCTGGTCTCACTCCCTCACCGTCAGTTTCTCACCTTCCTCGAGTCGCTGACCAACCTCAGGGTCGTGCCCGACCCCGAGGAGCCCGGCGGCTCCATCGTCGATGCTGCTGCGCCCTTCCCGGGCTGGAAGGCCGCCGCAGGCTCGTAGGGCGTCGCCGTCCCGAGCTTTCCGCGAGAGGGCCGAACCGCACAAATCCCGCACATTTCCCGCCGGACTTTCCGGTGTCGCGGGCTCAGATTGTCGATGATCACCTTCGCGAAAGGAGGTGGAGCACGCGCGAGAGAAGCCGGCCTGGCCGGACTGGACAGGTCGAAAACACAATGCTCGGACATGGATACAGGAGGTGAGGGATGAGAGCTCGGAATGTGTGGCGGATTCTCTCGTTCACGGTCGGCTTGGCGCTGATGGCCGCTCCGGTGCTTGCCGGCGACACCGACGGGCCCGGGGGTGGCAACGGCCAGGGCGTGTGCGAGCCGAGCGGCTCCTGGCTCGGCATCACTCCCGGATGGGGGCTGCAGTGGACGCTCGTGTACGCCGCTGGGTCGCACTGGACCGGTCCATTCACGCTTCAGTTCGTTGGTGATGCGAGCCTTGGCGGGGCTTTCCCGGCGACGGCCTACTCTCCCACCACCGGCACCTGGGTGCGGACCGGCCGTCGGACCTTCGAGTACACCATGATCACCTACGGGCTCGCGCCCGATCCTGTCACCGGAGTCATGACCCCCGTCTACATCGGAAAGAACACCGGGATCACGGAGATGACCGCAAACTGCGGCTCACTCGTGTCGACGTCGCTGTCGGTCGCGTTTTACGCTCCGGATCAGGACCCCTTCGGTGAGGATCCGCCGGCGTATGGCTGCTGGCCCGACTTCAGCCCATCGCCGGCTCAGCGCATCACCGTGGACCCGCCCTGCACGCCGTAGGCGGGTGGAGGATCTGAACCGCGCGGGGCCGGCTCCGGCCCCGCGCTCTCCGACTGGAGGTCGTGATGACAAGGAAAATCGTGCTCTGCTCGTTCGCCGTCGCCACGCTGGTCGCGCTCACCATGTCCCGGGTCGCGATCGCGCAGGTGGACTGGACCTGGCAGTCGATGGTCGTGCCGCCCGGCGAGCCCGGCGACTGGGACTCCAATCGCCACATGGTCGGGGACGTCGTGTTCGACGGCACGAACTACCACATGTTCCTGTTGGGAGGGCAGACCTTCACCCCGTGGACATCGTCCTGGGCGGTCGGCCACTGGACCTGGAACGCCACCACTCAGGAATGGGAAGAGGATTCCAACAACCCGGTGCTGTCTCCAGAGCCCGGTCAGTGGGACGGCTACACCATCTGGGACCTCGCGGTGATCCACGACGGGGCCAAGTTCAAGATGTGGTACGGCGCCACGGCCAGCTTCCCGGGCCCGACCTGGGCTGGGTATGCCGAGTCCCTCGACGGCAGCGACTGGGACAAGGACCTGGGCAACCCCCTTCCGAGCCTGGCGCCTGGGGCACCTGGCGAGTGGGATGACCGCGGTGTCATTCCGGGCGCGGTCCTCTTCGACGGCGCGGAGTACCGCATGTGGTACGGGGCCGTGAAGGAGGGCGGGCCTGCCTACGGCACCTGGCGTCTCGGCTATGGCACCTCGACCAATGGAATCGATTGGATCAAGCACCCCGACCCGGTGCTCGTGGGCAGCCTGCCCTGGGAGGGCAACAACGTCTACCATCCCGAGGTCATCCCGTACGCAGGCGGCTATGCCATGTGGTACAGCGGCGTCACCGCCGGAGGGATCGCCGCGATCGGCTACGCCGTGTCCCCTGACGGCATCCACTGGGGGCGCTGGCCCGGCAACCCGGTGCTGACGCCGAGTTGCCCCGACAATGTCATCGAGTCCCTGAACGTCATCGTCGAGGGCGACGCCATCCACGGCTGGTTGAACCACTGCCTCACCGTCGACTACCAGACGTCGCTGCTGGAGGTCGTCTTCTTCGACGCCTTCGAGACCGGAGACACCGCCATCTGGAGCTCGGTCGTGCCGTAGCCGAGTGGATGGCTCGGGCTGATCGCTTTCCGAGCCCGGCAACCATTCCTCGTCGCGAGCCCGGCGGGGGCCGGCCTGCCGGCCCCCTCGGCCACTGCCAGCGATTGCTCCCGACGGTGAACCCCTCCAGCCATCCCTGATGGACACGAGAGGGAAACGGAGTCGCAGGTCTCCGTCCCTCAGTCCGAAATTCGATGCCAGCCGCCGGCCACAGCGACGCGGTGTCAAGCGAACTCGCTCTGTCGCCTACTCCCTTGATTCCCCTCGACTTGCCGACTATCGTTGAGCGAAGAGACGGTGATGGGACACCCGATCCGCTTGCTGCTCAACGACCGACTGGTCGAGCTCGACGTGGCTGCCGGCATGGCAACTCTCGACGTCGTCCGCGACTACCTCGGTCTCAAGGGCACCAAGCACGCCTGCCGGGAGGGTGACTGCGGCGCCTGCCTCGTCCTGCTCGGCGAGCTCTCGCCGTCGGGCGCAGTTCACTACCGTGCGCTGACCTCCTGCCTGCTGCCGATCGGCGAGATTCACGGCCGACACCTGGTCACGGTCGAGGGTCTCGCCGGCGCCGACCTCGGACCGGTGCAGCGCGCGATCGTCGACGAGGGCGCCAGTCAGTGCGGCTTCTGCACTCCGGGCTTCGTCGTCGCGATGACCGGGCACCTGCTGAATACCACCCGGTTCGATCTCGATGAGGCGCTGATCGCGCTTGCCGGCAACCTCTGCCGGTGCACCGGCTACGCTTCCATCCGCCGTGCGGTCGGCCGTTTGCTCGACGATTTGCGACTTGACGTCGGCGAGGCCCCGGACCGGATCGCGGCACTCACCGCGGCCGGCGTCCTCCCGACCTACTTCAACTCCGTCGCCGGACGACTCGCCACCCTCGAGGCGTCTCCCCTGGAGCGTGACGCCGATGGACCGCTGGTCGCCGGCGGCACCGACCTCTACGTCCAGCGACTCTACGAGCTTGAGCCTGCGACGCCCCGCTTGCTGCTGCGCGAGCTGCCGCCGGCGATCCGCACCGAGGATGGATTCGTCGTGCTGTCGGCGACCACCACCGCCGAGGACCTCAAGCGCTCGGCGGTGCTGCGAGAGGCGGTCGGCGATCTCACTCGCTTCGTCGACCTGATCTGCTCCGAGCCGATCCGGCTGCGCGCCACCATCGGCGGCAACATCGTCAACGCCTCCCCGATCGGCGACATGACGATCATGCTGCTCGCGCTCGACTCCGAGCTGGTGCTGGCGCGGGACGGCGCCCGTCGTCAGGTGCCGCTCCGGGCGTTCTACCGCGGCTACAAGCAGGTCGATCTCGGCCCCGGCGAGATCATCGAGACCGTCCGCTTCCCGGCGAGGCGGCGCGGTGGGTTCTTCAACTTCGAGAAGGTCTCCAAGCGCACCTATCTCGACATCGCCAGCGTCAACTCGGCGGCCTGGCTGCGCCTCGACGATGGCCGCATTTCTCAGGCGCTCCTGTCCGCGGGCGGGGTGGCGCCGATCCCGATGCGGCTGGCCGCCACCGAGGAGTTCCTCACCGGAAAGCGTGTCAGCGCCGATCTCGCGCGCCGCGCGGCCGACGTCGCGCGCTCCGAGGTGGCGCCGATCTCGGACGTCCGCGGCTCGGCCGAATACAAGCGGCTGCTGCTCGGCCAGCTCGTCCTCGCCCACCTCCACGTGCTGTGCAACATTGACGCGAGGGAGCTGGTGGAGGCTGCGGGATGAACCACCTCGACACCGCCGCCCACACCCGCGGTGAGGCCCGCTTCATCGCGGACCTCGAGCTGCCGCCGGGCTGCCTGCACGCCGTGGTCGTCGACTCGCCAATCGCTCACGGCCACCGTCTCCGCGTCGACCCCGGCGCGGCCGAGCACGTTCCCGGCGTCGTGCGGGTGTTCACCGCGGCCGACATCCCAGGGGAAAACCAGATCGGCGGGATCATCCTCGACGAGCCGCTGCTCGCCGGTGGCGAGCTGCACTTCATCGGCCAGCCGGTGGCCCTGGTCGTCGGCGAAACC
>Ga0209254_10004509_pt1 | contig 12752 bp, 8 predicted proteins | sample FrelakmetDIP11DI_FD_187148 | JGI IMG/M metagenome (GOLD analysis project Ga0209254, IMG submission 187148) | Freshwater lake sediment microbial communities from the University of Notre Dame, USA, for methane emissions studies - DIP11 DI (SPAdes)... | ecosystem: Environmental > Aquatic >...
ATCCGATTGCACACAGGTGATAAGTCTTTGTACAATAATCTGCCTTGAATGCAATACAAAAGAATTATAAAGGGGAGCCAGGCCAGATCTATTCTTAAATTGATTCTGTTCTTCCCTATCGCTGCCGCTCCCCTTTCTTCTGACTTTCCCTGGAGCCGCTTAAAATGGATCAGTCATGAATAAGCAAATTTCATTTTTCATAAGACTCTTGAAATGAAGAATTTAACGAAGTATTGCATCGCCATAACCATACTTTCATTTTCACTTACAGCTGCAATGCTCTCCAGTCCTCTTCCTGAGAGAGAGTGGAGATTATACGATATCAATGCCGACGGCAGGTTTGATCAGACCGATATAGATATACTGATCGAAAGAGGATGGCAGGAGTTTGATTATGATCTCAATGATGACGGTATAAAGGATGGCACTGATGCATTTGCCCTTTATCTGAAGCTCTCAGTGCTCGACAGGAACTGTGATGCCGCGGTTGATGACGAAGACTACCGACCTGTTGATCCTGTCAGGCTGCCGGATGTGCCCGATGAAGCCATTGTATTCCAGCTTGTAGATAATTATGTCTCAAAGGCGATGGACAACCTTCCTATCGATATTGAGACACAGCTCTTCAAATCCCTTCCAATATCCCGGGCGCTTACTTTCGAGGAAAGAATATACGTCTTCCAGCTTACCGGCCTGTCAGCTCTTGTTCAGAGAAACCTTGACGGAGCAATGTGGGCCTTCGGCAGGGCATTCCAGACCTATAGCGGTTCAGCCAGTTCTCTGGGAAGCCTTGCTTTCGCTGTGGCTATGGCAGGAAATCATGAAGATGCCCTTAAAATGCTTGTTTATACAAGAAAACTATTCCCGGAGTCAGGCGCCACAGCAGCATCAACAGGATGGATATTTGCACGGCACGGGCAAAACACAGATGCACTCCAATATTACCGGGAAGCAGTAAGCTATGCCCCTAAAATAGCACAATACCATTTGAATCTCGGCATCCAGCTGGTGCGGGTCAACAGAAAGAGGGAAGCATATGAGGAATTTAAAACTGCAAATGAACTGGACCCGGAAGACTTCAAAACTGCACTGTTCAGACATGTAACAAAACCTCCGGATGTGCCACCTGTTAAAAAGAAATTTGACCCTGAGGAGTTTGAGGAAGAAAATGATGAATATCGTGAGGAATGGATATTGTCAGGTGCCGCCAAAGAGGAAGTGCCGGCTCCCTGGAAGGACCTTTCATCATGTGAACAAGCCCGCATCATTCCTGAGATTATGGTGCGTAGGCTGGATAAAACAATGGAAGAATTGGATCATGAATATGTCAACGATATTGCCAGAAGACTCAATGCATTAACACAGCCATTTCTGCCACAATTTAAAAAGCTCAGTGTCGACTACAACAATTGGCTGACAGGGGTGCCTGTAATCCAAAAGGCCACAGCGGAGCTTGTAACAAATGCCAGGAGAGATCTTGGAAATAAATTTGCTTCAATGACGAGGGACATGGGTTTTGAATTGTTAAGTTATGGCCCGTATTTCATGGAATGTGCCCTTGCCGAAGCAAAGAAAGCTGAGGCTTCCTGGGTTGATTATGAAGATGCCTTAAAGTACTGTTACAGCGATCCCATGAGGACAGCTGCATTCTGGATGAAAGCAGAAAGCGAACCACAAGGCCTCACCAGCAGAGCAGATATTGAAGTTCCTTCCCTTGTAGGTTTCCCATTATTGGTCCCCGGTCTATGTTTTGAAATTCCCGGCTATTGCGATGTAGTATTCGGTGATTTACAATGGCCTTCGTTGCCGTTCGATTTCACTATCGGACTTAATCTCTGGATCATAAGCTTTGAATGGAATACTTCAACGGGAGAAGTGGAATTCAACGTAGGTCAGATTCTCAAATTTGGCGCAACATGGAACCCCAAAACAGGATTTGGCTTCCAGTTAGGTGTGGGAGTTGATGTAGAGCTTAGTACATTTAAGCTTGAAGCCGCGGCCTATGCGAAAATTAGTTCTGAGGGAATAAAAATTGAAGGTGAACTGGAAGCTAAAATAGGATTTGAGCAGTTGGGAGTCAAGATGATCCTTTTCCAGCCTGCTGGTGAGGAACCATGACCTGAAACAGAAAACGTATAAACTTCACAATTATAACCTTAAATGCTATGTCTTTAAATAAAATATTAAGGGGACTTTGGCTAAACTAATTCCGGATATGATTTTATTCTTCCTAACCGTGGCCGCTCCCCTTTCTTTGGATATCAACGAGAGTATTGAAAATTGAAAAACATCAAAATTACAGCGCCATGAGAAAGTTTCTTACCCTGATCGTGATTACGACATTTGCTATGAGTGTCTTTGCTCAGTCGCCGCAGAAAATGAGTTATCAGTGCGTTATCCGCAATGCTTCAGGCGTACTGGTCACTAACCATGCTGTCGGTATAAAGATCAGCATCCTTCAGGGTTCAGCAACAGGAACTGTGGTTTTCTCCGAGACCTGCAGCCCTGTTCCCCAGACCAATGCCAATGGTCTCCTGAGCATTGAGATCGGAAGCGGTACGCCTGCGGTTGGAAGTTTTGCCTCAATTGACTGGGCAGCCGGTCCATACTTCTTAAAGACTGAAACTGATCCTGCAGGAGGCACTAACTACACTATTGCAGGAACAAGCCAGTTGCTAAGCGTGCCGTATGCCTTGTATGCAAAAACAGCAGCAAACGCATTCAGCGGCAACTATAATGACCTTTCGAACAAGCCTCTGCTCTTTGACGGCACATGGGTTTCATTAAATGGCAAGCCCACCTTAGCCGTGGTGGCAACAAGCGGGAAATTTGCTGACCTGTCATCCAGGCCGTCGACTCTTGCAGGATATGAAATAACCGATGGAATGAGCACCTCCCATGCAGCTAATGCCATAACAACTGCAAATATCAGTAACTGGAACACTGCTTTTGGCTGGGGAAACCATGCTTCAATGGGTTATGTACCGGGTAAAATAACTTTGACAATCAACGGAACGGCTTTTGACCTTTCGGCCAACAGAAGCTGGAATGTCGGCACTGTAACCTCGGTTGGACTCACGTTGCCTAATATCTTCTCCGTTTCCGGATCACCTGTTACTGCCGGGGGAACACTCACTGCTACTCTGGCTTTGCAACCTGCCAACAGGGTATTTGCAACACACCCTTCATTGGCAGGACCTCCATCTTTCAGGGCTTTGGTAGTTACAGACATACCAGATCTCAGCTGGAGCAAGATCACTTCAGGAAAACCAACCACACTTACAGGTTACGGGATTACCGATGCTGTTGATATGACCGGTGATCAGACCATTACAGGTATTAAAACATTCAGCCGCGATTTAATAGTTAACGGCATTACCCTAGGTAAAGGGAGTGGTGCAATTTCGACCAATACAGCTATTGGTGATCACGCACTCTTTTCAAACACAACAGGCACTGGTAATACAGCCAATGGTTATCATGCACTTAGAAATAACACAACAGGAAATTATAACACGGCCAATGGTTATAATGCACTATATTCTAATTCTACAGGACATCAAAATACAGCCAATGGTTTTCTTGCACTTTATTCAAACACAACAGGATACGATAATACAGCCAATGGTCATCGTGCACTTAATTCAAACACAACAGGAAACTTTAATACAGCCATTGGTTTTCAAGCACTCCTTTCAAACACAACAGGATATTATAATACAGCTATTGGTGCCAGTTCACTTGATTACAACACAACGGGATATCAAAATACAGCCATTGGTTGTGGTGCACTTCATTTTAACTCAACAGGATATTATAATACAGCCATTGGTATGAATGCACTTTATTACAACATAACAGGAAATAATAATACAGCCAATGGTGCTGATGCACTTTCTTTCAATACAACAGGAATTCATAATACAGCCAATGGTGCTGGCGTACTTCATTGGAACACATCAGGAAGCGAAAATACAGCCATTGGTTCTGGTGCACTCTATCGGAACTCAACAGGAACTAATAATACAGCCAATGGGTATAATGCACTTTCTTTAAATACAACAGGATATGATAATACAGCTAATGGTGCTGATGCACTTAGAAATAACACAACAGGATATGGTAACATAGCCAATGGTTCTGGTGTACTTATAGCCAACACAACAGGATACTATAATACAGCCATTGGTTCTGGTGCACTTCTTGCCAACACAACAGGATACTTTAATACAGCCAATGGTTCTGGTGCAATTATGGGCAACACAACAGGAATTGAAAATACAGCCATTGGTTCTGGTGCACTTATTGTCAATACAACAGGAGATTATAATACAGCACTTGGGGCTATTGCAGATGTAGCTTCCGGAAACCTGTCAAATGCAACCGCGATAGGTTATTGCGCAAAAGTCAATGCCAGCAATAAGGTTCGAATTGGTAACACCGATGTTGTAGTTATTGAAGGGCAGGTTAACTGGTCAGTTGGCAGTGATATACGGCTGAAAGATAATGTCGAGTATTCCGATAAACTTGGACTTGAGTTTGTTAACGGTCTGAAAACTGCAACATTCACTTATAAAAACGATTCAGAAAAAAGACATCACGACGGACTTATTGCCCAGGATGTCAAGGAAACACTTAGCCGGCTAGGCCTTAATTTCAGCGGTATTGTTGAGAGTGACAATGATGAAAAAACATTAAATCTTTCATATGCCGAGTTTGTAATTCCCCTGATTAATTCCGTGAAAGAACTGAGCAGTAAAAACCAGGAGCAGGAGAAGCAGATTGAAAATCAGCAGAAAAGAATTGATAAACTTGAAGCCCTTGTAAACAACCTTTCATCCGGTCAGATTGTACAGAATAATAAATAGCTTAATGAATGCTGCCAGCAACCCGCCTTCTCTACCTTCCGGCGGATACCGAATGCAAAGCCAGCAATCAGCAACTTAAATCAATAATAAGAAAATGAATCCTATTAAAAGAATTCTATACATACTGCTCTTAAGCAGTTTTTGCCCTCAGATCACGGAGGGTCAGGAAACTATCCCTGCCACGGGGGGAACCGCTACCGGAACCGGAGGTAGCGCTACTTATACTGCAGGTCAGCTTGTGTATAGCGTCATTACGGGAACAACCGGTTTTATTATTCAGGGAGTCCAGCAGCCTTATGAAATCTCAACTGTGACAGCAATTGAAAATACAGAGGATATCACTCTCGAATGCACTGTGTATCCTAATCCGACCGAAGGAATCATAAGGCTGGCCATCAAATCATTTGAGGACGACAATATGAGGTTCCGGCTATATGATGTGAACGGAGTTCTTCTTCAGGATATTAAGATCAAAGAAAAAGAGACAGTAATATCAATGGAGAATCTCACATCTGCAATCTATTTTCTAAAAGTTATCAAAGACAAAATGGAAGTCAAAATTTTTAAGATCGTTAAAAAATAGGAGATCATGAAGAAGTTTTTTACGCTTTTTTTAATTGCGTCACCTTATGTTTTTTTGCTCAATCACCATAAAAAATGTGTTTAATACAACCTTCCACATTGCCAAGAATATTCCGATTCCATATTCGGAGGCGATAGCAAAATAGACATTGACAAATCGAAAGGATCAGATATCGACCGGAAAGTAATGATTTCCACATGGCAGGTGACACGAAAAAAGAAACCATAATAAATCTCTAAGATTTACAAAATCGTGAAAGAATTCCATTGTGCTAATGAATTTATCACATCTATTATTTAATCTATTATATAATGTAAATTTGATAAAAAACATAATGCTATGAAACATATCATGACTTTTTTGGCACTTATCGCGACCCTGATTTTATCTTCTGAATGCCTTCAGGGCCAGAGAACCCTTAAATGGAACAAGTATGACTTCGTTCCGGGCGACAGCATTATTTTCGAGGATAACCAGGAGGGAGAAGAGAGCGGAGAATTCCCTTCCAGGTGGGACCTTGCTGGCGGAGGAAGCGTTGAAAACGCCTCATTTGGAGATCAGAATGTAATCTATTTCAAGGAGGCCAGCTCCTGCATAATCCCATTCTTCAAGGAACCGGAAAAAGACAATCTCCCTGACCTTTTCACGATCGAGTTTGATTGCTGGTTTGAACCGGAAGAATACTGTCAGTATCTTGTTGACTTCTGGGATCATAAGAATCAGAGCGAAAGTATAATAGACATAGATGCCCTGATCATAAACGCTAATCATGCCGGTATAAATGATGTCGGGGAAGGGTTCTATCCGGGTCAGGAAGAAAAGGGTGAAATAACCACAGGCTTCTGGCGTCATGTAGCTATCTCATTCAATGTGAGGGCACTGAAGGTATATCTTGATGATGCTCGCGTTGTCAATATCCCAAATTTTGGAGTCAATCCTGAGGGCCTCACGATCTGTTGTGACCGCATGAACTCGGCAGGCACGCAAGGTGTCAACAGGCTCATTAAGAATGTGAGGATTGCTGAAGGGGCTGTCAAGCTTTATGACAAGCTGATGCAGGACGGGAAAATTATCACTAATGGTATTCGCTTTGATGTCAATAAAGCTGCACTAAAGCCGGAATCTATGGGAGTTATCAACTCAATATATGGCCTGATGAATGATCATCCTGAGCTGAATCTCAGTGTGGAAGGACATACCGACAGCGATGGGGATGATGCCTCTAACCAGGCACTCTCTGAAAGCAGGGCACAGGCGGTGGTTGACCAGCTGGTTTCGATGGGCATTTCTGCCGGCCGGCTAACAAGCAAAGGCTGGGGCGAGAGCAAATCTGTCGGTCCGAACAATACCCCTGAAGGCAAGGCTGCCAACAGAAGAGTTGAGTTTGTGAAAAACTAAGATTAAAAACAATTGAATATGAAGACGAAAACAACAGATCGCTTTGCAGGGAAAATTGTAATGATCACTCTGGCAGCCCTGATGACAGTAACCTGCGATCGGATGAAGGATGACCCTTACTATGTTGGAACGTGGGAATATAAAGACATTGTTTACGTTGGCGAATTCACCTATAATACAACCCGTACAATTGGGCTTGCGGAAACAACCTTTGAGGAAATATATGTTATGCAGCGTGATAACTCATCCACAATAGCCACCATACTTGGCCTTAAGGGCAGTTTATTAATCAGCGGCAGTGAGATGACCTTCAAACTGAACGCCGTGGGCGAATGCGTCAAAGACGGACAGAATCAATGCACCGGCGCGGTCGAATGGTTCGCAAAAGGAACTGCTACCTATAATACTTATATCCAGTACCTGAGGGAAACAATAATGGGTGAGTTTGAAGCAAGTGAGGATTATCTGTGGCTTGTCCGGGACAGCAATAATGATGGAGACACGGATGATTTGGGGGAAGATATTTATTTTGATCGTATTTAAAATATATTGACATGTCAAATCGTAAAGTACTTAAGGGGAGATGGTTTCTGATACTGCTTATAGTAGTTACACTTCCTTTTTCTTCCCCAGCCACTCCCCTTTCTTCTTACAACTTGTGTGCAACTCCCATGCTGAATGCTAATCCCGATCCGCTAACTGATAATGAGTGGCGGATTTATGATATCAACGGAGACGGGAAATTTGATACCTCTGATATAAACGAGTTTGTCGAAAGAGGAGGTATTGACTTCATTAATGATTTAGACAGCGATGGTGATAAGGACCTGACAGATGCTTTTGCTCTTTATGTTAAGCTTTCCGTGCTGGACCGTAATTGTGATGAGGCGGTTGACAATAACGACTTTACACCAATTGACCCTATAGAGATGCCTGAACCTGATGCAGCGGCTGTGTGGCCGCTTGTCAGTCAGATTGTGGCAAAAGCCCTTACCACTCTTCCATCAGATATTGAGGCTCAGGTTTTCAGATCTCTGCCTGATACAAGAACAATGACAATCAAGGAAAAGGCATATATTTACCAGGAGACAGGGCTGTCTGCACTTTTACAACTGAATCTTGAGGGGGCTCAGTGGGCATACGCACGGGCATTTCAGACAAATAACAGGTCATCCACCGCTCTCGGAAGTCTTGCCTTTACAATCGCAGTCGACAAAAGACACAAAGAAGCATTAACTCTCCTTGCCTATGCAAGGGATCTGTTCCGTGAATCAGGTGCAACTTCAACCACCGTAGGCTGGATCTTTGCGAGGCACGGTCAGAACCGGGAGGCTTTAACTTATTATCTGGAAGCTGTGGAATTTGCTCCGAAGATTGCAGAATACCACATGAACCTGGGCATAGCTTACATGCGTGTTGGAAGTACTAAAAAAGCATGCGAGGAATTCAGGATTGCATCTGAACTTGATCCCGGTGATTTTCATGCAATGTTGTTCACGTACGTAATTCCGGGGGGAACTCCTCCGCAGCTAACACAATTGGATCTGCAGAAACTGAAAGATGAGGACAACATGCAGATACAGGATCTCAGGGATTGGGGCGCTACAGAAGATGAGCTGCCGACACCATGGGATGCCTGCACCCCATGTGAAAAGGCCCGCAAGATCCCCGAGTTGCTTGGCGAAAGAGATGGCAGGATATTTAACCAGCTTGCTCAGTCTTACGCTGATGAACTAGCCGAAAAAGGAAATGCCGTAATCAAGGCCCATGCTCCCAAGTTGAAAAGCGCTGCCGAAGACATAAACAATTGGTGGGCAGTTGCTAATTGGGGCCAGACTGTTGGTAAAGCTTTAGAGCATAATGCTGAAATTACCCTTGGAGATAAATGGACTTCAATGACAAGGCAAAGGGGACGCGAGATAATTAGCTACAGCAGCTTTTTCAGGGAATGTGCTCTCGAGCAGGCAAAAATTGAAGGTCAAACACGATCAGATTATGAGGAGAACAAACTAAAAGACATTCCCAGAACAGCAGGAAGCATTTTGCAGGAAAGAGCAGAGAACTACCAGATCGCCCTGGAGGAAGCCATAAGCCAATGCTATAAAGATCAGATGCTTACAGCTGCGGCACTTCTGAAAGAGAAAAACTGTCCTTATTCTCTGCCCACGCCACAGGTGGAAGGAATTCCCTGGATTTACTTCCCACTCATGATACCTGAATTGTGTTTAACTATTGACGGTTACTGTGATGGAGATCCGAACTTACCTGAGTTTTCTGAATCATTCTTCGATGATACTTTTAGCCTTAACCTGATCATTGCCAGCCTCGAGTATAATACAAGCACGGGAGAATGGGAGTTCAGGGTCGGGCAGGGAATAATTCTCGGAGCCACATGGAGTCCTAAGTCAGGTTTCGGCGGTCAGCTCGGAGTAGGAGTTAATGCCCATTTCTTTGGGGTTGAGTATGAGGCAGCCGCATTCTTGGAGGGTAACGCCGAAGAACTGACGGCCCATATTGAAGGCGGAGCATCAACTTTTCTGGGACCGGGAGTTGAGACCGGTATGAAACAGACTGTTATTCAGCTTGAACATGAGTGCACGGCTAAGGAACCGTGCCCTTTTGGACCTAAATCTGAATGATGGCAGATATGACCTGTATGACTGATCCCTAAAATGTAATCATATGAAGTTAAATCGCTTTTTTAAGCCATTGCTGATCCTTTTATTTCTGTTCTTAATTTCCTACAGTTCAATTGAGGCCCAGAAAAGATGTGAAGAATGTGCACGCCGGGCTATCCTTGATGAGTTCACCAATCCCAATAACCCTGACTATGAACAGAAAAGGGAGGAGTGGCGTCAATGTATGAGCGCACAGCTTGGCAACTATGTTTCTTTTTTAGCCGATGACCCTAAGGTAACAGATGCAGCAGCTAATTGTGAAAAATTTGAACCAACGGATCATGCTTACTGCTTCCCGGCAATAGTTGCTGCTTTTCTTGGAGAAAATCTGACAAATCCATGTTTTCACATGCTTTCGCTTCAGTACTTCAATCCAGATAGGAATGAGCAGCCAGAATATCTCTTCAGAGGCAGCTATGAGGCCAATCTTGAGGGAGGCCAGGTTGTGGAAATCGTGACAGATGTCTTCAAGCCTATCATTGCCAGGATGTACATGAGATTGTATTATAATGGTACAACACCAGAACTTGTACATGAATGGTACTCCGAGGGAACACTTAACTCTCCCAGGGGACTTTTACATAAACTAAACTTGCCCGAGAACATAAGTCCCATGCTCGAGGAATTTGAAGGACAACCAGTTAAATGTGAGGTTAAAATTCCTGCTCCTGAGGAGATCTGCGAAAATGGGACTGGAGAAATAGAGTTGTCAGGATTCGTTGATGAAACCGGCAACGCATCAAAGAGCTTCAACAGAATCATTGTCAGCATTTATAAAGGAGATATCCTGAACGGCGAAAACAGTGATTTGGGTCCTGACTATAAAGTTTTTACCCTTGGAGAAGGTACTGTTAAAGTCAAATACCGGCCTCCTGCAGATAAAGATGACGGCTGGGAGTGGCTGCGGGTTTATAATTCCTGTGAAATACTTCCCGCGGAAAAAGTTCCGATGTCCGGAACACTAACTGATTCGATGATTGTCGATCAAAGATTTCCTATTACATGTGGGTTCTACAAAGGGGAAGTGACAATAACCAAAAGCTGGAACTACAAAGAGGAAGATGCCAATCACACATCTACCTATACAGGCACAAAAGATGTCTCATTCAGTGGCATATTCAAACTAAAGAAAGAGATGGAGGGTATGGAAGACCAGCCAATTAAAATATACGAGGCTTCTTCAGGTGTCTACTCATGGAAATACAATGAGGATAGGTATTGCGAGGGTCCGGGCTGTGGGAAGTGCCAGGGGCTGGTAATGCAGGAATACGGTGCGGGTTCTTTACCCCCGTTGACAATGACAGGAATCATGATTATAACCTACTCCTTCCCGACCGGAAAAAAGGAAGTTGCAAACCAGCTTGCACAATTCGGTCTCGTGAATTGGTATGATATAATCACACCAGGTGAACTGGTCCCAACTGAGGAAAAATCAAAAAGGGAGATTGAAAAAGAATGTGTTTGGACAACCAGAACGACCTCCCAAAAACTAACCGGAGCTGATATAAGGTTTAAACTGGAAGACATTGGTCATCTTGAGGGATCAGTACCATGGAGCTCGTCCAGAGGAAAAGGCGCTGATGTCAGTATCACGAACATGCCTGATGCTCTTGAAGGTCAAAAACCCTTTGACCCTGAACAGGATGGTACTGATTTCAAATACACTGTAAGTTGGAATCTGAGGTTGCTATAAATAAACCAGATAATGAACAAAATTTAATAAAGTATGAAAACAGCCTTTATTCTCATCATTTGCCTCCTTTCAATCTCTACCGGGATACTCGGTCAGGAGGCCGTCCTGAAGCCTTACGGCATCAAGTCAGGCATTATCGAATACACCTATTCAGGTGATAAAACCGGTAAGTCCATACAGTACATTGATGACCACGGCATGAAAACCGCAATGTATTCGGAGATAACCCAGGATGGTGAGACTGCTAAATCATGGGTGGTCGCATATGGAGATTACCAGTATATGTGGGATCCTTCGGATCCTACACAGGGTATGAAAATGAGAAATCCGCTCCTGGACTGGATCAGCCAGTCGTCAGAAAAAGACCTTGAATCGTTTACCGTCGCCGCCTATGAAAAAATGGGGATGGTCAGGAACGGCACAGAAATATTCCTCGGTAAAGCATGCACCATCATCAAAGGTGATATGGGCAAGGTGCTGATATGGAACGGCATTATGATGCTGATGGATTTTAAAATGGGTGCATACGTATCTAAACAGGAGGCAACATCAGTGAAAACCAATGTTCCCGTTGATGCAAAATATTTCAGCATCCCGAAAAACATAACCTTTTCAGAGATGCCCGGTTTTTAAATCAAAACAGCCATGAAAAAAACATTATCATTCTTTATCCTTGCAACCACCTGCCTGACTGCAGGAGCTCAGCAGGCTGAGTTACTAAAAGATATCAATCCCGGAACTGCAAGCTCATATATAATCTATATGACCACCCTGCAGAATAAGGTGATCTTTGAAGCCACAAATAAGGGAAATACAAATAGTGAACCTTGGGTCACCGATGGTACTGCACAGGGTACATTTATGTTGAAAGAGATAAATCCGGATCCGAACCTGGGAAGCAATATAGGGCAAATGATTATGTACAATAATGAGGTGTATTTCAGTGCTGATGACGGAACTCACGGTACTGAACTCTGGAAAACCGATGGAACGACAGAAGGCACAAAGATGGTCAAGGATATTGCTCCTGGAAGCGTTTATGGACACCCGGGGGATTTTGCTGTATTTAAAGGCGCTTTGTATTTCCATGCTACCCATCCTGATACCGGCTCAGAGCTTTGGAAAAGCGATGGCACAACAGATGGCACAATAATGGTCAAAGATTTATCTGATGGGACTACCTCCACATTGCCGGGTTACCTGTTCGCCACATCTTCCATGCTGTACTTCTGCGGATTGAATGATCATAAATTGTATGGATCAGATGGCACTGTCAACGGTACGAAACTCATATCAGATAAGGTCATAGTAGGGAACGGAAATGCATATTTTACTGAGTATGTAAATGAGGTCTATTTTAATGGAGTAGACGTTACTGGCCCTGGCGAAAGTGGAGCACAGTTATGGAAGGTAAACGGATACACAGCACAGAGAATGACGGCCATTATCAGTAATGAGGCCATGCTCAGTCCTCACCATCTGGTTGTAGCAAGTGGTAAATTATTTTTTATTGGTCAGCAATACCCTTATGG
>Ga0209254_10004510_pt1 | contig 12752 bp, 11 predicted proteins | sample FrelakmetDIP11DI_FD_187148 | JGI IMG/M metagenome (GOLD analysis project Ga0209254, IMG submission 187148) | Freshwater lake sediment microbial communities from the University of Notre Dame, USA, for methane emissions studies - DIP11 DI (SPAdes)... | ecosystem: Environmental > Aquatic >...
GCCGTCACCGGATCATTCTACGTTTTCGAGATTCCGGACTCGGTTGAGTGAAGAGGCGATGAGGGAGTTGAACAGTTTGGTGCTGCAGGAGTTTGCGAAGAGGGGGTTAAGCATCAATGAAGGGATTGCGGTGGATGCGAGGTTAGTGAAGTCGGCGAGCAAGCCGCTGAGTAAAGAAGGGCTGAAGGAGCTGAAAGAGAAGCGAGAGACTCCTGAAAGTAACGTAGATAAGAATGGAAATACGCTGAAGTTCAGCAGGGACGAGGAATCGGACTGGACAGTGAAGAATGAGACACCGCACTATGGATTGAAGGAGCATGCATCGGTTGATGTGAAGAATGGGTTGGTGCTGGCGACGACGATGACGCACGCCTCAGTGCATGATACCAACTATCTACCGTATTTGACCTTGGCGAGCTGTCATACAGAGGAGCCTGTCAAGAAGGTGTACGCGGATAAGGGATATTACGGGGAACCGAATCGATCGTTTCTTCATCTCAATGAGATTGAAGATGGGATCATGCGCAAGGATACGAGAGGGGCGAAGATAACGAAGGTAGAGGTTAAGAGGAACAACAAGATATCAAAGAAGAGATACATTCGCTTCCAGCCCGTAGGGCTTCCAGGCCGGAGGGTGGAGCAGTCCTTTGGGTTGAGTCATCTGTATCATGGCTTCCAGCTCGTAGAGCCGACAGCTCGGAGAGAGCGTACCGTGCGAGGTTAACGAGGATGATGAAGAACATCTGGGATGCGATGTGCAGACAGACCTGTCCCGTGAAATGCGGGGCCTATTTCACTGGGATGGCATTCAACCTATTTCGTGGATCGAGACTGATAGTGGAGACATAGGGGAGAGCAGTGCCCGAGGCATGGGCTTCGGGTACTGAGAGACTCTAGAGAGGTCACCTTGGCCTCAGACTCGGATTGAAAACGATAAGAGAGATGATGAAAGAGCAGTTATAGAGGGAAGCGGTAGAACATTTTTTGACAAAAAAGAGCTTCCCTTGGGGTTCATGCGCACTAATCACAAAAATTCAAAGGTCACGAAAGCACTTTGGGCTTCGAGGCAAAGCCCGAAGCCCGCGACCCGTGATGCCACATTTTGGTCGATTTACACTAAGAAGAGATCAAGCTGAGGAATCTGTATTGAGAAGGTACGATCTGCCGACTGAGAGAAAGCAAAATGAAATCTTCTGAGTCGAGAGATTCAAAAGTGTTCATTCACATTAAGCCGAAAAAGAGTTGGCAGATCCCTGATTTGAAGGAGCTGAAGGAGTACAGAGATCTTTTCTATTTCCTCGTGATTAGGGATATCAAGGTAAAATACAAACAAACAGTGCTCGGTGGCTTGTGGGCAATTATACAACCTTTCTTGTCGATGCTTGTCTTCACGCTGTTTTTCGGTCATCTGGCCAAAATACCCTCGGACGGCGTTCCATATCCCATCTTCAACTACAGTGCTATGGTTGTTTGGACCTATTTCGCTACTTCGATCGCGGGCTCCGGCAACAGCCTTGTGGGAAGTACAAACCTTTTAACCAAAGTCTACTTTCCCAGGCTGATCATCCCCCTATCTCCAGTCCTGGCAAATTTATTGGACTTTGGGATTGCTTTCGTCGTTCTAATTGGGATGATGATATATTTCGGCTTCTATCCAACGCTCTCGATTTTTTTCGTGCCGGTATTAATGCTCCTCCTGGTGTTTACTGCGTGCGGCGTAGGGGCGGCTTTGGCTGCCCTCAATGCCAAATACAGAGACATCAAATACGCAATCCCGTTCTTAATCCAGCTCTGGTTATTCGCTTCACCGGTCGTGTATCCGGCCTCCATGGTGCCTGAAAAATATCGTGTTCTTTATGCGTTGAATCCGATGGCCGGCATCCTAGAAGGATTCCGGTCCGCCCTGTTGGGGACAGTCCCGTTCCCGGCAACAACGGTTGCAATTTCAGCGATCGTAAGCTTTATTCTGTTCCTGTTCGGGGTGCTTTATTTTAGGCAAATGGAACGCTATTTCGCGGATATCATTTAGCGGCTTCGGCTTACGATTTTTCGCCTCTCCCAATTACTCAACCATGAATCAACCTGTCGCCACGTACTGATCACAGCCGAGGACTTGCCTGCGGGCATGTATGTCAGAGAGTTTGATAGTGAAGACATACTTTTTTAGGAGAATTAGACGGCTTTTCATCGCATCAGAGGAGAAGCAGAAGGACGCTTCTGTCTCTGAAAGATCCGGAATACCAGGAAGAGTCGACGAGCCGTTGGTCTCCTTCTATCGGCAGTTCATTAAGAGGGGTGATTTATGCTTTGATGTGGGAGCCAATGTCGGGGCTCGTACGGATGTTTTCCTAAAATTAGGCGCAAGAGTGGTTTGCGTGGAGCCTCAGCCTGAATGCGTTGAGGTACTGATGACGAAATACAAAGGTAATGGGAATGTGACGGTGGTCGCCAAGGGGCTGGCGCAGAAATCAGGCCAGATGACGCTTTCAGTCTGCGAAAAGGCAAGAACAATTTCGACATTCTCAGAGAAGTGGAAAGGGGGCCGATTCAAGGACTTTGTTTGGGGGGCCAGACTAAATGTCCCTGTCACAACCCTTGATAAATTGATAACAGAATTCGGAACTCCAGATTTTTGCAAAATCGATGTGGAAGGTTTCGAATATGAAGTATTGCAGGGACTTAGGTCACCCATAAGACTTATTTCGTTCGAGTTTACAAGGGAGTTTTTTGCGGACGCACAGCGCTGCATCGAACATCTCCTGACCTTGGGTCGGGCGACGTTCAATTATGCGCTGGGAGATAATCAGGCTGAACCTCTTAGTCTGGAATTGTCTTCGTGGACCGATGAAGGAACGCTTATCAAGACACTACAGGAAAAGGAGAACGTTCTGCTTTGGGGCGACATTTATGTGTTGTTCGAGTAATTGAAGTGACTAGGATGAAGTGTCTCGTCCAGAACGACCGAAATCCATGATCATCATTTCTGCCAGGGGACGTCGGTTTTCAAGTCGATACAACGTTCAGGTGCAAAAGTACAGGTGGACGCGGGTTCACCGGCGAGTTACGTGGACATGCTGACAGCCTGGATGCAGGCGTATCCATTACTCGGGGTCAAGTGCGAGGCAAGCTAGGACAGGTTCGGTTGCGCTGTGCTTGCGCGGGATGAGGTTCTAGGAGACGATTTGAAGACGGTTGATAAGTTATCAGCTTTCGCAATCACCAAGCCGTGAGTGAACCGATCATCACAGTTGAGAACCTCTCGAAGTGCTACAGAATTGGCGCCAAGGAGCAGGGCTACAAGACCTTTCGTGAAGCTGTCCTGGATGGGTTTAAAGCCCCGATAAGAAATTTAAAGCAGCTTCGAGGGTTAACCAAATTCTACTCAAGACAGTCAATCGGGGCCGGCCACAAAAATGCCTCTGATGTTATTTGGGCTCTCAAGGATGTTTCTTTTGAAGTGGAGCGTGGTGAAGTCTTAGGTGTCATTGGTCGCAACGGGGCTGGAAAGACAACACTCCTCAAGATTCTTTCTCGCATCACTGAGCCGAACTCGGGCGATGTGAAGCTCTACGGCCGCATTTCGAGTTTGTTGGAAGTGGGCACGGGTTTCCATCCCGAGCTGACAGGCCGTGAAAACATCTACTTGAACGGCAGCATTCTAGGCATGAGCAAGCCGGAAATCGATCGGAAATTCGATGAAATCGTTGACTTTTCCGAAATCGCGAAATTTCTCGACACCCCTGTAAAGCGTTATTCCAGCGGGATGTACGTGCGCCTAGCCTTTGCTGTAGCAGCTCACCTTGAACCGGAGATCTTTATTGTTGATGAAGTTCTCGCGGTCGGAGATGCGCAGTTTCAAAAGAAGTGTCTGGGGAAGATGGAAGAAGTCGGGAAAAAGGGCCGGACGGTGCTGTTCGTAAGCCATAACATGAATGCCATTGAAGACCTTTGCACGAAGGTCTTGCTGCTGGAGGAAGGATGCCTAAAGCAATTCAGCCGTGATGTCCGCTCGGTCACGAAGACCTACCTGTTTGGCACTACAGATGACTTGCAGCAGAGGGAGTGGATTAATATTGGAGCTCAACTTCAGAATCCCTGGTTTCGACCGTTGCGTTTTGGCATCGCCGACAGCCATGGAAACATCCATCGCCTGCCTGTACGAAATGATGCCGAGATTTGGGTGAAGATCGAGGGGGAAATCGATGACATTGATCCCTCGCTAACTGTGGGCTACGCTCTTTATTCTGAGAGGGGAGATCTCTTGTACTGGTCCTACCACACAGATTGCCCTGAGGAGAAATGGCCCAAATTAGGCAAAGGGAGGTGCGTTCTAAAAAGCAAGATACCTACAAGAATGCTCAATGAGGGAACATACAAAATCGAACTGATCGGCGGTCTTCATTTTAGACAATGGCTGTTTGAACCCGGAATCAATGCTCCTTCCATTCATCTAACAATACAGGGGGGTCTCAGTGATTCGCCGCTATGGATGGTGAAGCGGCCGGGCTTACTGGCCCCTGTCATAACATGGATCCTGGAAGAATAGGATTCCCGAAGTGCCAAGCGGTGGGGCAGCAGAGGCTCGTTCAATGATGAGGCTTCATCTTGGGTGCGGCCAGCGGTATCTTAAGGGGTATGTCAACATTGATTTTCCTGCCTCTGAGCATTCAGTGCAAGACAGGAGCGTGGCGGATTTGCACGCCGACATCCTAACATTGAATTATCCTGGATACTCAGTGGAGGAGGTTCGGCTGCACCATGTTTTTGAGCATTTTCCCCGGGCAATCGCCTGTGCGCTTGTATCGAGCTGGCATTCGTGGTTGATGCAGGAAGGGATACTGCGAATTGAAGTACCGGATCTGCGTAGAATGGCATGTATCGTGCTGCGGCCTTTCGCCAGCTTTAGAATGAGAGCTATAGCAGAAAGACATCTTTTCGGTTCACATGAGGCAAAATGGGCAGTCCATTGCGAGGGGTACACTCCGCGGAGTTTGGCTGTCCTGCTAGAGAGCTACGGCTTCGATGTCATAAGAACCAGAAAGAACCAGTGGAAGGAAACCTATAACTTCGAGACGATCGCAAGAAAAGGGAGGGCATCCCTGTCTCGCGAGGACTGCGTCCGAATCACCGAGGAGTATCTGTCCAATTACCTCCTAGATGAATCTGAGGGCGAGCTTAGGCTGATGGGTATTTGGATGGAGGCCTACAAAAGGCAGCTTGATCTCAGCTGGGCTGGAGATGGATGAAGTTTCTGTCATCATTCCGACGTGGAATCGTGGGAGCATGATCAGGAAGGCTATCTTGAGTGTGCTCAAGCAGGATGTTCTCCCCCTCGAAATTCTTGTATGCGACGATGGCTCGACAGATAACACGGAGCGGATTGTTAAAGAATTTGGGGACCCTCGGATAAGGTGGTTGCCGGGATGCCACGCTGGGCGGCCGGCGGTGCCGAGAAATCGCGGTATTCTCGAAAGCAAAGGGGAATGGCTCGCCTTTTTGGACAGTGATGATGCATGGCTGCCGAAAAAGCTTGAGAGGCAGCTGGAGACGGTCAAGGAGCAGGGATGTAAGGCATCATGCACGAACGCCGTGCGCTATGTGCCCGGAAAAGGAGACCTGGGGTCTTTGTTGACCTGGAGGAAGCATCGGATCACGTTGGAAGATTTGATTGGGAAAAATGTTATTATCTGCAGTTCTGCACTGATCCATCGATCGGTCCTAAATCGGGCAAAAGGATTCCCGGAAGAAACCTCTTTGAGAGCGCTTGAAGATTACGCCCTGTGGCTTCGCATTTCAACAGAGACAGATTTCGCTTATGTGGAGGAGCCGCAGGTGATTTACCTGGATGACGTGGAGAACAGCATTCGCGCTGAATCGGAAAATGTTTTGGCTCAGAGGAGCCGAGTTTTAGCAAATTTAAGAGGATGGGCTCGGACGCAGAAGATAGCACTGGACTATAGGAAAAGGATAGAGCGAGCGCTCTTCAAGAATGCGGTTCTTACGATCATGGCTGATTCGATGCAGGCTGTCAGCCGGTTAAAGAGGAAGTTGTATCAATAGAGTTCGAAGAAAAAGACGATTCTGAAAAAAGCCTGGTTCGGTTGGGATGAAAGGGCCTTGGGGAGCAAGTTTGGCGCAGAGCTTCCCGGCGGTTGGGTGTCTTTTGTGGATGTTCGGTTGGGTCTATGACATAGGGAGGAGTGTTCTCCTCAATATAGCCTTCCCCGTAGGTATTCTATCCCTGAATCTCCTAGCCATGTGTTTGTTCAGGTTGAGGCCAGCCAGGTGTTCGGCTTCCTCCGGAAAAGGTCATGTGATTGGGCAGGAAGAAAGGGGACAGGAAGGGCGGGGCGGAGAGTGTGAATGTATCGTTTTCTCGAAAGACAGGGTTCTACAGCTCCATGGCCTTCTGTCTTCTTATTTTGAAAAGTCCCGGTTTCCGGCGCCCATCCATGTTTTGTACCACACTTCTACGCCATCCCATGAAAAAGCCTATGATGAACTGATCCCACTTTTTCGGGTAAGGCCTGTTTTCTTTCAGAAGCAGACCGATGATCATTCTTTTAGAAGAGATTTCCTTCGCTTACTCGGCGGGATAAAAAGCAGAACCGTCCTTTTTCTCGTGGACGATATTGTATTTACCGAAGATGTGAATCTTCGTGATTTCACGAAATTCGGTACGGAAGAGTTCGTCCCCACCCTGAGGATGGGGCTGAATCTGAGGCGGTGTTACACCATGCAACAGAATCAGCCCTTGCCGCGATGGTTATCGGCGACCGGGAATGATGAGGACAAGATTTCTTGGAATTGGAGAGAAGGGGCCTATGATTGGGGATATCCCCTTTCCGTAGATGGTCACCTGTTTTGCACGTGGGAAATCTTTGTCATGAGCAAGCTGAGCCGATTCCGTGGGCCGAACAGTTTTGAGAATTTCCTGCAGCGGTTCAGAAGGCTGTTCAAGGGCAGGAAAGGAATTTGCTACCGCAAATCCAAGATAATGAATCTTGCCATCAATAAGGTGCAGCGAGAAAACAAGAACATCTCTGGCAACATTGATCCGGATTTCTTGAGGGAGCAATGGGAAAAGGGTTTTCAGATGGACTATCGGCGCTTCTATGGATTCCATAATGAGAGCGCTCATCAGGAGGTTCAGATGAGCTTTATAAGGCGGCCGTGAGCTAAAGATGCGGATTCTTTTTTGCTGCGAATTTTATGCTCCAAGTTTTGGGGGGGTTCAAAAGGTCATACAGGAAAGTGCAGAACATCTTGTTAAAAGAGGGCATCAAGCGACCGTTGCAACAACGAAGCTGAGAGAAAGGGATTTCGATGAACTCAATGGCGTAAGAATCCGGGAATTCAAAGTCTCGGGAAATCTTGTCCGCGGGCTGGAGGGGGAATTAGAGGCCTATAGAAAATTCGTTACGTCGGAACCATTTGATGTCATCGTGATCAAGGCGGCTCAGCAGTGGACATTTGACGCACTGTGGCCTGTTCTCTCACAAATTACCCGCCGCAAGGTTCACATTCCATGTGGTTACTCTAGCCTCCATGAGCCAGCATACCGGGACTACTATCAGCAGATGCCCGAGATCCTCCGTCAATTTGACCATCTGATCTTCTATGCCACGAGTTACCGAGACATCGACTTTGCTATATCCCATGGCATAATAAACTATTCTGTAATTCCAAATGGGGCGAGTGAAACTGAATTTGCTGAGCCTCCGAAGCTCCCCTTCAGGAAAAAATATGGAATAACACAAGAGGATTTCGTTTTTCTAACCGTGGGACATCCAAGATTTCAAAAAGGGCAGCTTGAGGTAGCTCAGGCCTATGAGAGAGTGAATCTCTCTAGGCCATCGGTTCTCATCCTCAATGATCGTCCAAATCCGGACGATTTTCCAAAATCTTTGACTATCCCGGATAAGATCAAGGCGCTCCCCAGGGCTTTTGCTAACCAATACCGATACCCTCTAAGAGATTTTAGGAGGGCCTTGAAGAATATCCGGCGCCAGGATGGGAAAAAGGTGCTAGTCACCAACCTTGAACGTGAGGAAGTAGTATCAGCTTTTTTCCATTCTGATCTGTTTGTTTTTGCCTCCCACGTAGAATACTCCCCGCTTGTTCTTTTTGAATCAGCAGCAGCCGGACTTCCTTTCCTTTCAGTCCCTGTGGGCAATGCGAGTGAAATCGCTCAGTGGACGGAAGGCGGTGAAATCTGTCCTGCAGATAACGATGCGACGGGAAACGTGAGGGTTGCCCCCAAGGTTTTGGCTGAAAGGATGGAGGCGATGGCTTCAAGCAGTGCTAGCTTAGAGGAATTTGGAAAAAGGGGCCGAAGCAATTGGAAAGAAAGATACTCCTGGGACAAGATCGCCTTACAATACGAAAAGGTCTTGACCGGCCAATGACCTCAAACGGTTTTTTTGAAATCACCTTCACAAAATGCTGGTTGCAACCGGAGTAGGCAGAATTGAAGGAACCAAAGGTCACGGTCCTCATGCCTGTTTATAACGGAGAGGCGTACCTCTCTGAGGCGGTATCAAGTGTATTATGCCAGACATTTAGGGACTTCGAACTCCTTGTGATTAATGATGGATCTACAGATCAGAGTGTGACTATCATTGAATCCGCTCATGACCCCCGGATCAGGATTATACACAATGAAGTTAACAAAGGCCTCATTTATAGCTTAAACAGAGGACTTGACTTAGCGCGAGGAGAATATATTGCCCGCATGGATTGCGATGACATAAGTCTTCCGACCCGGCTAGCAAAACAAGTAGATTTCATGCGAGCGCGCCCGGAAGTAGGGATTTCCGGCACGTGGATTGAGGTCAAGGGCGGGAAGACATACGTAATGAGGTATCCTTTGGAGAGTGAATCCATCAGGTGCGACATGCTTTTTTACTGTGCGATAGCACATCCGTCCGCAATTCTTCGCAGGGAGATCATCAAAAGACACCGGTTGTATTTCGATCAATCCTATGTCCATGCCGAAGATTACGAACTCTGGGTGAGGGCTTTATTGGAAAAGGTGAAGTTTTCTAATTATCCTGAAGTCCTCGTACGGTATAGGCTCCGGCGAGATCTGGCTCGCACAAAACTTGGCAGAGATCAGCTAGTGACAGCTTCTAAGATAAGACGCAATCAATTAGCAAATATGGGGTTTGAGGTGCAGGATGAAGATCTTTGGATCCATGAGGGTGTATCCACATGCCAAATACCCCGCGATAAGGCAAATTTTGACAAAGCAGAGAAATGGCTGTTGGGACTAAGGGAAGGGAACAGGGAGAGAAGGATCTATGCGGAACGAGAGTTGGATGAAGCCATCGGTCGAGCCTGGTTCAGGCTCTGTGATCAGGCAAGCGAAAAAGGGTTGTGGAGTCTCAGGACATATCTTCGATCAACGATGAGTAGGTGGGGAAACATCGAGGTTACTCAGCGGCTGAAGTTTGCAGCCAAGTGCTTATTGCGATATTCTGCGGAAGCATAAAGTCTGTCACCTGCTGTGTCCATCACGTGAATCTCGATTTGGGGAAAGAAACGTGCCGGCCGTGAGCGTTATCATACCGACGTACAACCGGGCTGCTCTGCTGAAGAGATCTGTGCAGAGCGTACTGAATCAAAGTTATCAAGATTTTGAAATTATTATTGTCGACGATGCGTCTACGGATGACACGCAGGAAGCCGTGAGGTTATTTGAGGATGGGCGAATAAGATACTTCCGGCATGAGAAAAACAGAGGGGAGGCAGCTTCGAGGAACACGGGCATAGCTCGCGCCGCTGGGAAATACATCGCGGCTCAGGATAGCGATGATGAATGGATGCCGGAGAAGCTGGCCAGACAAATGCAGGTTTTTGAGCGTTCACCTGAGGCTGTTGGAGTAGTATACACGGGGTTCTGGCGCACCGAGGGGGAAAAAAGTAAGTATTGCCCTTCGTCTAGGGTGAAAAAGACCGATGGGGATATTCATAAAGAAATTCTGAAAGGGAATTTCGTAGGGACACCGACAACTGTCATAAAGAGGGAATGTTTTGATAAAGCAGGGCTCTTCGATGAGAACCTTTCCCATCTTGTGGACTGGGAGATGTGGATCAGGATTTCAGCGTACTATCAATTCAGATGTGTGAGCGAGCCGTTGGTTGCCTCACACAGTATGTCAGATAGCGTTTCGAGGAATCAAATGGCTTTGGTGTCTGGCCATGAGTACATTCTAAACAAGCATTCGTACGAATTCGGGAGGTGGAAGTCGATATTGGCAGAAGAGCTGTACTGGATTGGGAATCTGTGGTGCCAAATTGGAAATAGCGCAAAAGGCCGGGAGTATTTCCTCAAAGCGATCAGAACTTCAGTTCCGAGCCCAAAGTATCTTGGCGCATTCCTCTTGTCTTTTTTGAATGCAGCGAGATACGCCAAGTTGGTTGGACTAAAGCAAAGAATAATGAATGGCGTGCATTGAGACAGGAACGATGAACGGGGATCTGACAACCCCAGAGCCGCATAAGCCGAGGGGACTGCCGACACTAGAGATCGTCATTGTCAACTGGAATTCAGGTGTACAGCTCAGGAAATGCTTGGAATCCATTGCGACGGCGAGGCTGGAAAATTTAAGATTAAGCCGTGTCGTCGTGGTGGATAATGCCTCGGCCGATGGCTCCGCTGAAAAACTTGAAGACTATGGATTTAACCTTGTTATGATGCGGAATGGGAGAAACCGCGGATTCGCCGCGGCGAGTAACCAAGGGGCAAGAGCGAGCGCGGCGGAGTATCTGCTGTTCCTCAATCCTGACACGCGCCTTTATGAGGACTCTCTCGATGGACCCATCGCCTTTATGGAGGAGTCAGGAAATAGAAGAATAGGCATTGTAGGTATTCAGCTTGTTGATGAAAACGGCCATGTCAGTCGCACTTGTGCCCGCCTGCCCAATGCCCGACAATTTCTCGTCCAAATATCTGGCTTCGACCGTGTCGCTCCCCGGCTTTTTAGGAGTCATTTGATGCAGGAGTGGAATCATGAGGGGAGCCGTGAAGTCGATCACGTCATGGGAGCTTTCTTCCTCGTAAGGCAGAAGTTATTTGAGGAATTGGGTGGTTTTGATGAGAGGTTTTTTGTGTATCTAGAGGACGTTGACTTTTCTTCTCGCGCGCACAGGGCTGGTTGGCGAAGCTTTTACATGGCCGATGTGAAGGCATATCATAAGGGCGGAGGGACCTCTGAGCAAATCAAGTCCACCCGTTTGTTTTATTCTCTTCGAAGCAGAATTCTATACTCCTATAAACATTTCAGCCGAGTCTCTGCCACTGCTCTCACGCTTGCCACATTGTTCCTGGAGCCATTGATCCGATCGATCTGGTCTCTCATGCGCTTTGCCTTCAGTGAGTTTTCGGAGACTCTTCGAGCCTATGCGATGCTGTGGCGGGAAATGCCGCAACTCGTTGGTATTCACAAAAATCATTGCCCAGTATGAAGGTCCTCCTTCTGAGTCGGTATGGTAGGCTCGGTGCGAGCAGCCGGATTCGATCCTACCAGTATTTGCCTTTCCTTGAAGCCCAAGGTGTTCATGTCACAGTCTCCCGCTTGTTTGAGGACAGCTATCTTCATGGCTTGTATTCCGACCGGAAAATTGATGTCCGTTCCATCTTGCAAGCGTATTTCAGGCGTGTGGGGCGCTTGCTTGAAAGCAGGAACTTTGATTTGCTCTGGATCGAGTATGAGCTGTTGCCTTGGATGCCCCATTGGGCGGAGAGGGTGCTTGCATCGCTCGTAACACCGTACCTTGTAGATTATGATGATGCAATATTTCATCGCTATGACATGCATCCGAGAAGGCTGGTCCGTCTTTTCCTTGGGCGAAAGATCGATCGAGTCATGCAAAATGCGTCGGAGGTGGTCGCGGGCAATGAATACCTGGCTGAGCGAGCATGGCAATCAGGGGCAAGACATGTGAGCATCCTGCCATCAGTGGTTGATCTGAGTCGCTACCGGATTGAGAAAGGAATGAAACACGGAAGTTTCACCGTGGGGTGGATCGGTTCTCCCACGACGGTGCCATATCTTGAACCTGTGGCTCCCGCAATCAAGGAATTCGCAAAGGATCGGAATGTAAGACTGATTCTTGTGGGCTCGGGGAAAGTTCCGATCAACGGCATCCCCGCGGAAATTCGGGAGTGGTCGGAAGACAGTGAGGTGGGCGACATCCAGTGTTTTGACGTGGGAATCATGCCTCTTCCCAATGATCCCTGGGCTCTCGGGAAATGTGGCTATAAGCTGGTTCAGTATATGGCCTGTGCTTTGCCCGTTGTGGCTTCTCCAGTGGGGGTAAACAAGGAGATGGTGAGAGACGGGCGGAATGGATTTCTGGCCGAAACAAAAGAGGACTGGGTACTGGCTTTGAACACCCTCTACCAGAATGCAGTCCAAAGTGAGGAAATGGGAAAGGCGGGTCGTGCTTTGGTTGAGGAGAAATACTGTCTCGAGACGGCCGCGCCCCGCCTGTTGGCACTCTTGAGAAGTGCTGCTCGACCTTCTGAAGAAGGCAAGTCCGGTGGAAGGTGAAGGCCCGACAAGGTTTGCGGATCCGTGGTCCGGATCCTATCCTCGACCAAAAGGGGAAAGACGATGAAAAAAGCGTTGATAACAGGTGTCACTGGTCAGGATGGGGCGTACCTGGCTGAGTACCTCCTGGGGAGAGGATATGAAGTGCATGGGATCAAGCGCAGGTCCTCTTCCCTGAACACGGGCAGGGTTGAC
>Ga0209254_10004511_pt1 | contig 12751 bp, 9 predicted proteins | sample FrelakmetDIP11DI_FD_187148 | JGI IMG/M metagenome (GOLD analysis project Ga0209254, IMG submission 187148) | Freshwater lake sediment microbial communities from the University of Notre Dame, USA, for methane emissions studies - DIP11 DI (SPAdes)... | ecosystem: Environmental > Aquatic >...
TTGGTTTTTTAGGCGTGGTGGTGTAGACCCGAACGCAGACCCCCTTTTTTTGAGGGCATCTTTCCAAAGCGGGCGCTTTAACTTTCTTCTTAACTTTTTTTCGACCAAACCGCACCAACTGATTAATAGTAGGCATCAACATTCTCCTCAGTAATAAATTCTTCTTCTTTCGGTTTTTCCATGGTTTTTTCTTCTTCGTTGGTTGTAATATCAACGTGTTGATATCGTTTCATTCCGGTCCCTGCCGGAATCAATCTTCCCATGATCGCGTTTTCCTTTAACCCCACGAGGGTATCTACCTTTCCTTCAATAGCTGCCTGGGTTAATACCCGGGTAGTTTCTTGAAATGAAGCTGCAGAGATAAAACTATCAGTATTTAATGAGGCCTTGGTAATCCCCAAAAGCAAAGGTTCCCCATGAGCAGGTTGTCCGCCTTCCCTGACCACTCGTTCATTTTCCTCTTCAAACTTTGCCTTGCTCACCTGTTCACCAACCAAGAAGGTGGTATCTCCGACTTCATCCTTGATTTTTATTCGTTTTAGCATTTGACGGACAATGATTTCGATGTGCTTATCATTAATCTTTACTCCCTGAAGGCGGTAGACTTCCTGCACTTCGTCCACCAAATATTTAGCAAGCTCCTGTTCACCCTTTACGTTAAGGATATCCGCGGGATTGGGGGATCCATCCATCAAAAGCTCACCCGCCTTTATCTTATCTCCATTATGAACACTGATATGTTTTCCTTTGGGGACTAAGTATTCTCGCAGGTCACCAACATCAGGGGTAACAATAACTCTTCTTTTTCCTTTAACCTCTTTACCAAAAGAAACTACTCCATCTATTTCACTAATCAGCGCAACCTCTTTTGGTTTCCGGGCTTCGAAGAGTTCCGCTACCCGAGGCAATCCTCCGGTGATATCTTTGGTTTTTGTCGTTTCCCGAGGAATCTTCGCAATCAAATTACCTTCGATCACCCGTTCTTCGATTTTAAGCACACCACCAAAGCTTTTCCCTGGTATGTTCGAATATATCTTGCGGATTTTCCCATCAATGGCACACTCTTCTACTTTTATTCGGGGAACTTCCAGAATATTTGCCCCTACCGGGATAAACATATAACGCTCTTTTGCTTTAAGAGACCACCGAGGTTCTTTCTGGGAAAACTCTTTTAATGCTTTCTTAAAAACACTATCAGCAGTTAATGAAGTAATATCTGCAAATTCCTCTTCAGTGAGAATCCCTCTTAGTCTTAACACCTTCCTTTGTTCATCATAGGAAAGTTTTTCTTGAAAGCGTTCTGGGAAAAATTTAAGGTCCCCAGGCATCCCGTCTAAAGATTGATCGATTTCACTTACTCCCAATGAAAAATCTATCACCTGACCTTCTCGGTGGAGAAATCTAAAATCGATTTGTTTCACAGAAGGGTTGCGCATAAAACTGAGAACCTTCTCCACATCTTCCGCATAGATACACTGAAAAAATAATTTTTCGTTAGTTAATAGTTCGTTTTGACTGTATCCGACTATTGATTCAACCCAATCTCGACCGCGCGCAAAAAGAGCGGTAATTGCTTTTTGATAATCTCGTTCTGCAGAAAGAGAGCTTAATGTTTCAAATTCCTTCTCATTAATAGCACCCTTCAAAATAAGGAGCTTTTCCTCAGAATGGTAAAAGATTTTTTTGCCAAGTTTTTCAGAAAAATCGACTTCCTTGGGCAACTCTTCTAAATCAGTAGCGATCTCTCCTTCAGGATCAACAAATTCATCCCGGATATGCAAAAGCCCTTTTTCAAAAGAGCCGGTAAAAGTTATTTCGGGTGGAGTAACGATTATTTGGGGTTGCAAATCTTGCCCCTTTGATTCAACAATCCCTTTAGTGGCTTTTTGGCTCACGGGGTCTACCGTCTCTTTCATCGTAACCCCTTCAATAATATCGTGGAGTCTGACCCGGCCAGGAATATCAGTTAAGATCGGCGTATTGTAGGGGTCCCATTCGGCAATTTGGGTTCCCGGTTCAATCGGCTTTCCGTTTTCAACATTGAGCTTAGCGCCATAGATTATTGAATGGGGTTCCCGACGACCCTCACCTTCGATAAAAATTTGGCTATTCCGATTCATAACCACCAGCTTCCCATCGCCGCCCCGAACCGTCTTAAGAGCAGAAAATTTCACCTTTCCAGGAATTTTTGATTCAAGAGTGGTCTGCTCCGCTCTCCGGCTTGCGGTACCGCCAATATGGAAGGTCCTCATCGTGAGCTGGGTTCCCGGCTCTCCAATTGACTGAGCAGCAATAACCCCTACGGCCTCTCCGATGTGGGCGATCTTCCCCGTAGAGAGATCTCGGCCATAACATGAACTACAAATACCCGTTTTGCTCCGGCAAGTAAGAACAGACCTTATTTTTACCCTTTCAATTCCAACCTCTTCAATCCGTTTGGTTAGGTTTTCGTCTATCTCCTGATTGGCACGAACAATAATATCTCCGGTATAAGGATCTTTGATATCATCAAGGGTTACCCGACCAAGAATTCGGTCCCCGATCGGCTCTACCACTTCGCCGCCTTCCATCAAAGGTGTCACATAAATTCCGTCAAAGGTACCACAATCATCCTCCGAGACAATAACGTCATGGGAAACATCAACAAGGCGTCTCGTCAAATAACCGGAATTGGCGGTCTTAAGAGCAGTATCAGCCAAACCTTTCCTCGCTCCATGGGTGGAGATAAAATATTGGAGCACATTCAGACCTTCGCGAAAATTAGCAGTTATCGGCGTTTCAATGATTTCTCCCGAAGGTTTAGCCATCAGACCGCGCATACCCGCAAGCTGACGGATCTGCTGAGCACTTCCTCTGGCACCAGAGTCAGCCATCATAAAAATGGAGTTAAGCACCCCCCCCCTTTTTGCATCGAGCGTAAGCTCCTGCTGCATTTCCTGAGCGACCTTTTCCGTGACATGCGCCCAGATATCAACAACTTTATTATACCGCTCCCCATCAGTAATAAGACCATTCTTATGCTGTTGTTTAATTTCTTCAACTTCTCTTTCTGCCTCAGTGATAAGCGCCTTTTTTCGTTTCGGAACAATCATATCCGAAATCGAAATCGAAATCCCGGCTTGCGTAGCGTACTGATAACCCAAGTCTTTCAATCGATCCGAAATAATAACCGTCTGTTTATTCCCACAAAATCGGTAACAGTGATCAATGAGATTAGCTAATTCTTTTTTATTCATCACCCGGTTAATCACCTCAAAGGGTATCCCCTCGGGTATAATTTCACTGAGGATTATTCGGCCTACCGTGGTGTCAACTTTTTCTCCCTTTATGACCACCTTGATTTCATCGTGGATTTTTACCTCTCCTTGGTCATACGCTATGCGTACTTCTGCGGGAGAAGAAAAGAAGCTTTTTTTGTGAAGAACCTGAGCTACCGTTAGCGAGATGCTTTTATCCGCAAGGTTCTTTTTCACTTCCCCGGGCAAATCATGGGGGCTGCCTGGTATTAAACCAAGTTCCTTTATCTTAATCTGGTCGTTGAGCAATACGATCCCTTTTTCGTAATCCTCACTTACCTCAGAACGATTAGCATAGGTTTTTTCCTTTATTTCACCTTTTCCTGTTTCTTGCTGTCGGGTAAGATAATAAAGACCAAGAACAATATCCTGCGTTGGAACAATGATTGGTTTCCCATTAGCAGGAGAAAGTATATTATTGGTTGACATCATCAGCACCCGCGCTTCAATCTGAGCCTCAACCGAAAGCGGCACGTGAACTGCCATCTGGTCGCCATCAAAATCCGCATTAAATGCCGAACATACCAGTGGGTGAATCTGAATCGCTTTTCCCTCAATCAAGATTGGTTCAAAGGCTTGAATGCCTAAACGGTGTAAGGTTGGAGCACGGTTGAGCATAATAGGGTACTCATAAACAACCCCTTCCAGAATATCCCACACTTCTGGAGTCTCTTTTTCTACCATTTTTTTGGCGCTTTTGATATTTGTGACATAGCCTTGAGCAATCAGTTGGTGGTACACAAAGGGTTTAAAAAGTTCGAGCGCCATTTTTTTGGGCAGCCCGCATTGATGCAACCGCAGCTCTGGTCCAATCACGATGACCGAACGGCCCGAATAGTCTACCCGTTTACCCAATAAATTTTGCCGAAAGCGGCCTTGTTTTCCTTTAAGCATATCGCTGAGAGACTTCAGCGGCCGCTTGTTCCGGCCAGTCACGATCTTGCCTCTTCTTCCGTTATCAAAAAGGACATCGACTGCTTCCTGAAGCATCCGTTTTTCGTTGCGAATAATAATCTCCGGAGCATCAAGCTCTTGGAGCCGTTTAAGACGATTATTGCGATTACAAACCCGGCGATAGAGATCATTTAAATCTGAAGCCGCAAACCTTCCCCCATCCAAGGGGACCAATGGCCTGAGGTCGGGAGGAATAACGGGGATAACCTCTAAGATCATCCATTCCGGCCGATTCCCTGAATTAATAAAAGCATTCACCACTTTGAGGCGTTTAGCCATTTTTTTCTTTTTAGCATCCGAAGATGTTGCTTTCATTTCCGCCCGTAAGAACTCAGAAAGCTTCTCGAGGTCAATCTCTTTCAGAAGGGTGCGGATGGCTTCCCCCCCCATTCCTACGATAAATCCCTCTCCATGTTCGCTTCGGAGCTTAAGGTATTTCTCTTCGAAAACAAGTTCTCCTTTTTTTAATGGAGCATCTCTAGGGTCAATAACCACATACGATTCAAAATAAAGAACCTTTTCCAGCTCCCGAAGGGTCATATCAAGGACTGCCCCAATGCGGCTCGGGAGACTTCGGAGAAACCAGATATGAGCGACAGGGGCCGCAAGCTCAATATGCCCCATTCGTTCGCGTCTCACCTGGGAGGAGATGACTTCCACACCACACTTTTCACACACCACACCTCGATGTTTTAAACGCTTATATTTGCCGCAATTACACTCGTAATCTTTAACGGGTCCGAAAATTTTGGCACAGAAAAGCCCCTCTCGCTCTGGTTTAAAAGTCCGATAATTTATCGTCTCGGGTTTTTTTACTTCCCCATGGGACCACGAGCGAATCAGCTCTGGTGAAGCGAGCGATATCTTCACCGCACTATATTGGGAGGGATTCTTTGGTGGTTTACTGAATAAACCTAATTGACTATCCATATTTATTTATACCCTCTTATAGCTTGAAGTAATGAGACCCTTACTTTATTTTTAAAAAGAGAGATATTATTGTTCCTCAATTAGCGCAACATTTAAGCAAAGCCCTTGAAGCTCATGAATGAGCACATTGAATGACTCCGGGATCCCAAGTTCCAAGGTATTATCGCCTTTGATTATTTTTTCGTACATCTTGGTTCGCCCCCAAACATCATCCGCTTTAACAGTTAAAAACTCTTGAAGCGTATGCGCTGCTCCATAAGCCTCGAGAGCCCAAACCTCCATTTCCCCTAAACGCTGTCCGCCAAACTGTGCCTTTCCCCCCAAGGGCTGTTGGGTAATTAATGAATAGGTACCAATAGAGCGAGCGTGAATTTTATCTTCAACTAAATGGTGAAGCTTCAGCATATAAATCGTGCCTACCGTTATTTTTTTGTGAAAAGCTTCTCCTGTTCGTCCGTCAAACAAAATCGTCTGGCCATCTTCAGGCAAATCAGCCAATTTAAGTAAACGGCTTATCTCTTTTTCCGAAGCACCTTCAAAAACTGGGGTAGACATATAAACACCCGATTTCATCTTTTTGGCCACAGAGGCTACTTCTTCATCAGTAAGAGAATCGAGGAGTTGGTCGATGGTGGCGTTAACGTAAATTTCCTTAATGAGATTTCTAAGCTTTGCGGGCGAATAATTATTTTCTAACATTTCGAAAATTTTATAACCAAGCCCCCGTGCCGCCCATCCCAAATGGGTTTCTAGGATCTGACCAACATTCATACGCGAGGGGACGCCTAAGGGATTTAAAACAATTTGGACCGGTGTCCCATCCTCTAAATAAGGCATATCCTCTTTCGGCAAAACGCGGGATAATACTCCTTTATTCCCATGACGACCTGCCATTTTGTCTCCCACGGACAACCGACGTTTTACCGCGATATCTACCTTCACCATCTTAATCACTCCGGGTGGAAGTTCATCCCCGGCCTTAATCCGACCTATCTTGGTTTCAAAGATGGTATTAATAAGATTAATTTGTTTTTCATAGTTATCTAAAATCTCCGAAATTTTGGTTTCCTCTTTTTCGGCATCTTTGAGGTGAATGTCTCTTAACTTCTCAAAAGGAATCCGGTCAAAACCTGACTCAGTAATGACCAGTTTTTTTTCAGTAGCAACCTTTCTATCGCTCCCGATTATTTTTGCAAGGGAACCCTTCCCCACCACTGACTTCTTTATTTTACTTTTAGCACTTTCCTTGAGAATTAAAATCTCATCTTGCTGGTCTTTTAAAAGCCGGGCACGCTTTTCATTTTCAATCGAGCGGGTTCGCTCATCCTTGTCAACTCCTTTTCGGTTAAATACTTTGACGTCGATAACCGTACCCTCTACGCCGGGGGGAACCCTTAGCGAGGTATCTTGCACATCTTTAGCCTTTTCCCCAAAAATCGCTCGCAATAGTTTTTCTTCTGGGGAAAGCTGCGTTTCACCTTTCGGGGTAATCTTGCCAACCAAAAAATCCCCTACTTTTACTTTTGCCCCAATCCGGATAATGCCGCTTTCATCTAAATCCCTTAACGCATCCTCACCCAAATTAGGTATATCCCGGGTTATTTCTTCTTTGCCCAGTTTCGTATCACGGGCCATAACCTCAAATTCTTCAATGTGGACAGAAGTAAAACAATCATCCTCTACCAATTCTTCATTGATAAGGATCGAGTCCTCAAAGTTATATCCTCCCCAAGGCATAAAAGCGACTAACACGTTCCGGCCTAAGGCTAACTCACCAGCCTCAGTAGCCGGGCCATCAGCAATTATCTCTCCTTTGTAAACCTGATCTCCTTTTTTTACAATTGGCTTTTGATTAATACAGGTATTCTGATTGGAACGGTGATATTTAATGAGATTATAAATATCAACCCCAGTCCCTAACGTGTCTTCTTCATTTTCGCCACAGCGCACGACAATACGAGAAGAGTCTAAACTCTCCACTACTCCACTTCGTTTTACCACCACCGCAACTCCAGAGTCTTGTGCCACTACTTTTTCCATCCCGGTTCCGATGAGGGGAGCGTCGGTAACCATAAGGGGCACAGCCTGCCGTTGCATATTAGAACCCATTAAAGCTCGGTTGGCATCATCGTGTTCTAAGAAAGGAATTAACGATGCAGCAACACTCACTAATTGGTTCGGGGAAACATCCATATATTCTACTTCTTCAGGACTTACTCGAATAAATTCCCCTGTCTTTCGCGCATCAACAAGTTCGGTAATAAAATTTCTTTTTTTGTCAACAGGCGCATTTGCTTGAGCAATAATATGGTTTTCTTCTTCTAATGCTGAAAGATAACACACGTCATCTGTAAGTTTTGAATTAACCACTTTTCGATACGGAGTTTCCACAAATCCAAATTCATTCACCCGCGCGTAGGTACTCAAGGACGCGATAAGACCAATGTTCGGGCCTTCCGGGGTTTCAATCGGACAGATCCTTCCGTAATGAGTGGGGTGGACATCGCGGACCTCAAATCCAGCACGCTCGCGGGTCAACCCCCCCGGCCCTAAAGCACTCAAGCGGCGCTTATGGGTGATTTCCGAAAGGGGATTTGTTTGATCCATAAATTGGGAAAGCTGACTGGATCCGAAAAATTCTTTTATCACTGCCGAGACCAGTTTTGAGTTAATAAGGTCATGGGGCATGAGGGTCTCTATTTCTTGCAGACTCATCCTTTCTTTGATAGCTTTTTCCATCCGCACCAAACCAATGCGATACTGGTTTTCTACCAGTTCTCCGACAGAACGGACGCGGCGGTTCCCGAGATGATCAATATCATCAACGTTTCCCTCACCATTTTTAATTTTTATAAGATACCTTACCCCCTCTAAGATATCTTCTTTGGTAAGGGTTCGAACATCTAAAGGAACCTGTACCCCCAGCTTAAAGTTCAGTTTGAGTCGCCCTACTTTAGCCAAGTCATAGCGATCCGGGTTGAAGAAAAGATTGTTGAAAAAATTTATCGCTGCTTCTTTTGTTGGGGGATCACTCGGACGAAGGCGGCTGTAAACTTCAATGATCGCGTCATCGGGTGAGGAGATTTTATCAATCAATAAAGTATTTCGAATAGATTGTTCATTGTTTTCAAAATAAAGAACTTTAAAAGATTGAATGGCGTGCTTTTTTAAGGTCGCTAAGGCCTTCGGGTCAATTTCCTGGTTACAACGGATGAGGACATTCCCGGTTGCAGGATCGATGACATCATAAGAGCTTATTCTTTCGATCAAAGCCTCTTCTTTTATCGGAAGACTATTAATGTTGGCAGCATTTAACTTATTAATAATTGATTGGGTAATCTTCCTGCCTTTCTTCACCAAGACCTCACCCGTGGTGGGATCTTCGATATCAAGAGGAGATCTATCACCTTTTAGAAATTCAGGCTGAAATACCCGAATAAACTTATCTCCCTCCAAAAGAATTTCTTCCGAAGGGTAATAATAATTAAGGAGTGCTTCCTCAGAATATCCCAAAGCCTTCAAAAAAACCGTCACCGGGAACTTCCGGCGGCGATCAATGCGAACATAAATGAGGTCTTTAGGATCAAACTCAAAATCAATCCACGACCCTCGATGGGGAATAATGCGTGTAGAAAAGATAAGCTTGCCGCTGATATGACTCTTTCCCTTATCGTGATCGAAAAAAATCCCCGGAGAGCGATGGAGCTGGCTGACGACTGCTCGTTCCGTGCCGTTAATGACAAAGGTGCCGTTGTCCGTCATTAAGGGGACTTCTCCGAAATAAACTTCTTGCTCTTTTACGTCCCGAATGGTCTGGGCCCCTTGTTCAGCGCCATCATCCCACACCACCAAACGAACTAAAACTCTAAGTGGCGCCGCATACGTCATTCCCTTTTCTCGACATTCTTCAACATCGTATTTGGGCTCACCAATGATATAACGGACGAATTCAAGTGATGAGGATTCAACAAAATCCTTTATCGGAAAAACACTCTTAAACACCCCTTGAAGACCAATATTCTCCCTTTCTTCAGGAGAAATATCTTTCTGAAGGAACTGTTCATAAGACTTCTTTTGGATATCAATAAGATTCGGGATGTCGATAATCTTTTCGATTGAGGAGAAATCTTTCCTCATGCGATGATTATTCATCACCCAATCTTTATTTATTAATTCCATAATAATTTAAGTTCCTCATTATTGTTGACCGATCACGTGAAATTTTCTTTCTTCCCGATTTATTTTATTTCCACGGTTGCGCCAGCTGCTTCTAACTGTTTTTTGATGTTTTCAGCATCTTTCATGGGAATGCCTTCTTTAACTGGCTTAGGCGCTCCATCAACCAAGTCTTTCGCTTCTTTGAGTCCCAAGTTCGTGATCGCACGGACTTCCTTAATCACTTGGATCTTTTTATCTCCCACAGTAACAAGGATTACATTAAATTCGGTCTTCTCTTCTTCTTTTGGAGCCTCAGCCACGGATGCTCCACCTGCCATGACTGGCATCGCGGCGGCTGCGGAAACTCCGAATTTCTCTTCGAGCTCTTTAACCATTTCCGATAGCTCCAAGACCGTCATGCTTTCGATAAACTTAACCACATCTTCTTTCGTTATAGTAGCTTCCATAGTCCTTACCTCCTGAAAATAAATTGCACCCAATCTTTCCTTATTGTTAGTTCTCTTTCTTTTGCTTTATTGCCTCTAATACCTGAACCAACTTTTGAGGAACTCCCATCAAAACATTAACCAACCTCTGATGAGGCGCCCGCAATAAAAAGAGGAATTTTGCAAGCAACACTTCCCGACTCGGAAGATCGGCGAGTCCCTCAATGTCTTTTTTGAAAAGAACCCTCCCCTCAAGCATTCCGCCTTTTATCTCCAGTTGCTCATGTTCTTTTTTAAACTCTTTAAGCACCTTACAAGGTCGTGAGGGGTCTCCCTTGGCAAAGATTACTGCTGAGGAACCAGTAAAAAATTTTTCTAAAGATTCCAACTCAGTATCTTTGACTGCCTTGTTGATTAAAGTATTTTTTACCACACGGTAGTTACTTTCCACCCCCCGGAGAGATTTACGAAGTTTTGTTATTTTTTCTACATTTAACCCCGTAAAGGCAGAAAGGATGACCAAGTGCGAGCCTTGCATCTGATCACGAATTTCGTTTATTATTTTTTCTTTTTGTCTCCGTAACACTTTTCCTTCCCCTAACGAATAAAGTTTTTAACTGAAGCAGGGTCAATTTTAACTCCTGGTCCCTGGGTGGATGACAAAGAAATATTTTTTACGTAAACACCTTTACTGGTAGGCGGCTTCAGCTTGAATATTGTCTCCACCATCGCAATAATATTATCTTTTAATTTTTCCAGTCCAAAAGAAACTTTACCTAACGGCGCATGGACAATTCCAGCTTTATCCACTTTAAACTCGATCTTTCCAGCTTTGAGTTCCTGAACCGTTTCTTTAATATTAAAAGTCACGGTCCCTGTTTTGGGATTAGGCATAAGGCCTCGTGGTCCCAAAAGCTTGCCAATTTTTCCAACCGCTCCCATCATATCCGGAGTCGCCACTGCGCGATCAAACTCAAACCAGCCTCCCTTAATCTTTTCGAGCAGCTCCTCACCTCCCACATATTCTGCACCCGCTTCTTTGGCCTCTTTTTCCTTCTCTCCTTTTGCAAACACCAAAACACGGACTTCCTTTCCAGTACCATGGGGTAACTGGACAGTTCCCCGGACCATCTGATCCGCCTTGCGGGGATCAACGCCAAGTCGGGTCGCAACCTCTATCGTTTCATTAAACTTAGCGAACGCATTACCTATGACTAGGTTTAGTCCTTCTTCTAATTCATAGAGCTTCGAACGATCAACTTTCTCAATGGCTTGACAGTATTTTTTTCCTTTGTGTCCCATGATCCTTTTCTTTACTCCTACTCAATAATGGTTATTCCCATACTACGAGCGGTGCCCTCAATCGTTTTCATTGCTCCTTCCAAATCAACCGCATTGAGGTCAGGCTTTTTTGTTTTCGCAATTTCCACAACTTGTTCTCGGGTAACTTGCCCGACCTTGGTTTTATTCGGCTCTCCAGAACCCTTAATAATTCCTGCTGCTTTTTTTAGTAAAACCGAAGCAGGAGGTGTCTTGGTTATAAATGAGAAACTCCGGTCCTGATAAACCGTAATAACCACGGGAATGATAAGCCCTTCCTCAGATTGCGTCTGAGCATTAAAGGCTTTACAAAATTCCATGATATTAACCCCATGTTGGCCCAAAGCTGGTCCCACCGGTGGGGAGGGATTAGCCTTTCCTGCTGGGATCTGCAATTTAATATTAGTAAGGACTTTTTTGGCCATAGATCATGTTTCCTTTTTTTCAGAGTTTCTAATTTCTCTTAACTTGAAGAAAGTCCAGTTCTATCGGAGTCGAACGGCCAAAGATACTTACCAAAACCCGAAGGCGCCCTTTATCCGGCTTCACCTCATCTACCAATCCATTAAAATTAGTGAATGGACCATCAACGATCCGCACACTATCGCCCTTTTCAAAAACTGTTTTTGGTTTTGGTTTTAAAGTACCTTGGGTGATTTGATTGATAATTTCTTTCACATCTTTTTCTGAGACCGGAGTCGGCTTGTTCCCTTCTCCCACAAAACCGGTTACCTTAGGGGTATTTTTCACAATATGCCAAGTTTCGTCATTGAGATCCATGTTCACGAGGATATAGCCCGGGAAGAATTTTCGTGAAGTGGTTTTTTTTTCGCCTTTTACTAATTCCACTACATTCTCAGAAGGAACCAAAACTTCCCCGAAAAATTCGGTTTTATTATTCCCCTTAATCCTCTCCTGCAACATCTCTTTCACCCTATTCTCATACCCAGAATAAGTATGGACAACATACCATTGTTTGGTCATGGATCCTTGAGTCCTCTTTTCCTTAACCTAAAATTATTCGAATTAAAAATGAAAGTCCCTGGTCCACAATAAATAAAAAAACAGCTATAATTAGAACAATAACCAGCACTACCGAGGTTGACGCAACAGTCTCTTTTCGAGTAGGCCAGTTGATCTTTTTCAGTTCTGCCTTAACCTCATAAAAAAATTGGATAATTTTTTTCCACACGTTAAAGTCCTAAGGTTATATAAATATTAGTATTTAAAAAAATAATTAAGCAGGCCAGGAGGGATTTGAACCCCCATCCCCCGGATTTGGAGTCCGGTGCTCTAGCCGTTAGAGCTACTGGCCTAAATAAAAACTTCTTGCCTACCTTAACCGGGTCTAATTTTTTATTTGGTCTCTTTATGAAGAGTGTGCGCCTGGCAAGAGCGACAATATTTTTTCATTTCCAGTTTTTTAGGCGTAGCCTTTTTATTTTTTGTGCTTGTGTAATTTCGGCGCTTACATTCGTTGCATGCTAAAATAATAATTTCTCTCATGACTAAACACGTATCTCTTAAATTTTACGAGTTCAATTAGCTTCCGGTATCCGATCCACTCACGCAACCGGTTATTCTATAACTTCACTAATTACTCCAGCCCCTACTGTCCGGCCTCCTTCACGAATCGCAAACCGCAAC